>Ga0209420_1000020_pt1 | contig 101761 bp, 136 predicted proteins | sample BlaSpr_A8_OM1_O1_FD_187972 | JGI IMG/M metagenome (GOLD analysis project Ga0209420, IMG submission 187972) | Forest soil microbial communities from Thunder Bay, Ontario, Canada - Black Spruce, Ontario site 2_A8_OM1_O1 (SPAdes) (version 2) | ecosystem: Environmental > Terrestrial > Soil >... | reverse complement strand
CAAGCTGGTGGATTATTCAATCCAGAGCACATGGAGCACGACAAGGTTCGAGACTTGCTATTCGATTGCCGTGACGCGTTGGCCGAACACTCCCTCGCAACGTCCTGCGTTGTAGAACGTTTATTCGCAACAGAACATTGGTCATTTACAGGTGAGGCTGCGGCCCCACCCGCCACGCAGACAGGTGACGTGCCAGCGTGCCACCCTAGAGCTTTAGCGGAATGTCTTCTCTATCGCTTGTCCGAAGCTGAGGAGAAGGCATCTACTGAGGCAGCATGGAGGGACGTCCACTACCCGCGTATAAGGGAAACAGCAGAAAAAATCCGTGCTGCCGTTGAGAGCACAGCGCCCACGCCGGAGCCAACGGGAGCGGATGAAAAAGTTTCGGAATCTTAAAAGGAGGCAGTATGAAAGACCAATTAGCAGATGCAGCGGTAAAAAGGTTGCGCGAGTTTATAGCCAGAAACGCTACTGAATGGCTCAACTTGCCCCAGCCAGTAAAGGACGACATTCAGCTAGTTTGCGAACGCTACGAGGAGATTATCAATGACTGAGGAACGATTGAACCAGTTGGTTGGCATGGTGGAAGAAGCTACTACGGATGGAGATTTGTCCGGCTGGACAGGCGATGACATCGGGGATATTTACTCAGCCCTGTTCGCAGAACAAACCCTGATTCAAAAGTTGCGGGATATGCGGCGAATTTACGGAGAGCAAAAAGACGACCCTGAACTTGTGGAGATATTTCAAAGCCTACTGACCGTGATTATTAGCTGAGGGCGGGGCAGAAAGGGGAAAAGGGAAAATGAGCCGATTGGCGCAGATAACTAATCATTGGAGAAGCACTGCATCTATCAACGCAGAGGATATGGAATGGCTGCTGACTGTCGCTAAGAACCGAAGCATGGATTACGAATCGAATAGTCAAGACGATTTACGTAAGACAGAGCCTCCAGCCAGCGAGCCGCCCATCGAACCTGAGCGGAAGGAAGCGGACGAATTAATCGAGGCGTGCGCCTTGGCATGCAAACACAATGTCCAAGACGCTCGTGATGCAGTTTTGCTAGAGGATGCTCGCAGAGATATTCGTGCTCTAAAAGGCAAATTCGCTCTGGCGGGGAAGGAAGCGGATGAAGCTGAGAGCCTAAAGGAACGATTTGTTCCTAAATGGTGGGACAAGAACTCTCCACTTCCATGCGGCCACGATAATCGCAATTTGACTTACCAGCTAACCGAAACTGGCGGATGGTATCGCTGCAAAGAATGTATGCGGTTGGCGGGGAAGGAAGCGGACCATACAGAGCTACGGGCACTCTCCGCAGACTGGAAGGAAAAGGCGAAGAAATCGCGAGAGGAAGCAAGGCGTATCCGCAGAACAGTTTACGTAGCGACTGAAGCAGAAGCGAACTGTTACATTCGCGCAGAGGTATGGGATACATGCGCCGCTGCGCTGGAGGCTGTATTAGGACAGAAGCCTTGACTGAAGCCGACACGGGGAGGGAGAAACCATGAACACAAAGGTACCAGTAAGCGAGCGGGCGCTAACGCAGAGAATTAATCGCTATCTTTTGGCCAAAAACCTTTCTCTTAAGAAAAGAAAAAGTCGCTATGGCTGGCTTGGTAAATTTTACCTCGTTGCTCCGTACGGTGTGGTTAGGGAGAATGTAGACATCGAAGTATTCGCCAGACGTGCAGGCATCCTAAAAAGCTGGGAAAAGATACATTCGGACCCTAATATGCCCAGCGGGTAAAATTAATAATTTGTCAAAGGAAAAACAGTGATCGGCATCGTGATCGTGTTTTTGTACTAGCCATGAAAAAACCTGAAGAAATACTCGCTGCGGCTCAAAGATTACGGGAGATCGTGTATCTGTACGAAAACCTCACTGAATCGCCGGTGCTATCGTCTCTGGCCGCCGACATCCTAACCGTCTGCGATACGGCTGCCCTCTGGGCCTGTACTGAACTCAATACTATTACCCGTAAATCATAGACGTGAGTGGTAATAACCACTAGCTCGGATGGCATGGCACTTTCTACAATGACGTTTACCTAGCTTGGAAACATAAGTATTCGCCAAATCGAACAGGTGGCCATGAATACAGTGAGTTTGCTTTGCTTCTTTGGCCCATGGGCTTATGCCTCTTAAACAGTTTACTCGATGCGTAACTGGTTCCGTATGGCTTGGGTTAGGACAGCCAGTATTACGACACAGATGATCTAGCGTTAAACCGTCTGGAATTGGACCTACGAGCATTTCGTATGCTACGCGATGCGCATAGGCCATTTCTTGATTTACTGAAATTTGGCCATAGCCTTTATCATTTTTGCAGCCGAGCCAAATCCAGCACGGGCCTAACTCAGGCTTGTGCGCGGGGATCTGGCCATTTTTGTCTATCTTTTTCCAGAAACGAATTTCGAGCGGTATTTTCTTGCCGGACACTCTATCCGTATATCATTGGAGTTATGGCCGTGTCTAGTATGAGAGAAGGCGGTTGATAAATATCTTGTATGATGTTGCACATTGGGCAAACCAAAAACGCAGCCGGGGCACCCTGCCACGAACATTGAATTATCTCATAGCAGCGAATGGCGTGCGAGCACAACGGAAAGAACATGGCAGCTTTTTCATTATATGGGATTGGATTCGTTGCTGGTGTGAATGATTGGTACTGGGTATTACTTGGCTGGGCCGGTTGGGTCACAATTGTACCTGGTCCGCCTGGCTGGATTGGCTTAGGGTAACCTTCGCGATTCTGCCTGTAAAGATCACCAATCTGATAGTCAGCCATTTTATCCCAATTAGGACATCCCGTAAATTGGCAGCAGAGATAAATGAAGGGTGGTGCGTGGGCGGTCCACTTCATTCATCCCTGCCGCGCTGAGAGGGATGCTTAACTAGACGGTAGAAAACGGTGCGGCCAGTGTCAAGAACTTAGAATCGCAAGAAATTTTTCCGTAGCACGGTCTAGCTGCTTATCCGTCAGCTTGACTTTCTTGGCTCTTACGTTCCAGTAAACAGACTGGCAGGCGCGATTCGCACAGCGCCAGGGATGCTTACCATCGTCCGGTATCCACTTGTACTTGCAAAGGTTACAGGTACATTGGAGCTTCTTAATATAACGGGTGGCCATGACGAGATTATATCTCGTCGGCCAAATTATTCAAGCGCAATGCTAGCAATTATTATTGACTTGTAACGTGAGATTAGGTATCATAGTCGCTCAATTCAAAGCCTTGGAGGGCTAAAATGATAGACATACGAGCAGCAGTACCACCCGATGCGCCGGAAGAAGTTAAACAGTTCGTAAAGGGGCTGAAAAATCTTACTCTTCCTGCGCCAGAAACAACGGTTCTAGCAGAAATCGTAGCCGCTGGGACTGGAGAACATCAAGACCGGCTATTTACTCAAGCGGTGAAAAAGCAAATGGGTAAAGCCATAAACGCTTTCATGGATCAAATGGAAGCGGTTCATGCCGCAAGCTGCAAGAAGTGCGGCAACGGAACAACAAACTAACTAAAGGCAAACAAAATGTCCAAAAAGAAAAGACCAAAGAAGCATCCTAAGCCGCGCAAGGTGGTGACCGGCAAAATGACTAGCACGATGACTTTAACCTTGCGAGGGCTAACGCCATTGATTTACAACTTCTTTCGCTCCAAAGAAGCATTCCGCCGTTACAGCAAATGGCTGGAATCATCAATATGACTGAAAGGGAAATCGTTTACGCCGAGCATGAGAAGCTTTCAAAAATAAGGGACAAAAGCGAATTAGTCGGCGAATTCATAACCTGGCTGGAATCAGAAGGCGTTCACATGCCAGCCAAATGGCACAGACGTTCGCTCAATGAGTGGCTGGCCCGATACTTCGAAATCGATCTGAACAAACTCGAAGAGGAAAAGCTGCACATGCTCAAGCGCCTGCGCGAAGCGAACGAGAAGGGAGGAAAATGATGGCCCGATTGTTGACAAAGGAAACTAGTCTAAAACGACAGCACGGAATTTTTACCATCGTCGGTAAAACGATTCGTGAATGCCAGCAAGGCGCTACGCCAATTGAAGTCGAGAGGCTCATGCGGCTATCGTTCATGCTTGTCGATGTAATTCAACGAAGCGATAAGCAGTTTGACGGCAAGCGTTTTCTGGAGATCGCTGGTTTCGGTGATCCGAAAGCGCCCAAGCCGGACGCCGTTACTATTGAGGCAACGCTGTAATTTCTCGCTTGCTATTTGACCTTGCTTGCTGTTTAATCTCCGTCTAAAGGAAGGGCGGATAAATGAGAGAGATTCTTACGACAGATTTAGAACTTTCGCTCATTGAAGAAGACTTGAAAAGCGTGCTCGATTTAATTTCCCTTCCAGCGGAAGCACGTCAAATCCTAATAGGCGTGCTGCAAAAAATTCAAGCATTGAAGGAACAATGAGTCCCGCCTATCCCGCTTCGGACAGGGAAGCGACTTGGTGGCCATTCACGACAGTAGTATTTGCAAGTCTTGGTTCTTGGTTTGCGCCAGAGAAACCGGTCGTCTACGTCCTCGCTTTCCTCGCTGGTTACTCTATGTGCTACGGGCTGCAAAGCTGGGAAATAAATAAAAAGAAGAAATCCTTGGAGAGACCAAATGATAAACAAACTAGTAATTAAGGATGGAAAACTCTATGACGCAGAGTACGGCATCGACTCCTGCGGACATTACAGATTATGCTCCGTTCAACAAGTACGGAAAGTATTGTCCGGCGAAGAGCATGTGTGGGCATGCGAATGTCCTAACTGTTCGGGATCGGTAAAAACTTGGAGGATGTCAGCACCCACGGAACTAGTCAAAGGCAGATTGCATATCGGCTGTAGGCTTTTCTCTGTGGCGGATATCAAAAAACTTGTATCTCAAATTGAGGGAGGGAAAGATGGGCTATTACGTAAACGTTCCAGAACACAAAAACAAAGTCGCGCAAATCGAAAGCCTGTACGGCGGAAAAAGAATCCAAAAGCCGGTCGAGTTCGCCGACATTCCGCACGATAAAGCACTAATCGTCGTAGTGGACAATGGTGCATTTGAGGCCGCTGGTTTTGCCTACAACGCCGAAGAGTTTAGGGAATTCACAAGCCCAGACGACTGGCGGCCCAAAGAATACGTGTTGCTCGACCGAGACAAAACGTTCGAGCTAACCGGTTTTTCAGACCGGCTCAAGCAGTTATGACTGACCAAATTAAGACTGGTTATCCTTGTACAAAATGCGGCGTCGATACTTTTGTTACGGACTCCCGTGCTACTACCTTTCTGGAGAACCGTACAGTCCGACGCAGGCGCGTATGCAAGAACGCGAGGTGCAAACTTCACTTCACCACTTACGAAGTGACTACCGATGCGGCTAGCAAGGTCCTAGCCCTCGAAGAGTTAGTAAGTCGAATACTGAAGTTTCGGATCGTCGCCAAGAAGTAAACAACGTCTCAATTGGGACTTGCAATTCTGTCCGATATGAGATAATATATCACCGCTTGCAGTTTTAGTAGTTTAAAAGAGAGCTAAAAATGAAGACACACACAACAGCAAAACCAACTGAACTAATCGCTCCGCCAGCGCCGATGATCCGGCAACGGGAGCTTCGCGCCTACAAGCACTTGGCCGATAAAGTAGCCATGCTTGAAACTCAAAGGCAAGAGGCCGAAAAGAACCTGATGCAATTGTTGGGCCTCCAAGTTCCGGTTCAAAAAGGGAAACTGACGGCGCAACTGAGCACAATGTGGCGGGCCAACGTAGCTTGGCGCAAAGAGTTTGAGAAGTTCGGCGACGAAGTACTCGGTGAAGGACTGGGCTTTGTCAAAGCCGAAGCTATCAAAAACGACACACCGAAGACTCCAAGTACCAGACTGGTCGTGCAGTGAAACGGCAGGTACGGCTCGGCCCGGCGAGGTAAGTTCTGGCGGGGCTTGGTGCGGCAGGTAAATTCACGGAGAAAACAATGGAAAAACCAAAAGTACACAAGGCCCATTTAACGAAAATCCAGAAGCTTTTCCCGAAGGTCACAACGATCACGGACGCAACCGAGTCATTGACAGTTGAAGTCCGCGCACGTGACAACAGAAGGGGCACACCAAAACATCCAAGCGACTGTGCAATGGCACGCGCCTGCAAGCGTGAACTAGGCTTGGACGGAGCGGTCATTTCGCTGAGCAAAGCTTATTTGATTCGAGGCTCAGTAGCCACCCGCTATATCGTGCCTCCGAGCCTGAGCAAAGAAGTCGTAGTTTTTGACCGCAGCCATAGTTTTGAGCCAGGCACCTACCAATTGAGCAAAGTTCCGGCTACCAGAAGGATTGGTCGCGGTGGCGGTGGCGAACATAGCGACGGCAGCGGCGATAAACCCAAAAAACCAGTCGTAAAAGTAATCCGTCATCTAACAACTGGCGTACGCAACTTCTACGACCGGCCAGGCACAGAGCAAGAAGAAGAGTAGTTGCGGTAAAAATCTAAAAGAGGTGAAGAGCATGAACCCATTAACTTGTGAAGTAGCAGGTTGCGGAAAGCAAACAGCAACATGGAAGGGAATGGCCAGCCATCGCTGGAATGCACACCACTTAACCGGGCAAATTCCAGGCTTTGAAAGAAAGACAAAGCCAAGAGGTGCGGCGGCAGTCAGGGCAGCGGCGGCAGTAACAGGCAAACTCACGAAGTCGGGCAAGCCAAGAAAGAAGTGGGGATCGAATCGCGTTGCGGCAAATCCGGTAGTCAATGGCTCGCTAGATCGCGAACTGGAAAGCATTAACACCATTATCCATCTGTACGAAACGCTTCCGACACATGCTCGTGAATTTGTGGATCACGAGCTAGAAAAGCTGTAAAAGCTGGCCACTGAGCCGAACATAAGGATGGATAAAATGAATCTACCGAAGTTGAATGAAGCTTTAATTAGAAAGACCCTCAAACACATCAAGGACTTTCCAGAAAGCTACGATCAGGACACCGTTGCTTCGGAATGCGAAATAACCAAAAAAACTCCGTGCGGAGCAATCGGCTGTTTTGGCGTATGGATGGTCCTGCTTTCCAAGCCCAAGAAAGAACGGCAGGCGTTTGCGGAAAGTGTCGATCTTGATGCCGCCCGCGACTTGGCCGGTCTAACAGAAGAGGAAGCGGATTTTCTGTTCGATACAACTGGGAGCGGAGACTCCAAAAAGGATTACAAAACAATCGTTAAAAGGCTGGAGCACATCCGTGCCCAGCGCAAAGCCATCGAACTCCGAACTAGCAGTAGAGAGTTCAGTCCTTTGGACTACAGCGATTATCTTGGATGATTAAAATGGTTTCCGATGAACGATCTGACTCCAATTAAGTTGATGCTTATCGAAGCGGGCGGCGAATTTTTCGGCGTTCAGGAAAACTTTGGGCCGGGCGGTAACATAATTCTGTTCAACGATATTTCCAATCCTCGTGCTACACTGGCGATGTTTTCTTCCGAGATTGTTTCCGTAGAAAGTGTACGGCAACATATCGAATACAAAAGAAAACAATTCGGTATTAGCGTGGAGGGCAATGGTGCCGCCAAGACTGGAATTGAGGGGAAAAAGATTCGGTCGCTGGCTAGTAAGTAGTTTCGATAAGGTAAGAAACGGCAGAACGTATTGGAATTGCATTTGCGATTGCGGCAATAAGCTGTCCATTAGCGGAGGGCGGCTTCGTTGGGGCCAAACCAATAGCTGTGGATGCTTGCGCCGTGAAGTTACTAGGATTCGAGCACGAAAACATGGGATGCGGTACATCCCAGAATATCATGTATGGCTAGGTATGAAAGATCGTTGCTCGAATCCTAAAAATACTGCGTGGAAGCACTATGGCGGACGAGGAATTACAGTTTGTCCCAAGTGGGAAGATTTTGAGGTCTTTATGAAAGATATGGGACCTAGACCGCTTGGCTTTAGCATTGAAAGGGAGGATAACAACGGCAATTACGAGCCGGGCAACTGTAAGTGGGCCTCTCGATCCGATCAAATGAACAATAGGCGTCCATATAGGTACTGGCAGAAGGAAAACAGAACGAATCCACCAATTCATCTTGGTGAAAGTAATACACATGCCAAGCTGACCGATGCTTCTGTTCGGGAGATTAGAAAGCTTAGTGTGGATGGGCTAACTCTGTCAGAAATAGCGGTACGATTTAGAATTACAAAATCCACCGTTGGTAGGGTCGTAAAAAGAAAGACATGGAATCACGTTATTTAAAACTGGCCGCGCTTGGCTTGGCAGGCAGCGCACGTTTTCGCTAGGCTCGGCTCGGCAAGGTGCGGTGAGGTAGAGCGGGGCAGGTGGGGCCGCGCATGGCGAGGTCGGGCAGGCACGTCAAGGCTCGGCTCGGCGTGTTCTGGCATGGCTAGTTACGGCAGGCTTGGCAGGGTAAAGCGCGTTCGGGTCTGGCGCGGCAAGGCTCGGTATGGCAAGGCAAGGCTTGGTTTGGCAGGAAGGCACGGTATGGTGCGGTTCAGCTCGTTACGGCTTGGTACGGCAGGTGTGGTGTGGCTCAGCAGGTTCCGGCACGTTGCGGAGAGGCAAGGCAGGTACGGTGAGGTCCGGCTTGGTGCGGCTAGGCATGACTAGGCGTGGCGTGGCAGGTACGGTAAGGCTTGGTCAGGCGAGGCGCGGCTTGGCGGGGTCGGGCTAGGTCTGGCAGGTGAGGCAAGGCACGGCATGGCAGGGTCAGGCCAGGCCAGGCACGGCAGGCATGGTCTGGTAAGGCTCGGCGTGGCTTGGCTAGGCGTGGCTTGGCAGGTCGGGCTTGGCACGTTATGGCGCGGCCTGGCGAGGCACGGCATGGCAGGGTCTGGCAGGGCAGGTGTGGTTCGGTCAGGCATGGCACGGTGTGGCATGGTAGGGTTCGGCAGGTACGGCATGGTCTGGTTAGGCTCGGCACGGCTAGATTAGGCTCGGCAGGCAATGAAGAAAAAAGTCAAGCCGGAAGAATGTAATCACCAAAAAGGCAATCGTACAGCGGTCGAATTTTACGAAGAAGACGACGAAAAATTGTTTGGTCGCTGTACGCTTTGTCCTGCACGAATAACAGAAAACCATCCTCTATTTCAGTTACATCTTGACGCGATGTTGCGTGGTGGTAAGATGGCGGCCAAAGGGAGTAAAAAATGAAAACTGCTATTCGAATTGTCACCGTTTCAATTTTTGCGTTTTTTCTCGTCTTAGGGATTTTATCCTCGCAGGAAAAACCAAAAGATCCGCCTAAAGAAGATCCGAAAGCGCCGGTACTCGATTCCAATTATCGCGCCGACATGCTGGAGTTATTCAATAGCATCTTGCAGAACGATTCTCAGGTGCAGGGGATTAAAAAACAATACGATGATGCCATGCACAACGATCCGAATTACGTTAAATTGACCAATGAAAACGCAGACAAGATCAATAAGCTAAAGGATATGGCCAACGCCAAAAAAATTACGGTGGACGGTAAAGTTTGGATCGTGAATCCTACTACAGCCAAATACGAGCTTGAACCGCCTAAGCAGGAACAAAAAACTGGGCCGCCAGCAGGAAGTCCCAAGTAGGACAGCGTGAAACAGCCAATCGAAGGGGAGTTCCGAATCGTTCGCAATATGCTCACTATTAAGATTCCACTTGTCACATTGCCCAAGAAAGTGAAGGATAGAATCTTCGTTCCCAGCTTGGCAGGAGTCACTAATAGGGAGCGGCAAGTGTTGCAGTACGTGATCGATGGCAATTCAAACGCAGTGATAGCAGCAAGGCTACGGACTTCAGTACGCACAGCAAAGTTCCACGTTTCCAGCCTATTGAAACATTTTCATGTAAAAGACCGCGTAGCCTTACGATTTCGGGTTACAAGGATGGTACAGAAAAATGAGAACCTTGATACTGAGCGCCCTATTACTATTTAGCGCTAACCTTCTACGCTCCCAAACCGTAACTTCGGTAATGACGCCGGTAACCATCAACGGAACGGGTTTTGTGACCGGCGCAACGGTAGCGAATTGCACCAATGTCGTATTCGTTTCGGCCACAACGCTGACAGCAAGTTGCCCGGCTGGGACACAAACGGTTGTAGTGACCAATCCGGCGACGGCGAATCCGATCAGTGTCAACTTTGTTGGCTTGGACGTTGCGATGGCTGCAACCGAAACGGCAGGAGTGGTGCCGGTAACGAATTGGAACAATGCAACTGGAGCGAGTACTGTGGCAGGCTTGGCCTTGAAGGATTCTACGGGAGCGGCCACCAGCGCCACCATAGTCTGGTCCTGCGATGATTTGTGGCAATTGCCGATTACCGATGCGCCGGGCAACGTTCGCATGATGAAAGGGTACTGCGATAACAACTCCGCAACGCCTACGACCATCACCGTTTCTGGATTACCCGCCAACTCTCTCGGCTATCAGGTGTACGTTTACGCTGACGGCGATAATGGAGCCTTGCAGCGAACTGGGAATTACACTGTAGGCACAACCAAAATCTCGGCAATTGACCTGGCCAATACGAATTTCAGCGGAACATTCACCCAAGCCAACAATTCAGCGGGCAATTACGTTATGTTCACAGTAACAGGTACGGGCTTTACGCTTGGAGCGATAGGTACATCGACCGATGCGCAGCCACGCGCGCCAGTCAATGGCATTCAGATCGTTCCCATCACGACCGTAGCCGCGCCCACTGTCGCGCTCAAGTGGACGCCGTCGGTTAGTGTAGGGGTAACCGGCTATAACGTTTATAGGGGAACGGCATCGGGCGGCCCGTACGGTACGAAGTTAACACCAACACCAGTAGCGGCCTCTCCCTACGTGGATACTACCGTCCAACCTGCGCAAACGTACTACTATGTTGTGACGGCATATAATCCGAACGCCAGCCCGAGTGAAAGTGTTTATTCAGGCCAAGCTATCGCAGTGATCCCGTAAAACAGAATTATTACACCGTTGATAGAGTAAGCTATGTGATCTTGGGGGTTGCTGGACAAGCGTAGGGTAGGCACACAGCCGCGCGGCTATGCTAACTGGGTCAGTCAATCTGAACCTGGCCTACCCGCCCCCAAGCGGAGAGATCCCGTGAAATGTGCTAGTTGCGGATTAAAGTTCAGCGCGTGGGAAAACTGGATTCACACTGGAGGACCGTACAATCCTTTCAGACCGGTTAGTGGAAAGCTCTTTCACAAGAAATGCTTTGAGGTAATGCGCGGAGAATAAAATGGTTGGTTGGAGCCGAAGAAACCGAGAAAACAGAGAGCGCCGGGCGCGAGCACAGGCACGCGAAGATGCCTGCATTGCTGCTGGCTGTAAGTGTTACTGCCACGCTCCGCGCGAACCAGAGAATTGGAAAGCTATATTCGGCGCTCTCTTGGCTTTTGTCGGATTGTATTTTGGGTTTTGTGGCATGCTTATTCACATGCAAAAACAGGTCAAAACGATACCGCTAGATGCAAGCGCATGGACCTGTACCGACCGGCGCGGCGAAGCCCTTGGTCCGGTAATGGATTCAGAGTGTGTCCGATGGGAAAAGAAGTAAAACATACGTGGTCCTACTGTAATTTGTGCCGGTGCGAAATGGTCCTATGTGGGACCTGCGGCAATAATACTTGCAATGGTGGGTATGGCTACGTGAACGGAGATATTAACGGGCCGCGCTGCCCGGACTGCCCAAGTGCCTACGAATTGATGTACTCCAAGTATCCTCGGAAATAAATCTTGACCCCGTAAGTTCAATTCCCCACACTTCTCTCGTATGACACAGGTTCCCAAATGGGACGGCGAGAGCACAAGCACTCGCCCGCATATTAAGCTAGATATCATAGCTAGATTCTCTGGACACCCAAGCGATCTAAGTACCTGGCTCACTGTGCGCGGGTCCAATCGAGTTCCTTCACGAAAAACTAAGAAGGAGGTCAAATAATATGGAGGCACGTAGCCGCCGTAAAGGCCGTAAGCACGGTCGCTAAATCAATTCGATTCCCCCGAGTTGATTTTACAAAAATTTCTCCATCACGAACTCTAAGGTAGGAGGCTTTATGAACCAGGCTAACCGTCGCAAGCATGGCGGACGTAAGAAGGGCCGCTAGTGGTACTCCCAGCACCTCCAGGAAGATGCTGGGCCGGTTGATAGCTGCCGTCTCCCGGCTCCAAATGACACAGCAAGGATGGCCGGTCTTCGGATCGGCCATTTCCTTTTGAGGACAAAATGAAAAGACTGCTAACTACTGAAAATAATAGGGCCACGTGGACCAAGGCAGGGTCGCGGGCGCAGACGTACTCGGCGGTACGTAGTAATTGGGAGTGCTGTAACTTGGTATGTAAACATTAGTTCCGACACATCCAATGGTGCCGGGATTTAGCGCTCTCCATTTACGCTGGTATTCCAGTCTCCGTAACTTCTGTTCTGAGGTAAAAACTCTCATTTAATATAGCCAACGGCAGTCTAAAGCGTATTCAATCATACGCTGAAAATAATCCTGGATAGATTCTTTCTGTACCTCCGCTTCTGCGAGTAACCCTGTAGTGTGGCCGTCAGGTATCCGCACGGTCATAATCAGAATGCCGCCAGGTGCGCTTCTTGCGGGCGGCGGAACAAACTTGCCGTTCTTTTTTGGCGGCGTCTTGGACGATTCAGCGACTTCAAAGTATTCAAAAACCGGATGCCGCTCAATGTATTCTGACTCTTGCGCCTGAATAGTCGCCGCTATGGTCTTAAGCTTGTCCTGTTGGCTCTCTATGGTTTCGACCTTTCTCGGCACTAGCCGCTCGTTCGGCTCCGGCTCCGGAGGACGAGTCTCATGCGGAATACTGGCAAGAATACGGTCCGGCACCCTCTCTGGCGGCGGTTCGAACACAACCGCCTCTATAAGAGGCCTGGCGGGCGCTGGGGACGGCGCAGTGTCCTGCGCGGGCTGTGCGGCCCTAGCCATCGCTTCGTAGGCCACAGCTTCCTCTGCACTATCGAACTCATGTCCAGACTGGCAAAATATTTTAGGAAAGGACTCCGCAGTGTACATTAAGCGATGAATCTCGCCATTTTCCTTGCATGCCGCGCAGATAATCGTTGTGGATATATTCATACTTCCTCCAAAGTCCTAATTGGGACCTTATTCTTGTGAATATCGTTTTGTAATTGAACGAAATCTGTGATGTCCTTCAAGCAGTTAGCATCAAAAACGCTTGAAATGGTTGGGGCAAAAGTATATCGCCTCCACGGAGCGTGCCACGATATATAACCAAGAAAAACGCCGCCCGTATTAACCACGTCCCAGATTTTAGTTTTGCCCGAAGCACTTGTACCATGCTCTTTGAAAGAAATATATTTCATTTTTTAAATGCTCCTGCTATACTGATTACGACGACATGACCAGAGAAATTAAGCTACTAACTTGGCCAACTAAATTAGCGGAATCACGCATACGCGTAGCAACCTTTGTGCCAGGCGATCCTATTTCGAAGCAACGTCCAAAATTTTGCGTTCATAAATCTGGAAAAGTTTACACACCTAAGCACACCAAAGAGGCCGAACAGGCCATTGCATGGTCTATTAAAGTTGCACATCGCCAAATCGTTGAAGACGGAGATTCCCTGTTCGGGGTACGACTGGCTTTCTATTGCAAGAACTTCCAGCGCCGCGACCTCGACAATATGTGCAAGCTGGTTTTTGACGCTTGTAACAAATTTATCTGGCGCGATGACACGCAAGTTGCAGAACTGCATTCTGCCGTATTTAGAGATTGCAGAGAGCCGGGTACAGACATTCTTATTTATATCATTCCAAATGCTACTGCGCATCGCCTGTTCCCGTGCGCACTGTGCGGAAAAGAATTCACTAGGTACCCATCTTCCGAAGGCATAAAATATTGCTCCAGAGAATGTTCGGGCACCGCAAGGCGCACCGGTCAGTTCAAAGATTGCGACAACTGCGGAAAGCAGATCTACAGAGGCGGAGAGCGGTATTCGAAGCACGTCTTTTGCAGTCGAGAGTGTAAGTCTATTTTTGGTACAGTCGAACTGGCTTGTAAGTACTGCGAAAAACCATTCAAAAGGCACCGCTCCGTAAATCGCGGCGCAAACCAGAAAAAATTTTGTTCGGAAGAATGCCATGCTAAGTACTGGGAAGGTAGGCCAAGAAGAAAACAAGCTTACGTATGTCCTAGCTGCGGCGAGAAGACTATGAGCAAGAAGGAATATAAATGCTGCATATCTTGCAGGATTAGAACCGGTGTTTTTAGGTCGCCAGGTGGAGTGCCTGTTATTCCTGCGTAGTATCATTATCACTCTTCTTCCGTTAGCCTCTCAAGCTTTTCCTTTTCCATATCCAAATCGGGAACCAAACGCAAGAATCCGCCACGAATGGACTTCACTACGGACACTCCAATGCTTAGTGACTCAATATCTTCTAGAGAAATTGTGATTTCTAGATTCACCGGAGCATCCATTTCTTGCCCACGTCGAGCAAGTAGTTTGCGCCTTCGGTCGTTAATTCTTCGTCTGCGATTACACCGTGCGTTGACTTCTCGCCTTCAACTGTTTCGTAAATAATTACCACGTGCCTGATCCTGCCAGCCTGTTCCATGGCCGACATCATGGCTTCAGTGACCGTACTCTTAAGAATGCGCTCGAATTTCACTACGAATCCTCGCCCGGCCTGCGCGGTAATAATAGACTCCCTACATAAAAATACCTTTCGCGAAGCTTGCGCGTCTGCCCTATCAAGACGGTCACTATCTCGGTATTTTCGCAAGAATTGAGGTAGCGAATCGCTTCGGTCAGGTGACCGCTGGCCTGTTTGATCTTATCCTTATCCGAGACGCTTCTACTGATCGACCGGCTCCCCTTGCTCTTCCGGCTCCGTACTCGCGCCGTTCGCGGTCTGCTCGATGACTAAACCACGAATCGCACCGTAGAGTTCCCTGTTGCCCCGCAGCGCGTTGCACGTTGCAAATCTTCCCTGCCCAATACGTTCGTCTCCGAAGTTATACCAACTCCCGTCCTTGCTTACAATTTTCATCTTTGCGGCCATATCCAAGATGTCAGCTTCGCGGTCGATTCCCTTTCCATAAATCAGATCGAACTCGACCTCTTGGAACGGATTACTTATGCGGCTTTTTGGATTCTTGGCCCGTACACGTGCCCCTACGATCTTCTCGCCAACCTTGAGCGCGGCGATCCTGCGCACGTCCAGTCGCAATGAGGCTTGGTGCTTTAGTGCGCGACCGCCTGTGGTTTTTGTCTTTTCACCGTATCCGAAGGAATCAATCGTCTCGCGAAGCTGATTTATGAAAATCAGCGCAACGTTTTGCTTGCGGACCTTTGGAGTTAACTTCCTAAGCGCTTGACCCATAAGTCGAGGCAGAAGTGCTACGTTGGCATCACCAATTTCGCCTTCAATCTCCGCACGAGGCACCAACATAGCTACGGAATCGACCACAATGATACCAACATCGCCTGAATCTATGAGTGTTTCTACAATTTGCAAAGCAGTTTCGCCGTTGTCGGGCTGTGTAATCGCCAAAGTATTGACGTTTACACCCAAATCTTCCGCATATTTTGGATTCAGGGCGTGCTCAACGTCCACATAAGCAGCATTTTCACCCTGCGTCTGAGCGATTCCTGTGGTCGTTAAGGCCATCGTACTCTTGCCGCCGCCTTCTGGACCGAATAGCTCCGTAATCATCCCGCGAGGAAATCCGCCATTTAGCATTAAATCCAAAGAAAAACAACCGGTAGAGAAGGAAATAACGGGCGGCCGACGCTTTCCTAATTGAATGATCGTACCTTTGCCGTAGGTTTTATTGATATCTCCCAAAGTTCCAACGAAATCGCCTTTCTTTCCTACTGGGGCTTGAACTTCGTTTTCCTGTTTCGGTCTGCCTCTGGGTGACATTTCTCGCAAACTCCGTAGTTATCTTCGTCCAGATCGTTCCTATAACCCCCGCCTATGCCCCTACCGGTCGCGTGGTGGAAGTGAAACATCCCAAATGGGACAGGCTTACCACAATCACCGCAACGCCCTTCCTGCCAAACGTACTGCCGCCAGCGCAGCCGCCTGTACTCTTCCGCACTCAACTTTACGAGCATTAGAAATTGTTAATAACACGAAGCTCTCCACCCTTACCAAGCTTAATTGCTTCTTTCATGGTCCAACACCCGCCGCTCTTCACGTGGTCTTTCGTACCGCAGTGATAGCACAGCGGAAAACGCATCCCAGTGTATTCTTCGGGCAGCTTATTGACGGTAATGCAGTACACCACATCGCTGCGATTCGCTATTTGTAAGTTCCGAACCTTGTAGCCTTGCTCCCAGGAGAGAACTTTTGGTGGGAACTCAGTAACATTCAACCCCAAATTTTTCTCCAATTTCTGCTGCCCACTGATCGATGCCACCTAAATGACAATTACCGCTAACTATTTCAGTGGTACCTGGCTCAGCAAGTATTGAATAAATTAGATACTTTGCGCGAGATTCGCCAATTAAAGTAAACTTTGCGGCCTCGCTACCTACGATGCCTACTATCATTCTTCGAATATCCGTACATAAACAACTCGACGTTGCGGAAAATAGATTTTTTCGTTTTTACTAATTAGAATACTTAACCAATTGTTATGCCAGCCTACATCCCTACACCAGTCACACTGATACTCAATCTTTTCTTGGGGGCCATCAAGCTGCACAATAACCTTGTCCATCACCATTCCTTGGCCAGTCTTAACGCTTTCGTTCTTCGGAAAACTATGTTGCAAAATACGTCTCCTGGCGTATCTCTTGCCGAGATGGCTTCCTTTGTAGCTCATTCTTCGATCTTCCATGCAGCCCTATTAAAAGCGCCCGCTTCTTCTAGGCTCTTCAGGATGGCAACCTGATCGCGGCCCGACAAATACTCTTGGCAAATGGAAATCAAATGCACGCCGCGCCCAGACGCAGCGTCAGGATTACTAACCGGCTCGACCGCCTGCATCACTGCGAGAGTCTTGTGAACGTACGGAGCATCTTCCTTTTTCACCACAAATTCAATAGATTCGTACTCACCGCTATCGAAAGCGCCGCCCGCCAGCGTGTTCGACACCATTGCTCGCAGCGTTACCACTTCCAATTCGGGATTCTTTTCGATTTCTTTCAGGAAACGCGGCAGCATCTTAGGTTTATCGCGAGCCACTTTCACTAATTCAAAGCAACGTGAGGCTCCAATAGATTCAAGCCGCGAATCGGAAAGGGATTTTAAGTGCTGACGCACACCGATAAACCGGTAGACGCTAGACCGCGACTCTCGAACCTCAGAACTGAGCCAGGAATCGAAAGTTTTATAGAACTTACCTTTCGGATTTTTCCATTCGCGGAAGAGCTTGAGCTTACTTACAGTCGCGACTAAATTGGACAGGCGGGCCAGCTTCCTATCCGCCTTGCCGCGCATATCGTGCAATTCATCCGCCAGCAATTGAATCTCCCTGCGGATGGCTTTGGAATCGACCTGCTCCACTTGCTCTACCTGCTTCGCTAGGGCCATCACAGGACTTCGCCTTCATCTTCGATGTACATCTCACAATCGCAGCCGCCAACGGCGCATTCGCCAGTCGGTTCATGGTCTTCCATTTGATGTCCGCATGTACACATTTAATCCTCCAAGTACCAATCGACTTCGGGATAGATTCTCCTGTAATTATTAATTTCTGTTTTTGTGGCAGGGCGCAGGTGGTCGGTGCGAAAAAACATGGAATTATTTCCCTCCGCAGTCCTACAGGCGCAACCGTTTTGAAATACGTGTGTGATAATTCGCAGTCGCGGACGCGCCTGCCCGTGGCCACCCGTGTCTAAGCCATCTGTAGTAAAAACCCAATCGTCAACTTTCACTAGTTGGCCTTAAAATACTTCTGGTAATGCCTGCGATAAGCGGCTCTTTTTCTGTGTAGTACACAGCAATACTTCTTTTCGCACAACTTGCTGCAAATTGCGCATTTATTCTTCGGCTTATCGCCGCGAATCTTTTTGCGATGCTCCCGCATCCAGAGTCGGTTGCGTTCCTTTTTGTCCACGCTACACCTTTCGGCATTCACATTTTTTGGCATAATTGCCTTTCTCTGGATTGAACGGGTCCGCCGCGACGATCTTGAACCCTGTACCGCCGCATTCGTTACATTCCGGAGAGGGTTCGCGTGCCCTGTTCTCCAAAGCTATTTGCATACCCTCACGAATTTGTGCCGGTGTAGGCATGAATTCTAAGTGCTTTTTAAGCAAGTACTCGGTCACGATGTACAGGTTTTTTGGTGAAATGTCGGACAGTCCCATCGCGTACGCCTCGATCTCTGGCGGCGTGAAGGGCTGCTTATGGAACACCGCGCCTAGCAATCTAAGGCAATGTTTTAGGGCGTCCGAGAACTGCGTCGAATACTTCGTCGTTACTGGCTTGGATTTTTTCGGCCTTGGTAAGCCGTCTTTTAACTGGTCCGCTTTCACTTTCGTTAACATCGTGAACCCCCTCTTTCAAAAATTTCCATGGTGCAATTGGTCCGTTCAAAAAGTCTTCGTCTTGCTCTTCGCTCCACGACTCGATTCGCTTCAGGACAACATCCTGCCCATACTGCCTACAATCCGCCGAGTAAAGCTTCCGGTTCGTGGTGGTCGCCTGCGCTGCCTTCCCGATTATGTGCTTCCATTTTTTCCGGAATAGCCGGAAATCAAATTCTGTCTCCCCCTCAGACTCCCCCTCTTCATGAGAAGATAAGATATGATATGCATGCATATCATGCATATCATGAGTGTTTTGGCTATGCTGTACAGCACCCCTCACAGTGCTGTTGAGCACCCCAGTAGAAACCACTCCCGGTGGTGCAGGTATATTCGATCCCCTCTCCGTAACTCCACTCCACAGTTGGTTTTCCACGAATCCTGCGATCTGAATGTAACCGTCATAACGCACAATTAATTCGTTCTTTTCGAGCGCTTTTAGAGATTTTTTAATGGTCTTAATGCTCCACTGAGAGCGCGGAGCGTACGTTTTTACGTCTTCTGGCGTCCCTTCGAGCCTTCCGGCGTCATCTGCGGACAAAATTAAGACAATATAGAGCAATCTTTGCGTGTCATTTTCCAAATTCCAGTACTTTCTGGAGCCAGGAAGCATCAAAGATCGCTTTATTGAGCGTCGGTCGCGAGATTGCATGCATTGTCCTAATTGGGACTCTTGCTGCTGGGCTTCCTGCTGAAACTAAAAGGGGCGGTATTGAGTTCCTTTACGCCAGCCCAGAGAACTCATTGTTCTATATCCAGAGACTCTATTACATTATCAGTTTCATTAGACGATTTCTGGTACAGGGTTTCCATGGCGTTATCTTTGCCAAGGCAAAGCTGAAGGTAGGAGCATTGCGTGCAGTGGTTATCCGGGAACCGGAATCCTGTGCGCATAGGCAACCGGCGCTCAATCAGCCGGTCGTACTGTTCCATTAACCATTCATCGATTTCTTCTAGGTTGGCGTCGGTGATTGTCCCCATGTGGAACTGAATCTTTGGCTCGCGCGTCTTTACCAGCACCAAGAAGGCAACGCGGCGAATGCCAGACACTAAAGCGCCGGTCAATAGCTGGGGATCTAAACCGGCATAGCCTACCGTTTCCGGCTTCTCCGGATAGGACTGTCCAGCAGTTTTGATATCTATGAGAATCTCCCCATCGAACCAGTGGGAGATTAAATCGGCAAGGAATTCTAGGCGGGTACCTTTATACCAAATCTGTTCGGGTTTGCGTGGCAGAGTTACATTGAATTCCGGGTTCAGGATCGGCAGCGCATCCTTTTCCTGCTCAAACAGAACCATAATTTTCTTCCCGGTAGCGTTTAGGCTGGCCCAGTCTTTATCGTTCTTGCTGTACTTCATGGGAACTTCTTGGAACGGTTCCCAGCTACGCACGAAATGCTCTATTAAATCCGTCCCCAGGAGATAATGCGACCGGATGGATTCTTCGATGCAGATGCCGAATTTCAGGGCCGCCGAAACTTGAATCGCGGCAAGGCCCTGAAACCGGCTAAGCTTTGTGTAGCGACCACAAAATGAAACGTCTTTAGCAATGCTATAACTGAATTTCTGGACTGGAAACCCCGACCAAGACTTGTACAGAATCGGTGCGTCCGGTATCAGTGCAAACTTTTCCGGCATCCGGCTCTCCGTTTGCAGTTAATTTAATCTCTTTTTGTGGAGAGTCAAGAGCAATCGTTGGGTCAATTTGTTTTACCCAATCGATAAGCTCTTCCATAGTCCATTTTGGATCTACCGCTACTAATACCACGTGATAGTCGAAAATATGTGCTACCACGATATCCGCTGAAAGTCTACTACTACCAAATCCTCTTCTTGAATCGCACTGGCAAGGCAGAGGGACGGCGGTTTTACGGAGCCACGGATACGTAGCGTCCAAAAGTTCTCTTTGAATCAGGCTGTACCCAAGTGCTACTTCGGCCATTCCAAGAGCACAACCGTTACCTTGGCGGTCGTTAAAGTACCCGAACTTTGGTTTCAATATCATCCTGCCAAGCGCTATCGCTTCGTAGAAATACATCTACCCCTCCCTTATTCGTCTTGGTTTTGGTGCCTTGCTACATCTCTTCACGTGAATCTTTGCCTGATTCCAGGTCGCAAACTTGCCGTTACACCACGGGCACTTCGGCATCTCAAGATTTATCACTGGGTTGAGTCCAGGAACGACAAGTCCGGCTCCCCTTTGACGTCCGCTTCCAGGTCCACGCTCGGCTCGGATGATTCGAACTTGACTTCCTCTTTCGGCTTGAGTTTGTCTTCCAGTTCCGATTCGCTCGGGCGCGAGAATCCCTTCACATCGAACTTTAGCCCATATTCTCCGTCCGTTACCTCGACCAAGACCTTCCCGGTTAGGTTTTCCAGCGCCGACCGGCGCACGACGGGTTGTGCTGCTTCCAGTAATTCGGCTGGGTATTCGAACTTGCGCATGAAATAAGTGGCCCAGTTACGCGCGGCCTTGGTTAGATAGAGCCGGAACGGGAACTGGTAGTTAATGAACTGCCCATCGAGTACCAAACAATCAATTTGTGCGTACGGCTTTTCGCGTTCTTGGTCCTTGAACTGGGCCGCGACCGTACGAATCGTCCAGATATAGCTCCCCGGCGTAAGCTCGGCGGGCTTGTCGTCCAGCCAGGCTGGAAGGAAATCCTCTTGTTCGCTCAATTTTTGATTCTCCACCAAAGATACACAGCCCAGCCACAAATCAATAACACCAAAGAGCAAAGCAACATACAGTCGTTCATTCGACTATCTTCCATGTCTTGTGCCTGCAAATATTGCTTACCGCTTGCGGCCTAAGACTAAACCGCTCAGCAATGTGCGCGTACTTCCAGCCCTGCCGGTTCAGCTTGCGGATCGCGATAACTTCTTCCGGCTTAAGCTTTCTCGTCATTCTGACTCTTTGCGTAGGCCATGATGAAAATCTGCTGGACTGACTGAGTTGGCGTACCCATGATTAGGTCCGCTACGTCTTTCGCGATAGCCCTTTTGAGCGTCTCTTCCAGTGCCCACAGCGTTCCAACAATTCTGGCATGCTTAACTCTTCCTAAGCCGTCTACCTCGACACTTAAGTGTTTGGCCATGAATGCAACCAGGTTGGTACTGGAAACTCCCGTGGCCATGCAGATAGACCTGACGTATTCAGTCGGCTGTTTCTTAGGAGTCTCAGTTGGGACGGTACCTGGAAGGTCTTTAGGAATCTCCGCTTTGGGAACCTGTGCAGGCTTGACCTCTGGTACAGGTTTAGGTGCAGCCTTTGGTACAGGTGGCTTCGCTGGAGCAACGGGCTTAGCCGGTTCCGGTTTTGCGGCTGGCGCAGCGGGCTTCTCTTCGTGAGCTTCTACGTTAGCCCAGTCCTCGATATCTTGCGTGAAGAGGCCGCTGCTGCGGCTCGCGGAAAGCACCGCTCCAACTTTGGCACGCTTGAGGGCCATTTTTAGGAGGGTATTTTTAATATCGGGGATATTTTCATTTTCAACGCGGCCCACAGGTTGGCCAATAATACTGGTATCGCTTTCACCGAACTTAGCTCCGCAGCCGTCTGATTTACCTTCTTTCTTCCAGCAAATCCAGCCGCCGCCGAAATCGTCGCGGCCTTTGATGATGGCGTTCTTGCCGCATTTTGGACAGGCACGCTTTTGATCGCGCCAACGGTACTTCGATTCGTAAGAACTGCACGATGCCAAGCCCGTGGACACCAAATGGCCGGTTCTTTTGCTCGTAAGAGTGCATTCGACTTCATAGTCGAAGAGGTTCTTGCTCCAATCTTCCGTTCTGCTAGTAACTTTGTACGTGTCCGCTAAACCGTAGATATCGCAAAGCTTGTCTGCTCCCGGTTTGTACAGGGTTGGCTTGGGGGTTCCTGGAATGGTTCCGTAGTCTTCGCCTTCCACGAGGTAAGATTTCACGAACTCTTTCAGCTTGTCGAGCCGTTCGTTGGCGGTTTTTAGATCGAATACAGGCGTGAGGGCCAAGTCTTCGGCGGGATGCTGATACCGTGCAAGAGTATGATTCTTTTCCGTTTCGTCCACAAATTCTACGTCCACTACTTCTTCTTTCTTTTTTGGAGGCATGATTCCCCTTTAATAAGGACTTACAAAACACCCCATTTTAAGTGGCGGACCATCGTGTTTTAGAGAATTACACGTATTACATGACGGTACAGAGAACTACTTATAATGAAACAGCAAGCGGTTTGCAACAAGAAAATGCTTGTCGCCTGCTGTTTGAATGGATTAGCATTAGTACTATGGCCAAACACTTAACCACGGAACACTTACAGAAGATCGGCAGGATTGGCGGCAAGACTACCAAGCGCCGCAAGGGCGCGAAGTTCTATCGCAGTATATCACTCATGCGAAAAAGCTTCAAAGGTGGGCGACCGCGTAAGGTAAAGACTGAAGAATGAAATTCATACCGGTAAAACATTTCCAGGCCCTTGCGGGCGTCCAGCAAAAGACAGTCTACAAATGGATCAAAGTCGGCAAAGTTCGCGCCGTACGGCGCGGCGGTAAATATTACGTAGAGCACCCCGGCGATCTCGATACGCTTCCTCAACGGCGTACGACTTTTAAAGACCCCGACCGTATCCCGCTCTTCACCGGCAACATTGTCTGCGACCTTGTAGGAGTCAGCCCGCGCCGTCTGCGACAACTAGGTGACAATGGTAAAATAAATTTCCGATTGTTGAACAAACATCGACGCTACTCGGCGCTCGATGTCAGAAATTACATCATTTACAAATATTCCCGCAGGAATATACCCTACAACAGCCACTTAGTACCGGAAGTTTCCCCAGAAGAAGCACGGGAGTACTTAATAGAATGGGCCGCAAGTCTCGTTTTGAAAGAAAACCCTTGATAACAGAAGTTCGATTTGTTCCACTCCCCTAAGTTCGAAGTACTAGTACCTCTTAGGGAGATTAAATGGCAATCACACGTCGTGAGTTTGCCGGGCATCTGGCCACTGGTGCGGCAGCTATTGCACTTGGCGGCGCTACAATCGAGATGTCCGGATGCAATGTCTGGACCGACATCGAAAACTGGATTCCGCTCGGGATAGCTGCGGTAAACTCCATCCTCGCCATTCTCGAAGCAAACGGTGTTCCGCTCGCCGCGCCGATTCAGCTAATTGTCAATACTATCCAGGCTGGGTTCACCGCACTGGAAGCGGCTATCAAGGAATACCAATCCACTACACCTGCCCCGGTTGGAGTGCTCCAAAAAATCGAAACTATATTCACCGATATTGTCAACAACTTTGGAACCTTTTTGACCCAATTGGGACTAAAGGGCGGGCTTCTTAGCCTGATTTCTTCCCTAGTGCAGATCATCCTCTCCACAATTTCCGGATTCATGAATGAGCTTCCTTCTGTCGCAACCAGAGCGCTTGTAGCACATACAGGACTCAAAGCCGGTTCAATGACTGTCCCGGTCCTGCCGATTAAGCGCACTCGTCGCGGATTCAAGAAGGACTGGAACAACACCTGTTATGGGGCACCCGCAATCGGTGTGCAGTGCCCGCCAGCGGCTTACTTCAGCGTTTCCTTCTTCGAATCACTGTGAGAATGGGGACGCGGGTAATGGTAGGGGATCGAAAAAAGAAAGACGACCCTATGCTTCATTATAGAGTCGATCACCGCATTCGAAAGCGCGGAGATATGCAGGTAGAAGTTATCATCCGCGCCCCGCTGGTATTGGAACTCCGCGAAGCAGCCCACGATTGCCAAGCTGAACCTGGCCGGTATTGTGAAGAAATAATCGAGCAGTGGTGCGCGGAACGCCGCCTGAATAAAGTGAAGCTCGGCATCCCGCTTTCCCCTCGCTTACGTCATGCGGTGGAGCACGACAAACTCTTCGACCGGGAGAACCAAGTTGGCCTCTGATAAAGAAGAGCCGCTAAAGTTCGGCCCTAACCTGGCCCCGTTGAATGCAACGGTTAATTATTTGCGCAAGTTGCTCGAAGCTATCGCAGAGAAGCAAGGCATCGACATCGAGGATCTTAATCCTCCACCGGAGCTATAAAAATGAATGGAATACCAGGAATGCGCCTTGGAAAGCTAGCACCAAAGAAAAACCTGAAAACTCTTCGCTTCTCTGATTATCTGAAGGCCGATCCAAGTACACTGCCTGTTCCGCCAGAAAAGACCTGGCGCGAATGGAAAGTACCTCCGCTAGGTGCTTGGAATATGTACCTTAACGACCAGATAGGCGACTGCACGATTGCCGAAGTCGCTCACACGCTCATGCTGGTAACGGCGCACACCGGAACAATGGTGGTACCAACCGATGAAGAAGTTCTGGCGATGTACGAAGCGATCTCCGGATACGACCCATCGCAGACCGATGCGAGTGGTAACAATCCTACCGATACCGGCTGTGCCATCACGGACGTTCTAGCCTACTGGCAAAAGAATGGGCTGGCTGGCCACAACATCCTCGGCTGGGCGCAGATTGACCAAACCAACATCAACGCGGTCAAGCAGGCCATCTACATCTTTGGCGGCGTGGATTTGGGCGTTAATCTTCCCAACTCGGCTATGGATCAAACGAATGCCAATGAAACATGGGCAGTGATTGCCGATGATGGTGGAATCGCTGGCGGACATTCTGTCCCGCTGTTCGGATACGGCGCGGACGGAACCAACTGCATTACTTGGGGCGAGCGGCAAGAATTAACTTGGTCTTGGTTCTTGAAGTATTGCGATGAGGTTTATGCAGTAATCACCAACGATTGGCTGGTCAAGTCTTCCGGGCTTGCTCCAAATCTACTAAATCTCGAAGCGTTGACCGCCGACTTACAAGCATTGAATGCAGCTTAAAGGAGAAAATATGGCTTCATCGGGACATCTGGAAGGATTTAACTTAGTACAGGCCAAGTCGATTTTCCAGTCAACCACTTTCTGGGGTGCGGTGGTGAGTTTGTTTTTCTCTTTTGCCCCTTCGCTGTATGGGAAACTGTTCGGCGTGACTACGCCGCAGGCCACGGTAGTATCGGATATTTTGGTAGGAATAGGATTCATCGTTACCGTTATCGGACGCCTGACCGCCAAGCAGATCGTAACCATCACTGGCGCTAATCCGCCAGCGGGCGGAGCCATGAAGGGTACAAAGGGATAAGCCATGCTGCTACTTATCGTCCTGCTTATCCTTATTTTCGGCCTTGGCGGCGGGTACTGGGGCTACAGTCAATGGGGTACCGGGGGCGGCTTAGGTATCCTCGGAACGGTGCTAATTATCGTTCTAATTTTGTACCTCTTAGGTTTCATACGCCGGTAAGGAAGTCCTAAGTGGGACTACTGGGCTTGCAAAATGTCAACTGATCGATCACCGCGCTCACCACGGTAGGCCCCCATGCGGCGGGCGCGGCGGTCAGCGGTGGCGAGTAGTAGAACGTAGCCCCGTTCGTAGGGTCTGGCACAGTAATCTCTTCGCCTCCAAGTACCGTTTCCACCGCTGTACAGCACGCGCCAAAAGCGGCATCGCCAGTTTGCGGCCACAGTATAAGATTAGTATCGCCCGCTGCGGTCATAGACGAGAATTGCATCCGCTGGGTGATTACGTGGATGAGGTCATGCGTAGGAGTAATGCGATTGTAGAGCACAAATGCCACGCCGAGCATCGCTGAATAGGATTGATTGCGAGCCTCGCGCCAGATGCACAGTGCGGCCAGCACAAGACGGTAGCTATCGAGTGGATTCATCAACCTTCCGTCCCGCGACCAAGGATTTCTGGATAATCAGAAATAAATTATAGGGCACCAGTACCGCTATTGGCTCACCGTGATTCACTATGGTGATCGGTTCTTGTAAGGCTTTCATGTGCGTTGCGGTAGTGTTGTGCAGCCAAGTGGTTGTTTCAGTGCGTGCAGGCATCATGTCAGTGCCAGAAGTGTAACGCTATCTGGATCACCGCAAATATGAATCCGATTATGAGCACAGTCTGGCTGGACTTCCCCGCTGTCACGCTCAGCGTCTTGTTCACTTCCTCACGCCACTTGGCATTCCCATCGACAAACTGGTTGTATAGCGCATAAGGTACGAATCCCCCCTTATCGATGGCGTTCTGCGCATGCGCGTGGTTGAGATCCGAGAGTCTACGCTGAAGTTCCTCATAATCCTTGTCGCGCTGTATTCCCAGCATCTTAATCTCCAGTGCGTGCAGTTCCTTTAAATGTGCCACCTCGCGCTCGACGCGGAACGATTCAGAGTCCGTGAGCCTGCGTTCAGTCTCCAGCGCCCGGTCCACGAAATTGATAACCGGAATGGACACCGAAGAGGTCTTGTCCGCCTCGGTACGCGACTGCTGAATCACAGAATCCCCTCGCATGGTTATTTATCCATAGGCGGAGCAGCTTCTTTTGCTTGCTGCACCGCACCTTGCGCTTCCTTGGTAGCCACGGCGGCCTTGTCTAGGGCCACTTGGAGCGCGATAGGATCAGGACTCCCATGCAAAGATAGGAACTCGAACATGCGGTATAGCCCTTGGAACAGAAACATCACGCCCATCAACTTGAACGTGTTGCCGATGGAACTAGTCAGATTGAACTTGTCCGGAGCAATGCCCATGCTGCCAAGCCCCGATACCATGGCTGACGATCCGCCACTGAGAAGTGACTTCAATATCCCCAATAGCCAATCGCTCCAGTTATAATGAGACATATTTGATACGACGCTCATAGTTTTCCTTTTAGAACTGCCCCATTTCTATCAACTTGGAGACTGTGATTACCAGAAATATTTAGGCTGCGCCGCTTGCTGTTTTGGTGTATAATGTTGGGACAAAATGGCTAAGTTAAAACTGCACAAGATGGACTGGAATAAAGAGCTTAGGTACTGGTTCCATCGCTACAATCGCCTCTATTTCTACAACAATCTACCAGTGGTAGACATTTGCTACGCCCTACCAACTCAAATGGGCGATGATGGCCCGTATAAGGGAGAAGAGCTAATGGGCGAATTTGCGCCTGGCCAGGACTACTTGTGCCGTCCTTGCCATTCAATAAAAATTAATTGGGACACTCGTAGATTTGCTACCTCGGTGAGGCAAACGATCCTTCATGAAATGGTCCACTCAAAAGTTCATCCTGTCCGGGGCCATGGGGAAATATTTAAGAGGGAGATTCGCCGTCTAATAAAGGCCGGGGCGTACGAGGGGCTTCTGTAAATGCAATTCCTTATATTTGTAGCCTTCATCATCTTCATGTTTTTCGACAAAGACGAGTGGTAGTTATTGCGAATCGTCGGACTTCTCTGGCGTGGGACTAAGTGGTCTATGCGTTAGAGGTGAAACTGTAGGCGAGCGACCTTCTTCCGGAAGGGTTCCATAAATACGTCCTTCTGCCAGCCAATTTGCTATCCTTGGATTTCGAAGTGCCCCAGCAATTAACTCTCTCGATCCTGGATAGATCCAAGCATACGGTAACTGGCCCATAAACATTTCTGCAATACCCATACCCCAAGAAGCGAGCGCCCATGGTGACGTCTTACCCATCCTCTCGGCAAACTTTTTCAATTGCTCTAGGCGATATTTTTCCGCATCGAACGTTTCTATCTCTGGAGCTTCTGGTCTTGGTTTTAACTCCGGAGCGTTCGGAGCTTTTTCCGCGTCCAGGGGTGGCGGCGTAAATTCCGGCGCTTCGGGTTTTTCTGGCAACTCTGGAGATTCCGGCTCCGGGGTTAGTTGAAGTTTCTTTGGTGCCTCTTTAGCTATATCTGTGGCGCTGCGTAGTCTGCCAACTTCTGCTACCGGTGCGCCGTGTTCTCCGTAGCGTGACAATAGTTCAGCGGCCAACTTATTAGATTTCGGTTCAGCCAGAATTTGCTGAACATAATCCGGACGCAGTTTGCCGGTGATGGGATCGCGGGCCTGTAATGCTCGTGCAATGGGTGAACCGCCCTTCGCTGAAGAGGCGGTGTTATAAAACGTGTTTTCCAGTTCCATCCACTTTCTTTGCGCGGCCTGGAATTGCTCTAGCTTGCCTTCGGCTTTAGCTAACTTTTCCATCTGGGCAAGTATCTTTCCACGAGCATCCTTCAGTGCGGCGGCTTCATCGCCCGGTAGGTCGCGGTCGTACAACTGGCGGCCGATTTCGCTGTAATAACCATGGAGTTTGTCGAAAGTTAACTTCTCGCCAGCACCAGCTTCACCAAACCCAGGAACGCCCTGCTCTTTCAGCTTTGCCGCTAACTCCGGGCCGGGCTTTTCTCCCATTACTTGCGGGAATTCGCCTTCACCTTCTTTTGGCTGAATTTCTGCCATCACGCTCTTTAGCGAAGACGGCGCTTTATCAGTGCCCTTCAGCTTACTATCGAGCGATTTTTGGAGGTCGGAGTACACTTCTCCGGCGTCAGCGCTGCCCTCGACCTTTGGATATGCTTCCTTAGCGGCTTTCAGGGCACTATCGCGAACCGCTGGGAGCTTTTCTGAAATCTGTTGACTCTGCTCGCCAGCAGCCTTAGTTGCCGCTTTTCCCATTTCGTAGGAAGATTTAGCTTCAGCGTTTTTACTCCGGACCTGTTCTAATTTTTCAGCATGGCCTTGAGTCATTTCTGCCACTTTTTTGGCATGTTTCTCGTTAAGTTTCTTTAGTTCGTCGGCCGTTTTTAGATAACCTTCCAGGGTTTCATCTTTATTGTTATTGATGATTTCAAGCACTTTCGTTTCATGTTTAGCTTGAGCCTTCAGTGTTTCTTTGGCCCACTTATTAACGGCTTCTTGATGTTCGGATGTAAGCTCTGTGTTCTTGGCCGTCTGTGCGGCATGGGCATCCTGAACGGCAGCGTCACCGATATTCGTTTTTGTACGAACGATAGATTTTACTTTTTCTGCCAGTGCGGCGGGTGCCCCGGCGAGTTTTTCTTTGAACGCCGGGTCGCCCATGAGAATTTGTGTGGCTACACCGGTCATGGTTCCAAGGCCGCCAGCATAGTCGCCCCTACCAAATTGCTCCTGCGATCTAACCACAGAGGGGCCAAGAATCGGTATCCCACTTATAAGGTATTCCGTTCCACCTGCCAGCTTATTAACCCAGCCTGGCTGTTTCATGCGGTCAAGGCCAACTTGTGCAGCTTGACCAGAAGCTTGGATTGCACCTTTGCCAACGTTGTACGCGGCATTCAGCGCACCGCCAGTCGGATCAGCCTTCCCTAACGGACCTTCGGTTAGGTCCTTCAGTGCTTGGGGCCACTTAGTAATATAAGCGGGCAGGCCAAACGATTCAGTGTAGCTACTGGCAAAGCGTTCGGGAGCAGAAAGCGGTTCTGGTTTACGCTGAACAAGCTTGACTTTGGATGGGTCCACACTGTCCCAATTGGGACTTCCTGATTTCTTATCAGGAGAGGCAGACATCAGCGTAGGCTTAGCCTTAGATACGAGCTTAACCTTGGAAGGATCGACTGTTAGGGTGTCCTGGTCCTCGCTCATTAATCAGGCTCTACTTTTTTATCCAACTTCAACGTGCCGTCTTTGTTTTGGCCGATAACTTTGTGGTTCTTGCCGTCCGGGCCGGTTACGATGTCGCCCGCGCTGTATTTTGGCTGTTCTTTTGGCGTTTCATCCATCGATTGCGGCCTATCGCTTGGATGTTCTTTGTCATATCTGTCGATTTCTTTTTGGGCATTATCTTTTATTGACTGAAGTTGCTCACCGATTTGCTTACGTTGCTTATCCGAAAAATAAGTTCCATAAAGCAGATGGTGCGCTCTAGCCTCGGCGCTGTCATACCATGACCGCGCCTTAGTTAACATATCCTGTTCTCGCCCAGTGAATCTGATTCCAGATTTCTTGCCAGATGTTATCGCTTGCTGAAAATCAAGCATCAAGCTGTAGTCGCCGGGACCGCTCTGATGTTCAGTGTCTCCGACATATTTTATAGATGAATCGATTGTATCCATTGTGTCTTGCCGTGGCTCAACGTACTTATCGCGCTGTGCCTGCTGTTTTTCGTCATAGCCTTTCGGTTTAGCTCTTGGATCTGCTGGCCTTACTTGCCCGGTCTTGGAATTTCTTTCGAATCCGTTGTCGATTAGCTCCCAGTTCCCCTCTTCTTTTGGTTGAGCCGAATCCTGTTTTGACTTTCCGATCTTTACCCAGCCATTTTTATCGTGCTCTCCCTTTAACTTATTTTCCGGATCGTATTGATGCAGATAACCGTCAAAATCGCGAGTTTCTGGCTTGTCGTCGCCACTAGCTTTCCTGGTAGCGTCGGCCTCTTCCTTCATTGCTGCTTTCCACTTCTGAGTTTCAGGGCTTTTCGCCGGATCTCTTCCGGCCTCTATGTCGGCGGCGTAGGCGGCTTCATAGTGCTCTTTTGCTGTCTGGGGCTTAGGCTCACGTTCCATTCCGCCCTTACGTTCGGTCTGAATACGTGTATTTTCGCGAGCATCATCGTACGCTTTTTTAGCCTTGGAGATTTCTTCCGGAGGCGCACCCTTACCCTGAAGATCACTGTACTTTTTGAAGGCGTTAGCTTCGGCTTCTACAGCATCATCGCGCTTTTTCTGGTCATCATAATCACGCTGTGCCGTTTGATCCTGTGGCGATGGCTGCGCAAGTGGTGGCGGTCCAGTCTTACGCAATAGCCCCAACCCGGCCGCTGCATATAGGTGAGGATCTTCCGCACCGAAAGCCTGTTTTAGATGGGCCTTAATACCGCCGCCGTCCTTTTTCCCGCCCGAACCAGACTTACCGCTACCCTTTGGCTGCGTAGTGAACTGCTCCGCGCCGTCGAGGTAAGCTTTCCATGCTGCTTGCCGCGCTTGTTCGGCCTGTTGCTTTTGTTCTGGGGTAGATTTCGGATCGTTTTGCACTTGCTGCGCGTTGGCTTGTGCAATCTGGAATCCGTAGTGCAGACCTTGCATTTGCTGTGTAGCCATAGCTACTTTCTTTTCCTCGGCCTGCTGCTTGCCGCGCATCCAGCCGTTCAAGAAGTTCGAGGCTACGTCGGCAATCTTTCCACCAGTCCCCATGTATCCAACGCCCGGATTATCGTTCGGGTTACGGGCCGGTGGTTCGGCCAACTGGGCAGGCTGGTACTGAACGGGCGCAGCCGCCTGTGGCATTGGAAGATCGTCTAGTGGAACCGGACGGAAATTTCCCACTCCCCCCCCCTTTTTTTACATTGCTGCGGCAAACTTAGCAGCCGAGCCTAATTGGCCGCCCGCACTGGCCAAAGATCCGCCAAAGCCCATTTCCGCGCCTTTTCCTTCAGCTTGTGCTTGCATTAACGCCGCATTGCTCTGTCCGGCAGAAGAACCTGCCGAAATAGCATTGGACGCGGTATTGTTTGCAAGTCCAAGACCGCCCTGAGATAGACTGGCTAGCGCCGGAAACGATCCGGTATAAGCAGAGGTAGCCAGGTTGCCAATTTGCCCGGCACGCTGATTCTGATTTTGTGCTTGAGCTAACTGCTCAGCGCCTCCGCGCGGCATGTTTTGGGCGATATTCTGGGCCGCGCCTTGGCTAGCGGTATTGATTTGGCCCACAGCCGGAGCGATAGCGTTGAAGATTTGTTGCTGGTTGCCACTGGCGAGTTGGTTGTAATAGTTTTCGGCTGTCTGGAGTCCGGGGAAAGAAGTATTAAATAATTGCTGGCTCTGTCCACTAGCCGTATTCAAAAGTCCCATTTCGGCCTGGGTAATATTGCCTTGCGTTTGCTGTGCTCCGCCACCCTTACCCATAGAAAGACTCCTTCGATAAGCTCAACATATCCATACTAGTTGCAGAGTCTTCTTTCAAGAAAAACATCGGGACCGTACCGCAGTATTCAAAGCCCATAGCCTTCCCAAAGCGCACCGAAGCCCGATTCCACGATGCGATAGTGCCCAAGACCATACACAGGTCTAATTTCTTGAATATCCAGTCGAGCGCCATTCTGCCAAGCTCGTAAATCACCGGCTGGCCCCAGAACTCTTTAAAGAAACAGACTCCAACTGACGCCCTTTTAAACTTCCCAGCGCCTTCTACGTCATAAACCCAAACAAACCCCGCCAAGCCGCCAGGTCTAGCCACGCAGGCTAGAATCGATTTGTTATAAAAGTACGCAATGAAATTTGCTAAGCTGTGCTTACTGACATTGGGCAGAGTCCTGCGTAAGCTGCCGTCCTTTTTCATCCTGAAATATAGCTGCACCAAGAAATCTTCAGGGAATAATTCTGTGACTACATTCCCCACGGTAGGCACTAAGAGCGCAGTTTCGCTCTGGTAGGCCCAAGTTTCTTCCTTCTGCATGACCGCTGAACTCATTTGCCGCTCCACCCTTGATTCGTCGCACCGCCACCTTGTTTTACGTAGAGCGTATTAGCTCCGCTAGGCCCTACGTTCAAATATAGACTGCCCACTGGGGCGGCAATAATGCCTTCTGGAAAACCAGAACCAACGATAATTTGTACGATATTTGGTGCTATTCCTAACGTGACTGAGGCAGCTACCACGGCCCCAGTCGCGGTAACGTCGCCGGTAGCATCAATATCCCCGTTGGTTGCTATAGAACCAGCAGTCAAAGCCCCAGAAACGGTCCCAGAGGCCGCCGTGACGGCTCCAGACACCGTAGCTGAGCCAGTGCTGAGCGTTCCCTTGCCCATGCCAAGAACAACGCCGTTTAGAATGGCTACTGGGCCGTTCAGGCCACCGAGACGGTTAACTTCGTTCACAAGCTCGCGGTTGCGCTTATTAATGTTTGTGCCGCGTGGGTCTTTAAGGTCTGTTTCGTTTAAGTTCTGATAGCTGACCGGCATTTAGTCTCCTACGGCTGCGTCGGCTCCGCTGGCTGGAACGGTAACGGTGCGTAGCCTTTATCTTTTGTGATTGGGTTGTATTCAATCCGGCTATCTGAGTAAAGCCTGAAATCGCTATTACTCGTTGCAATCCAGCGCCACACACGCGCCTTGGTAGCGGGAAAACGAACACGCCTAGATGACCTAGTTAGCGACTGTGGCAAGGTGAAAGTAAATTCCACTTGATTGTTCGGCGCAGATACAGCCGTGTTCGGACCTACATAAACATTGAACGTAATCCCGGCACGATCTTCCGCCATATATTCAATCCATGCCTGTTTAACTATTTTGTAGTCCGGGCCACTGAAATCCATGATATACGTGTCAGCAGATGTGCGTAATTCTGCTTCAACTTCAGCCCGGATATGAGCTTCGTAAACGGTTAGGGGTGCAGCAGCAGCGGAATTGATCGTACACTGGAGCAAAACCGACACATCAAGTGACAGATAGCCAGCCCCGGCATTTATTTGGAAATCGGCCTGTTGACGGCCAGTGAAATCAATTATTCCAAGTGTTAGATTGGTAGCGCCTTGGTCAAACGATAAAATCACCGTTATGGCATTCCCGCCAGGATCGATATCCAACGTAAATTCATTGAAGTTCTTGAAGTTCTTTGGAGTTCCTAAGTCCAAAGCAACGGTTTGCAGATCGAAATTTAGCGGGTTGTACTGTGCTACGCCCGTGGTATAGCCAAGAAGATCGTAATTTTGCGCTAGGCGGTCTTGATAAATCATTCCAGTGGCCGTACCAAAGACAAGCTTATAGGTATCTTCCTCGACCATCATAGCGTTGGCCGGAACGTCATCGTTTCTCCAGCGGTTATATATGCGGTGCCAGATTACCCGGTGCCGGTTGCCGTCAAGTCCGATGTAGGAAATGTAGATTTCGTTCTGGTAGTAGGACATCAAGGTTTGGCTAACCTGTGTCGGATTTACCGGCTGTACTGGCCTAGAAACATCGTCGTCTATAAATTGATCGGTAAAAATCCATTCAATCGGCTCACTTACATACCTAGATTCAGACCCTTGGAAGGCATAGATTCCGCCGTAGGACTGGTACCAAATTTCCCCTTCCGTGACTATCCAGCCAAAGTTGCAATTTAGTCCGTGCTGCGCGGCGGTTTTATAAGGAAGTGGCACGCTGCCAGTAACGGCAGCGGTTAACACGTTCCAAACAGTATTCTGCGTAAAAACATAAAGCTGCCCATTCCACTCCACGATGGCCATAATTGGATCGGACGGAACTCCGATTTCCAGCGTGTTTTCCAGTGGAAACGACTCCGGATTAAACCGGTCAGAGTAGTAAAGAATATTGGGATTGTTTGGATCACCGGCAATCCACGCCTGGTCAAAAGCAATAGCGGCAACACTGCATGGCTGTCCAGTGCGGGTAGTGGCCTGAACAATAGCCCCGACTGAGTGTTCGTACTGGAAATATCCCCTAATAGTGTTAGTACTCGTATTGATCGACTGGATTACCACGATCTCGGCCTCGGTGGTAAACGGGTCGATGGTAAGGTTCTGATAGACATACATATTGGCTGTCGAGTCAACCGTGATAGAAAATTCGCCTTCCCCGGTTACCGCTTCAGTTAGAGTTGTGGCGACGGGGACTGGCAGGGCAGACGTCACGGGCGGTGCAGTGTCATAATCCAAGATATTGTTGGCAGCAATATCTTCGTCGGACAAGATATCGACAACGAAAGTTGTCCCAATTGGGACTTGGGCTATCTGAAGCCACTGACCTTCCAGTGTGCCGCCACGTCGGTAAACGCGCGTGTGCGTTATTTGCGGATCGATAGGCGGTGGCGGCGTGACCGCATCGGGCCATTCCACAAGCACGGGCTGAGCAACCGGGTTGATGCCGGTAACCATCGTTACAGATGGCCCTGATTCGTCTCCTGTGTTCGCATTATAAAAAGTGATGCGATAATCGTACGCATATCCCACGCTGGAATCTGGGCCGGACCCACCAAACAGATAGAAACAGTTATATCCAACCGTCAAAGCATTTGTCTGAGAACCGTTGGTAGTTAGGATTTGCCAAGAATTTACATTGGCCCAAGTATGTCCTGGTAACCCAGCCTGTCCATTAGCAACAAATTGACTGATAGGAATCTGAACTTCTAACCAGGCCGTTCCACTAGGTGCTGGAGTCGTGGGATTGCCAGGCGCAGGTGGTGGTGCTGGCGGCGTTCCCGGTGGGCTGCCTGGAGGCGGTCCGATACCACCTGGAGTATTTGGATTCCTTGGAACGGTCGGAACAAAATCAGTAAACGAAGCAGAATAATAGGACTCTGTGAACGTTCCGTCTCCAACGTCGAATGCGATGGCGAATGTGCTTCCGTACTGCGCCGAAACCCTAACCCCCAAGTTGATATAGTCGGTGTTGTCCGTCGTTCCATCACCAAGATTACCCAAACCTCCGGGTACTGGTCCTTGAAGGGTACCTACCCCTGCGGCAGCGATGGTTCCTACCCAACCATCGTTTATGATCGTAGTTGTATCCGGGTGGTCCAAGGCAAAAAACGCGGTAAAGGTAGTTTCGGTCGTAGAGATAACAGCTACTTCTTCCGGGCCGCAAGTTAGCTGAATGTAAGGGATAATATTGTTCATGCTCGCCGGAGTAATGGTAAATATTCCTGGCGCTCCGGTGACCGTTGATGTCCCAAAGTTGGTACCTACGACCGCAATGCGACTGGTAGAGGTATAACCACTAACCACTGACGGTGCTGATTGGAAATCGAAAATATTCGAGATGGCAAAGCTGTCGAGCGCAGCGACACATGGCGCGGTGGGCGGAAAAATGCCCCACTGTTGCACCGTGCCTAGCTGGCCATTATCTTTGGTCATACAATTAGCGTCGGCAAAGAAAATATACGGCTGGGCACTTAGGTTGGGCCGATAGGGAGATGAGAAAAACCTGTTTCCACTCAGGACAAAACTGCCATTGATGGCAGAGTAAGCGCCGTTGGTATCTCCTGCGCGTCGATAAATACTCGTGCCAGCGCCAGCGTATCGATAAGTATTGTTTAGTCCTTTCAGGCGAGCTAATGTCTGCACTGATCCGGAAAGCGGAGTATTGGCGGTACCGGCCACCGTGATCGGTCCAAATCCAAGGCGAGAAGAAACGGAATTTTCTATACGAACTTCGGCATTATCGTGGTTCCAGAACGAATAGGCCGGGGCACGATCTATTGCATATCTAGCAACAAGGCCCTTATCTGAATAAATATATGGAAAGCTTTTGTAGGTATTGTTAGGCACTGGCACCTACTCCAATCTCATCCGGATGCTTTCCAGACTTCTTTCTGTTACAAGTTAAGTGTGTGAGCCGAAGGTTCGAGCGATTATCACTTCCTCCAGCACACCGTGGAATAAAGTGATCTATTTCTAGTGTTTGCGAGCCAATTACCATAGGAAGATTACACAAATAACAGACACCATTAGCTTCGCCGAACAATTCGGCTACGATATTTTCTCTTTTTGTTTTCTGGTAGTATCTAAGCCAAGCACGAATTTCTGGGCCGTAGCGCTCCCGGTAACGACGCTTTTGAGCCATAACTAGATCGTGTTTTTCGACGCTGTACCTTCTTCTATAGGCACGAATATGTTCTGCGTTTCTTTTCCGCCAAGAATTGGTTGCGGCCTTGCGTTTTTCTTTATTGGCTAGTCGATATTTACGTTGCCCTTCCAGAATCTCGTCCTTGTTTCTTAGGTTGTACTCCTGCCTATAAGATTTGACGTGCTCTTGATTTTTGGCATTCCACTCCCTGTGATAGGCCCGCTTCTTCGCGCCATGTTTCGCGTAGTACCGTTTGCTTGCTAGTCTCGAAGATTCAGATGTTTTGTAAGCGCGTTCTGCTTTCATGATTAAGCCTGTACTGGCATCGGCGAAAAGTCTTGATCGTGCGCAAAGCCTTGCTCCATATTAACGCCCAATGATGTCATTAATTTTTGAGCTAAAACCACTCCCAGGTCATACCTTTTCTGGAAATATATCGCCCTGTCTGGACTCCTAGTCTCACCATCTTTCGAAAAGCAACGCGCTAATACTCCGAAATCCATAAACTGCCTAAAAACATCAGGCACCAATAAGGTCGTCGTCAAGGTATTTCCTGTAACTGAACCACGATAGGAATACCATTGCTCCATGGAAAACGTTGCCGAGGGGATTGGATACACCCCAAAATTTCCAGTGTCCACACGGTCGCGGAACCATTGCTGCGGAATGCCCTGCGTTCCCTGCCAAGACGGATTAGAAAGGTCCAGGCTGGCTTGGGAAGTCTCATATAAATCCATCGTCACGCCGTTGCCGGTGGGGTTCGGATTGATGGCAATCCTTTCCATGCGGATACACCGTATCGGTTGGGGGTACACTTGCTGACCTACGGTCGTGTTTTGATTACTTACCGCATAAATTGGCCGAACCTTCAGAAGGAAATCGTTCTGTACTTCGGACAAGTACAAAATCATTTCGTTTTGATAGAACAGCGGCGCGTCCGTGTTTTGCCCACTTGAGAATGTCGCGCCGATCACCGGGTCGGTTGCCAAATGCGCGTTGGCAAATACCGCAGTGAGGGACGTTAACGTCGTGGACGTTACCGTAACTACCTCCACGCTCGCCCCAACACCCACGATTAGTAACGCTCCGGCATATATAGCAGTCATGCTGGCAGGTGTTACCGTAGCTGCCCCGGCTGGAATAGCCGTTCCGAGAGTTGTTGAAACTATTTTTTCCACTAACACGTAAGAGCAGTCTTCTAGGATAGTTTCGAAGGTTAGGCTCATTTTTTCTCAACCGGCGTAACTGTGGCTGTAGATCCAACGGTGCGCGTGAACTTAATTGAACCAGTACGGTAACTAAAGTTGCTCAGTTGCGTCATCTTGGCCAGGAAACGGTCGTATAATTTAGCCGAAGACTGGAACTCTTTACCGCCCTCTTTGGCCTGCAAGACGTGCGCCGCGTAATCGATGATGCCTTCCTGGAATTCCGGCTGATAATCTAGTGTCTCAAGGCCGGTGTAGGGCGTTACGGTCGGCACCGGCAGCGCCAGGTAGGTCAAGAAGGCCGTCACGTTGCCCTGTAGCTGCGGATGAATACAAAATTGAGTTAGCCCTACCGGGAACCAGTAGTCCGGAGTTGGCCCCACGTCACTTTCCCATCCCGGCAGCATGCGATCCATGTCCCAGAGCGATGTTTTGGTGAGCCATTGCGGCGCTTGGATACGCAATAACGCGATAGCAGCGGCAGGCAAACTAAAAAGGGAAGTATTGGCCGTTAAGGTGAAAGGTGTAATCTGAATAACTTCCGGCTCACCCGTAATCAGCGCCGCTTCATTGGCCGCGAAAACAATTGCTGGATACACCTCACCTTGAAGATTCCAAAAAACTGGGGCGCTAGGATTTTCCTCTAAACGGTTAAGGACCTCCGTAGCCAACTGCATCAAGGTGATAGGCATTCGACACTACTTTTTTCCATTTGTGGTTGACTTATACATAAATGCGCCGCCTGCCGCGTTCATTTCATCGTAGGTACAGGGCTTGCGCAGCGGGAAGGGGCCGGGGAAATCACCGGAAGCCTGGCTACGCGGACGCGAAGTACTGAGCCGGTCCATATTGGAATCAAATTCATGGTAAAACCTGTCCTGCTGTGGAACAGAGTTCTGACTTGGCGTCCCACGTGGTGCCTTTCTGTCATGAGCCATTTTCACGTCTCCTTTTACATCCACCGCTCTTTACTATCGATAAAACGACGATTTAATTTTTGATCTCTGTGCAAAAGTTAGCGGCATGGCTTTATTTTACGTTGTTCCTTGGAGGATCATTCCAGTTTTGGCTGTCCCAGTTATAGGCAACATTTTCAACCCCATACTTCGCTTCCAGTTTTCGAAGATGACGCAGCGACTCTACTTTAATCGGGTGCGGGCTATCACCAAGATTTTGTGTAACGTAAGGGAAATTAACCCCAAAAACCGGCTTATCCGGTCGCGGGCCGGGATCGCAGTCCTTGCAAAGCCACTTACCGGTTGCTCCCGCGTCGAATCTGGCTCTAAAAACTTCTTTTTCGCATCCATCGCAGATCATCTGCCCCCCCTTATCCAGGTACATCCTCGTGGGACTGGAACCAGTCCGACCCAAACTGAGTGAACGGATATTTGTCGTACTCCCACATAAGATCGCGCTGGTACAGATCGTTATCATTCATCTTGTTGCTTTGCAATTCGGCCTCGAACTGCTTGGTAAAGTACATGGCCGTCTGCGGGTCGTAATACTTGTTGGTCTTCCCTCGGAACAAGAGCGCGTGCGGGATCGATCCGTACATGATTACGTCACTGCGAACCGACAATGCCGGGAAATCTCCGTCATTTACCAAGTCCTGCGGCTGCGTAAAAGCCAGAAACGGAAACGACTGTTGAAACGTTGGCGCTGGATACAGTTCATATTGCGGCTGCCCGTCAGCCGATGGAGCGTAGTTGGCCACAATATATGTCCATCCCGTCGTGGTACGCCAGGTATCGTAAATATTCAGCACCTCCTGCGGAATATTCAGCTTCAACCGATAGCCTTGCTGTTGATTTACAACTGTATAAAGGCGCTTGATGTTCGCGCCGAAACTCACGATGTTGTTAAAAACCTGATACGATGTGCCGCTCTGTGATGGAGCGCCCCAAGCAAGATCGACTTGTAGCTGGTTAGGAGAAATAACGTTCGTAATGGTGTAAATCGGCGTCGAGAACCCGATACGGAACTGATATCCGACCATATCTGGCGTCCAATTCGTTCCTACACCGGTCACAATGTTGCTGTTGGTGGTGGTAGTGACTTGGCCAGTGGTATAAGCATTCGGAACGGTGATTTGACCCTTAAGCAGCGTGCCGTAAAAGTTACGGCTGTCGATAATTCGCCGGTAGGCATTCTGAATGATGCGTTTGGCTGCCTGTGGCGGAAGATCGGGCTGCCACATTAAAAGTTCCCCGACCATTTGTCGGAAATTTAATTGCGTCGATGTGGGTTGAGTTGTCGAAGTTACTTGTACAACCGTCATAGCTATACCCCAAACAATAGGTCGCTATTGTTTTCAAACATTAGCTTCAGGCCAATGAGTTCTGCTTGGTGATGGAGCGTTTGGTGTTGTTTTTGTGTTGTAACCATCAAATTGACTGGGCGATTATCGGTCTTGTCCCCGTTTCTGTGGTGAACCAACTCCCCGCTTTTCAGTTTTCTGCCAAGCATTTTTGTAGCAACCACTCGATGCTCTTCAATCCACACACCCTGCTCAGCCTTTATGTACACGTAACCACACCTGCCAAGATGTTTGGAGCCGATTGGTTTACCTGCTCTTTTGGCGCTCCTGTCTAGTAGCGAACATTTATAAGAGCAATACTTTTTCCTGCCCCTGTCCGCTTGAAGCATTGGCTCTTTACAGGTAAGGCAATATTTAATGCCCTTCCAACCAGCATGGTTGTATCCTACGTGGAATAATTTTGAGCAAGTGTAAGAACAGAATTTGCGAGTCATGTGGCATGGCGTAACGCTAAAAACTGTGCCGCACTTGGCGCATGATTTTTCTGTACGCTTTGCTCTTGGTACCATTTACCGTCTCCCGTTCTTGGTTCTGCTCTTCTTACCGCGACTCTAGGCTCCTATATAAAAGGCGGACGGACATCCGGTCGCCCAGAGATCACGTCCGCCTAGTTTCCCATCACGGTCATCACCTTCCGGTGAGGACTTCTTTTCGACCGTTAGTCGCTGGTCGAGATAATCAACATAGTGAATGTCGCTGTGATCGTTCCCGCGAATTCGTTAAGAGCATTTGTGCTTGCTGTGCCAGTTCCGAATAGCTGAACAAACCCGGTGGATGAGTTATATTGCACCACTACGGAGGTCGTAGTGGACGGTGGAGCTACGGCAATCATCTGCATCCCCGCGATGGCCTTAATCCCAAACGTCGAGCCGGAAACTGCAAAACCACCGGCAACGTAGGCGGTTGAAGAGAAAACCATGTTCCACTGGGTGACTCTATGTTTTCCCCACACGTCCAATGAATCGTTTACGTAAGTCCATGCTAACGATGCCATGATTTCTCCCTTAAAATATTGGCGAGCCGAGTTGCCCCGGCCCGCCAGTTAACTTAGGCTGGTCCAACGTCTTCTACCTGAATTTGACCGATAGATACGGAGCTTGCGATTGCGGTCAACGCCATGTAGTAGATTTTCTGGACTGGAGCCACGCCGCTGGCCACACGGGTTACTGTCAAAGCTGTGGCATTGCCGATAGCCTGATCGCCAGCAGCCATGGATGCCGCCGAAATCAGGTTTGCGCAGTAACCGGCAACACAAATGAAAGTCCAGTTACCGGTTAAGTTAGCCGAAGTGGTTGTGACGTTTAGAAGCGCACCAGCAATCCCGTTCAAGCCCAGCAGCCCTTCTGTTTCCGTTGGAGTGACAACGGTAAACGTGTTGTCCTTCCAATACACAGGAGGAAGCTGTCCGGTCGTAAACGTGACAGCCGCCGTTGGGTTGTAACGCACGTACCGAAGCTTCATCCAGTATGGTTGAGATACCGAAGATGCCTGGTAGGTGTAATATACGGCGCGCCCTGGCTGTAACCGTGCCCCGTTGGGGTATGGATACCCGGTGAATGGCGGCGTAGCCGAATAGACGTCGTTAACGGTGAACGGATTACCGGTGTACATCTCATAAGTTGGAACTAGCGGTGACATTGATCCCATGTTATTTCCCCCCTCAGCCAGTAATTCCGTTGATTTGGCCCATCAAACGTGGTGCCACGTTCAATAGGTTGCCAGCAAACAAATACTGGCCCGCTACGTCGTCGGTGTTCTGCGCTTCCTTCCAACCAGTAAATCCGAACTGGTATTTCGCAAGAGTTGAAATCCAGAACTGGATGTACTTGGTGTTTAGGAGCCACATCACACCGGTTGGTGCGTACTGATCGACCACCACCGAAGAGCCGTTGTAACGGATGGACTGGAACCCGATCTTGCCGACGTCGGTGTCCTGTTCCATGAAGCGCTGTTGCGGCTGGATTTTATTCCAGAAAATATCCCACACGGGTTGAGTCGTGGGCATCAAGTCGATGTGCTCGTTTCCAAACCAGCAGGAACCGTAGGCCGTTTGCACGGCGGCTAAGGAAAGCGTGGCCTGGGTCGTCACGTACGAGTTGATACCGGTATTGTCCGTTCCGACTGCGGCGATGTCAGCGCGGTTGATTCCGCCGTAGTTGGTGTAGGTGGTTCCGTCGTCAATCTCGGACTGGAATCCGTCCAAGTTAATGATGCCGCTGTTGGTGCCCTGACCATCGAGGAAAAGGTCGGTGCCCAGCAGAAGCGCCATCTTTCCGGCCGCGTTAACGAGCTTGGATTCTACGTAGCTCATTGCGGCTTCGGGACCACGGTTGAGTACGTTGTCAGTGCCGAACAGCGTGGCGTTAACGTAGTAGTACTTCACGTTAACTTCCAGCGCCGTGTCGGTCTGCACGTACGTGATGTCGAACGTTCCGCCACGCGTAAACGCGCCGCCCTTCAACTGGGCGTACATGATCGGATGGGTGATTTTTGTTCCGCCCTCAAATCTCTCCATGTTCTTGGTTCGCAGCCGAGTCAGAACCGGAGAAGACTTGTAGACGTTGTCAACCAGCCTCGGGACGATGAACTTGTTCGTTTTGCTAGTTAGGTCGTCATAAGTTAAGGCCAAGTCTTTATCCTCCTATAAGTTACGTTCCCAGGCTCATCGGCTGCGCCCTGCTTCGGCTTCCTTCCGCCTGTCACTTCTTGCGATTCCCGGCTGCGGCGTTACGCCTTCCAGTTACCGCGATTTTTACCATTTTCCCTCTGCGCGAAGCTCGGCCCCAGCAGCGTAAGCTGCACGGTTGTCGCCGATTTCCGTATCCGCAGGAAGAGTAGGTGCCTTGCCCAAACGGTTAATCTGCAACGGACCAAGTTCCGGAGCCGCAGGCACGCCCGATCCGGGCAAGTTGTGCTTGCTGGCAAATTCCTTCTCGACTTTTTCCGTGATGTCCTTGGTCAACTTTGCGGTTTCGGCAGTCTTGCGAGCATCGGCCACAAAGCGGTCGTAAGCTTCGTTCAAGTCCATGATTTTCTTTTCCGCGCGGAAGGTTGAGAACTTTTCAGTATCAAAAAGCTCCCCGTTGAACTCTTTCATGTGGTTGAACTGAAGCTTGTTCATGTTCATCATTTCGGCCATTACACCTGGAACAGTGGTTCTGAAGAAAGCGTCCTGAACCTTACCGATTTCTTCCTTGGAAGTCCTAGCGGCCTCTTGTGCAACAAGCTTCGGGATCTCGTCCTTGTTCACGTAACCGCGCTTGGCGATTATTTCGTCCACCTGTTTCAAAATAGCTGCCGGGTCCACCGTTTTTGCGCCTTCGCCAGCGTCTTTTACCGCCGCCGCTACCGCCAATGCCTTCTCTTCTTCCAGGGTCTTGGCCTTCTTTTCGAGGTCGTTGTACATATTCAAAAGCTTGTCGTGCTTGGGAACGTTTTCAGTTGCCCAGTCATCCCATTTCTTGGCTTGCTGCTGATACCTTTCGACTTCCACTTTCGCCTCGTTCATTTTCTTGTCGTAATCCTGCTGGCGAAGGTCTGACTCAACAGCACGTTGTAAAAAATCATATTTTTCAAATGACTGCCGTAAAGCATTCCTATCGTTCTCGTCTGTGATTAGAGCGATAAGGTTTTCAACCGGCTTAATTAGCTGTGCCACCTATTTCTCCCTTCCAGCTTCCCGTAAAGGGCTGCGCTGGCTGCGGTGTTAGTTGTTAATTAACCAGGGAATCCTTCGCTCTGATCCGGCTTCATACTTGCCGGGCCAGTGGTTTCTCCGTCTTTCGGCTGGGTTCCTGGAGGCCCACCCGAATTGATTGCGCCGATTCCGGCATCAATCAGAGAGCGAATACGGTCTGCAAAGGGAGCGAAGGCCGACTCCATCTTGGCCATCTGATCGAGGACTTTCTTGATTCCGTCGCCCATCTGAAGCAATGCGCCGCGTGGGTTAACCTCGCCGCCTTGGCCTTGCTGAAGTTTGCTCTGCATCATGGCCGCAGATCCGGCGTACGGTGACTGGCCTTGCTGGCCCGTTACGTTCGGCGGCTGTGGAGGCGGCTGAGATAGAGTTGGCGCACTGCCCATCGCTTACCCCTTTGTCTCAAATGAGACGTTAGACTTCATCCCCGGACGCGCTGCCGTTCTTGCTGTTGGGGCTGTAAGCCTTAGTTTGCAGTGGGATCACAGTGCCGACTTGCATGAAGGTTCCCTTCTTGACGGAAGGTGCCTTCGAATCTTCGCCGTGCCCCTCGAACATTTCAGATTTTTCCTTGATGCTTGCCATTTTCAATTCCTCCTGGAATTAACTGCGGCCACTACCGAGCTTGCGGTGACGCTTGCTCAGCTTGGTAGGTGCCTGCATTGCCGAAAAACCACCCTTGCCGGACCCTTTGCCTCCACCTGCGGTCAAGCCACGGAGTTTTATCGGCAACCCACGACCTTTCTTTCCACGCCTTGCCATCTTGCCTCCTATGAGCGGCCCGACTTCCTGCCGCGTTTCCGCTTGGCTATAACCCCGTTGGCGGCCCGGATAGCGGCCCCTTCCGATTCACCACGTTCGAGCATGCTGTTCGAAATACGTGACCACTGTCGCTGCGACTTCGCGCTCTTTGCTTTGCGCGTGTGGCGCTTTGCGTCTTTGCTCGTCCAGGGGATGGCTACATCCTTCCGCTACCAAAACGTTTCTTACCGCGCCCCTTTTTCTTGCCGCGTCCAACCGGAATTACCATTTCACCTTTGTGTACTCTGGCTAGGCCGGTTTTTCTTACTTTTCCACCACGCTTGTAGCTAGGGGGTTGCTGTTGGCGCTTACTACTTCCGCCGCCACCCCCGCCTTCCGCGTCGCTGATAATGTCTGCCAGCGGGGAAATAACCTTTAACCAGGTTGGTATCGACATTTTGCTCTCCCAAAAAAAATGGCCCTCACGGGGTTAACCATGAGAGCCGAATCGCTTGCCAGTTTCCGGTTTCCCGGAGAGCTTGGATCAGCGGCTTAAACCTTAATTTTCAATCCCGATGTTCGGTTTTCTAAAAACAACTGTCAAGGATTACTTGTAAACTTTTGTTACCGTTACACCGGCCACTCCACCGGCCCTAAACTGTACGGTTACCGAACCTGACGAACGGCGAATAATTTCTTCGAAAGCTTCGAACACCTCTTTGGTAAGCACGAGTGTTTTACTTTCCGGCGATGTTAGGTAGTACCCGTTCACTTTGGCATTCCCGCGCCCGCAGCCTGCTTACCCTTTGGCGGGTGCATTGGGATTCCTTGTTGCGCTTCACGTTTCAAGCCAGCCTCTACTTGTCCAACGTCCAGTCCAAGGTCAAGTTTCTTGAAGAACGTTGCGCGGTCCAGATCGCCCATCATACGCAGGCGTGCGAACATCATCGCCTCATCGATTCGATTTGCATTTAGCAAGCTGCCAGGTTCAATCGTGAAGGTAAATGAACGCGCAAAATCTTCCGGCTTCATTCCAGCCGGAACCGCACTGCCAGGGTCCCAATCGAAGTCTTGATCCGTAACGCCAGCGCTTCCTAGCATGGTAAATCTGCGCTCTGCGTCATAAAACTGAAAAATATTGGAGATATTTTGGGTACCAAGATTGCGCAGAAACACTTCAATATTACGACCTTTTAGACGCAACGGCGTTTGCTGCGCATCCTTCACCTTGTCCAGCGTTTCGCCGCTTGGCACCTGCTTCTTCTTCAGCATTTCCGTGATAGCAGCGATTCCCGAAGACTGGTCCATTTCCTTCGATATCATCATTCCTAACTGCATCACGAAGCTAGGAAGCTGCACGGCAGGCGCAAATTCAGGCTTCATGGTGGTCATGGGATTAAACCCAATCCGCATTCCGGGCATGGACCAATCAATCGTGTCCCAAGTGGATTCGGTAAATGCGTTCTTAGGGCCGAAAAACCCAGGGTTAACGGCCTTCTTAACCATGTCGAGCACACCGGCAAGAATATTATTGATGATGTCCTGTAGTGGAATTAGCGGGCCGAGGTCGCTATTCCCACACCATGACGGTCTGCCGTTACGACGAACGTACAAAAATCCGTTCGGTACAGTAACGCAGTGGATCGTTCCATCGTAATCGATTATGGAAGACTTAACGGCCATATCCTTAGAATAGCGAACAATTAAGTCATAACTTGGACGCGCCTTGCCAACCCTACCGTTTTTCCATTTCCCTGTTTCCGGAGTGCGCTTTACGATAGAAGCAGACCACCCGATTTTCTGAACTACCTCCTGAAGTTGATTCGCCAGCCTTTTACTTACCGTAGACAGTCTTTGCCGGAATTCTTCTCCGGAACGAATCTTCCCTGCGGTTCTTTTCCTTAAGCTTCCATCTCCAAGCATAAAGAACTTGAAAAATATTCCAATCTGGCGAGTGGAAGCGTTCATGATGTCATCTGGAATATATTTTTCATGGCTCAAGCCAAACTGTTTACAGAATTTAACTAAACCGCGCCTAGGAATATAAAAATCGTGCTTGTTTCTAGGTGGTTCTTTGCTCAATATTCTCGCCAGTAATTCGCGGTACGGCTCGTATCCTTTTGATTTTTCAAATTGGCATATATTTACGCAATTCTTATCGCACCAACCTTCTGAAAGGTACGCTCCCATAAATGCACAGTAATCATCACCGCTCATAGTTACCGGCTTATTGTAATAATGTCCCGTCCTAAAAACTTTCTCGCCAATGTCCGGGGCGTCCCAAGTAGAAGTCTGCGGTATGGCTGTGTGATGGTTTCCAAATGCTGCTAATTCAGCGGCCGTTATTGAGGTTTCACCACTACGCTTTTTGTTACCACCTAACTTTCGCGGCAGGCAGTTAACCAGCATTTTATGTTCTGGGGTTACAAGTAAATCTACTGAGCGCGATTTGAAGTTGTACATTCGTCCGGTATATGGCCGATTAGTGAAACGAACTGCTTTCTGCCACTCAAATTTACCGGTGCCAATTTGGCGCGTTGCAAATTCGTCATCTTCTCTTGCTTCCCAGAACATAATCCAACCACGCTTGGTAAGCACTTCAGTATCAGATGAATAACATAAACCCATAAATTGCCACGGCACCACGTTCATACGCAGAACATCGAACGGAAATAGTCCGTGCCAGTAAGGATTCGGGCCGTCATAGAGAATGTGCCGTCCACCCATCGCAATCAGACGACCGCGCGGATAGAGTCTCTTGCCTGGCGGAACGGTATAACACCAGTTAGATTTCGGCCTGCCCATAGTTACGGGCGCGTTGCTCTCATTGAACGTCCAATCCTTGATCCAGAACTCACGATAGAGCGCGGTGGGATAAGCGCTGTCCTGAATCCTTTCCGGACTGCCGATCTTGCGCTGCATCTGCGGGCTTAGCGCATCGAAAATCATCGAAGGGATGTGTGTTGGACGGCCCGGTGAAGTCGCGTACCGTGAAAAACCAGGGTCAGACTGAACCAGCGCCCCCTTCGCACCGAACTTCTGCTTGAACCAGCCTAGCGGCATCACCGATTTGTAAATCACAGCCTGCGCAGATTGAAGGGTATGGCGCGGTTTTAGTGGTAGTACATCGAGCGGGCCGAGCGGCTGAAGCTCTAAATCTCCCTGCCCATTTCGTAGTTCATTGTTCCAGGTTAGCTTTCCGTAGCCGGTAGTCAGGATTGCATACAGAATGATATTGCCCAACGCCATGTCGGAATCAGAGGTAAGCCACCATGAGCGCGTGACTTTGTTAAGCATCTCTGCCGGTTTGGCGTACGATTCCTTGGTCGCCTTGATTTGGAAGATGGGTCGGATGTCGGTCATGATGGCGACAAGCTCCCACAATAACCGCCAGATCCGGTTGTTTATGGGAGAAGATCGGTAAGACGGACGGCGTGAGGGCCACTGCTTGCCCATGATATATTCAATATACTTATCGATCTTTTTGACTTCCTCGTTCTGCGACTGTTCGTAGGTAGCCTCTTCGTACGCGGACTCCAGCCACAACCTCGTCCTGGTCGCATATTCCTGCTCGGACCCGCCAACATAGCCGATAGTGCCGGATTCTGGGTCCGAAGTTACGCCTACGAGTTCTGGGAAAAACTGATCGTCAGCCATTCACGTTCCTTCAAAACCAATTGTTCAGTAGAGCGTTTTTGATAACATCAACGATATAATTAGGCGTTGAGGCGTTGTTGAACTTGGCCTTACCTTGGATGGCCATGTAGTCCTCAATCTCTAGCCGCAACGAAACTTGAACGAAGCTACCTTCTATGTTGTTCACTTCAGCCTTCAGTGCGCCACTGGTTACATTGGACTTGTACGCTTCCGCTTCTTTTCTAGCCTCGTCGCGCTCGGTCTTCATGCTGTAAATCAGGCCGATCATTTTTCCAGAGTTATCGACCTTCTGGCCAAATAGGTCCTTCAGTCTTTCCACATCGAAGCCTGTCACAATGAACGACCCGGCATCAAGTAATGCTATAAAAATAACGGTTGCCGCCGCTTCTAGTCTGTCCTTGAATTTTTCCCTCAGAGCTTCAATCAGCTTCGCCGGAACTGATAGTCGAAGTTCAGCAAGACCGTCTTGCGGCTTTCGAATTGGCATAGCAATGGGTATCCGGCGAGGATTCATGGCCAAAAGCGCTTCCGTGTCACTAAAAGTATGCGTGCCGCAGGTATATCCAAACACTCCCTGGCCGCCGCTCATAAGCTCTTTGTCACAAGTGGGACAAGCTAAACCTGTGTGTGGCATACCACTCTCCTATAAAATTCTCCACCCATCGTCGTCGCCGCTCGACGCGTACATTTCTTCGTGCATGCTGACTTCTGCTGGCGGGTCTTCATTCGGGTGAACCCGGCCTTCTCTTTTTGGGTCTTCCAGATGGCTAAAATCGGTATTATTGAAGTCCCTGTCTTTCGGCAGATCCTTCTTCGGTGGGGTCTTGATGATATTGCCGCCGTCACTGCTCCAGCCTTCCGCGTCGTGGGCGCAGAAAATGGCAATCATCATGGCAAAAACACGGTCATCCTTAGTAGCCTGTCCTTCGAAACGGCTATCATCTACGGATGAAAAGTCGAAGCATTCATCGATCAGGTCCTCATTGCGAATAATTATCATGTTGTCGTCAATAAATTCGCGGAATTTGGCGATAATCAAATCGCGAGTCTTAACGTTGGTGTACCAACCGAAGAAATCGGTCATGAAATTCTTGATTTTGTCGTAGTGTTTCCACCTGAACAGGTTAGGGTATTCCAAAACACGCATAACGCGGGCATTGGTGGACTGGCCCACATCGTTACATTCAACTGCAATCATGGCAGTGTTATACCAGTAGCCCAAGGCGCAGATAGTGTCCCCGTACGGCGTTGGATTTATCCATCCGTGCCATTCCGCAACCTGTACGTCCGGCTGTGGTCCGTAGCCAATCTTAAGCACTTGAGCACAGGAAAAATCTCCGCCGTAGATTCCGTGCGCCACGTCGGCACCGATGATGTAAGTAGATTCTTTTTCGGGCTGTTCCCAGACATATAACCGCGAACCATAATCAACTGCCGGAGGTGCCTTTTCTCCCTTTTTCCTTTCAGTAAGGCGCGGCTCGGAAATCCACTTGGCGTCTTTGTTTTGTTTTAGTTCTATCTCGCCGTAATAGGTTGGCTGCGCACAGGTTGATTCCAGGATCAGTTGCAGTTTGCGCTTGTTAAACGCGCAGATACCGGAACCTTGGAATGCCTCCATCCATGTAGACCCAGGGTATTCCTGATAGAAACTGGAATCATCACCGCGATTAAGGGTCCTGGAAATCTGCATTTGCGAGCGCCGCCAGTTCAGTTGCGCGTCAGTCAATGCCACTTTCGTGGCTTCCTGGACCTTGTGTGCCAGAGCTTCTTCATCTTTAGTGCGCTCGAAGGTAGCTCCGGCAGTGATAGGAATGGAATACTGTTTTAGGCGGAAAAATTCTATGAATATAGGAGTCCAGGTTATATTCCCTTCCCAAGCAGCCTTCCAGAGGTCGTAAAAGAAGTTATCGCGGCCTCGCGCAGTAGATTCCATCACGGCAATCTGGTCCGGAGTATTCGAAAAGGAAGGGAAAAGCTGTTCAGAAAGCGCCTTGGCGTCCGGCCAGCTTGAAATTTCACTCAAGTGAGCACATTTGAATGACTTTCCAACCCCTAGACCGGACATCTTGTTTGCTGCTTCTACTAGAATCATGGAACGTAGTCCTGGCTTGCTCATACGCATAACATCATCACGCCGATCAAACTCTAAGTACCGCCCCTTGGATTCATAACGGCGTTCCGGGCGTAACCACCACGGTAAGCAGTCGTAGGCCAGACGGGACATAGTGAAAAGCCAGTCAGCTATACCGGGATCTTGGGCCACGATGATTGAATTGCAGACTTCGTTGAAAATCGTTCTGTGTAAAATAAGCGCTTCATTTACAGTAGATAGGCCCAATTGGCGGGCCTTAAGACAGATCACCTGTACCGGCTTTCCTGTTCTTTGTATTTCTACTATTTTTTCGTAAAAAATTTCCTGGCTTTCGAGGAAGGGATACAGCGTCATGATTCCTTTGTGTTTACTGTTAATGATGTGGTAGTTTTCGGCGTAATAGCGGAAATCCAGGCACTTCCTGATTTCTTCGTCCACGAAATCAAGCTCGTACTTGGAAAGAAGCTGGTAGGCAACATTAACGTCGCCTTCAGCTTCATCGAAGCGGCCGTCTAGTACTTGGATAGCCTCGTCTAACGTGCGGTCCTTACGTGGTATTTCCATTAGCGGCCTTTTCGGGCGCTATGTCGATAACGGCGGGAGGAAGCCCATTCTCCGGAGTTTCCATTCTCTTCTTTACATCTCGCAACCTGTCTTCAAAGCTAGTGAAATTGTTCGTAACGCCGACTCCTACGCCGACATTGACCGTCTGGGAGTTGCCTTTTGCATGGCGGGATAGAACTGCCTTACTTATTTCGGTGATGCTTTCTACGGCCCTTAGCTGCACTTCGTGATCCGGCTCAACGGTAAGCACCTCGCCAGCATCCGGGCCGCTTTCTACATAAACTTTCCTTTCCGCTTCAAGGGCGCGTTCGATGGCTTTCTGCTTCATGGTTTTCAGATTAACGACAATCTCAGACTCGCTCGCTTCCAGTGATTCGAGGCCCACGTAATGCTTCTGTATTTTTACCACTTCGATGGACCTTACTACTGTTCCGAGTCCGACATTATCTTCCTTGGCGATATCTTCTAACGACATCCCAAGAATTTCGTGGCGGATGTAGCGATTACGATGGACGGGAGAAACTTCGATGTATGCGCGTGTTACCACGCGAGGATAGTGAACTTATTTTGAGGGGGAGATCAAGAAATTTTTAGAATACCGGGCTTACTTCGTCGTCCGTATTGGCGCTAACGGCCCTTTCTTCCAGTTCTACGCCCTGCTTGCGTAGCCGAGAAGTAGCCTCGGTAACCGCCGCCTCTTCTTCGGAATACACAAAAACACCACCAGAATCGGGCGGCGCGGGGGCGGCGTTGGGCTGGTTACTAAAAACCGTGGAGGTGAATAGTTTTAGAGTGCTGTTTAGGGCATCCATTCGGCTGCCGATGCCGGAAGCAATGACGGAAATACCATTCAGCATGCGGAAGCCTTTAATGATTTCATCGTTCTGGAAGATGGGTTTAAGTGTGGTGTTTAGCTCGCGAATAGCCGCAGTGGCAGCTATGACCGCCTTAAGCAGGATATAAACGACCACAACAGCGCCGACCGCAATCATGCCGACCAGAAATCCGAAGACAGCTTGGTCAATTTGACTAGACATCATCGCCGGTATCTACCACCGCTGATACTTCTTCCGTTACGGTAGTTGTCGCGGTAACGATAACTGGAGACGCTGCGGCTAGCTTGGCCGGGCCTTTACCTGGAGTCAGTATTTCGGGCGATGGATTAGGCCGCGCGGGAACAGGAACGTACTTGTCGTCCTGGACGTTCGAGTGTTCCTTGGTCATGGAAACCGTGTACTGGCATTTCGGCGTATCGCAGGAATACATAATCTTGTCGAGTCTGCCGTTGGATTGCTGAACGGTGATTTCCCGGCGCATTATCTGGCCGCAGGTCATACAAACAAGGTCCGGTGCCATGATTGGACTAAGTGCTGGTTTCATCTACAGGCTCCTGTTCTGGAAGTTGTGGCTTTCTTTTTGCCCTAGTCTTCTTGGGTATTGGTGGAGGCGTTTGCATTTCGGTGAGAGTCATACCGCAGCGGTTACAGATGGTTTCGTAGCGATGAACAATCTGTTTGGTCACGAGGTCTACATCTTCGCCGGTAATAATGGAAACTATATTGTGCCCACCCATCATTTCTTTGCCAACGCAACATCTTTCATACACAGCGGTGTCGAAACTCATTCGGATTCCCCCTGAGAAAGCGTTTTAACACGGCCAGAAAATAACTACAAGCGAAAATTATGAATAGGGACTGGACAGCGAAGGATGGAACTGCTAAGGTGGGGCGTCTGCTCTTCCCTTTGAAACTGGGGAACTCTCCGACCGCAACCGGAAAGTTCCCCGTTTCTGTTTATTCCTTCGCAAAACTCCAACTTTTACCGTGCGCTATGGCCCAAACGTTTGCCCGGCTAACTCCGAAAGCTTTCATTATTTCGCACTGCCTGGCACCAGAAGATAAGAGCTTCTTTATTTCACAAACCCTACTGTATGTTAGCTTTGCATTATGATTATTTTCACCGTCTTGTGGGGGATGGTTGAGCTTCAGACCTATTGCTTGTCTTCCCTTGGAAATCATGTCGTGGATATTGTCCATTTGGGTACCAATAAACAGGCAGTCTGGTTTTACGCAAAGCTTAATATCGCACTTATGCAGTGCCTCGAATCCTTTCGGTATTCGTACACCGGATAGTATTAAAGAAACTCGGTGAGCACATTGATTTCTGCCGCGAAAGTAAAATATTCCATAACCGTTGCCGTTTTGAGCGCCGATCCAAATCCAATGGTCACTGCTCTTATCAACTTTGTCCCAGAAACGCTGGGAGCGCGTTTTACGCCCCCAGTATTTTCTGGCACGCCTACGTTGTGTTTCGCTGCTATGGTCTAGCACCCTAGTCCCCAGTGACGAACTGGCTCATTATACTAGGAGTAGAAGTATCAAAACCTATACAATTGAGTACTCCTGCGTCGTCCGGATCGCCTACCGTTATTGAGTTGGAAACCATGTTCACGCAAATCAACTTAGCGGCCGGACTGAATGCCTTCCGGTAATCCCGCAAAGCCTTCATTGTGTGCGTTTCACCGGCCCAAGTTTCGCCGTCCGTGATGATACAGAAAACGTCGAACTTGGTCTTCATTTTCTGGGCATCTAGGATCGGCAAAGCGCAGTCAGTTCCACCGAAATCGGGCTGATTCATGATTTTCACCACGTCGTCCAAACGCTGGCGCGGAGAAATTCTCAGATCGACCAACTGGTGAGAGAATCCCTTTATTAGGTAATCCCCTTCCACTCGTGCCGTAACCATGGACATTGCAGCGGCACCGATGCGCGGAGTCAGGCCAGGACATCCGGCAATTTCTCCGCAGCCCATTGAACCTGAAATGTCCACGCCCAGATACCACCGCTTGCCGGTTGGCTCCACGTTTCCGAAGCTTAGATAGAACGCCTGGTCCAAAGCATCTACAACCTTCTGAACAGGAGTCCATCCTTCGCCGCGACTGCGTGCTCCGTGACCGGCGCTGTAAGTCAAAAGCGCAATGAGCGCCTGTACAGGGTGAACGCGGGCCTTGCGGAGCGCATCCTGATCCTGCAAGCGGGAAGCAATCGTCTTCGATGCTTCACTCATTGGCGCAAGCAAGCCCACGCGTGTCATGTTGGCCAGGTTGCGGATCATGGCCGTCATGGGCATCTTTTCCAGCAATGCCTCCCACACTTGGGGCTTGGTTAGCGTCTCAGTTGGGACCATTTCCCGCGTCATACCGTGTTCGCGGATCAACGCGAGCACCCGCTTAGTGTCCGCCTTCTTGGCTTCCTCGAACGCCGCGATCAATGAAGGATATCCTCTGGTTTCCGGATACCCGAACGTCTTTACGGCGTCTTTGTGGCCCTTTGGAAACTTCTCAACCTTACGCCGTCCAGTTGTGGGTGCTCCAAGTGCCCACCGAAAAGCAGCGTCCACATCCTCGTTATGAATGGGACGTGGGTGTGATAGGCGCAGTAAGTCGCTATGTCCCCAGCCGTCGCGCTGTTGGTACTTCACTAGCTGGTTCTGGAGTTCCCTTAAGTCCTTATCCAAGTACCAGTTAGCGACTGCCTTACGCAGCCCACGACCCCAACCGCGCAGACCATTTACGTATTCTGCGAAGTGGAACAGGTGGGTACCGATACGCGCGACCTTTGGAAGCGCCTGCAACGCAGCCGCACGAACAACCTCATTCTTGTCAGCCGCGCACAGTGCTAGGACGAACAGTGCCGGATCGTTCTTTGGCGCTCGTCCAGCCTGGCTGATTTCGATCACGCGATTTACGACGCGCACGCCGTCTTCCTTGATGCAACGGAGCGCGGCGTCAGAGTTGGCCTTGGTTAGTTTTTGTTCAGTGGCGTAATAAGATCCGCCTTCGCTTCCAAGAATCAGGAAACGGTCCAAGCGGACCCAGTCCGTCACCGCGTACGAATATCCGCCCGCAGAGTTCTTGACTTGCTTCTCGTCAAGAGGCTCTGTTTGTGGCGGGTTCGACATACTGCGGACCTGCGACTTTAGATAGCCCATTGTAGTTCCTCCCGTGATGGAAAATGCCAACTTATAATGGGGACCGAGCCGGTAGGTTTAATAATGACGGATAAAAGTTTGTACTGGAATTTGCCTGTCTCCTGTTTCCAGGAGTCATCGAGTTGAACGATAATCCAGCACATCCGACCCGTCAAATTAAGTGGACAGATAAAATTGTCAGATGGATAACCGATTTCTCGGCCGCAGGCGCTTCTCGCAACCCACTTGCTGTCTAAGGCGACAACCAGGCCCTACGTATTACGCTACGCAGTAGAGCGTCCTGCCTTGCTGTGGCGAGATAACCATCCAACTCCGACCCGTCCGAAAAAATTGAGCAGATAAAAAGTAGAACTAGGGTTTTCCGTGCTGCCGTTACACTAAAGTCCCACCGAAGTGGAACTTTCCGGAGTCGAACCGGTCTGGACCTTTACAAGAGGTAACCTAATTCAAGCCGACCCGCTCAATAAAATAAACGCGTAGATAAAAGATCGAGAACGGAAAGGCTTTCGCCATGCCTCTGTTCTGCCACTGAACTAACTCGCCGAAGCGAGTACGGGAATCGAACCCGTGCTGGAGGCTCCGAGGTAACCATTCTCTTCCGACCCACGCTAAAATCGTCGCCAAAGATAAAAAGTCGGACTGGGTATTTGTCCTATGTAGGGGTAACCCAATCCATCCGACCCTTGGCATACACGCCTAGTGGAGCCGAACAACTTTGTACCATGAGAGATAATCAACTGCAAGCGGTATTTTAAAATAATTTGGGATGGAGCGTGCGGGGAGACTTGAACTCCCAACCAACCAGTTAAAACTGGTTGCTCTGACGGTTTTAGGGACCGTTGCTCTTACCATTGAGCTACGCACGCTTAGGCAAAATTGGAGCGGGAGTGCCACTCAAGGCCGCACCGCACTAGTAGCCGTGCCTCCCGCATTGGCTCGCCCGGCAGGGGTTCCACCTGCATACTCCCCGTTTAGAATGGGGCGCTCTGTGTTTTGAGCTACGGGCGAATAAACTCTGTAGTTTTTAAGGATTTCACGCTGTTCTCCATACAGCGGACCAGTTGCAATCGCCGTCAGCCCAAAATTAAAATCAGGCTCGGTCCAAGGGTAGTGCAAGATATTGTTAGCACGTAGCTTAGCCAGGACGCGCTTAAGCGCGGCGAGGTCTGGCATCCCAATTAGGACAATATTCGGCGTGCCGTCCTGATAAGTAAGGGACGCCATGTGATAAGTAGCATGGTTCGACTGGATAATTTGCTGCTCAAATGGAAGGTCGGTGCGAATGAAGATAAAAACGTATTTTTCGTTTATCTATGTCATGTCCACAATGTACAGCAAGCGAGAAATCCTGTCAAGGCTAATATCTATCTATTTTGCGCGGACCACATTGATGCCCTTACCGGCCATATCGCGAACAACGCGCAGTTCTTTCTTATTGGCCTGCTTCTTATCCCAGACTGTCTCTATCACTTCATGAGCAGGCTTAACACGGCCGTTCCAAAAGATGAACTCAGGAACCATATAACGAATGATACGGGCATCGTAGCGAAACCAGACACCCTTGAGAAGCTCGTAATAGCGCGATTCATTGATAATCACTTTTTCGACCGGCCGTAGCCTTAACTCTTCACGGTTGCGTGTGCGCCAAGGCTTTGTGGGGTATTCACGGAGGATTCCATTCTCGTCTTCAAAGAAACGATTGCGCCAGTATTTCGGCTTTCCGAGATCGATATATTGTGCAAGGTGAGTTAGAAGGTGAAATCCAAGAATGGACCGCTTATCGTTTACTGCGCGGATTTCGGAATATACATCGTCCCACTTGCGACCCAAATTCGCCCTGAGATATCGGCGAAGTGGATTAAGCTTGTCACCCATCGACCGCCAAGAACTATAGCGGTGCCGACTCATGGACTCGTGGGTTGGGAATCCTTCGTAATCTTCCGTTCGCGCGTAATTTTGGATGACCCGTAGTTCACCCTTCCTTTCGCGCATACCACTGCGGCCAGTCTCAACAATTACTTCGTTCATATCCCAACGCATTGCTATTTCCCCTCCAAGGGATTTGGTGAGCCGCCGAGGAATCGAACCTCGATTAACTGATTAAAAGTCAGCGATTCTGCCATTGAATTAGCGGCCCAAAAATGGAGCGCCCAATAGGTGCTTACCCCATGTCTACCGGATACAAGCCGGTGGCTCTATCGTTGAGCTATGGGCGCTTGGATGGCGTAACCTCGACCGGAATCGAACCGGCGTTTTCCGCTAGAGAGGCGGATGTCCTATCCTATAGACGACGAGGCTGTCGTTAGTAACTGTACGAAGCAACTGATACTAGGCTATTTGCATAGCCAGGTGCAACTGCCATCGCCTTCACCGTTGCCGGTTCCGGCAAAGTAAATGGGGCAACATAAGTCTTGGTACTTAGCCCGTTCGCCGTTGGTAGAGATCCGTCCGTTGTGTAATAAATTACTACGCCGGGCGTTGCATCGCCAATGGAAATCAATTGTCCATGCGCGATCTTTCCGGCAACAGGGGTAAACGCTGGCTGTGCGGCGACCGGAACTACTGGAACTGCCGGAACTGCGACTGGTTTTGGTGCCGGACCTGGAACTGCCGCCTTGATCGCATGGCGTCTTTCAACTCCTGGCGCTGGGATAGGCAATACATGAAAACGCCTTTCCTTGCCAAGAAACGGTCCAGGCATTCCAACTGCCTTAGCCGGAACCGCCAAAAGGGCCGCACGGCGCTGGCGAACATAGGCACGCATGGGCTGATCTGGATTATCGTTCCCGATCCCGTGCGCGTTCATGTAAGCTTCCAACGCGTCAACTTCATCCATGCGAGCTTGATCGTCCGGAGAAAGCTTAACTTTTTCCGCGAACGCGATGCCAAGCTCTTCTTTGCGCCGCTTGATGTACATGCGCATCGGCGAGCCTGGAAAGTCATTTGGTTGCCCCGCTACGAACGTTTCCAAATCATTTAATTCCGCCTCGTGTGCAACTTTCGCTTCCATTGGTCCTCCTAAGATTTTTAAAACAAAAAGATGGAGCAGAGCTTCAGAATCGAACTGAAGTTTGCGCGTTACGAGTGCGCCGGTCTGCCACTGACCTAGCCCTGCCTGTCTTATGCAACTTGGTTAATTACGACGCCCGTTGGAACTTGCACCGAAGGCGAAGTAATCGGTACATTAACCGTATTGGTCAATGGCGCTGGTACAACTCCAGCGTTAGGACCGCTCGTTGGCGCTGGCATTTGCACGGAAACGGTCAAATTGTAGCTACCTGGCGAACCGGCCGGTGCGCTGCCCTGCGTGTCGCTTGCTGGGATCGAGATTACTACTTGGTCTAATAGCCCAGCTTCATTCACGTCGGGGCCGGAATCTGGACCGATAGTGGCTTGCGGGTCATCGAAAGTCCATGTATCGACCGTTCCTGCCGGAAAGCCTGCCGGATCTGCGATTCCCGAAAGAAGTGCATCTGCTTCGAAAGTGCTCTGTCCACCTGCTGGAGTTCCCGTAATGCTCATAATTGTTGCTCCTTTGACGATTTGATTAATTTGTACGCTGTCAGGAGCCTGCGGAATGAAATGTCGATAGAGCTTCCACACCAGGTGCTCTATCTTGTTTAATTTTTGGCGATCTCGGTGATTGAATCCCATTTCACACGCTCCTACGCCGTTCCGTCGTCATTAGAGTATTTTTAAACCAGCCATGTCCAGAGAAAATATTGGTGGGTCCGCAGAGATTCGAACTCTGTTCCTCCGATTAAGAGTCGGAAGCTTTTCCTATTAAGCTACGAACCCATTACTCCGCACCGTAAATCGCCTGCCGTGCCGAACCTGGCCTCACCTGCCAAGCCAAACCACGCCGAGCGCCACTTCGCCGGACCATGCCTGGCCTAACCTGCCACGCCTTACCAGCCAAGTATGGGGCCAAGTATTGGAATCGAACCAATATCTTCGCATTACCAATGCGATGCTCTGCCACTGAGCTAACTCGGCGTAGTGTTTTACGCTGAAAGTCCAAGTGCAATGTTGCGTATATTGGCCTTTTTCTTCGCCTCAAGTATACGCCGCCATTCCCTGCCCTTCCCTTTATTTCTACCCTTATAAGTTGGCAATTGCATATCACAGTTACCACAAACCAAACGAACATTTTGTACGGACCAATCTTCAGAATTACCGTTGATATGATCCAAAATCAGAGAAATAATTTCCCCCATCCATTCCTCGGTTCCACAAATAGAACATTTCCATCCAAAAATGCGCTTTAAATAACGACGCGCAAACTTTACCTTCGAAGTTTCGACTCCACCTGGAATCAATCCGGTATTTTCAATGTATTCTATATTCCTCGACCAAACAAACCCAGAATAGCATTTCTGCGAGCATAACTGCCTCTTGCTGGCGATCTGATCTCCACAGTTTTTGCATGGCAACATTACCTTTGCATTACCGTGTCGGCATCTTCCGCGATTGGCCACCGAAACAGCACAACTGTGTCCACAATAATCATTACGCCTTTTACTGTATGGTATTCTTTTTCTGCAATTCAGGCAAAATTTTTGGCGCAATTCAAATTCGCTAATCTTCTTGGCCTGATTCGCCTTATTCCATTCAAGGCCAAGCGCTTTGGCCTTACTATCAAAGGACTGCATTTGTAGCGCTGTTTTCATCGAATGTGGTAGCGATGGTGGGATTTAAACCCACGACTTCCACTTTGTAGGAGTGGCACTCTAATCGCTGAGTTACATCGCTTCAGGAAGGATAAAACAAACAGCAAGCAACGTCAAACTAAAAGATGGCCCCACCCCAGCGATTCGAACGCTGCTCGCCGGATTTTCAGTCCGGAACTCTTCCTACTGAGCTAAGGTGGGTTGGTAGCCACGCACAGAATTGAACTGTGTACGTCCGGTAATCGGCCGGATGCTCGACCGTCCAGCTACATGGCCACATCCTAATTGAGACAATCTGGAGGATGGTAGACGAATTGAACGCCCAACCTTTCGGTTGCCCTAGGGTTCAAACCTAGTTGCAGACCATTCCGCAGTACCATCCTCATATTGGAGTGGGCGGACGGAATCGAACCGACGTATAAAGGTTTTGCAGACCTCTCCCTTACCACTTGGGTACGCCCACGAAACTGGAAGGGCCTAGGCGATTCGAACGCCTGTCGCTTTCTTAGAAGGAAAGCATCTGTCCAATTGAATTAAGGCCCCAAACTTGGTGCGCCGCCCCAGACTCGAACTGGGACTGTACTGGTTTTGAGCCAGTTGCCTCTGCATTGGGCTAGCAGCGCGTTACTTCCTGAAACTTTTGGCATCTGGACAAGTGCCCCAGTGAGGTTCCATTGTGCCAGGATCTAATGGAATCATCTTACCTTTCGGCGTTTTCCACCACTCTATTTCTGCGCCGCACTTGTCACTTTGGCACTTGCCCACGCCACTAAATGTGTATCCTGCTTCTTTAAGCGCCGTATCACTTTTGGGCCAATCTTTTCGTCCCTCCACATCACCCCCTTATATGGCGGGCCGAGCGAGAGTCGAACTCGCCTGGACTTCCTTCGGAGGGAAGCGCCTCGTCCGCTAGGCTACCGGCCCTACTTAAAAGCAATGTACGCCAACAAAATTAATTCCACAAGCATGCTCGCCAACATTATTAGGCGGTAATTCTTATCGATCCACTCACTCATTTTGGTAGCCCCGACAGGATTCGAACCTGTTTGTGCTCGTTTAGGAAACGAGAGCCTAATCCAATCGGCCACGAGGCCAAAAGTATGGTGCGAGTGGCAGGATTTGAACCTGCGGCCTCTTCATTCGTAGTGAAGCGCTCCAATCCGGGCTGAGCTACACTCGCAAACTCTTTTTCTTTCGGTAATAATTCCTGTGCGCATCCGCCTGTGCTTTTCTGCACAATTCACATCTACAGCCGCGATATGAATACGAAGAAAGTATCCCGTGCCTAATCGGCGTTTCCTTGAATCCACTGCGCTGCGCATTCGCCAAACCAACACAGTGACGACTGCAATACGGCTGGCTGGAACGGTTAATCTTTCTAGCTCGCCGGGTAAATTTATTTCCGCAAAAGGTACATATTAACGTTTCTGTTTTTGGCGGAACTGCGTGTTTCTTTGCGTGTTCACTAGCAGAAAGCACTTCCAAATTCAGGTCAGTGTTATCTGTTTTTCTTTCATTTTTATGGTGAACGTGCTGCTTGGTATCAAGTTTTATTCCATTTTTCTTTTCGATTACTTCTCTGTGCTCGTAAACTGTTTTCCTTTTTCCATCTGGACAAATATAGACGAAGTAATTGTAGCCCTGCTTCTTGTGAAAGTACGGACCCAACCTTCGCACTTCGTCCATTTAGCTACTATAACATAAATGGCTCACCGGGTAGGAATCGAACCTACTTCCATCACCTTAACAGGGTGCCGCTCGCCACTGAGCTTCCGGTGAATCTTGGTGCGCCGCCTCGGATTCGAACCGAGACTGTACAGATTTTAAGTCTGTTGCCTCTGCCGTTGGGCTAGCAGCGCAAACTTTATCGATGGAATGAATTAACGGCAGCGCCGCCGAGTACAAGGCTCCACATAAAGAACGCGATGCCGATCCATCCTAGACGGAACCCGTAAGGATTAGGGGAGCCGTACTCCCAAAACCCTGCAATCGTGCAACAAACCGCTGCTACCACCAAAAGAATGAAACCTACTCCCATGTGTAAGTGCCTCCTGAGATATCTGCTTAGCATTTTCAGGAAGCACTATCCAGAAATCTTACCGTGACGATCCGAGCGCCGTAAAACACCTTGGAGGGACGTCTTTGGCGGCGACCTCTTGCTCGTGTGAGCAGCGCGGCTCCCGGCCGAAGACCGTCACGGAACTTGGTGCCCAATATCGGATTCGAACCGATAATCACTGCTTCTAGGGCAGTTGGCTTTGCCAGTTAGCCTAATCGGGCAATCTGTTCTGTACAAGAAATGTTCTTACCTCTTTTTACAGAAAGGGCATAGATCGCATTTGCCTTTCTGCATTCAGTACATCGGCATCCTCTGCTGTACGATCTTTTTGATCCATGCGGAACTTCTTGCCCATAAATACCACGTACAGTAGCGCCGGACGATCTACTCCCCCTACCTAACCTGTATTCTCTGTACGCATCTTTACATGCTTGACAACGGCACTTGTACCTAAAATACTGAGACAGTGTTCCGTGGCACTTAGTTCTATCTTTCTTAAATCGCGCAGAGTTTTCTCCGTCCGTTTTATAACGATGACAAGTGTGACAAAGTAACTGACACTTTCCAATCTCTGCTTCTAAGACCGCTTTATCAGCAATGCCCCATGATCCTGATATAGAAAAAAGTTTGGTTGCCGGATCGATATGGTCGAATTCAAGATTAATTACCGAACCGCAACGGGCACATTTGCCGCCTAGGCGTGCTTCTGTTTCCCTGCGCCATTTATGGAACTGGATGATGGAAGTTGGCATACACCTAAGTATATGCCTAATTCCGCCATCCCCGCAAAATCGGTTACTTCTTAGACTTCGGCTTCAGTAAATCGTCTTCATCTTCTTCTAGTAATGATTTGCGCTGGCCAATGCTGTAACTGGCGTGTACAGCTTTACCACTTCTTACTGAATTAACGTTCCGACCAGTTGCTACAAATGCGGCGTGGGTTCCACCGGCCGTTGCCGCGTACGTAGCTGCATTCGCCATCGGAATATTTAGATGCTCGCCTGTTAAGATCGCATCCTGATTAGCGCCAAGGAAAATGAATTCCCACTTGTACTTATCGCGCTGGTGCTTAATCATTTCCGCTATTTTCGGCCCTGAATACTCGTGACTCGCATTTTCCAGACCGTCCGTCATGATAACCACGAACACCTTGCCAGGCCGTTCCGCTTCGACCATCTTGGAAAGCTTGGTGCCAAGATCGGTAATTGTGCGACCAATAGCGTCGTGCAACGGCGTTCCGCCGCGCGGCACGTAAGTATGAGCCGTAAGTTTAGGAGCTTTCTTGACCGGCTCGTCCTCAAACACCACTTCATAAGGATTATCGGTGTCGAATTGAATGAGCGTTACGTTGGCATCGCCAGCACCATTCTTTTGGCCTTCGATGAACTCATTGAATCCATCGATAGTTGCTTGGCGAACACTGGACATTGAACCGGATCGGTCCAATATCATTGCGATTGTACTTAAGTCAGTTTTCATACCCTTCTCCTGTGTACTACAAACTTGGTGGATGGGAGAGGATTCGAACCTCTACGTGCCGCCAGGGCACCATCGGGTTTACAGTCCGAGCCGATTTCCTACACCGGTTCCCATCCGAATCGCGCAGCCTGTCTATTCCGCGCTCTTTGGGCGGTACTGGCTAGCCACAGGTGTTCTCTGGTTACTTCCGGCTACCGGGTGAAACCCACAGGCTGCACGAACTTGGTAGCGGGTGAGGAATTCGAATCCTCTGGCAACGCTAATCTAGCGCGAAGGGGTTATAAATCCCTGCTCCCGACCCACGGGTACCCGCCGAATCAAAAGCGGGGATGGTCTGCAATAGCCATCCCCATTAGCTTCCTTTCCACCTGAGTATAGCTCAGAGGCGTAAATCCGTGACAGTCTACGCCGACATCCATAGACTTGCCGTACGACGGAAGCTGGCCGTGCGAATGTCCGTACAGGTGCCAAGTTCCGCGCAGATCGTGATGCCAAGTGCGCATCCCGTAATGGAAAAGAACAATCTCCTGACCTTCAACCTTCAGTTCGTAGTACGGCTTGATCCATTCAAAGCCTGCATTGCGGCCGTCGTGATTCCCCTCGATCAAATAAATTTTACCATGCAAAAGTGACCGGATCTTTTTAGAGTCCGCCGTATTGTGGAACGAAAAATCTCCGACATGATACACCTCGTCCTTTTCGCTGACCACCGAATTCCAGCGCCGGATCATTTCTTCGTCCATCTGTTTAACGGAATCAAATGGACGCGAGCAATATTCCATTATCTTCGCGTGCCCGAAATGCGTATCTGCCGTGAAAAACTTAGCCATAATCTTGGTCGCTCGCTCCTGAGTTGAACAGGAATAAGTGGGTTATGAAGCCACCGCACTACCGTTGTGCTAACGAGCGCATCAACTCATGAAATTCTTCCGGTGGCGGATGGGAGAGGATTTGAACCTCCATGTCCCAATTGGGACGGCAAGTTAGCAACCTGCTGCATTACCATTCTGCACACCCATCCGGAACTTGATTGCGTTAAAATCTACCACATCTTCAGATGGCCACTCCAAAATCCACTCAATTTCATACTTACTTAAAATGGCGGGAGTGGATGGACTTGAACCACCGTGACTGATTTTGGAGATCAGTATCCTAGCCACTAGATGACACTCCCTTGGCTCCCAGGGAACGAGTCGAACGTTCGTCTGCACTTTCAAAGAGTGCCATGCTACCTCTACACCACCTGGGAATAGGCTCGTATACCGTGTTCAAATTCATCGTGGTGTGTTGGGCAAAGAACATCAAGGTTTTCTACCTTGTTATTTTTACGATTCCCATCACGATGATGTACTTCCAAAACACATTCAATATCGTATCTACAGACAGTGCAAGCCCTACCGTATCTTTCGAAGGCACGCTTGCGATACAGTGTCGTACCACCAGCATACAGCGGGTGGATCTCGCCGCCCCTTGCCTTATTGTGTGCCGTATTGGAACACGCATGTGAACAGAAATACTTTCCTGTCTTAGATTTCTTTAGTTCAGCAGGTATTCTTATGCTCTCCTTGCCACAGTTAGCACATCTAACTACCACAGCTTTTCTGGTGAAAACTTGACTGCATTTCGAAGAGCAAAAACTGTTAGCCTTTTCCTTTAGGTTTTGGTTAAACCACTTCCGTGGACGATTGAATTCTTTACTACACTGGGCGCAAACAACTAATACCGGGCCAAGGTTCGGTGGTCTACACAGCGATAGACCGATTTTCTTAGCATGGTGTGTAATGGTTGGCGCTGAACATCCAGTTAATCTTGCGACTTCCATTTTCCCAACCCCAGATAACAATAAATCCTGAATTTCCTTACCACGCCCCTTGTGAGGGTAATGTTTGGTTGCCCGAACTGGATTCGGACCAGTATTCACGGATTCAGAATCCGTTTTCCTGCCAATTGAAAGATCGGGCATCACTTTGTTCATTGCAAACCTACCAGAACTAGATTATAACAGCAAGCGAAAGAATGAAAAGAATTTTAGCTGGAGCGTTGATAGCGCCATATCAGGATGGGACACATTGCCTGATCTGGCTGGGGATTACTAAAGAGGGCGGTCGAATTGAACTGGTTTATGAAGTTCATGACAGTCACAAGCCGAGTATAGGGAAATTCTCTGGAAAAGCAAGAATGAATTGCGTACGCTGCGGACAGTATTTAGAGCCGGAAGATGTCCCAAATGGGACGGAGGTGTAAAATTGATCTCAATTCGTGATTTAGGCGATACAATTGAATTAGCAGTGCTTCTTCCGGTAATACAGAAGCCGCTCAGCGATAATACGAGCAAAACCGGCTACAATTATGCCGACTTAAAATCGCATGGTTTCATCGTAAAACTTTCAACGCGCGATTATGTTAATTTCGTTGAATCGGTTATGGATAGCTTTACGGCTTTTCAGTTTGCGCGAGCCGAAGTTTTTAAAACTCAAGTTGACGAAACACCGCTTCACTGATAAGTTTTAATGGACCGGAGGGGAGAAACGGTTTCCTCGTTAGCCTCATAAGCTAAAGACAGTTGGTTCAACTCCAACATCCGGCACCAAAGATTACATGGACACTAAGCGCGAGTACAGAAGACGCCATTACGAGGCGAATAGAAGTCTCTATTTAGCCAAGAACATCGCCTATCAAAATATATTCAAGGCGATAATCGCACGATTAAAATCACGTCCATGTGCTGATTGCGGCGGTACATTTCCAGCATGCGCTATGGATTTTGACCATGTTTCTGGGGAAAAAGTAATAACTATAGCCGCCCTACTGCGATATTGCAGTCCGTCTAGGCTATTGTCAGAGATCGCAAAATGCGAGTTAGTATGTGCCAATTGCCACAGAATTAGACATGAAAAACGGCGTGAAAGCAAGACACAGATGAGCATTGCTGATGTCGTGGCAGCGATTGCCGTACGCAAAAAGTTTTACGACCGTAAATCATGGATAGAAATATTCAAACTAATCGGAGAAGAATTTCCTCCGGAGCCAATTAAACCTCAAAGGGGATCGCGTTGTGTGCGGAAAGTTGGCCCAGAAGGAACAGCGTGGTGTGGGACTCACAAAGATTTTATTCCGGTTGGTAGGTTTGAAAAGAACTCTTCTCGATGGAACGGCCTTCAGAGACAATGTATGGATTGCAGAAAGAAGATGCCATCGAGAAGGTCCAGAAAGGCGGGTGTAGTTCAATGGCAGAATATCTGACTTCCAATCAGATAACGACGGGTTCGATTCCCGCCACCCGCTCCAATTTTTCAGCGGGATTCGAATAGTGGCAGTTCGTGAGCTTGCCAAGTTCAAGGCATCGGTTCGATCCCGATATCCCGCTCCAGTTTTGGGGATGTCGTTTAGTGGCAGGACACGGCCCTTTCAAGGCCACAACGGGAGTTCGATTCTCCCCATCCCTACCAGTGGGGGCATAGTGATAGTGGCAGCACTGCTGTTTTGCAATCAGCAAGCCGGAGTTCGATTCTCCGTGCCTCCACCAAGTTTGCTAACGTGGGCCAGTCAGGAGTGGCCGCTGCCCTGTCACGGCAGAGATCGCGAGTTCAAATCTCGTCGTTAGCGCCAATGGCGTTCGTAGTCTAATGGCAAGACGCTGGTCTGTGGAACCAGTTACCCGGATTCGATTTCCGGCGAACGCCCCAGCATGAGAGATATACAGAAACAGCGCGAAGCCCAAGCGAAAATGCACAGATGCCATGAAGAGATACGTTTATGAATGGCGTCGTAAATACGGACGCAAAAGCTTGGCGGAGTAGGGTAACGGATTATCCCACTTGATTTGGGATCAAGGAACTGCGGGTTCGAATCCCGCCTCTGCCACCATATTCAGGAGCGATGGGTAGCGAGCGGTGGAATAACATGCCATGGATCAAGGATACCTAACACAATACAAGCTTATCCCCGTACTGGCGGAGCAAGGTTACAAATTATCGTTACCCTGCGACCCCATGAACGAGTACGACCTATTAGTGGATAACAGGGAAAAGATTTATCGTGTTCAGGTTAAATCCTGCAACGTCAAGAAAAGGAACAGATATAGGGCCGACATAGCTCAAGGATGCGGCAGAAACAAAAGGCCGTATCCTGACGGCAGTATTGACTTCTTTATTATCTACGTTCCGATTCAGAATGTTTGGTATGTAATCCCACAGCGTAAGGTTAGTGGCCAGAAGTGGGTTTCATTGTATCCACATGATGCTCGTGGAAAATATGATGAATACCGGAACTCCTGGTCACTCTTGCGCGGTTGACCAGTTGTGCTATTTCGCCCCGCACAACGCAACGGACGAGGCTAAGGCGCTCCTGAATTATTCTTAGTGTACCTGCCGAACCAATCCAGTTGTCGTAGATGTTGGTAGGTTGGAAGTTCCGTTAAGCGGAATTACTTGTGGAGATCCCGCTGCGTTGTCTGTAATCGATAGGTTTTTGTTCAACGTTCCTGCCGTTGCCGGTTCGAACTCCACGTTAATGGTACAACTATTTCCAGCCAAGACCGATCCGCCGCAATTGCTTGCCGGAATAGTCGTAAACGCATAATCAGTTGTATCACTCAAAACCATAGACGAGATGGTAAGTGTCGCCGTACCTGTATTTGTAAGTACCACTGGCAACGTCTGATTGTTGCCAAGCGTAACGGTGAACGAAAGGCTCGTCGGGTTCAACGAAACGATGGGCGCGGAACTGACTCCCGTACCAGATAGCGATACCGTCACCGGACTGCCACTGGCTCCGGTAAAGGTATAGTTCAGTGTGGCGCTTTCAGATCCCACAATAGTTGGGTTGAATGTAACGTATAGGTTGCAGGTTACGGTATTGGCAATTGAGCTTGGGCACTGGCCAGAGCCGGTTGCATTGGTGAAGTCTCCAGCATTGGTGCCACTCTGTGACTGACTGCCGGTAATCGTTGAACCGCTATTGTTGGTGACAGCAATCGCCGAGCTTGTAGTTGGCATCCCAATTGAGACAGAGCCAAAGTTATAGGTGGTTGGTGAGATAGAAACCACACCAGAGGCTTGTCCCGTTCCGCTTAAGTTGTAAGTAACCGATCCGCCTGTATAGGTGACCGTGAGTATCGCCGTTTCCAGGCCAACAAGAGTCGGGCTAAATGTAATCGTAATAGGACAGGTCGTTGCCGCTGCAAGCGTTGAACTGCATCCATTCGAGGTGATAACGAAATCGCTTGACCCACCGAGAGTGACGGCAATCGTTGGCGAAACAGCAGCAAGGCTAGTCGCCGTTCCATTATCAAGGGTCAAAGAACACGGGCTGTCCGAACTTGGGGACCCATCTACAGTGGTCGCAAATGGGTTGCCGGTGCAAACCAATGAGTTTGTCGGGAAAATCGTAACCGTAGGTATGGCATAAGCCTTCAGGTCAATATTGCAGGTTCCCGCTGGACAGGTGAAGCTAGTTGAGTTCCCTGTGATCGTCTGATTCACCGGAACCGAAGCAAACCAAGGCGTGTAATATTCCGGAGTTAGTGGCGTTGATGGGTTTGGTCCCACCAGCCAAGCACCGCTACTATCGGGCGCACTTACCATCAACGATTCTGCCGGGCACTGACCTTCGGTATAGGTGGCCAAGCAGTTTGGATAGAATTGCAACCAGTTTTGGATCGGGTTGGCCGAATAAGTCAGCCGATAATACGTCCCATTGACCATGGTTAGTCCGACTGGCGGCGTCCATGAGATTGTGCAAGTACCTGTACAAGTGGTTGGCGAAACAGGAACATCTTGCAGGGTTGCCACAGTCGGAGCAAGCAGGTAGCTATTCGGATTAGATGGATTGTGGTTCAAAATGCAGTTCAAGACCGCCTGCACTTCTGGTGCATCCCATTCATTTATGGCACCCCCGCCCATACGGGAAATATACCATTCGAACTTCTGTTGGAAGCTATTTCCAGAAAGATCGAAGATAGAATTCGTCTCCTGACAGATTGCGAAGTAATGGAAATGATTTTCTCCCTGGAAGGTTCCAGGGTCATTGGTAAACGAGCAGTCCGTATCGGCGTTTATGCAATACGGCGTTGAATTTGGCGCATTTGGCGTTCCAGTTGGAGTACCAGGGAAAATGAAATATACCGGACTGGTATTCGTTGGCGCTGAACCAAGCACAAAGTCTTCGTACAGCGACCAGTATCCGGTTCCCAGGATACTTTGCTGGATCTGTGCTCCCGATAATGGCACTGGGATATTGGTGGACGTGCCGTCGTACGCAACGTTTTGCGTTGTAGCGACCCACGATGGATTTGGCACACCAGAAATATTACGGTAACTTGCCTCTACGCTCGTGAAAAAGTAAAGAGCTTCTTCGGCAGCCTGCTCCATGAATGACTTCACGGCCTGATAGGAAACGTTGTTACATGGTGGAGTTCCGCTACCCGTACCGCAATTCTCTGCGCCACCCCTTGCGTTGACACCCATAGCAATATATCCACGAACACTTTGGCCGCTGGTGCAAGTTGAAATCGCGGCCGCTCCCGTAAAGTTCACGCAGGTACTTCCACTTGCCTGAGTAACCGAATATGGCGGGAGTGAGTACCCCGATGAAAACACAGGCGCTTCGAAATCGTACCTCGCTACGTTCTCAAGGTTTGCAAGCGCAGATGTCTGCAAAGCGCCGCCAGAATAGAATGGCGGATTGTGGATGTCACCGTTAAATTGCGTTACGTTAGAATTCGTGCTAAGCCAGTGTGAGCATGCGCGGATAACGGAACATGGTGCTCGCGGACTAGCAAGAACTGCCGGGTTGTTATAAGAAATATTCGTGTTTAGGACCGCATCGAGCATTCCCTGTGCCTGTAGCTGCTCGTAAATCCATGGATCGCCAGTAACGAATTCGTAGAATGGCAAGCCTTCTAGGTGGTAGTGATCCTGACTAAGGTCCGAGTCACAGAATTGACGCATTCCAAGATTGAAAGGATTGAACTGGTCGGGATAGCCGTAGTAAGACGAAATGACATCATCAATGGTGGTCGAACCAACGGCTACTATTGTGCGCCAGCCGCCAAAATCAGAACGTGGAACACAGCCTTTGGCAACCTGGTCACGATAGAAGTTTTCTGCCCACTGATACTTACCTGGCTGCGAACCAACCCACTGCATCTGTCCACCTGAAGAGTTTGTGTAGCCACGATCCAGCCATGCTGTTAGTGCCGACCAAGCAAAGTCCATCTGGTTCGTGGAACCCTGCCCCCAGAAATAGTAGATAAAATCCCACATAAGAGTAGAAGCGCAGCCGGTCCCCCAATTGGTGCCGTTGCAAGCAGTCCCACTCTGATTATTTACGTTTCCTGCCGTACCTACATCAACCAAACACGTGCCCGGCACACATCCGACCGAAACGCTCGTTGCCGCGCTAGGAGTTGCCGCTGCAAAGGTCATCGTGGTAGTCGTAAAGCTGGAAATTGGCAAGGTGGTCGGTGTGCAACCGCCCGAGCAACCATAGAAGAAAGCTGTTAGTCCGTTTGATATTCCGGCTATACCCGACGCATGTATCGTGACCGTTCCGGCCCCACTCGTAATGGTTGAAGGGCCGTACGCTAGAACGAATCTTGGCTGCGTGGAGACTCCAGCAGATGTAGGTGGAACTCCCTGCCAGTAGCCATCGTCTCCCACGTCATTTACCATCGGCAACGGCAAGGCAGCGTTGTAAGTGTAATACGGCAAGCGACCCATCAATGGCTGCTGGAATTCAATGAATGTGTCGCTCGCAGACGATGGCGCTGTTGCACTGGTAAAAAAGTCGAAATACAAGTCCATGGGAATTGAATATTGCGCCGATGGCTGCACGTAGGAATAAGTGTTCGAAATTAAGTATGGCAGATATTGCGTCTGGTCCGGACGCATTTCTATGCGAGCTTCTTCACCACCTGAGAAGAATCCTAATCCATTTGGCCAGTGCCCGCACGCGTCCTTGATGCCGATGATTATGCCGCTACCTGCCGTGTCTGTTTCTTCAGCCCAACCTGGAGCGCATGTCGAATCAGTCCAGGTGACGGGAGTAAACCCGCCCTGCGTGGATTGGATCTGCCCGCCGTCTTCCAGGTAGATGTTGTACGGATAGCTACTGCCCGTGCATGCAGCAATCGGGACGCCCGATGCTGTGCATTCAACCCGCACAATCGGTGAGACTGTGCAAAGTTCCGGCTCGGAATTCGAAGACGAACAATCCTCGTGCCCTGTTTCGTTGAAATCGGTCCACAAGAAGTTTTTCTCGTAGCCCATGAAGACGTACGCATCGCCCGTACCAGCGGTCAGCGAAGTCGTGGTCACACCAGTTGGATTGCCGATTGAAATGCTACGAGTTCCTGAAGCCAGGTTAGGAGTTATGCGGGCATCAAATAAATTGAAGTCTTTATAAGCCGTATTGAACACTTGGTTCTGTGCAAGTGTTTCAGTTGTGTTGTAATCCGCATTTCTTAGAGCCACTGATACCTGAACGTCGGTATGGCCTTGTAAGAATGTGTAGTAGACGCGCTGGTGCATGTAGATCGTCGGCGTTGTCTGCAATGGAGACGGATAGATATATGGCGGGTAACCCGGCAGCGTATTATTGAAATAATCTCTCCCTGACTGAATATTCGCGTTGTCTCCGCTCATGAGCGTGGCAGCCGAAAGCCCGCCTGGAAGTGTGTTCCCGCCTGAATAGCATCCGAACACCACTTGGTTGTGGCCCACGCACGGCTGGTCACGGAAAGGATACTGACCCGTGCAGCCAGTCTGGCCGCTTGAGCAGTCGAAGTAGCGAGTCGCCACGTCCCCGGCAGAGAGGGCGGCGCAAGTGGCGTTGGAGATTGACGGGGTATCAGGATTCGCTTTGCAGAATCCAGGGAATCCTGAGCCACCGTCACTCGCTGTCGTTTGCCCTCCAATGTTCGTCCAGGTGCAGCCGCCGTCCGTAGTAGTTGGTGCAGAACCAGTGCCTCCTGCGAATTGCCCCCATGGATTCGGTTCTGTCCCGCCAGTAGTACAGCTTGAGCCGGACTGGTTCTGGTAATTGTTCAGGCCGGAATTATTGTGGATTGGTCCGACGATGGCATTCGCGCCGTAAGTTCCGGAAGCCCAAGGCGAAGCATTCAGAGTATTCAGTGTGGAGTTGGCATTCGTCGGAACAGATGAAATCGGAGTCCAGTTACAGCCCGTGCATCCAGCTTCGCCCCAGCCACCAATTTCCGCGCCGACTAACTGGCTAATCCGGTAATATTTCAGCGTGATCCCACTGACAGCCGTCCCGGTTACTGTGTTGTTATAAAAGTCTATGATCCCGCCGCGCGGCCCCATCAAGCCTAACGCATGGCTGCCGGGATTTATGGAGTCTCCATACACTTCCTGGATGACTGGGCTGCGTTCCCTTCCACTGTCCGTTCCGTGCCCGCCACCGATGGTGTTTCCATTGGTCTGGTTGTAGCGCCAGGTTATTTTGCATCCATTGTAAGCGTCGTAAGAACCTTCCGTGCTCGGGCTGCCGGTGGAAAGCTGGTTAATTACCGAATCCTCTACGATCAATTCGTTGGCGCTTCCCAGCACAGTTGGTTCGTTCCAATTCGCTTCTCCGGACGTGGCTGTATCACCCTTACAAGCGAACGGTCCCGCTGTCGTTCCGGTATTCGCATCGTCTACCAATATGTGATCGACCAGGCCGTAGAGGTAGGGGTAAATCACGTAGCCTTGGTTCCCGCTGTTCACAATAAAATGCAAATGGTGAAGTCGATACGAAGGACCGCTAATAGAACCGCCTATCGGAACAGAGCCGTTACCGTTCGTGGTGTTCACGATGAATGTGATGTTGGAAAGAGTGCCGAAACTCGTCGGACTCCAATTCGTTCCTGAGCCGAAGTTAAGCGATCCGCCGCTATTGAATGTGATGCAAGTGTTCACCGAGGAATTACAAGTGGTGGCCGTGTCACCGAAATTCGATGCCGCGAGCCAATTCCCAGCTAGTCCTGAGCCAGGATTACAAGCAACCCCCGTACAGCTTCCCGCGCCTTGAACAGTGATGTTTGTGTTGGCGGGAGGGTTGGAAAGATTTAGTTGCGTCGTGTAAGGACAGGCCCCGGAAGGAACTTGAATAATGAAATTACCCGGCCCCGTGATGGATGACCACTTTGCGGCTATGTCCGACGCCGAGCAACTGCTTGCCGTGAGAACTGTTCCACCACCACCTCCACTCCCGTTCACCAAATCGCTCTGGCACTCAAGGACTGCCTTCATCGGGCCGTTATCAAGAATGGTGCAGCTTCCGTTCACTGTGTCCTGATTCGAGTTATAGAACGTAGTGCAAGTATCTGTGCTTGGCGGCAAGTAACTTGCAATATTGGGCGGACCCGGATAGCAAGAAACTCCGTCCTGTGTTCCACCGGTCACCAAAGAGGGTGCCGGACCTTCCAATAACAAACCGTCATTGGCTCCGTGATTACCAGAAGAAACAACGTGCGTGCCGCCGATATTCACATCATCGAAAAGATTTTGACCGCTTTGGGAAATCGTAAAAGTAGCTGCGCCTGTATTAACTACGACGTTTCCTCCGCTCGTCGTTGCCATTTGCGTAGCTGGATTGTTTCCACCGCCGCTGGCTACCTGCACAAGCGAATATTGCGTATCGAACCCTCCCGTGGAAGAGCCACCAGTAAACTCTGCAAAGTTCGGGTCCTGGATATCGATGAGTACCCATTTCGCATAGCCATCTGGCCAAGTCGCTTCACATCGGAACTGCGCTGACTGAACAGTATTAGAGGTATTCACGACCTCTAGCTGCGTGATAGTAGATGTAGGCCCCAACGGAGTACTTGAGCCACAACCGGTAACTTGCCAAACATCCGGGATTACGGCACCAAAAGTTTTCACCGCCGCATTGGCTGGACGCGTTATGGCTACGGGTGAAGGTGAACTGCAATTTACTTGCGGCTGGCAACCCCCCGGCCATTCGTCCGGCTGAATTGCCAGAGGTATTGAGGCAAGAAATCCGCTAGGAGGAATATAGAGATTTGCAACTTCATTCAACTGTTGGCTGCCGAGAGAAATCTGTAAATCAAACCTGTGAGTTGCTCGATTAAACGCTCCCTCGTTATGACAAGAGCCGGTTGTGTAGTATTGGCCGGAGCATTCCTCTGTTGTTCCTTCAGTCATCAACTGCGGACCAGGTGATCCGGTGTTTATCGATGACCAGGCAGGAAGAAGCGAAGTATCTGTGCAGGCCGACGAACTAAGTTGCATAGCCGCGTAGCTACATCCCGCAAAGGCGGCTGGGTTGAAATTCCAGACCTGGTTCGTCGCTGAAGGAAATAAAATCTGCGAAATGTAAATTATACAGTTACCGGCTGGGCAATAGGCCGTCACGTCCGGATCTAGGTCAACTACCGGCTGAACATCGCCCGGCTCTCCGTACGATGAACCGTTTTGTACGCAGCCTGAGTAACCCGAATAGGGTGGAGACGATCCAGATTCAGTCTCCGGTACCAGCGGACATCCACCTAGCGGAAGTGTTGATTCTGTAAAAGTTAGAAGCTCCCAGTCGATCAAGCCTCGATTCGTCCAACTGCACGTCCCGTCACCGGTTGTTACTGGTGGCGTAACAGAGGAAGTACTTGTCCATGCCTGCCAAGAAGGCGTACTGGTTCCGGAAGCACAAGCCGCAGTCGTAAACTCGGCATTGTTATTAGTATCTTTTACTTCTGCACCCTTCGAGTAGGAATGCGATGCAATCCAAGTTCCCGAAGCGGGAGTGCCTTTGAATATCTGATTAACACGAATCGTAGCGTTCGATCCGCCGTAGAGCATATACACGGAACATTGCCCCGAGATCCAGACCCCACCTACACGGGTGTGGCCAGTCGTTGCAGGTGAATTCGATGGCCAGTTGTTCCAAGCGTTCAACTGTTCGCGCCATAGCTTTGGAGTACCGTTCGTAAGTCCGTTGAAAGTAAAAGCACTTTGAATGTCACCATCGCCACCAAGCGTAATGAACTGTTGATTGCAGTCGTCCCAGACCGCAGCGGTTTCAACGTCCGGGGCCGGATAATCGGTTCCGAAATAGGGAGGTGTCGTCGCGCTCAATGGCGGAGATGTTCCGTACGCCGAGGCGTCCGTGCAGGGCTGAATTCCATTTGGCGGATAGGCGTTCGGGCCGGTTGTCGGAGTCAACGCGTCTACCTGCGAAAGCTCGCTGCAAACAACTGTGGGGTCCATCTGAAGATTGCCCGTTCCAGAAAACTTGAACATGGTCAGGTTTGGTGTCGCGCAATCTGAGCAGTAAGGCTCATTGCCAGTAGTACCACCGAATCCGGTTCCCTCCGCCGCGCCGTAGGCTGAAAGCACCACGCTATCGGTCCCGTCGTAGGTCCATAGATGATAAGGATGGTGCGGCTCTTCGATATACGGCGATTCGGTTGGACCGCCCCAACAAGTTTCGGTCGTAGTGGTAGTACTAGTGCAGACCGTTCCGGTAGTTGTCCCGGTAAGTGTAGCACCCGTTCCATTTGCTGGCGAAGTGTCGATAAAGCTGACTTGATATGTTCCGGAACTTGGGTTGTACATATATTGCGAATAGCTGCCGCCACCAGCAGTTAGCGTGACGGAGTTGATGGCACCCCCACTCTGCGTTGCCGTACAGGTAGCTCCCGTGCCACCACCACCGGAAATTGAACAAGAGATTGTTCCTGAATATGAGGTCCCTCCGGCAATTATTGTCAGGTTACTAATAGGAGCGGATTGCGCACCGGTTGCTGAAACTACAGCCCCTGAACCCCCGCCGCTTCCAGTAATAGTTACCGTTGGGCCGCCGCTACCTGGAATTAGGCAATTCGGTTCGTAAGCTGGATGCGCAGTGTAGGAAGTATTGATAGGGTAGGAAGTATTCACCACGCAAAGTTGAACGTACTGCGCTGTCCAGTACACGTTTCCGACATGGTATGAATTACCAAAACATGCACTACCACTCGCCATGGCCGTAGCGCACGTCGCCGGTCCCCCGCCAATCGTCGGGCATGGTGAAGATCCGCAAGCACCCCACAAAACAAATCCCATCGGTGTGACGTTGCAGTTTGCTCCGGTCGGAGTGGTCAGCGTGTATGGCGGATTAGTGCAAGGATCTACAGCGTTCGCCGTAAAATTATGCCCGTCAATTGTAGGCACTAGATCCCAAAACTGCTGCGTACCTCCGTTGGTTGATATTGTAATTTGGCAGAAAGTTGCCGAAAAGACGGTCGGCGTCGTATAGGGATAATTTTTACAACCGTTTACATAAAACGGTTCATCGGAATTAGCCAAAAGCGTGCTCGTCCATGCAAGCTGCCATGCCGAACCGGAGCCACCGATAGATGGGGAGTTATTATCGTTGTACCAAGAAAATGAATTATTGATCGTTGCTGAACAGCAATTTGGCCCACCCTGCTTGAACAGTACGAGTCCGGCGACGGGTATATAGACACCGTGATTCCAGTTACGGCGGTACGGTGTTGCGCCCGCTGGCGGTAACGGTGAATGCGTTCCGGTGATTTCGACAAGTGCGGTCGGCGGAGTTGTTGTCGCACTTCCGTTCGGCAATCCGCAAGGATAAGCACCGGAAGTAGCCGTAAGCGTTCCATCGCCAGAAATTCCCTGCCCATTGCAGCCAACATACTGTCCGAACGGATAGCAATTGACGGACGATGTTGCAATTCCGTAAGGCGCAGCACAGGCAGATGCTACCGGTGGATTATTCCATGACCAAGTTGGCGTAGACTGCGCGTGCGCCGAGGGACAGATGAACAGTAGTGCTACGAGTATGAATAAGTTCCGTCGCATTTAGAATGCTATGCAGGACCATGTGACTGTATCTCCTGATACGGTCGTCCCGCTAATAGTCGCCGTCGTCGTGGAATAGGCGGTCTGTTTGATCGTGTCAGCAGTCGTGGTGATGTCATGAGAATCACAAGTGTACCCATGGGTTGCGGTAATTCCCGGTGTAATGGTCACGGTGCAAGTACCGGAGGTTCCGCTCGCGAATGAGCCAGCCGAGGCCCCGCCAACCGCACCCGTCAAGCTGCATCCGGATACAGTTTGCGTCCCGATTGCCATCAAAGCCCCTGAAACCTGCACGTCGCCGCTGCTGTCAATGTCCACGTTGCCAGCGCCGCACAGTTGCAAAGTTCCCAATGTCGCGGTCACGCTTAATTGACATGATCCGCTCGTGGGACCGTAGAGCGTGTACGTAGATGACGTTGGGTTTGCAGTGTAATTCCCTGGCCCGGCGCTACCGCTGGAGTTGCTCCAAACAGTATGTTTGGCTCCAGAGGCAAGCTGTATGGTGACTGCTCCAGTAGAACCTGAATTACTAGTCATATTTCCGTCGCCAGTTATACTCGTAACTCCAGTACCACTGGTCCAACCCAATAAAGCTACCGAGCCAAAAATGCTGGAAATGTTGAGTACTTGTCCGGTAGTCCCTATCGCATCGGGGTATGCAAGGGTGTACGAAGACACCGGATTATTTGGATTAACCCCCATGGTTAATGTTCCCCCGCCAACACTGTAAAGCGCCAATTGACCGCTGTAGGCACCTACCTGACCAATAAGCAAAGTAGGAGTTCCGGCAATTGAAGAAAAGGACAATCCGGCCGATGTAAACGGTGCCGCTCCTGCTCCGTCACCCAACACCACGCCGTCCAGTCCTAATACCGCCGAAGAACATTCCTGCGTTGTGCTGCAAAAATAAGGAATGCCGCCTGAATTAACCGTACCGGAAACGGTCAAAGGAAAAACGCTACATCCAGCGCAGGATGTCACGGTCAATGCACCGGCATTGGTCAGCGAAGCGTTGGCCCCAATCTGCAATGTTGAACCACTAAGGTCAATGTTGTAATCCGCGCTGGAATTGGTGAATTCCAGTGCTGGAGATGTGGACGTTGATGATCCGATTAGTATTCCAGGGGCGGTAGCGGAAACAAAAACATTGAAGGCGGCATTTGTTGTCGGACAGTTTCCGCTTCCATTCCCAAAAATAATTGTTCCACTTGCCGCGCCGTATCCGCAAGAACTGGCTGAAATAGAAGTTGAGCCGAACGCCCCGGTCGTAGTGTTGATTGTCATCGCCGAACCTGCGGGAGTGTTAACCAGAGCCGCCAGCGTCGGAATGGTCGGTATGCAAAAGTTCGTGCCATCGTTATAAAGTACAGCCCAGTATCCGAACGGTACGTTCTGCGTTGTTTGGCTTGTTGAGCCGGAGCAGTTGATAAAAACTCCGCCGCTTGACTGAAACTGTGCCGTGCCTGCTGCGATGTTGATAAAATCGGCAAAATAATTGTTAGGATAGTTCGCTGGTGCCAACAATGTAATCGTGGTATTTGTCGCGCTCTTGAGCGTGCCCAATGTTGCGCGGTTGGAATTCGACACAGTGAATCCAGAACTATTTGCAACCACCGGAATACCTGGCGTGCAGTTCACGATTTTCGGAGTACTATCGGCGCATAAAAACTGCCCGGAAAGTAGCGTGCTTATGGTTCCGAATACTGGATTTGAACCACCGCCAACCGAAGCAATAGTCGTTGGATCGGCTGAAGTGCCTTGTCCGATTAAAAGCTGCCCAGTCGGCATAGAAAGAAGGTTATAGGAAGACGAACCTTCGGCAATTACAAGGTCATGAGCGGTAGGATTCACCAGTCCTGTACCACCGTTGGCCGGGGGGATCGTTGGAATACTCCCAAGTGGGACAAAGCCAGACAGGGCGGTCGCATCTATGCCACCGGTACCCAGCTTGGTCCATAATCCTGAACTATTTAGTCTCACGCCGTTTCCATTTACGGTGATGTCTTCGCAATCAACTGACATCCCGCTCGGGCAAGTAGTAACCCAAGCAATCGTGCTGGTGACCGAGGGAGCTAAGACGAATCCGGTAGAAGTGTTCGTTCCGTTTCCGGTAATCCCCGACCAAATTCCACCGCCACCACCGCCGCAGCTTCCGTTCGTAACGGCCGTAAAAAGACCCTGCGCGGTAACTGTTCCGTTGATACAAGAATATGTTCCCGGTGTAGCGCCGCTGTTGGCCAGCGAAAGTGGGGCAACAAATGGACTGCCGCTAGTTCCCGTGCCAGTCATGGTCCCAAAGGTTATAGGTGCTGTGGCCGTAATCTGAAGAAAGTTCCCCACTCCGGTTATCGGAGTGTTACCGCCCAGCGTAAAGCTGGTAAAAATACTTCCGCCGCCACCCCCGCCGCCGCAGTTACTTGATGGCGACCATTCCGTTCCGTCGTAAACTAGACACTGATTTACTCCGGGGAGATTTGTATTAAGTGGGACGCCCTGCAAAGAAGTAGCATTGATGCCCCCGGTCTGCTGAATGGGGACAATATACATCCCGGTGTTCTGGGCATGTGCCAGTGCGGGGCAGATCAAGGCCACAAGTATGAAAAGAAGCTTGTTCATTACTGCATCACGCAACTGCTTGGCGTGCTGATGGTTATCGTTCCCGTTGCCGAGTTCTCCATTTGAAAGAGTGGGAACTAGTGTTTTAATCTTAATAAGCATAAGTGTCTACGGAATCGTATAGCTGTAAGAAACGTAGTCGTAAGAGGCTGTTCCGGTTCCGGTCTGCACCGTTTGCGTAACGATTGTATCCCCAGCGGCTACCGCGACATTGAATCCAGTCGCGTTGCAAGTTGTTCCACTGTTCGGAATAGTGCAGGTTACCGCTGTAGTGCCGCCATCATAAAATGTAAATGCGAGTGTTGCCGCCGAGCCTTGGGCCGCCGAGGAATTTACATAAATCCCGGTGATGTGTTTGGCGTTAGCAGAAATGGTTATGTTGTTTGTGCCCACCGCGCCAGCGGCAGCGTTTTGAGTACCCGTCAGGGCAAAGTATTGCGTACCGGATGCCGTATGGGTGGTTGAGTTGCTGTTGTATTCTCCGACTGCTTTTGTAAGAAGACTAGAAAGTGCCGTGCCGCTGTCCTTGCAACCCCCATTCGCATCGCCTTCGGTTACGTTCCCGCTCGTGAGTGCCCCGCCAGAACACGTGAGGACATTAGTATCAGTACCATAGGCCGCAGTCACGTTCGCCGAAGCGGAGTTCTGTAAGGAAATCACTCCCACCGTAATCGCCATAGGTGGCGTTGCGGTCTGAACAATCGAGGCTGGATTGACGCTGAACTGCGCGTAGATTAGCGAACTACCCCCTGATCCGATGCTAGTTACCTGCGAAGAAAGTAGCCAGCTTGTGGTCGTATTGACGGTACCGGACTGCACGGGTATAGCGCCTGTGTTATTCACGTCCGATGGAGTGTCATAGTCCAGAGCGCGAGTAAAAACAGGAGATACCAAAGAAGCCCCTATGACCGTCGCAGTGTAAACTCCGTTTTGCGATGCGGTGCTTTGGTTCTTGAGCAAAATACGCTGGCCGATAGTGTTGATGGCGATACCGTCAAGCGTATACGCTCCCGTTGCGGTCACTGTGAATGTGTCTCCTATTCCGCCGCCAACTTGAGTGTAAGTTCCAGTCACGTTTGCCGTAGATGCCGCAAGGACGGCTACAGCAGGATTCACGCCTGCGATAGCGTTATTTACTGCCGTGGTTACGAACGCGGTACTCGCCGCGTTGGTGCTTGAATTTCCAGTAGCCTGTGTGGAGACAAGGATTGAGGTAGCGCTGGTAAAATCCTGCGTTCCGGTAGTATAGGCGTTGGATTGGCCAACGCCAACGATAGCTCCGGTTGGAGCCGCAACGGATGACGTCAGCGTCGTCGCACTGCCAGCAATGGGAATCTGCCCCGAAGTCAAGCCAGAGATCCCGCTTCCGCTACCGCAGAGCGATCCAGTAGAAGTAACCACGCCGGAAACTTCTTCCAAGCAGGCCGTTCCGGTCATGGCCGAAAGTACAAGTCCGTTCGTAGCTGAAATTGTTTGAACCGCACTAAAGGTTTGGGCAAGGTTAAGTTCCGCAATCGTGCCCGTATTGGCTGGCAGGCTCGCAGTTACCGTTCCCAGCGCCCCAGTGACGGTCCCTAGCGTTACGGTTCCGCTTGTGGCGTTGCCAAAAGCTAAAGTACCCGCCGTTCCGGAAGCTCCCAGCGTTGGGGTAGCAGTAAAGGCTGGTGTTGCCCCAGCAAGAATCTGTCCCGCTGCGCCGGTAATGGAAATCGCACCCGCCGCAGAAATTGCCACCGCCCCCGAACCGCTTAAACCGGCGCTGCCAACGCTGCCAATTGGGATCGCTGTCGGAATGCGCCCTACCGGCAACGTCCCACTTGAGATATTGGAAGCGTTTAGGGCATTCGTTGTAGCCGACGCCGCGAAAGCCACTCCGCCAGTTGAAACTACGGTGGGAGAGGTAGCTGTTCCACCAAGGTCATTGGCTAGCTCGATCACGCCCAGAGTTGAAGTGGTCGTATAAGGACACTCGATAACCATGTTGGCCGTGGAAATCTTCGGTGTGCAATTCAGGAAGCTGGCATCCGCCGCAGGTGATGTGGCGTTAATGTTCAGATTAGTTAGCGAGCTTCCGCCGTTTACGGTCGTAGTCGTGCCGCCACCCGCCGCCGCGCAAGATCCAGGTGCCCATGCCGTTCCGTTGTAAACCAAGCATTGACTAGAGCTTGGCCCGGTAGCTGAAACAGGAACACCTTGGATGGACGTCGCATTACCGCTGCCGCCAGCGCCTTGCCCGCCGCCCGTACTGGTACCTTGGGCAAATGCGGGAATACTAGAAAGTAAAACAAGCAGAGCCGCGCCGAGTATTTTTCTCATTACACGATCCCGACTGAAGGTAAGTATCCGTCTCCCGTGGTTCCGTCCACCCACAACTGACTCAGATCATCTGCGTTCTGAAGTCCGGAACGCCCATCACGATATTCGATTGGCTGCCCGGTGGTCACGGCGGTAAGTTGCGCGATTACGAAAGCCAGCGTGGTCTTCGAAAGGGTGTCTTTCGTTCCAATGTAAATTGTTCCCGCGTTTCCCGCGATAGTTTGAACGTAGGTGGAGTTAATCATTTGGCCTACCCGAATATAAGCGCCGCTTCCATAAGTACCGGTAATTCCGCCTGGGTAGGGGATCTGGACCGTAATGTTGTTCCCACTTACAACGGGAACATAAAGCCTTTCTTCGCCCGACGATGGCTTGCCGATAACCGCGTAGCACCCGCTGTAAAACATGGAAGCATCCACGCCGGGGATAACAAGGATTGCTAGGGAGCCAACCTGGCCTTGCGGGTATGGGACTGGGCCAACGGCGGCAGTAGTAGTCGTGCCCACAAGTGGCTGCGGAGTTCCACCTGCGGCAATTAAATACTTTTTGAAAGTTCTAATCACAGGCAGACTCCTATAGAGACACTCCCACGCTGCCTATTTGAACTTAGCTTTTCAAGGAATTTTATGGATTAGTGCCCCATACAAATCCACTGAAGAACGTAATTCGTAGATGCAACGGGCGTACCTACGAACGTCCAAGTGATTGCCGTAGTAGTAGTAGTAGTGTTTATAAACGGTGCTGTACTTGGAGAATCTATATCACCACGCGAAGTCACGCACTGTGGGGCATTAAAAAAAGCTCCGTCAGCAAAGGTAAGTACAACGGTTGGATTGGCGCTGGGCGATCCCGTTCCAGACGTGATGGTAATTTCCCCGGCTGTATCCTCGGCACTGTCGTTCGGAGTAACGACTGGACTTGTACCCCAGCCTGATAGAACAAAATTTCCAGAAGATACTTCAGACCCTTGGCTAACTCGTATTCTGCCCAAGGTGGTTTGGGGAGTCGTAACTATTCCGGTCACACCAAGAGTGCCCCCGATAGTTGTGTTACCAGTAATGCTCCCAGTGCCAGTAACCGAGAAGTTGCCATCGACCGTGAGCGCTCCGTCAATAGTTTCTGGACAGAGAACGGCAAGGCCACCGTACCAGTCATCCACGCAGAAAACTCCCGTGCCGGTAACTGCGGTGAGCGTCGGAGTCGAAATATTTTCGTTTATATTGTTCGACCACAGACCGGTTATGACTGAGTTGTTAGCGGTAAGTCCTGCGGTAGTAAAACCATAAAGCACGTTTCCATTGATCGTGAGCCGATTGATAAAGGGATCGCCGCCACTCGCCATAGACAGATTAAAAGCATAAGAGCAGGTCGTGTTACAGTAGAAAAAATTGTTAGAAAACACAATGTTCTTAAGCTGTATGGTGCTTCCAGATGAATTGAGCACATTCAATACCTGATTGGGAGTGTATCCGCTGCCTCCCCCATCTTGATCGAAAACGATTGTGTTATTTAGTACATAGACGCCTTCCGCGCTAGATACTGTTGGCGTTCCCATGGTGTCGTTCCACACCATGAAATAATTTTGTGTCTCATAATTGAGTCCGTTTATTATGTAGACTCCCGAGTCGGACAGACCACCGCCACCAGTTCCCATCAAGAAAGATATATTCACACCCTCGCCAAATCCTCCCGTGATCGTGCTCAACTCCGTGCCAAGAAGTTTCATCCCAACATTGCAATCGTTGAATCCAGAACTACTTATGGCCATTCCTGCTGCGTTTGTTAAATCGAAACCAACAGTAAAGCCCCATAGCTGTGCATCATAATTTTGCAGACCATAAACCTGCACGTCCGTAATCACTCCCTGATTACAGTACTGACACTGGATTGCAGTTTGAGCCGGAGCCGCCAGTCCGCCCCACAATTGGAAGTGCTCTAGGGTTGGGTTGTAAATAAAGTGACCTGAAACTCCGCTAGTAATCACTATGGCGTTGCCAGTGCCGGTATACTTTAGAATTGTAGAGATTCCACCACCACGAATATGGATAGATGGCAATAATGTATCTGGACTGTTGTGGGTAAATGTTAGCGTGGTGCCGAATATGCAGGTGCCAGCAGTAGGCAACTGCATGATCGCCCCCGCAGCGATGGCAGCATTACCAGCAGCTTGCAGGGCCGCAGAATCGTCGGTGTGCCCGTCGCATTTTGCATTGTAGGGTACAGCCGTCACGTCAATCCATGGAAGCGGACCTGTAAACGCGGCATTGCTTTGTACGTTAAATGCTCCACTATTATACTGTCCGTAATAGATCGCCGCAGCAGATCCGGAAGAATTGTTTACTTCTGTATCGCTGCTGCCCATTTGGATTGAGGCAATAGTTCCACCGCCCGTGCTGGTTGTGGTCACGATAGCCGTACCGGTAGAATTTGGACCGACGAAAAATCCACCGTTGACTGTGTAATTATTTGTGTTTTGCAGGTAGATTCCTGGTACGGTGGCAGAAAAGGAAATTAGCGTATTGTCGCTAATGTTGATTCCGAACGAGGGAACAGTGTTGCTGCCCGTAACCGTCACGGTACCCGTCGATGGAGCTACCGATGCAAATCCGCTGATCGTGTTGTGCGTAATATCAATGAACTGCGCCTGATTGATATAAACAATTGGGAAGTTTGGATTTGTTCCTGAATAATCCAGTTTTGAATGCGAAATCCTTCCTTCTTCTGTGGCTGGGCCGTAGTAGACCGATGTTCCTTGCTTTCCACCAGCATCACCTTGCCATGAACAATCAATAAAGAAAACCTGTTCGGTCGGCACGGATGGATTCGAAATGTTTTCCACGCGCACAGTGGCGGTCGTATTCGTTCCACCGGAACCGCTTTGAAAATAAGTCACGTCCGTGTGCAGCGAACGGTAAACATCGTTGTCCCACTCAGCCTGCCCGCAAGTCAAGTATTGTACGTGGTCTTGAACAATGTACGTGGCATGATCTATTTGCATGCACACCTGTGAGGCCGTATAAACACCCACAATGGATAGGTCGCGCAGGAAAATATCCCCCGAACGACTAGTTGAGCTTGTCCCTTGAACCTGAACCACCGGAGAAACAGATCCACTTGCGGCTATTAGGCGCGTACCTCCTGAAGTCGTGCTTCCAGTCCCGCAACCCTGCAAGATAACTTGACTAGGAATCACCAGCGTGGTTGAAAGCGTGTACGTCCCACATGGGATAATTACAGTGCCGCCCGTTGAAGGCAATGCGGCAATTGCTCCGGCGATGGTCGTGTTGATTGTGCCGTCCACATAGACGAATCCGTTGATGGTTCCAATCGTAGCCGTTGTCGCTGTTACTGAAGTAAATACCGGATTCGAATTGTTCTGCGGAACGGTAATCGTGACGTCGGGAACCTGCTTAGTGATGATTCCAGGACCACTAAACTCAAGTTCGTAGATACCCGAAGTCACGTAGAAATAGAAGTTTCCCAAAAAATCCGTCGTTAGTGGGTTTTGTGCCGGAAAAGTCAACCCGGAATTGGTATAGACGTTCGCCAGCGGTGTGCAGGGCTGCCCAGTCGCCGGAGTTGTGCAGACGCGGACATTCATACCCACAACTGGCTTGCCATTCTGGTCAATTAGCACACCATCGTAGCGCGAGGCAGCCTGTCCGAAGGCGGTCATGGCAAAAACGAAGAAGAGTAAAAATAATCTGTAAATCTTGGCCATTTTCTTCCTTAAAAGCTCGTAATTTGCGTCGTTTGCAGCGTTATATTCTCGGAATTTCCGGCCGCGACTATCACATCTAGCTCTACCAGTGCGGGCGGGAATTTATTCTTTGGATCAGCGGCAAAACACCACTTTTCCTGGAATTGTGTGGTCGAAATTGAGTTATACAACGCACAATTCACTGGGCCGGACCAAACCGGCGTGGTGCGTGTCTCTACCGTCATGGCCGTACTCCATGTTTCAGGAAAACTAGACGGATAAGTGTGGCAAGTGTTGGTCGAGCCGCTGTCCTGGACCTGATTCCAGAAGGTGGAAGAGCTTCGCTCCATCATTCCGTACGGAGAATCGCCATGTCCGACGAAAAAATAGGTCGTATTCAGTACGTTGGAAGGATTTAGCATGGACGAAGTGATTTCTTCGAAGATAAACGGACCCCAAGCGGCGCTTTTTAGCACGTAGTAATCAATGTTGTCGGGAACGCCTGGATTCCAGTAGGCCCCCGCCTGCGTTTTCTGCACTCTGACATCTACCATCATGCTCGAAATGGCAGGAGTGAAGCAGGAATAGCTGGTTTGCGGCGTAAGTGCTAAGACTTGGAAGGTGGTAACGTAGCCGGTCGTATTATTTTTCATCGACCAGGCTGCGCCAATGGGGAAAGGGTCGAAAAAAGGACCGCGAAAGTCGCCCGTACCACGCTGCGGCGCGAGCAACAGAATAATCAGGGCTAGAGCATAAGCGAAGTTGGCAAACACACCCCCACGCTGCCCGTTCGTGCCCTGTTTTTCAAGGAATTTCTAGCTACTTCTCTACGGGGACCGGCTCTTCTTTCTTAACCGGCTGCTCAATCTTACGAGGTATGGGTGATTTCAGTGGTTCTGCTATTCCTATCCGATGAGTTTTTCCGATTTGCATGGTCCTCTCCAATCAGAACAGATTTCCAGATTCTACCATATACAACTGCCTGTACTGTACCAACTTTAACCCCATACTTTTCCGCCAAAAGGCTCATGCCAAAACCACGTCTTGCCCAGCGTACGTTTTGCATATACCTTCGTATGTACTGAACATCTTTCTCTTTTAACTTAGAGGCACCATTTAGCTCACCGACCCTAGGATTTAACAGTCCAAATGTTTTGGCATGTTTCATGTTCTCATCATGGGTTACATATTCTAGGTTTTTCGGTGCGTTTGTAGTCTTTATTCCGTCCTTGTGATTAACTTCTTTGCCTGGTGGGCGTGGACCAATAAACGCCGCAGCAACAAGCACATGAACGGAAGTACTGAATCTTAAATTTTCCTCCGGACGCAATTCTACAACCAGATAACCATCTGCATTAAGCCGTGGTTTAAGTAGGCGACCGGATCTGCTATTCCTTACTCTTCCGTAGTTGGATACGTCGTATCTTTCATTGAAGATTCCAACCCATCGCTCTCGCATTCAGCCTCCGCAAAACCATCCTCTTCCGGCGAGTAAATGCGCGTCGGTGTAGTAACGTAAATCGGAACGTGAAATTCCTTCAGTAAATCGACATACTTTATCTGCTCCGGCCCAAGAAGGAAAGAGTGGGGATAGGCAAATTCTGCTCGCCAACCGGAATCGCCGCGAACATAACGTCCCCAGCCATAAATCTTGCCGTGAATTTTCCCGTATGTATGGGCAGTCTCGGCAGCATCCGCTGCGTAGATCCCGCAAGAACAATCTTCCAGTCCCGGCGACTTCTGGCAGCCCTTATTAGGACAAAATGCCACAACGGCTTCGCCCGGCTTCCAGACTTGAGAATAAGTTGTCATTAGAAGACGGTCTTGTTTGATGTTCCAGGACTTGAAACCTACCAACGCCTCCGTCAAGTTCATTTCGTATTCCGGATCGGCCACCTGTTTAGAAGCACTGATCTCCGGTTCGTTCGACACTCCCATATTGACGTAGGCCGCGAAAAGATTAGGCCGCTTAACCCAATCAATATTCACTCCCATACCTATAAGCTTGGCGGCATAGTTGCGATGTGCAGTAAAAAGACTGTAAGAGTTGCCTACCTTGGATATGGGAACGTCTTTTATGGGAAGGGCGGGATAGTCGGTGTAAAAACGAACTACGTTAGGGAGATTCTTAACTTTGATCGCAACTTGCTTGCGCCTGCGGAACAGCATCCGCTGCGTAGATCCCGCAAGAACAATCTCCCAATAACTCATACTCCCTCCCAATTGGAAGCATCCTACACCAAGAACCAGGAAACAGCAAGCGAGAAAATCACTTCTTCATTTTACGGTAGGGGGCGGTTCCGGCATCGATAAAATGGTGCAAAACGTCCTGCATGATACAAAGATGGAAATCGCTAGGCGGCCAGCACTTTCTGTTGCGGCAAAGATGGTGGACCTCTTCATCGTTCCGTAAGTGCCGCCCATGACTTTCCATCATCTGCCGGTCGGCGTAAGCCCGATGCGCGTATTGGTCCCGCAGCGGGCCAGCTTTTATACGGAAATATCCCTTCTCGGTAAGACACATCCCTTTCGGTCTGTCCAAGGGAACCCTTTCTACGGCCAGTCCAATACAACGTCACTCTTTTCTAATGGCTGAGTCCAACGCCACGAATTATCGTTCGTGATAACTCTTTTCCAGCCATTGACTTCCATGTTAGAGACGAGTATTTTTTCTCTTTCCGTAGCGCGCTGGCCCCACTTCAATGCGACTAATCCCAGGATGCCGGTAAATAGCATCATCCATTCACTGGATTCCGGAACGCTTGGCGGACAGGGCGATTCCCTAACGCTGACGTCTGAAATAACGACGCCCGGCAAGTTGTTCCACTGGTCCAGAAACAGTGTCCAGTCGGCGGCAAAATTCTCAATGCTCCAGTCAACGGGCATCCAGCCAAACTGCCCTGAATAGGCGACTGAGACGGGCAAGGTTACGGCAATGGTGGAGTAGAAAGTCAAGTTATCCGTACCCATCATAACGTCGAGACACTGGCCTTCCGTCACGAAGAAACCTTGCGGATACGAGTTGTTAACCGGCAAAACGATTTCACTAAAGACAACGGTTACGTCCCCGCTATCGGCCCGTACGGTGAAGGTGAAAAGTAAAACAAACAGTGCTGCCAGCAATACGTTTTTCATAGTGCGCTCCCTTTTATTTGTGCTGCTAATTCTTTTTCGTGGCGGAACTGGATCTCCCGCCAGGATTCCTGCCGTACATCATTGATGGCCGAATAGAGTTCTCTGGCCAGGTTATGAGGATCGGCGTCGGTTTTAAGCTCTACGACGTCGGTTACGACGGTAGCCTTAAACCAGGCGCGAGCCTCTTGGATATGGTGAGTGCAGCCATAAATCTGGTGCGTCAGCTTCCCGCTATCGCTGGGCGCAGACCGTTTGGTCAATACATAGAAGGTCATGCAGTTCCTTTAGCCTAGCCCGGCGTTTTTGTTCGGCGCGGAGAATGGGAATGATTAGCAGGCGTCGGCCTTTATCGGAAGGGGAATCCTCAAAGTGACCGCTAGGGCAGGCGTACGATAGTTCCGCCGACACTGCGTTGTTCAACTGGCGCGCTTTGGCGTAGTGAAGATCATCACTATAGTCGTCTTCCTCCCGCAGGGGATGGTTGGCGGTGGCCGCACCGATTAGACAGCAGCAGGAACGGTAACTGAATTTACCGTCCTGAGCATGGGCCAAGACTTCGGCTAAGCGCTGGTCGGTATAATGTTCCCGGATAAATGAACGCATTACTTGTTTATGCTCGCGCAAAGTCTGGTTCATGGACAATCTCCTGTAATTGATTTACCACTTCCTCCGGTTCATTGGCGCGGACCCAATCCACAAGCTGTTCGAGGGTGATTTTGCCATCGGCAACCCTACGGAACATGACGCTAATGATGTCTATGGCGAAAATCGAATATAGATTCGAAGTAAACACTGCTCCTACGAGGTCCTGTGGGATTTTAAATGATTTTCTAATCCAAGGCCATTCGCGACAAGCAGCATCCTTCCAGATACTGCTTACGTGATGGAATTCAAAGTCCCATTCAAACGGATGGGTTTCTCTTTCCACTACCGGTTCGCAGGGCTTTTGCCCTACGCCTAACAGGCCCATGGCCAGAGCGCAGCCACAGTAAGTAGTCGAGTCCGTCTTTTCAATTACCACGCTTCCGGTCATAATCGCATCGCTTAGTCTCATTGCTCACCTCTTTGGTTTAGATTTAGAACCCTTTTTCGCTTCACGATAGTCGGACCACAGGCCCACGGCAATGAGGACTAATAGAAATAAAATCCAGAAATATCCCATCCAGTACTTCATTTGTCCTCGCCGCCAGTAATCTCTGACGGGCATGTCTTCTTTTCGTTTAGCGGTTCTTTGTGTTTTGGCGGAAACCAATCATCACCGGACCTGGTATAGATAACCTCCATCAATTCAGTTCCCGCAAGCTCCTGGGTAGGCTGACGAGCGATCCATTCACCTTGTCCACCATCCTCGATATCCCTGGTCCGCTTAGCACCGTAAGGCCAAGCTACTGCAAAAAAGTCATTTTCTTGCCAGCAGTAAATAGCGAAATTGACCTTTTGGTCCTTAGCTACGGCTCGCAACTGCTTAAGCCAGCCTGGATCTTCTGGCATCTTGGGGATGTCCATTACGATGGTCCCGGATGTTTTAGGAGTCTCAATTGAGACGGATTTTCGGTGCGTTTCAAGGACCATTATGCAGGCCCAGACTGCAAGGCCGAATGCTACAGCCACCAGGCCGCCCGCTAAGACCTCAGATTTTTTCATTTACCCTCCGTACGGTTTGCTAAGCTCAAACCCCTGGGCCTCTCCCTGCTTCTTCACTTTAGCCAAAAGCAGCGCCAGCCGCCGCGAGGCGAGAGGGAAACACGCGTCATCGGAACACAGACATAAGTGCTCGTGTCCTTCGTTCTGTGTCGGCTTCAGTCAAGGCTTCTCTCCTAAGGCAGCCTCTAGCGCACATAAAAAGAACCTGCTACCATTGGCGGCTCCACACTAGCAGGTGTCATGTGGCCTCGCTATTCTGACCCGTTGCCAAGGATTTCTGTTGTGCAAGTCCCACTGGTTCCACCCGTACAGCGCCAGTGCAACCCATCCAGCCAAAAATCACTAGGCTTAGTAGTGTCAAGGTCAGGTAGTGTCTTATCAAGTGGCATCACCCCCTTTTGTTTTACGGCATTTTAAGATTCCGAAACTTTCCCTGCCCGGCTTGGGCCTCACTTCTTTCTCCGTGCCTGATAAATCCAATCGGTCACAAATCCACCGCAGATCAGCATAAAAATAATAGTGGTAACCGGGTAGTCGTAAAACAACCTCAATAGGCTCATTCTTTTCCTCCTGCTCGGGGCACTCTCCTTCGTTCAATGTGCTTCTCATTGCAGTAGTATTCGGCTGCCGCCGCTATAATCCAAATAGGAAGGCTGAATATCAAAATGAAGATGTCCCATATAGTAGGCTTTCTCCATTTCGATCTCCGCGCGTCACTTGGTTGGGTCATCGCGACACCACAAAGGCCATGCCAGCTGCAAACATAAGTACCGCGATAATCAGGCAGCCCCATCTCCACCACTGAACTTTCTCCGCGCTCCTCCAGGGAATATAGAACAATCCCCCAACCCAGACTGTGAGCGCGAACCAGCAAATCCCGCTCACTATCCCAAAGAAAGTTTCTCGGAACCCAAACATTTTCCCTCCCTTTAATCGGCGGCATCAGCGCGGACCAATTTCACGTTTGGTTGGGTCATGGGCGTGGCTCCATGCACCACGCGGCATCGCCACCATTCCAGTCCAATTTCCATCCGGTCGGGCAAATAGGGTGCTTGTTGTAATGAATATTTGGGTCGTTTGAGTAAGAACAGCCTTGAAAACATTTATATACGATCCACTTCGGCTCAGGACGAGATATTTCTAGAGTTGCACAAGGCTTCGGCTGGATTTTGGTGTCTGTATTTTGGACCTGTTGAAATGCCAGCATGATAAAAAATAGCGCATGAATCATTCACCCCTCCCCTTGAATCGGCGCGTAACGGCAGAGTCCAAATCGCGCAAAGGCAAAGTCAATGGCTCTCCACGCTAATTGTTCCGTAGAGATAGACACGGACTCCGTTCACATCAGTAAAGACGCAGTACGTCGTGCCTCCCAGAGAATTGTCATTCGTGTCCCATTCCTTTACTACCTTTCCGCCGCTCCACAGCGCGTCCGGGTCCGCTTGTTCCCGCAACCACTCTTCGGCCAGCCCCAGCATCTCATAAACCTCTTTCTTGGTCGGAAACAGCGCCTTGCGATCTTATTCATCCATTTTTTGCCCGTGCATTATTCCTCCAAGCCTTTGCTGGGGAGCCACCACGCTTTAGTCCGAACCTCGCGCGGAAGGATCATTGACCTTCAGCGGGTGCTATTGGCTCCCCAGTCTACCAACACCAATACACTACAAAAACAAAAACAGCAAGCGGAAAACTAAAAATTATTTCACGGTTTTCCAATACTTGCCCTGCATAATGTCCTGGATATGGTCCGGCCGAACCCCGTACTCTTCTCCTAACTCTTTGTAGGTGGAGCCGAGCGCCCGCATTACTCTAATTGCCCGCACATCATCTTCGGTCAGGGTTACCTGCCCGGCCCGGCGCATATTATCCAACTTACGTTTTGGTTCCAGGTGGTCAGGGTTTACACACCCCCTGTTATTGCAGCGGTGATCCAGTTCTAATTTATTAGGCACCGCCCCGTATTTCTTTATCCATGCTTGCTTGTGTGCTAACCGCCTCACGAATTTATCCCCTTCCTTTACTGTTTCCTTGGCATACCCTTTCTTGCTTTTGTAAAGTAACCAGTTCCAACACCCAGTCACAGGATCAACTTTCCACCTTGGCCATATTCTTTTAGGCATAATGTAGTCCTACGCCCCTTGTACTATACCATAAAACAACAAGCGAACAACAAAAATCTAAATAAAAAATTATGGCTCCAGTACTGAGCCAATTTTTGGGGTAGGTAAAATAGAGGTGGGTAACCCCTTGCAGGTACCAGTACTCCTAGTACGTACAGGACTGCTAGTACTAGCTTGCCGGTGGGCGGACTGCGCCTATAGCGTTCTAGTCGGGCAGGGAAGCACAGAGCGTTTTCCTAGCTGGTAGGGTATCAGGCAATGGCCTAGCGTTCGTCTAATAGCCTCCTAGCCACGGTATAGTTTGAATGATCTAGCAGCTAGGCCCAATACATCCCAATTGGGACAAAGCGACCGCGTAACTCATTCATAGTACTAAGGTTCTTTGTGCCTAGAAGGTTAAGGTATAGTACCACGAATACCCTTGCTTTGCTCTTGATTTGAGATATCATCTCACTAGGGCAACCTGCCCGCTTGGAGGGGTTCTATGCAATGTGAGTTAACTTACACTCTGGCAAATGGTACACAGCGTAGATGTCCGCGTACCGCTTCCCATGTTCACCTCGGAATGATGCGTGCCTATCTATGTTCTATTCATTCATTTGCAGAGGACAAGCCAATCCATGCCACACCGGACCATGTATCAGGTAGCGCACAGAAGGACGCTATTCGGGTTATAGAGAAGTCTTCTAAACCTAACCAAAGCTATGCGCCGGGCGCTGTGCGGCCTACTGTGGTCTGGTTCAAGGTTTTACGGTTCAATGCACATGGCGCTGTGCGGCCTACGTTCGTGGTGGCTAAATTCCGCTTAGAATCCGATGCTAACGACTATGCCGATCTACTCCGCGCACGTGGTACGGACTATCACTACTCCGTGAAGGCAGGCCGCTAACATGCGCGTACTAGTTGGCAAAACCTACCGCTACCATCCTAATGGCTGGGATACCGTACTCCCATGCTCGGGCAATAACCTTATGGACGGGCAGTTAGTGAAGGTTATTGAACTTCCTAGCGCTCCGAAAGCCAACACAATGGGCCAATGCTACGTTGGCGATCCTATTAGTGGAAAGTTTATCTGTATGGTTTCCACTGGTTCATTGGAACGTGCACTATGAAACCATTACGTATTGATGTCATTCTCTTCTGGCTGGGAATCATTGCTCTGGTTTCCTGCCTGCTACCCAAAACGCCCAAACCTACATGGAACGGACAAGCTTACTCTTGCCCGGTACCGTACTCCGTTTATGCAGATGAGCACGAAGCTAGGCACGGTATGGAGTATGTCCATTGTGTGCGCTAGTCGCGTTTTGGGTGTTACTAACGCTCGAATGCGGCTTGTTACTGTGGGTTATCGGTTATTCCATTGTCCATTGGAGGGGATAATGCTAATGAGCGTTTTAACCGCAATCGGCCTTGTCGGCGCGTTAGCTTTAGGGTTTGGAGGCTATGCGCCACTAGGTCTAATCCTGTTTGCCTTGGTCCTGAAGTACTCAAAAACATGGGAGGAAAACTAGTGCCCATGCCAATCGAAACGATCTTCATTAACCAGTACGCACGTCTAGCATTCCAGTACGACGACGGCGGAAGAACAAAGGCGGGTTATGGTGGCGACTGCGTTACTCGCGCGGTCGCTATTGCCGCACAAATGCCTTATCAAGAAGTATTTGAAGCTATCCACAACCTAGCACAATCAACCGAACGTATTACCAAGCGCAGAAAGCGCAAGAGTAACCCCGCTATGAGTGTCCGCAAGGCAACAAGCAAGCGATACATTCGCTCACTAGGATGGAAATACACGCCCACAATGGGTATTGGTACAGGTTGCAGGGTTCATTTAAGAGCACATGAATTGCCTAGCGGTCGCCTTATTGTGCATGTTTCCAAGCATCTAGTTGCAGTTATTGACGGCGTTATTCATGACACCTATAACCCGGACAGAGAAGGAACCCGATGTGTGTACGGGTATTGGAGCAAAGAATAGTTTAACGCGTACATCCTACTTTGTCCTAAGTGGGATGTGCGGGATTAACTAATCCCTTGGAGGGTCACACTATGATTAAGGACATGCTTTCCGGTGTTTTGGTTGCGTTTTTAATCCTTTCGGTAATTACGGGGTTCGCGGCATGGGGTTTGTCCGCGTTTACTCTGTGGATTGCCAACACAATGGAACCCGATGCAGACACGGAAGATACCGATTGCGATAGCGCACGTGCACGCGCTGAGCAAGAGGCTTTCTTTCAAATGGTGCTCTAATGTTCGATTCCATGTCTAAAATCTGGTTCGTGCTCGGAATGGTCCTAATTGGAGCATTCCTACGCGTTAACCGTATGCTCGGAGGTAAGCTTTAATGCCGATCTTCCTTGCAATCGGCCTACTGTCACTCTGCGCGGCATTGTCTTCGCAATCTCCGCGCATTGTGGCCTACCTTGTAACGCTCAACCCCGCTAAGGCAATCATTTTGACTTGCGCTTGCGGACTGGGGTTAATGCTCCTAACGCTCGGCATTGCGAGCATTCGCTAATGGATGACACCTATATTGCCCATTGCCTTACCGGCGAATGGTTTATCTGTGCGAACCAAGGGAAAGAAGATTCTACCTTGTGCGCATGGCAAATCGTCGCAGGTCCGTACAACGCTCAACAAGGCGCACTAGATGCGCTTGATTATTACAACCTACTGGGATTCGTTCCACGTAGCTAGAAACCCTTGGAGGGTCAAATCATGGATAGAAGGCAATTGCAGCTAGCTTACCTTCGCCAAATGCGTGAGGCTTTCGTTGCGTCTTTTACGCAAACAGGCGACGAACCCGTTTCCGCCGAACTAACCGCACAGGATATAGATGCTTTTGAACTGCGGTTGGTCGGGCAATGCGCCACGTTACGCCCACCTAGCCAGCCTGTAACCGTGGGAACCTATCAACCTGTCAATCATGGATGGGTGAACCCATGAACCAAGACAACCTACGACACCAAAAACAGGGAAAACATCACGCGCAGTTTTCCGACGAATTGAACCAAACGGGCAGGGAAAGAGCAGCATACCGCGTGCTCAATCCACGCGCGGGTGAATCGTCGCAAGATTACGCGGAAAGGTTCCCTAACGCGGACCTAATTGCGGACATCCACGTTAGCAAGATTAACCGCTATCGCTTCCGAGTGAATCCGTTTCAGTTTTCTGCGCGATATTCTCCAGTAGCGCAAGCGGAAACTGGCAAAACGCATAATCTAGACATGTGCGCTCACAATCGTACTTGCTTCGGCAAGTGTTCCGATTGTGGCGAGCAATTGCACGTGGAAGGTACGTTCTCGAACTATCGCGGTTAGTTACCGCTAACATGGGTTTCGCAGGCCCACGTTAGGGATTAACTAAATCCCTTGGAGGGTTAATATGAGCAAAAAGCAAAAGGCACCTAGGCCACTAATGCGCATGCTGTACGATTCGCGTCTGTTTTTTGGCTGGTACATTCGGCTCTGCGAACCGAACAGAATCCCGCGCAAGCTCGAAAAACAGATACGCTCAGGGGTTATCTATGGGCGTAACTAACAAAGCACGCGGGCACAGGTCGCGCAAATCCCGCTACCATCACATCGAAACCTTTTCTCCCGCCGATATTGAAAGCTTTTATGGTGGCGGGTACCAATCGGAACGCGAACGAAACTATCACTACCTGCCCGATGCCGCGAAGATTGCCCGTAGGTCCGACAATCGCGCATATCATCGCGGTACTGAAGGTAGCCATGACGGCGCTTAACCTAGGGTTCTCTTCCTACAAAATGCCAGCGTCCCATACCGTTTGGTACACAATGGCGCACAATGTGGTAGGCGTTAAAATTGTACGCCATTGGGGTGTTTTGACGTTCGGTGCCGTAGCATTCGTGGTCGCTTATGTTGTAACTGGAAATGGATTCACGGCTAAAATTGTCTTCAGTCGCCTTATTGAGGCAATAGGCGACGTTGCATTTGACCGTGGATTTACTCCAGAAGAATAGATTACCGCGTTAGGATGGCTCTGGGACGCAATACGGAGCCATTCTAGCGAAGTAAATCTAACCTTGGAGGTAAAGGCCCTATGAAAAAACTAGATGCGAAAGGCGGTCAAATGGCGAAAGAGCAGCAAAGCTTGTACGGTAGCGCTAAGGAATGGCTAAGGTTTTTGGCAAGAAAGTAGTTAGCAACGTTAGGATGTCCTAATTGGGACATCCTAGCGGAGTTAACTTTTAAACCTTGGAGGCTGCATGCCAAAAAGCAAAAACACTTGCAATAAGATGCGCAAACGCGGAAACCCGTACGAAGTATGGAAATCTGCGCCGTACGGCGATCCTTCGGACGGGCAAACATGGGTGTGGAACGTACTAAAAAAGTGGCAATCGCCGGACAATGAAGCGAAAAACCCGTACGCGCGTTGGTTTTGTGATGTCCACACGCCCATAGTTCCCGATGGCGAAATGGGAGATACGTACGTTTCAGACATCAAAAAACACGCCAAGCTAACCTCTACTAACTATGATTCGCTCGGGGACGCGCCTAAAACGTCTATTGATGGTATCGACGGCATGGGCGGACAATTGGACGGTATGGGTTCATGAGTAATGTAATTGCGCCGATCCTCTACGCCCAATTGGTAATGGCAGTTTTGGCCATGTTAAGCGGAATTGTGCTTACTTACGTACTAGCCAAAATCGCCGGAATCGTGCTCAAAATGGGTAGAGGGTAGGGGTAGGTCTAAGGGTATTGGTACTGGGATGGTACCAGTACCCTTAGTACCCAAAAATGTTCCACGACGCACACTTTAGTACCTGGTGGGACGCGCGGCTCTAAGTTGTTAAATCCAAACAATTTTGTCCAGGCTAAACAATTTTGTCCATGAAAACAGACCGTGTTTCCAAGAAAACAGACCGCAGGACCAAAATTTGAATCCTTTTGTTTGTCCATGGCGTCTTATACGATGAGACACAATCTCAAATAACCTTGGAGGGTTAAAGATATGGCAATAAAGAAAGTAGCGATACTGCTTACCATCGATACTAGCAAAAAAACGAAAGGCACTAGCGGGACTGCGCGAACCGATGACAAATCCCTCATTAGTATTCCCGGTGCGGATGAAACCTACTTTGTGAAAGTCTGCGACGATATGGTCCCTGGCCCAAAGGGGAAACCGAACAAGTACGCCATGCTTACGACCGCAGCGCACGAAATCGGTCACGTTTTGAGTAGTATCTTCAAAGTTCCAGGCGGGATGCACGAAGACCCGCGCTCGACCGGCGAAATAACCAAACCAGCTGAGGAAATGTACTTGGACGACTTCACGCCGGACATGGCCAAGCGTATCTATTCCAACGAGATTTTGGCATGGAATATAGCCAAACAAATTCGTCCAGACCTGCACGAGGATGAAGCTCTAGCGGCGATGGAAACTTACGAACCACTGAACGACATTGCAAAGGCGGCTTAAGATGAAAGAAACCGCAAGCAATATCTATGACTTCAGTTTTTGAAGGGAGGATAAAACATGGAAATCAGAATTAGCCCCAAAGATGTATGCGACTTTTGCTCCAGCGAGAAGTGGGAGCGAGTCTATCCCTGCCAAGATTTTGACATTGCAGGGTTACCGGCTACTAGCGTCGGTAGCTGGTGCGCGTGCGACGCATGCGCAGAACTGATTGACGCTGAAAAGTGGGACGAACTGGCCGAACGCTCGATAAACAGTTTCCCGTATCAGGTTTCTCAGGCGGAACGGCCCGTACTTGTGGCCTTCATCAAGGAAACCCACAAACAATTTAGGGACAGACGGCCCGCACAATGGAAACACTAATCCATGTCCCAAATAAGACATCCATCGATTGGATTGGCTGCCCGATTACGCCAGCCATGTGGACGCTTACAGATGCTATTGGAACGCTCTACGATGGCTACTGGGACCGCGCAACGCGCCAAGCGGCAGTTATAACGCTAGGCCGGGCGGTCCTAGAGCTAGAGCGGGAACAGACCCCTGTAGACTTTAGCGCTCGCATGGCGAGGTATCAAAACTAAATGACCCTAATTGAAGTTAGGCCACTTGAAAAACAGTGGGGCGTGTTCATCGATGGCGAGCTATTCGCTGCCAGTAAGCACAGCTATGAGTGTGACCGTGCGGCAAAGCATTTGGCCGTAATTCTGGCCGACGCTGAAGTAAAGAATTACCCAGAACTAAGAAAATAAGGGAATTATATAGATAACTCCCGCAAGTAAACGCACGACTTTAAGTGCTTTGTTTGTGTTAAAAATCTTTGGCTTGTTTGCAGAATGTACTTGCCTACCGTGAGGGAGTTATGTACAATGTGAAGCATGGAGGTAACACACATGGATACTAAGAACCCTTTCATCCGCATCGGCAGGTTGTATGTGAGCATTCAGCGCATGACCGCAGAGCCGTACCGTACACACTTCAAGAACGTTGATGGAGAGTGTTGGATACTTCGTCAGTTCGGCATCTTGTTTGTGGCCGTGCTAAAGGCGGTGAACTAATGGCTCACGTCAACTATACGGGCAATATCTACAATGACCATCTTGGACGGCTGGCAGACCGCATACCGAAGTCTGTGCTTGGCGCAATCGTTTTCAGTTATGCATCTAGTGGCGGTGACCACATGGAGCACGGCATTGAGAATGTGGCGCGAGAATGGGTTATTCTCTACGAGAATCAAATTGTCCCGCAACGTCCACCGCAGTACGTCTTTGACTTGGCCAAGAAAGCGGTTGAACGTGAAGAGGCGCTACTCAAGTGAGCAACGAAGAACTGTATGACGCGGCAGTGGAAGCAATCTCCAAATTGTTCGGTGACCGCTCTGTGTCTCAGGCGCAGGCTAAAGAGAATTTGCGGAATTTGAAAGGCGAAATAGACGTGTTTATTGATTCACTGGGAGATGACGATGAGTCGTAGCACAATCAGCACTTTCAGACTCTTTGAACTGTTTCCCGATGAGCCGTCCGCTCGCAAGTATCTGGAGGGACGCCTCTGGAAAGACGGCGTAACCTGCCCGGAGTGCAAGTCCAAAGAGCGAATCACAACCCGTAAGGACGGCTTCTACCGTTGCAATGCGTGCAAGCTGGACTTCACTGTGCGGACAGGGACTATCTTCGAGCGCAGCCATGTACCGCTGCACAAATGGCTCTACGCGATGTATCTGTTGGTGACGGCCCGCAAGGGAATCTCAAGCCTACAACTCGGCAAGGAAATCGGCATCACGCAGAAATCCGCTTGGTTCGTACTGCATCGGTTGCGCGAAGCCTGTGGCACGGAATTGGAAAAGTTACAGGGTACGATTGAAGTTGATGAGACGTTCTTCGGTGGCGAAGAGAACAATCGGCACATGTATGACCGCATCCACAAGCCTCGCCAGCGGTCAGAGAAAGCGGCCGTAATCGGTCTGCGTCAACGCGATGGCTACGTGGTAGCTAAGGTATCCGATAGCATCGGCGGGCTGGCTCTGCGCGGTCTGATTCACAAGCACGTCGCTCCCGGCTCCCGCATCATGACTGACGAGGCTCCCGGTTACAAGCGCATTGGTTCCCAAGGCTATACGCATGAAGCAGTGAAGCATGTGACAGGCGAATATGTTCGCGGCGACGCCCACACTAACAGCATTGAATCCGTATGGGCTGTAATGAAGCGTGGAGAACACGGCGTTTATCACCACATGAGCAAAAAGCACCTTGGCCGTTACGTGGATGAGTTTACCTTCCGCCTGAATCAAGGCAATGTTGCCCGACACACCACAGAGCGTCTGGATTCGTTCGTGGACGCTATTAGAGGCAAGCGGCTGACGTTTGCGAGGTTAACGGCATGAAAGCCCTAGACGCCATCGCAGACGTTGTACTCGCATATCACCCAAAGCCCAAGACGAAGGCTGCAAAGCGCAGAATCCGCAGGAATAAGCGGAAAGCAAAGGCGGGGAAATAGCATGAGCCAAGGGACTCAACTATATAATTCCCGAAAATAACGCTTGCAGTTTAGGGGCCTTTGAGTTATAATCTCAGCATCGAATACCTTGGAGGGTAACGAAAACACTTGATTACATTTTATGCATACCGTACGATGTGGTATGCCAAGCGGAACAGAATTAAACCTAAGAGATAAACGGTTTGGACGACTTGTCGGTGTTATGCGGTTGGGCTTAAATCACAGAGTGCAACGGCTTTGGCTTTTTAATTGCGATTGTGGATGTCAGCACGTAGCCCCAGCATCGCCTGTATATCGTGGAAAAATTTTATCGTGTGGCTGTCTGCAACTAGAAGCCGTAAAACGAGTAAAGCACGGCAGGGCCGCGACACCAACATATGGAACATGGGCGGGGATGTTGTCACGTTGCCGAAACCCAAACTGTACGTCGTGGCCAAGGTATGGCGGGCGTGGAATTAAAGTCTGTAAACGTTGGTATAAATTTGAAAATTTCTTGGCAGATATGGGCGAAAGGCCAAATGGCAAATCCATAGAACGCCAAAACAATAACGGAAATTACTGTAAAGCAAACTGTCGCTGGGCCTCACCACTAGAACAAGCCCAAAACAGAAGGAAAATGGGGGAAGAATGACAAAACGACACCTTATAGCATTGGCGGATAGCATCAAACGGCACAACAAGTTTTCACCGGACGAACAATTCACAGACCACCAACTCAGAACGCTGGCCGAATTTTTGCGGTCGCAAAACCCCAGCTTCAAGTACGAACGTTGGATAGATTACATCAACGATAAATGCGGGCCGAATGGCGGGGCGGTGAAACGATGAATAAATGCCCTGCTGTAAACGAGCAATGCCCAAGCCTCGCGGCGGTACGCCAGAGCTAAAGCTGGCACAAGATATTGCCAAGGCGGAACGCTCCATCGAATTACTGGACCGCATTCAACACGATCCCAATTGGGACGTTTCCAGGCCGGAATCATTCTACGAAGCAATGCAGAGTGAAGCTCGTAGACTGAAAAACGCAATCCAAAACCCAGAAAAACTCTGGACCATTTACCGGCGTGCTGATAAAGGTTGTTCGTTACGCGGAGAGGTCGAAATGACGCTTGAAAGTCGCATCGTAAAATATTTACAAGCTGGTGGATTATTCAATCCAGAGCACATGGAGCACGA
>Ga0209420_1000019_pt1 | contig 102248 bp, 83 predicted proteins | sample BlaSpr_A8_OM1_O1_FD_187972 | JGI IMG/M metagenome (GOLD analysis project Ga0209420, IMG submission 187972) | Forest soil microbial communities from Thunder Bay, Ontario, Canada - Black Spruce, Ontario site 2_A8_OM1_O1 (SPAdes) (version 2) | ecosystem: Environmental > Terrestrial > Soil > Boreal... | reverse complement strand
CCTCGTGCCGCCAGTTCGCGATAAAACTTCTCGGCTTCTCCATCACTGTGGTTCAATCGCCGTTCGTCGCCTTCTCCTGTCTGGGTATCGACAAACGCGATGTACTGGTCGCTCGGGTGATAATCCACGCCTATAATGATCATGTTCGGCTCCTTTCCCCCGAAGCAGCCGACGTTGTTTATGCAATCAAATGCGGATCCACTTATCAGGACTCAGTTCGCCAGTCGCTAGCGTTTTCGATACTGGAATTCCGCCACGGGACGGCGCCGTGTGATGACCGCGTAAGGCGCTCAGGAATTCGTGCACTCGCGGGCAATCAGTTTTCTCCTCGAGGGCGAAACAAAAACTCGAGCCAAGAGTACTTTCCTCAATGCTGACGGCCGTTGCGCGATTGCGGTGCTGAATTTTCGAGGGGTTCTGAAGATCCCAGGAGTCAGCTTTTGTCACTGTCCGATTCTGTGCAGGCGGGAGCTCTGTGAGCGTTTTTAGATCGGGCAGTCCGTGAGCAACAAATGGCCCTCTCGCACCGCAGGGCAGTTCGGCCAGTGCGCGCGCAAAATGCTCCTTCGGATTGTTATCCCGCAGCCGATGCATCGCACGGTTGGGCTCGATGGAGGCTCCACGCTAGCCGTCGGTTGATCGGACTGACGAGCGGTGGAACCGCAGATTCTAATAACGGTGCGGCGGTTGAGACGGAACTCGCGCGCAATCCGAGCTTTCGGCCAGCCCTCGGCAAACTTGGCTCGCACAGCATCTGCCAAAGGACCGTCGATTCGATTGGCCGGAGCCTTCCTCGGAACTCGGTAATATCCTCGCTTCATTTTCTTGTTCTCACCTCACAAACCTTGCCATTCCAGGTGATGCGATCTTTTCGCGTCCAAGACCAAGACAGCGCCCAGTTTTCACGTCCAACTGCGTCCAAAACTGAGCAGACTTGTGACAGCTGATTCTACTAATAGTGGACGACGAGCGTTCAATGGCGTCAAATTGAAGGTACGAGCGCGTTTCCAACAGTTCTAACATTTGGAATGGAGGGCGGTCGGTAACGCCTTCCGCTGACGAGACTTAGAAGTGAGGGATGCAAATTCGATCCCCACCGCCCCTACCAAAGTTTCCTGTTCTCAATCTCTTATATCGTTAAGGACCCTTCAATCGGAACAAACGCTTTGACCAAGGTCAAGTTTCCGGTCAGCGAAGCCTTTTGATTTCAATGATTTGCGCAGCCTGAAAGACGTACAGTTGAACGGGAATCCTCACAGCCTCCGCAAGTACCGCGTGGATTGAAACTCAGGACCGGACTGAGAGTAAATTTGATCGGTCACCGCGAGGTGCCGGCTGATGTGTTTTTCGACGAGCCGCAAAGTCGCGCCAGAGTCCATATTGGTTTCGCACCACCTCGTCTCTGGATAACTTCCGGCTTGCCCGCGATTCGCTCAGAATCGCCGGACATAAGCTAATTTGACTGTAGGAATCGCCGAGCAGTCATTGTAAACGTTTCGCTGTCCAGCTCCGGACGACACAATGTGCAAAAACGACAAAGATCAGGGGAACGCCCAGAGTCGGGCGGCTTGGCCTACGAGCGTTCGACCTTGGGCGTCGACTGAGCTCCTAGCGGTTCGCGGAAAGGATCCATCGGAATCGGCGCGTACTCGACCTCGATGATCTCGAGATGGTCCGTCTTCGCTGGCGCGCGCAGGTCCACGCGATCGCCGGGGCTCGCCTTCATCAACGCATTGGCGAGAGGCGAGCGCCAGCTGATGTAGCCGCAGTCGAGGTCCACCTCGTCGATGCCGACGATCGAGACGATGTGTTCAAGGCCGGCGGCGTCCTTGTAGGTCACGGTTGCGCCGAAGAAGACGCGCGTAGCGGCTGACCCCGACCGCGGAGCGGCGGGATCGACGACCACGGCCGCGTCAATGCGTTTCGTGAGAAAGCGAATCCGCGAATCGATCTGGCCTAACCGTCGCTTGCCGTAGAGGTAATCGGCGTTTTCACTGCGGTCCCCGTTACTAGCAGCCCACGCTACGACTTCCACCACCGCGGGCCGCTCGCGACTCAGTAGGAACAGATGCTCGTCTTTCAACCGCTGCAACCCGGCGGGCGTGATGTAGTTTTTGAGCGTCGGCCCCGCTTCCTCGCGCACCGGTCCTCGGAGCGGCCGCTTTGTTCGCATTTGCCAATCTGCCATGGGATTTCGTGTACTTGAGGATGACCCAATCTCGGAACGTCCGCGCCTCGGTCGCGATAATTCCTCGCATGGTGAACGTGACGTACGCGGGCTAGACGTCGAATCATACATCGGTCTTTCCTGTGGCACTCTTGGAAAATGCGGTGACCCGTCCGATTGCATATCAAGGCGAAGAAGCACGCGGTTCACCTGAGCGATGAGCCGATCAGGTGCCCATTCCCAATGAATTGTTTGTGTTCGACCTGTAGGCTCACACTGATTCCGGGCGAGTGTCGATTATACGGAAGCAATCCAAGATGGGCACCGTGCGGATCAGTACCCGGAAGTCGGTTTCCCTCCAGCAAATGGTGGGTCATTGCTGGCGCGTTTTTCGATACCAATCCGATGCGGCTTCGACCTGCATACATCTGGTGAGCCCGTGTGCGTCCGGGGCAAGACATGACTTGTAAACCCAGGGATCCTCTACGCGGTGCAAGGCGCGCGTTCATGTTGAGCGCGTCAGCGATGCCGCGGTGAGTCGATACCTCGGAGGATGAGATCAATCCCGGCGAGAAAATCCATTCGGTCGTCGTGAGCGCGCACCTGTCCAGCTAAGCTGCGTGTAAAAGGGTACTCATGCGGATCGAGCCGCGACCACATCGTCGCGACCGCCTCCAGGAAGTCGGATCTGTCGAGGCCTTGCGTGCGAGCGAGCTGGCCGTTGGCCGCGTTCTGCCCGCCGACGCCAAGGATGTAGTGCAGCAACGCAGACACCGTGGCCCACTGTTCCTTGCCCGGCACGCCAAGAGCACGAACCTGCTGGCCCAGGGGTTCCAGGATGCGCACCATGGGCAACAGCCCCGCGGGACTTGTGAGCGCGGAGCCAACCCATGGATGCGCGTCGATCGCGTCGAAAAGGCCCAGTGCGAGGGCGCGAATGGTGGCCTTCGGTTTTGCGCCGGCCATGCCCGCCACCATCGTGCGAGCGATGATGGTGTCGCAGGCGGCCGTCAGAAGCTCGCTCTTGCTGGCGATGTGCCAATAGATAGCGCCGGGGCCGGTGGCGAGCCGCGCGGACAGGGTGCGGAATGTCAGGCCACTTTCACCGCCCGAGTCCAAGAGCTCGATCGACGCTGCAATGATGCGATCCCGGGAGAGCGATTCCTCCCGTCGTTGGCTGCTTCGTGTTTTTTTGACCATGCCTTATCTTGACACAGATGGAACAGCATTCCATAATTATGGAATGCTGTTCCATAGACTGGGGAGTTGGCGAGGGGCGGATTCCATGACAAAGAGATTTGTATGAATACTCCGGTCACGCACGATGTCATCATTTCCGGCGCAGGGCCTGTAGGTCTATTCCTCGCCTGTGAACTGGCGTTGGCCGGATGTTCGGTCCTCATAGTGGAAAAGGCGGAGAATCCGCATTCGCCCTTGAAGCAGCTTCCTTTCGGGATAAGGGGACTTTCTGCGCCTACGATTGAAGCGCTTTACCGGCGTGGGTTGCTAAAAGAACTCGAGGTCCATAAACGCCTTAAAAATCCCCACCAAAATTCGGGAGAAGGATCACGTCGTCAGGTTGGGCACTTCGCCGGCATTCCATTTCGTGAGGGCGATATTGATACCTCACAATGGAAATATCGCCTGCCAAGCTCGACTGACACGAGTCTAATTTCTGAAATGCAGGAGCTTGAAGCGGTGCTCGCCCGTCGCGCTGAAGCCTTGGGTGTCGAAATCAAGCGCGGGCTTGCCGTGACTGGCTTTCAGCAAACCGAGGACGGAGTCACGGTTCAGTCCGATGACCAATCTTTTCAAGGCAAATGGCTCGTGGGTTGCGATGGAGCCCGGAGTGTTGTTCGCAAGGCAGGAGGTTTTGAATTCGCCGGTACGGAGCCAGAATTCACCGGCTATACGACTTTAGTGGACATTGCCGATCCGGAGAAGCTCAAGCCCGGCCGAAACGTGACACCCAAAGGCATGTACCTTCAATCCCAGCCAGGTTACGTAGTCATACGGGATTTTGATGGCGGTGCATTTCACAATTCAGAAAAGCCAATCACGCGTGAACACGTGCAGGAGGTTTTACGCCGCATCTCGAACACCGACGTGACGATCAATGCTTTGAATGTTGCAACCACGTGGTCGGACCGAGCACGGCAGGCCACAACCTACCGCAAAGGGCGGATTCTTTTGGCTGGCGATGCCGCGCACATTCATTCGCCGTTGGGAGGGCAAGGCCTCAACCTCGGACTCGGCGATGCCATGAACCTGGGCTGGAAACTTGCCACAACCATCCAAGAGAGAGCGCCGGGGGGACTGCTGGACAGTTATCAAACGGAACGACACCCGATGGGTGCACAAGTTCTGGATTGGTCGCGCGCTCAAGTTGCAGTCATGGGAACAGGACCACAGGGGCGCGCGCTGAATGCAATTTTCCGCGACCTTATGAATACGCGCGATGGCGCCACCTATTTTGCAGGAAGGGTGTCGGGAGTTTTCACGCATTACAGCCTCGGCGGCGAGCACCCTCTCGTAGGCCATAGCGTTCCCAACTTTGAGTTCGAAGACCGTACGAAGGTTGGCGGGCTCATGCACGATGGCCACGGGATACTGGTTGATTTCAATACGAATACATCACTTAAAACTTTGGCGAACGAATACGGCCACCGAATGAAATATGTTTCGGGGCAGGCGACAGAACAATTCGGCTTGAGCACCGCACTGGTACGCCCTGATGGGATTATCGCCTGGGCCTCTGACATCGAACCAGATTGCCGCGAACTCCAGAAGGCTGCCGCTCGCTGGTTCCTGAAGGAGACAATATGAACACTCCGGTCACGATCATCGGTGCCGGGCTCGGTGGACTGACGCTTGCGCGCGTCCTCGACGTTTACGGCATTGCAGCGACGGTCTACGAAGCGGAAGCCTCGGCGAATGCGCGAGCGCAGGGTGGCATGCTCGATATCCACGAACAAAACGGGCAAATCGCCCTCAAGGCTGCGGGACTCTTTGACAAGTTCATTGAGATCATCCACCCCGGCGGTCAGCAAGGGCGCGCACTCGACAAGGACGGCAACGCGCTCTTCGATCACCCCGACGACGGTACAGGCGGTCGACCCGAGGTGCCCCGAGGAGAGCTCCGCCGAATACTGCTTGAATCACTTCCTCCCGACACGGTCCGATGGGGACACAAAGTCAGCGTTGCGACCCCACTTGGCGGCGGGCGGCATGAGTTGAGGTTTGTTGATGGTTCAGGCTTGACGACGGACCTCCTCGTGGGGGCCGACGGCGCCTGGTCGAAGGTTCGTCCACTGCTCTCTGACGCGAAACCGGCGTATGCCGGGATCACCTACGTCGAGACGTATCTGTACGACAGCGACAATCGACACAAGGCGAGTGCCCAAGCGGTTGGCGGCGGCATGCTGTTTGCGATGGCGCCGGGAAAAGGCATAATGGCGCACCGCGAGCCCAATGGCGTACTGCATACGTACGCGGGGTTGAAAAAACCCGAGGACTGGATTGCTGGCATCGACTTCTCCAATCCAGCGGTTGCCGTGGCCTGCGTCGCCAAAGAGTTCGACGGCTGGGCCCCCGAGCTTACTGCGCTCATCACCGACGGTGAGACCGCCCCCGTGCCTCGACCTATCTATTCGCTCCCTCTCCAACACCGATGGGATCGGGTATCCGGCGTGACGCTGCTTGGCGATGCAGCGCACTTGACGGCACCATCAGGCGAAGGGGCGAACCTCGCAATGCACGACGGCGCTGAACTCGCGAAGGCCATCGCCGGGAACCGAAGGGACGTGGAAGCCGCGCTCCTTGCGTATGAGACGGATCTCTTTCCGCGCAGCGCCTCCGAAGCTCCGGAGGCGGACCGGATGCAAGAGGTGCTCTTCGGCGACAACTCGCCTCAAAGCCTGCTCGACTTCTTCGCCCAGAACCAGACCGTCAAGTAGTTGCTTGCGCGCATTCTTCCACCCGCACAGCGCCTCCGCGCAATTCTTCTCCTTTCCCCATTCATCTTTTTGCGATTTTAGTGTACTAGTAGAATTGCACAGATAATTTGAATCGCAGTCGCAGCGCTATGACATCATCCGGCGCCCGGCCCCTGCATCCGCATTCATGCAGAACAACCAAACGGATCCAGGTGTCCAGCGGCAGCGCCGGCATCCCGATGAACAACGACAAGGAGCAATGATTCGATGGCTCAACGCAACAACATTGGCATTTTGACAGGCGGCGGCGACGTCCCCGGCCTGAATTCCGTGATCAAATCTGTGGTCTACCGCGCCACCGAAACGGGTCGCACCGTCACCGGCATCCGCAAAGGCTGGAAAGGCCTCACCAATATGAATCACGCCGATACCGGCGAAGCCCGCCTCGATCGTCAGCTCACCCGCGAAAATACGCGCACCATCGACCGCAGCGGCGGCACTTGGCTGCACACTTCCCGCACCAATCCGCGCAAAGTCGCCTCCAACAAAGTCCCCGCGCACATCTCCGCCGAGCAACTGAAGAAACTTTCCTCCGACGGCAAATTTTACGACTTCACCCCCATCGTTATCGAAAATCTCGAGCGCCTCGGTATCGATTGCCTCATCGCCATCGGTGGCGACGACACGCTCAGCTTCGCCTCCGTCCTCTCCAGCCGCGGCTTTCCCGTGATCGGTATTCCCAAAACGATGGACAACGACGTCCACGGCACCGAATACTGCATCGGCTTCTCCACCGCCATTACCCGCGCCAAAGACGCTATCAACCGCCAACGCACCACGCTTGGCTCTCATGAACGCATCGGCGTCTTCCGCATTTTCGGGCGCGATGCCGGTTTCACCGCGCTCTACACATCGTACATAACTTCCGCGCGCTGCCTCATCCCTGAAGTTCCCTTCGATCTCGATCGCGTCTCCAAACTCCTGATGGAAGACAAGCACAATAATTCCAGCAATTATTCACTGGTGATCGTTTCCGAGGGAGCCACCTGGACCAAGCGCATCGTGGACGAATACGGCGAAGCCGACGCTTACGGCCATCGCAAAAAAGTGGACATCGGTCACGCGCTAGCCGATGAGCTGCAGCGCCGCACCGGAGAAGAAACCATTGAGAGCGACCTTACCTACGACCTACGCAGCGGCGAGCCCGACGCCATAGACCAGATTGTTGCCATCACCTACGCCAATATCGCCCTCGATCTAATCCGCGACGGCGTCACCGGCCAAATGGTCGGCGTGCAAAACGGCTGTTACGCTTCTGCGCCCCTGCCCGCTTCCTCGGCCGGCGCGCGCAAAGTGGATGTCGCAACCCTCTACAACACCGAACGCTATCGCCCGAATTACACCGCTAAGCTTGGCGCGCCGCTGCTCTTCGGCCACGACTGAAATCGCCGCGCCTGACAACTTCCCATTCTCGGCCTCTCACTGCAGCGGTATGCGATACAGGTTTCGTCGCGCACTCCTCACCGTGTACGCGTACAACCCCGTGCTCACCGCCGAGTCCACTTGACGCGGAATCACCACCACCGGCTTTGCCTTCTTCAATATCTCCTGATTCAACGTTTCATTCGTCGGCAGCTCCGCCAGCGCGTCCGCTTGCCGCAGCCGCAGCACGTAGGTGTTCTGGTCGGTCGCATAGAGAATTTCCATGTACATCATCTCGCCGCGCACATCCCAGCCCGGCATGCAAAAACTCAGACACACCTGCACCGGATCCCCTCCCTCTACCGGCACCGCAATCACAGACGGGGGATTCTCGTCACCGGCGCCGCGCGCCTGCACCGTCACCCACTTCCCATGCGGCGACATGGTAAGCAGATCGAAAATGGGCAGCGGGCTCACTTTCCGCCGCCCGCTTCCATCCGCGTGCATGCGCTCCACAAAGTTGGTTTGTCCCTCGACCGCCCGAAACAACACATCTCCGTCCGGCAAACAATGCACGCTATCGTCGATCGTCGTGGACGGGATCTGCCGCGGCGACGAGCGCCGGTTCAGCGGCGCCAGCCATAGTTTGGAATGGCCGTTCTCATCCACCCGGGAGAATGCCAGTTCTTTCCCGTCCGCGCAGACATCATAGTCGTGCGTCGAATAACCGGGCAGCGCCCGCTCCGTCGCGCCGCTGGCCACGTCGCGCGTCCACAACTCGTAACCCTGCGTTTGCCCGTTATCCATCAAGTAGTACAGCTTTTTTCCATCCGCGGAGAATTGCGCCGCTCCCGCATCTCCTTCCGACGAGATTTGTTGCTCGCCGTTCCCATCGTGAATCCAGACCGTGCCGGTCTCCGTCCCGACCGAGGTGATCAACGACTTGCCGTCGGCCGCCATCGCAATTCCCTCTTCCGCCGTCGGCCCAGACGTCACCTGCTCCGGCTGCCCGCCCGGAAATCGCTGTCGCCAGATATGAAATTTCCCTTCCGTGCTCTCCGTGCTCAATGTCAGGTACACCCACTTCCCATCCGGCGACCACGCCCCCGAAGTGCAAATACTCCTGGGCGGTCCCACCTCTTGTTCCGCACCACGTCCCTCATAAGGCACCACCCGGCAAGGGGTGAATTTCGCCTGGCTATCCATTTCCACCACCAGCATCGATTTCCCATCCGGCGAAAGATAGGCGTGGTGCGCCATGCTCCGATCGCCCGGCGGAACGTAAACTTCACGTCTTTGCCCGCGCCCCAAATCCGTGCTCACCACGATCATGTGAATTCCTTCTTTGATCTCGGAGAACAGCAGACGCTTCCCGCCGTCAATCCACGTTAGTGATGACGCGTTCGGCAGCATCACATGCGCTTCGCCGCCCAACACCGGTACTTCCCAGGTGTCAAAGGGTATCGCAGTCCCATACGCCACCACCGATCCATCCGGCGTAAATTCCGGCGTCATCTTCGCCGTCGCATCGTGTGTCAACGCCACCGGCGCGCCGTCCGGCAGCAACTTCACGTAAATCTGCCCAGGTCCGAAAAACGTGTTGGCTCCGCGAATGAATGCCAGCATCCGCCCATCCGGCGAAAGCGCGGGAGACACCGCCGAATCGGTGAAAAAGGTAATCTGCTGCCAACTCCTGCTTGCCGGCGCCGCCGGCCGCCCCGCGCGATACCACCAGAATCCTCCGCCCGCAGCCGCCACAAGCACCGCAAACCCCAGCAGCGAATAAATCAGCATTCTTCGATTGCGCGGCTTCCCTGCCGCTGCTGCCGCTCCCATCATCGGCGCTGTGTTCCCCGATTCCGAATCGCGTTTCAGCCGCCGCAGATCGCTCCGCATTTCCCCCGCCGACTGGTACCGCAGCTCGCGATCCTTCTCCAGCGCCTTGTGAATAATCTCCTCAAATTTTGGCAGCACCTGTGGATTCAGCCGGCTCGGCGTCACCGGCGCGCGATTCAGAATCGCATCAAAAATCACTCCCGTCGTTTCGCCCGGGAACGGCGCCTTTCCCGTCGTCATTTCGTACAGCACCGAGCCAAACGAGAACAAATCGCTGCGCGCGTCCAGCGGCTCTCCGCGCACTTGCTCCGGTGACATGTACGTCACTGTCCCAGCCACCGATCCCGCCGCGCTCTGCAACGGTTCCACGCTCCTGGTTGGCAGGCTCTGTGTGTGCTCGGCCCCGTCCGCTGCTGCGCTAGCCACCTTCGCCAGGCCGAAATCCAGCACCTTTGCTTGTCCCGCGCTCGTCACAAATATGTTCGCCGGCTTGATGTCGCGATGAATAATTCCCTTGGAGTGCGCCGCGTCCAGCGCGCTGGCCACCTGAATCGCAAATTCCAGCAGCTCGCTCGAGGCGAAACCGCCGCGCGCGATCCGCTCCTTCAGCGTCTGCCCCTCCATAAATTCCATGGCCATAAACGGACGGCCGTCGTCGTCGCCAATCTCGTAAATCGTGCAGATATTCGGATGATTCAACGCCGAGGCGGCGCGCGCTTCGCGCCGCAGTCGCTCAATCGATTGGGAATCGCCGGCAGAATCCGCGGAGAGGAATTTCAATGCCACAAACCGCTGCAACTGCAAATCTTCAGCCTTGTAAACAACGCCCATCCCGCCGCTACCCAACTGCTCCACAATGCGATAGCGCGAGACCGTCCGGCCTATCATCGTCGCAATCTTGTCCTCGGTACGCAGGTTAGGCTGCGCACCAATTCAAAGTAAGCCAACGCGACCCAGGCATCACTTTCCCCGGCGAAAACAAAACCGCGCCGCGCTGCCCGCGTTCGCGCTCTAAATCTTCAGCAGCCAGTGATGTTCGCGCAAGACCAGCACCGCAATTCCCAGCAGCGCGAGCGCCACCGTCAGCGTCACTAGCCGCCGCGTCAATTCCGAATTCTTCGCTCCGCGCGCTACGATGGGCAGATTGATCAGCGCGCTGGCAATCGACGCCAGCACCACGCCCGTACCCGCCAGCCCCGGCTGCAATTGTCCACTCGCCACCATGTTGGCCGCGGCCGCGGTCGTGCTGGCGCTGCTCACCAATCCGCCCAGCAAACTAACTCCCAGAAATCCAAATTTTCCCAAATGCCGCTCGCCCAGAGTGGATACCACCTGAATCACCAAAAAAAGCACCGCGAAATTCAGCACGTGCATCAGCGAAACTGGCGATTCCAGATGAATCAACGTCGCCGTGTCTCCCGCGCGCGCTCGCGAACGCCGCACCAGAATCAACGCTCCAATAGCCATCGCGATCAAAGGCGCCGCAGCCGAGCCCAGCGCCGCCGGCGAAAAAATCGCCACAATTACCAGATTGCGCGCAAACATCGCCACGATCGTGAGCAACAGCGCGGCAATCGCCACTCCCAGCGAAGTGCTCCCGGCTCCTAGCGGCTTAGCCAGTTCCGCCGCTGCCGCCGTGCTGTTCACCAATCCGCCTAGAAATCCGCTCACGTAAATTCCGCGCGTCCCGTACAGCTTCAGCAGCACGTAATTCACGAAGCCCAGGCCCGCGATGACAATCACGATCACCCACGCCGCCCGCGGATTCACCAATTGCCAGGGGTCCACAAAACGATTCGGTATAATCGGATAGATCACAAATCCCAGCAGTCCCAGCAGCACCGCGCTGCGAATTTCCTCCAGCGTCAGCCCGCCCGCGAATTTCCGCAGCTCCAGCTTCCACGCCAGCAGCATGGTAATCACGATCGCAGACGCCACCGGCGTAAACACGTGCCCGTCGCCCACCAGGTATCCCGCCACAAATACCAGCAGCGCCGCGATGGACGTGGTCAGCTCCATCGGCTTCAGCGCTTGCAGATTTCGCACGTCCGACAACCCGATCAACAGGAGCACACCCGCGAACGCCACCCCGGCCAGCGCCACCGGCAAGTGCGCGCTGAGCATCCCCAGCACGGAAATAAACGCGAAACTGCGCAGCCCAAATTCCTTGTTCGCCCATTCCCGCTCGATCCCCACCAGCATCCCAATGCACAACGACGCCGCCAGCTGCACCGCGATCGTCGGCGTAGGTATGTGCAAAGCTTCCGGATATGGCTGCTGCCAAATCATCGCGGCATTATACGACGTGCGCCAACAACAGTCGCGCCCACGGTGCCAATTTCACGCGCAACCGTAATTCGTGCGCCTCGGGAAGTTCCGGAATCTACGGGCGACAAAGAAAAAAGGGACGGACCTAGGGAAGCAGCGGTTCTATGTTCTTATGACGCAGAGGGCGGGGAGAAGATCGCTCGTGGCGATCGCGGAGGCGGAAATATCTGGGTGAACTTTCGGCTGCTGGCTCCAAACTGGCGCGGGAGCAGCTTTCGGCTGCGACTTATGGGATTGGCCGAAAACAGCGGATGATGTGTTCGGCCGAACGTGGAACGGTGAGAAGTCGTTTGAGGTGTCGTCGGCGAGCTTGAGAAATTCGGGGGTCTCAAGGGTCGCCAGACTGCACAATAGCAATCCCACCACGACGAAGAAGATAACCTTGAGGCGCATTTTAGAATTCAACAAACAGAAGAGTTATGCAGCTCAATTGCAATGCAGTAGCCCGTGGATACTACACGCTCCCTTCGCTAACGATCTCAGGGCGAGCAGGATGCCGAGCGAACGAGAGAGCACAGCCAGCAGGATTGGCGATGCCACCGGACCGTATGAGAAGCTGTCGAAGGCCGCCGTTTGTTAAACAAAAAATCGAAAGCGTGCCGGCCGCCCCCTTGGAGGAAATCTTCGATGCGTAAACTGGTCTGGGCAAGCCTCATCGTGCTCTGCTGGGCCGCAGCCGTTGCCCAGTCCGCTGGACAAGAATTCAGCATTGAGGCTAACAAGGCCGTCGTCAAACGCGCCTTTGTCGCGCTGAACGAGGGCGATCTGAAAACACTGAACGAGTTATTCGATCCCGATGGCCCATGGCATCTTCCGAATGGCAAGACCATGCCCCAGGGCGGGCCATTTACCGAGTTGGCCCAGTCCTGCCCGATGTGCGCGAAGCTTGAACAACGCAAGATCGTTTTCGACGTCATGGTCGCTGAGAGCGACCTGGTCTCGATTCGCTCCACCTGGAGCGGCCTCTACACCGGCACATTACGCGGCGTTTCGTTCCATCAGGCGCGGGTCACGCTTGTGTACTTCAATATCTATCGCGTCTCGGGTGGCCGCATTCGTGAGAACTGGGCTGAATATGACCGTATGTCGCTGGCCGAGCAGCTCGGGTTTCAGGTCACGCCGCCGGCGAGTCCTCAGTGATCCAAGCTTGCCGATGTTCCTCGCCGCCCGCTCGGGCAGCTCGCAACCTACCGAGCCCTCAGCGCGCTCGCTCAGTATAATCCGCGTCGAAGGCACTGCAACGTTTCCGAACCGCCAGCGCCATGCAGCCTGCTTCAATTAGCAGGAGCGTTCCAGGCTCGGGAACCGTTTTCAATCCAGGATCAGTGTGGAACGGCTCAGAATGCTCGAAACCGGACAACCGGCCGCGCCACGTGTCATGAATGCCCGCTAAGCCATCGATTCGGATAAAATCGAATTCGGCTGAATCATCACCGAGGCTAGCGTCAAGCACAGCGAAGCCACTCTCGTCCGCGCGATGAGCGCTTTGCAATCCCGCTGCGAATGCTTGCGACTCGAAAAAATCCCCGGACCGCGCTGCGAAATGCCCGTTGACGATTGTGATCCCATCAGCATGAGTGACCACTGCAAATGCCAAGATAGCCAAAACTAAGCCCATGGCCCGCTTCATATTCCTCTCCCGCAAGAAACTATAACGATCAATCTAAACGCTCACTGCGACTGAGAATTCCCAGAAATGCAACGCAGGGTTCCCTGGCTGTCTGCGATTCTCCTTCGCCAAGGACAAGCTGAAGAAATCGCGAAAATCCAGCTCCCCTGCCTGTGTCCATAAACTGGCCACAGTCCGAGACCGGTCTCGATCGGGCAGGTCAATCCTCACTCCTCCCAAAGATAATGCCGCCGCCTCGAACGCACTATCGGCGAAAACCTGTATAGCGCGAAACTGTTATCCGGTATCTCAAACACGGAGGCCGCATTCTGCTTTTCCGGCGACACAGGCCTTCTGCGCCTCTTAAATAATCGTCAGAGGAATTTTTTCCGTTGCCCCTGCGGAGCAGAGCAAATCTTGCTCCGAGGCGCTCTGCCTCACGCCCCAGGAAACCTCCACGCTCGCGCGAAGAGGATGCTTCGCTTTCGGTATTTCTTGTAATAGAACGAACGATCGTGCTATTATGTCCGCGGCAAAATGAAGACGCGCCCACAACCCGTCGCGACCGCTCGGCTCCCGCGTCAGCTCTCGGCAGGCGCAGTAAGAAAACACGCGCCACGCCGTCCCCGCGGCCTCAAAACACGCCGCGCCATCCTGCGCAAAGCCGTCAATATTGCTTCCCTGGAAGGTCTCGAAGGCCTCACCATCGGCAAGCTCGCCGGAGCCCTGCGCATCAGCAAGAGCGGCCTGTTCGCCCACTTCGGCTCGAAAGAAGATCTGCAATGCGCCGTCGTCGACGAAGCGCGCGACATCTTCGTCGAAAAAGTCATCCGCCCGGCCGCGCAACTCCGCGGCCTCCGCCTCCTCCGCGCCCTCTGCCAGAACTGGCTCGCCTACGGCGAACAGAAAACCTTCCCCGGCGGCTGTTTTTTCTCCGCCGCGTCGCTGGAGTTCGATGATCGTCCCGGGACCGTGCGCGATCGCATCGTGAGCCTGATGAAAAAATGGCTGGGAAATCTGGAACACGCCGCGCGCGACGCGCAGTCCACCGGCGAAATCCGCGAGGATGTGGACGTGCGCCAGCTAGCATTCGAAATTCAGGCGCTCGCCATGGGCGGCAATTGGAGTTCGCGCTTGTTCCGCGATCAGACAGCTTTCAGTTCGGCTAAAGCTGCGATCCTGCAGCGCATTGATCAGGTCAGCGCAGCCGTTCCATCGAGGAACTAATGCGTATCCATCCGGGTTTGCTCGTGGGCGTTTTTGCAAGTGCAATCCTCTGGCTCGCCGCGCCGCCGCAACGCGCCCAGGCGCAAACCTCCCAGAGCCCGCAAACCACGCCGAACGTCGGCGCAGGCGAGATCCCACTGCAGCGGTGCGATCGCTTGCCCGTCGTGATCGTTCAGGTAAACGACGTCGGGAAGCGCTTCCTCATCGACACCGCCGCGACGTCCCTGCTCAACGAAAAATCATTCGCGGCGGGGCATGCGAAAGAAATCCGCGTGCAATCCTGGAATCAAACCACAGCCCTTAGCGCCAAAGTGGTTTCCATCGCCGAGCTAAAACTCGGCAGCCACATTCTGCGCAACGTCACCCTCCCCGCCATCGACCTGACCGCCCTCGCCAAAGCCTGCGGCGGCCCGCTCGATGGAGTCCTCGGCGTGGACCTGCTCGAGCAGCTCGGTGTCACCATTGACCTCCAGCGCAGCGTTGCGCGCCTGGGCATCGCCGCGCCCAGCAGCACAGAAGTCTCCGTCATCGCGGAGATGGAGCAGGCCATGCATTCCTGCTCGGAAGCATTCAACAACGCCGACGCCGCCAAACTCGCCGCCTGCTTTGATCCCGATTTCGTCCTCAGTTCCCCGGCCGGAGAACTGCGCGGACGCGAGCAAGCCACGACCCATTTTCAGCAAACGTATTTTGGCCTGACTCCGCGCGTCCATTTTTCCATGACCATGAAAGATCAACGCGCTGTCGGCAATGTGGTCTGGAGCCTCTACGACTACACCATCGAATCCGCAAACATTCACAGCAGCGGCCGCGGCATGATGCTCTGCCGCAAATCCGAAAATCACTGGTACATCCTCAGCATGCACGAATCGCCGCTCGACTCCGCCTCCCTTCGCGCCCAGTGAGGAAAATCGACACGGAAGTTCGACAAGGAAAGGGATAGCGACGCCAGCAAGCAAAACCGGGGACGAAAAGGCGAATAGGGGAGCACCCCGGCCCTCGCGAGCCGGGGTGCTGATGAGGAGGGCCTACTCGTGATCTTCTGCGTTCAATTCCGCTGCAACCGGCGTCAGCGTCCCGAACAATCCGTCAGCGTAACCGTTAATTCCAGCCGCGAAAAATAACGCCGGACCCGCCGAAGGAATGGCCGTGCTGCCCGCTTCGTTGCTGCCGCGGTTGTCAAATTCCAATCCCCACAATCCGCTGATGGCGATCGGCGCGCCGGCGGCGTCCAGCAGATTCCCCAGGAAATGTCCGGTCACCGTATCAAACGCCGCGATCGTTCCACCAAACCGGTTGCCGATCAGCAAATCGTGGCTGAAGAACCCGAAATCCTGCGGAGCCAAAGCCACTCCCCAGGGAGCCTGCAGCCATGGCCCATCCTCCAGTCGCAAAATCAGCCTGCCGCGCGAGGTAAACACATCCACAAATCCGCACTGCTCCCCGCAACTATCATCCGCGGCAGTCTTCGTCGCGTTCTGTTTCGCGTAAGCCACCACCACCGTCGCGCCCACAGCCTGCACATTGTAAGGAGCAAAATCGCGCGGGACGCGCTCGTCATTAAATAATTCGTCGGAGATCTTTACGCGCTTGTAGTTCTTGTCGAACACCTCGATGCGGTTCTGGCTGAAATTCGCGGCCAGCAGGAAATGATCTCCATCCATTTCCACCCACGTCAGCCCCATAAACACCGCACCGCTCTTCGATTCGTCCACTTTGTTGACGGCCAGCGACTGCCCGACGCCTGCGCTGTTCGGCGTGATCGGCGTGAACGGCGGACCCCAGCCGGAAATGGTGCCGTTCTTCGTCGCGAAGATGAACGCCGCTGGATTATTCGTGGCCAAAGCGAAATCACTCGTGCCATTGAAAATAATACCCGTCGGGCTCGACGGACCTTTCACTCCAGCCGCATTCGGAACCGTTACCACCAGCGGCGTAATCGCGCCTGCGCCGTTGTACAAAGTGGAAGTGCCGGTCCCCGCATTATTCACCCACCAAGCACTCGCCGCGCCGCGCGCCAGGCCCCAGGCATTTTTCAGGTTCGGGTCAATCGTTACCGCTGTTCCGTCGGCATTGTCCGGCTGCGCAATGTCCGAAACCAAATTCTCCTGCGTATAATGCTGCGCAAAGGTCATCATCGGCAGCATCGCCAGCACACCGCCTGCCAGAAAAACTTTCATTGCTCTTGCGGAAATTCTCATGACTCATCCCTCCTTGAGTGGACGCTAGATCGACCGATAGGAATTCGCCGGCGCGGCGTGTGGGCCGAACCCTGACGAAGCGCATCTGCCGGATGGCTGAGGATCCTTGATACGCCGTGCGGAGACTACAACGGTTGCCGGGACCCCATTGTTCTGCCATGGTCACAAGCTGGTAAACAATTTGGCCCCGCCGCGACGCGAGGAATTAACAATTTTAAATCGCGCGCTGGCGTCGGGCCCGTGCACATCGGAAAACCGGGAATGAATCGCCGCTCGATTCCGCTTGCAGCCGCGCCCTGGAAAACGGTCTAACCCGCGATCTCATTGACCCGATTAGCTTTAGTCACGCTTCGTCGGTCGATCCCCCATTGCCAGTTCGCAAGGAGCTTGCAAATTCGAGACGCCCCAGCTGCAACCCGGCTCCTTTGCCAACTGTCAACATCCGCGGCCGGCAGGGCAGCATTTCCTCGTACACGAAGCAGATCACCGCGCACTCGCCCGCTACAGAGGAGAACCTCGCATGCAACTCCGCACCCGAAGCAACTCGCACGGTGGCAACTCGAATCAGAGGCGGTATTTCGCCATCGCCCAAACAGTTTCGGTCCGATTAGGCAACACGCTGCCGCTCCGACAACGTCGACACCGGCGTCATCAATGCCTACAAGCCCGTGACCGGCCAATTCGTCGGAATCGTGCGCGCCTCCAGGGGAGAAGTGATCCATGCTGACCAGCTCTGGGGAATTGCGTTTGGTGACGGCGCCGGCTCAAACGGCAACAGCCATCCGCTCTACTTCACCGCCGGTCTAGACAATAATTTCGACGAATTGTTCGGCGTGATTAGCGCGCAGTAAATCGTACCCGGCGGTAAAGGCCGGCCCTTTCCCGCTCTAGCGAGAAACCCCGCGCCGAGCGCCTCCCGATTTCCGCGCCTCTCCAAATAGGTAGGGCGCGAGTAAGGCGTCCAGCGAACGGCGGATCCATGCGGCCAGCGGGCCTTTGCGATAAACCGCCCAGTCGAGCATCGCGCCGCCGTTGACCTGCTGCACCAATCGCGCCAGCGCGGCTGTATCGCAAAGCTTCAGTTCGCGCGCCGCGATGGCTTCGTCCAACAACTTTTTGGTTTCATCGCGCGTGGTCACGAACTGCTGCAGGAGCACCGCGCGAAATTCCGGATCGCTCAGATCAATTTGCAGGTACGCCAGAAAGTTAGCCATCGACTCAGGCGTCGCGGCGAATCCGCTGAGCTCGACGAACAGTTCGACGAGTGTCTGCAGCGGCGTCCCGTATTTCGCGCGTGCTGCGGCGAATTGTCCGGAGACGTCGGCGGTCCACGCTTTGCAGTTGGCCAGCAGCAACTCACGCTTGGTGCCGAAGCGCTGGATGATTGTGGCTGGGACCACTCCGGCTTCTTTCGCCACGTCGGCGAGTGTAAGCTCGACCGGGCTGCGGCGCTGCATTACACGCGCGGCAGCGGCTAAAATTTGCGCGTCGGAAGTCTGGCGTGGGCGTGGCGACATTTTTAATCAGACCGCGGGGCGATCGGCCGGCACCAGAATAGCTGAATAGCCGTTTATAATCCACTTGACATTACTGAATGACCGTTTATTATTGAAGTGCCGCTTCGCAAGCGAGCTCCGCATTGCGCAACGCTCCTGATCGCAGCCCGCAAGCGTGCGGAAATTCGGGGGAGGGAAAAATGAACGCCGGTCAATTCAAGGCATCGCTCGCGGACCCAGCTCCAGCAGCGGACTTGCCTGCCCCGCTCGTAGCGCTGTGGTGGGATGCCAAGGGCGATTGGTCGCAAGCGCACTCGCTGGTCGACGAACTGGAAACCGCCGAGGGCATGGCCGTCCACGCCTACCTGCACCGCAAAGAAGGCTCGAGCTCCAACGCCGATTACTGGTACCACCGCGCCGGCCGAAACTTTCAGCGGCCCACGCTGGACGCCGAATGGACCGCTTTGGTCGAAGGCCTGCTTTCTAAAGCTGCGAATGCGTGAGGAGCGCCTACTAAAGTGCCCAACAAAATCCCTCCGACAATCCCCAGCAAAACTCTCTCCGGCAAAATCGCTCTCGTCGCCGGGGCCACCCGCGGCGCTGGCCGCGGAATCGCTGTCGCGCTAGGCGAAGCCGGCGCGACGGTTTACTGCACCGGCCGTAGTTCCAGAAAACCCGCCCGCGGCAAACCACCCACGCCTGGTCGCCCTGAAACAATCGAAGAGACCGCCGCGCTGGTTACCGCCGCGGGCGGACGCGGCATCGCCGTCAGAGTTGATCACACCGAACCAGCGGAGGTGCGCAACCTGGTGGCCCGGATCAAACGACGGCACAAGGGGCTGGACATTCTGGTGAACGACGTGTGGGGCGGTGACGCCCTCACCGAATTCGGCAAGCCGTTCTGGAAAGTGAACCTCGATAACGGCCTTCGCATGCTGAAACAGGCCATCCATTCGCACATCATCACCTCGCACTACGCCGTTCCGCTCATGTTCGGTTCGCGCGCACCGATCATTTTCGAAATCACCGATGGCGATGCCTTCTATTACCGCGGCAATATTTTCTACGATCTCGTCAAAATTTCGGTGATTCGCTTGGCCTTCGCCATGGCTCGCGAACTGCGCAAAGGCAACATTGTTTCCGTCGCGCTCACTCCCGGCTTCCTGCGTTCCGAAGCAGTGCTCGATCATTTCGGCGTCAGCGAAGCTAATTGGAAAGACGCCGGCCGCAAGAAATCGAAAAATTCGCGCGTTAATTCAAAAGACCAGAACGACAGCGCCGACGATTTCATGGTTTCCGAATCCCCCCGCTTCATCGGCCGCGCCGTCGTAGCCCTCGCCACAGATCCGCGCGTGAAAAACAAAAGCGGACGCGTCTTCAGTTCTTGGGCGCTCGCACGCGAGTACCGCTTCACCGACCTCGACGGCTCCCAACCCCACTGGGGCAACCATGCCAACAAGAAATACGGAAAATACAAAATCTGCGACGATCGGTTCTATTCCTACTGGGTCCCCGGCCTCGTCGAACTCATTTTCCCCGACTGGTTCTGACGCCGGCGCGATCCTGGCGCAATCGCTCGCTAGGGCCTTTCCTGTACCGCGATTTTCCCCGCAGCATGTCGAAATTGCCTTCTATCCGCGGCCTACGATCCCGCTCGGGCTCCCTCAACTCATTGAATCTTATTCACTTTCTTTTATACCTACGACGTTTGGCACTGAGGTTGCACCCTCCCATTTGGGTGACACATTCACCGCAGGAGGGTCGTAGCATGAAACAGTCACACTTTCACCTGAAGACCTGGCTCGCAGTTTCAGCTTTGACGGGTTTCTTGTGCCTTGGCACGCCCGTAAGCGCGCAATCGGCGTCCGCCCAGAATACTCCAGCTCTTCAAGGCGACGACGCTACGCGCCGGGAACTCGCGAACTTCAACCAATTCCTGGACAGCCATCCCGAACTCTCCGATCAGCTTCGCAAAGATCCTTCGCTCGTTAATAACGATGACTATGTGAAGCAGCATCCTGCCCTAGAAACTTATTTGCAGGATCATCCGGGAGTGCGCCAGCAGATTAAGAACGATCCGAACGCCTTCATGCGTGAGGAATCCCGTTTCGACCGCCATCAAGAGGATCGTGATCGTGACCGCGACATCAACCGCCAGGAGCTGGCGCGCTTCGATCAATTCCTGGATACTCACCGCGAAACGGCCGAGCAACTCCGCAAGGATCCCTCGCTGGTAGATAACGAAGAATTCGTGAAGAACCATCCCGCGCTGCAATCTTACCTGCGGGAACATCCGGAACTTCGCGCGCAGCTAAAGCAGGATCCAAGCGCTTTCATGCATCAGGAAGAGCGTTACGATAGCCGCCAAGGCGATCGCGACCGCGATATTAACCGCGAGGAACTGGCGCGCTTTAACCAGTTTCTCGATACCCACCGCGAAACAGCCGAACAGCTTCGCAAGGATCCTTCCCTGGTAGACAACCAGGAGTACCTGCGTAACCATCCTGAGTTGCAGGCCTATCTGCAACAGCATCCGGAACTGAGCGCACAGCTAAAGCAGGACCCGAATGCCTTCATGCAACAGGAAGATCGTTACGATCGACGCCAGGATGATCGCGATCGCGACGTCAAGCGCCAGGAATTGGCGCACTTCGATCAATTTCTGGACAGCCACCGCGAGACAGCCGAACAACTTCGCAAGGATCCTTCGCTCATAGATAACGAAGAATTCGTGCGCAACCATCCCGCACTGCAGACCTATCTGCAGGACCATCCGGAACTTCGCGAGCAGATCAAGGCAAACCCGAACGCGTTCATGCAGCAGGAAGCTCGTTATGCTCGTTATGACAACCGCGAAGACGGCATGAATCGTAATGCCACCGGTCAGCGCCAGGCTGCCAGCTTCGGCGAATTCCTGGGCGGCCATTCGGAGATCTCGCAGCGCCTCTCCGAAGATCCCACCCTGGTGAAGAACCAGGAGTACATGGAAAACCATCCTGAACTTCAGCAGTATCTGACCGATCATCCTGAAGTGAAACAGGAACTGATGGCGAATCCGCAGTCCTTCGTCAAGTCCGCGCAGCAGTTCAGCAGCACTAGCAACACTGCGCCGGCTGTGAAGACTCCGGTGCCGGATCCCGCCAAACCGAAGCAGTAAGCAACGACGCCTCGAGGATGGGAAGGTCGCGCAACGGCCTTCCCGTTCGCGGGCTGTTTCTTATTTCTGTGCGGCCACACGCCGCGCTCGCCTCAGCCCGCTGTCAGATTATCGGCGGGTCCGTGTTAAGTGGCGAATCCCATTTAGGAGGAACCATGAACGCCAAGACCGCTCAGACAGCACTGCTTCTCACGATCGTCCTGCTAGCCGCGATTCCTCTCAACGCCGGCGGCAATAAGAAAACTCCGCCCGAACGGGCCATGCTCGAAAGAATGGAAGCTGTTCCGTGCGGCGCGAAAGAAAAAGGCGTCACCGGCTTGGGCACCGTGTGGGCATCGGCCGGTATCACCCACGTCAATTCCGATGAAAAGCTTTGCCCCCAGTACGAGGTGGTTACCGACGAAATGGAATATCACATCCGCCCGACCGACACCAAGCACCCCATCGTTTTGCCCGTTGGTAAAGAGATCGTCTTCAAGATCAAGAAGGACCGCATGTACCTGAGAGTCGCCGACGGTGATCAAAAAATGCTCACCTACGCAGTCGTCGCGGAGAAACCGGCAAATTCAGATACCGACGCGCAAAATTCCGCACCCAAGCCGGACAAGCCGTGACGCGCTAGCAATGTTTCAGGCCTGCTCTGGGCAATGTGAATCGCGCCGCAACGCGATTCATCCTTCGCTGGCGCACGGCTGGGTCGAAGGACAGGGACTAGCTTCTGCTGGGCGCTTTTGACTTTGTTTATGAATCTGCAGGGCGGGTCCCACGCGCGCGGGACCCGCTCTGCGTCGGCGCCAGACTTTGCTGCCGAACAACAGCGAACTTGCCTGCGCGCCTTCGCATGCTCGAAGCAGCGCTCCGGCCACGCCTCTCGCATGGCAGCACACCTCACAATCGCCTTGATTTGCGCATACACCGAACCTCTGCGAAACTAGGTCCATGCGAAAATTACCCGACATTGCGATATGCGTATTGGCAGCAATCCTCATCTTTGCCGGAGCTGCGCCAGCACGGCACTCTTCGGCCACAAATTCCTCAACTGCTCCCCCAGCGGCCAGCGCGCCCGCCATGACGGACAATTCGGCTTCAGCGGCAAAGCCTGCGCCGACTGCGAAGCCCGCCGCGACGCCGGCCAGCAAAACACAAAATGCGACTTCATCACCGAACGGCACCTCAACGCAGACCTCTGGTGCTGCGAAAACGCAAAGTGGAACGGCGACCAAGACTCCGGCGGGTGCAGCGACGCAGCATCATGCGGCGGCTCCTTTGGTGTTGAAGACTGATAAGGATAAGGAGAGCTACGCGATTGGATTGAACATCGGCAAGAGCATCCATCGCGATGGCGTGGAGGTGGATCCCAATATTCTGTCACGCGGGATGAAAGATGCGCTGAGCGGCGCCAAGCCGGCGTTGACGGACGACGAAGCCAAGGCCGTGATGATGAGTCTGCAGACTCGAGTGCGCAAACAACAGGCGGAACAGGCGCAGGTCGCCGCAGAGGCCGCCAAGAAAGTAGGCGAAGCAAATAAGGCGGCAGGCGACGCGTTTCTGGCGGCAAACAAAACGAAAGAAGGCGTAGTGACGCTGCCGAGCGGGCTGCAATACAAAATCCTGACGCAAGGCACGGGCCCGAAGCCCACCGCGGCCGATACCGTGGTGTGCAACTACAAAGGCACGCTGCTCGACAACACGGAATTCGACAGCTCCTACTCGCGCAATCAGCCGCTCACGATTCCGGTGTCTGGCGTGATCAAGGGTTGGACCGAGGCGCTACAACTCATGCCGGTGGGGTCGAAGTGGCAGTTATTTATTCCGTCCGATCTGGCATACGGCCCGCAGGCCAAGGGGCCCATCGGCGCCAATTCCACGCTGATTTTTGAAGTGGAATTACTTTCGATTCAAGAAGGGAAGGAACCACCGAAATAGTTTGGGGAAAACTAAATAATACGGTCATTCCGATCCCGCGAACGCGGCAGAGGAAGCTGCTTTTTCGTGGAGCTGGCAGCGACGCGCGGAACGCGAGGTTAGACCGGGACTATTGCTTCACGCAGGAAGCGGGCGGCTTCTTCTGGCGGCGTGGGATTGATGTAGAACCCGGTGCCCCATTCGAAGCCGGCGACTTTGGTCAACTTGGGCATCATTTCGATGTGCCAGTGGTAGTGGTCGTTGATTTCTGCGCCGATCGGCGAGGTGTGGATGACGTAGTTGTAAGATGGGAATGCGAGCGCGGCGTCCAGGCGGCCCAGAAAATCGTGCAGCAGCCGCGCCAGATGCGCGTAGTACGGCGCCGGCATATTCTCGAAAGAAGAACTGTGCTGCCGCGGCAGGATCCAGGTCTCGAAAGGAAAGCGCGGCGCGTAGGGAGCGAGCGCGATGAAATGATCGCTCTCGATAATCATGCGCGAGGCGGTTTCGATTTCCTGGCGGATCATGTCGCAGAAAATGCAGCGCTCTTTCTGCTCGTAGTAGCGTTTGGCGCTGTCCACTTCTTCGCGCACGCGATTGGGCACGATGGGCAGCGCGATTAGCTGGGAGTGAGTATGTTCGACGGTGGCCCCGGCCGGCTCGCCGTGATTTTTGAAAAGTAAAATGTAGCGGAAGCGCCGATCGTTTTTCAGATCGAGCATGCGGTCGCGATAAGCCCACAGAACTTCTTCCACGCCTTTTTCGTTGATCAGCGCGAGCGTCTTCTGGTGATCGGGCGATTCGATGATCACTTCGTGCGCGCCCACTCCGTTCATACGATCGAAAAGGCCTTCGCCTTCGCGGTCCAGTCCTCCTTCGATCCCCAGCGCAGGAAACTTGTTGGGCACCACTCGCACCGTCCATCCCGGAGTGTCCTTGCCGCCGCCGTTGCGCCCGTAGGCGAGAATCTCCTTCGGCGTCTTGCCTTCATTGCCCGGGCAGAACGGGCAAACAGCTGGGTTGCCTTTTATGTGCACACTCTCCCGAACGAAATCCATTGGCCGCTTGCCGCGATCGGTGGAGATGATGACCCAGCGTCCGGTGATGGGATCCTTGCGAAGCTCCGGCAAACCTTCCTCCTGGTCCGTGCGCCCGAATATTCTACTACGGCTGTTGCGCGGCGGTGCGCGCGGTGATGATCAAAGGCAAAGGCGACGGTGCCGGTGGGACGCCGGCGCTTACTTCTACAAACGCCAGGGTCGAGCCGTCGCAACCGACCCTATCCATTTCGCCCTGGATGCCGGGCGAAGTGAAATTGCGCGCCATGAGAATGGAGCCGCGGCAGCGGAGGCAGCGCTAAGCGTAGGTCTCGCCGCGGACGCCGGTTTGGCGCGCGATTTTTCGCGGACCAAGTGACGTCGCCGGACGGCGAGAGTGAGGTCTGAGGAGCGCCGAAGCCCTTGCGGGCGGCGAAGTTCACGAACGCGAGTATGAAAACGCGCTAGCACTGGTGGAAAACCTACTTTACTACTTCGAGTTCCCATTCGACGGTCTTACCGCGAATGACGAAGCACAGATAATACTCCCAGAACTTGCGGAACCAGCGGAAATGATTAACGAGAAACTGGAAACCCAGGGCGCGCCAGATGCGGAGTAGCGTGACGTGCACGCGGCGCTCGCGAAATTGCGCGGGAGCGTAGTAATCGTATTCCGCGGGTTTCTCGCTGAAAAACCAGAGCGAAAAACTGGAGAGATGCCAGCGGTGCGCGGGGCTGCAATAGGAGGCGTGATCGGTGTAGTGCGGAGTCATGATCACAACGCGGGCGCCGGGCTTGGCGACGCGATGGGCTTCGGCGAGAACGCGGAAAATGTCGTCCACTTCTTCGATCATGTGGATGAGGCGGACTTCATCAAAGGTGCTGTCGGCGAATGGCGTGCGCGTCCAATCGCAGAGCACGTCGGCCTGGCCTGCGGGGCTCATATCGATACCGATAGAGCCGGGATATTTTTTTCTGCCGCAGCCGACGTCGAGGATGCGTGGTTTGGGCTCAGTTGGCATTGTCGAATGTACGTTCGCGGTTTGTGTGGATTGCGGCGCTCATTTCTTGCGGCCTCCGACCCACATCATGGGCGTCCACTCGCCCGCGGTGTCGAGCACTTGGAGTCCAGCCGATTCACATTGTTCGACGGCTTCGTCGGGACGGATGGAACGGCCTTGCCAGGTATCCAGATAGCGCAGGCGCACGAACGGGATTTTCCATTGCGGCGTTTTTTGGTGCGGGCCGCGATCAGGAAATCCGGCTTCGAGCATGAGGCGGCCGAGGGGCAACGTCCAGAGGCCTTTCATGTGCAGGCGAAAAATTGCACCGGGGCGCAGCACGCGGGCGGCTTCCTGGAAATAATTGAAAATGGCGCGCTTGTCCGGGACGTGCTGGAAGACAGCGAAGGACCAGACGAAATCCACGCTTTCGCTCGGGATGGGGGCCAGGTCGCCGCCGGAGACCGCTTGAAATTGCGCGCGCGGGAGATGGTAGCTGGAGGCTTTGCGAATCATTTCTGGGGAGACATCCACACCGATGTATTGGGCGAAGTCCCGGGACATCCAGCGTGCGATGCGTCCAATGCCGCAACCGATCTCCAGGGCGGTTTTTTCCTGCGGGTCGAAAGACATTTTCTTAAGGAACGGAGTCACGTAGTGATCGTAGTCCGTTTTGCCGGAAGCAAAGAAGGCGTCTTCTTCGTTGGGGACGTCGGGCCAGTTGATGTAGGCGCGAGCGTTTTCGCGCGCCCGGGTGTCCCAATCGCGGCGGATGGCGTCGAGCCAGGATTTTTCGGTGTTGGGTGATGCGTTGGTCATTCGTTGTCCAGCTGCTAACACAAAATCGGTACTCCCGCGGCGGTAGAGCCACGGCCTACGAAGATAACCGAGAATCTACTGCTGCCGGCTTCCTCCCGAATGACACGGGAAGAAGCGGCCGCTGCAAAACCTTCTCGTGCGCGCAGAGATTAGATCCCATCACTTGATGACCTCGAAGGTGAACTCCATTAATTTTCCGCGGATCACGTAGCTCAGGTAGTGCTCCCAGAATTGGCGGAAGAACCGGCTGCGGTTGACCAGGAACTCGAAGCCTAAGGTGCGCCAGAGATTCAGGAGGCGGAGGTTGAGTTTCACCTCGCGCATGCGGACTTTGGTGTACCACATATCGCGGCCGTGCATGCCGCCGGGATAAAAATATAGAAACGAGTAGGTATTCAGGTGCCAGCGATGTGTGGGATCGCGGAAAGAGCTGAAATCGGTGTAATGCGGAGTGGCGATGAAGATGGTGCCGCCCGGTTTGGTGACGCGGTGAAATTCTTCCATGGTGGCGATGATGTCCGCTACATGTTCGATGATGTGCTCGGCGCGGAGATGGTCGAAGGAATTATCGCGGAAGGGCAAGCCGCCTTGGTCCAGATGGCAGAGCACATCGGCGGCCGTGGATGGATTCATATCGAGGCCGATGGAGCCGGGATATTTTGTCGGCCCGCAGCCTACGTCGAGAATGCGTGGCAAAGCAGCTCCTGCGCAAGATTTTGCAGCCAATTTCTAGTTTCTCACGAACACAAAAAGGATGCGGCAAACAAAATAGCACAGGCCCGCAGGTGCGGGCCTGTGCTATTTGCAACGCGATGGAACGACGCATGCGGCGCGCGTTACGGCGCGTGCGCTTACAGGGAACGTTCGATTTCAGTGATGCAGGCGTCGACGGTGCGGACGGCGAACTCGGCTTGCTCTTCGTCAATCAGGAGCGGAGGACAGAAGCGCAGCGTGGTGTCGCCCGAGCCTAGTATCAGCAAGCCTTTGTGGAAGGCCATTTGCACGAGGCGATTGCGGAGATCGGGAGCACGTTCTTTGGTTTTTTGATCGCGGACGATTTCGATGCCGATCATCAAGCCCTTGCCGCGAACTTCGCCAACGATTTTGTGACGCGTAGTCCAATCGGCGGTGAGGCCGCGGATGAATTCGCCCATTTGCGCGGCGTTCGCGATGTATTTCCGTTCGAGCAGGTCGATGGTGGCAAGCGAGGCAGCAATGCAAACGGGATTGCCGCCGAAAGTGGAGGCGTGCGCTCCGGGAGTCCAATTCATGACGCTGGCGCGGGCGATGATGGCGCTCAGTGGCATGCCGGAGGCAATCCCCTTGGCGGTGCAGATGATGTCCGGCTCGATGCCGGAGTGATCGCAGGCCCACCACTTGCCAGTGCGTCCCATGCCGGATTGCACTTCATCGGCGACGAACATGATGCCGTGCTTGCGGCAGATGCGTTGCAGGCCTTGCAGGAACTCCGCGGGCGCGGGCAGGTAGCCGCCTTCGCCCTGGACCGGTTCGATGAAAATTCCAGCGACTTCGTCGGGATCCACGCGGCGGCGGAAGAGTTCGTTTTCAAGATAGGAGAGGCAGTCGGCGGAGGCGTGTTCGGCGCGAATTCCGTACGTGCCGCGATAGGTGTCTGGATAGGGCATGTGGAAGACGCCGGAGAGAAGCGTGCCGAATCCTTTGCGCTGCACGGCGCGGCTGGCGGTGAGTGAAAGCGCGCCCATGGTGCGGCCGTGGAAGGCGCCGTGAAAGGCGATGAGTTTGTCGCGCTTGGTGTGGAATTTCACCAGCTTGATGGCTGCTTCGATGGCTTCGGCGCCGGAATTTCCGAAATAGACGCGTTTGGGTTCCTTGCCGGGCGCGAGCGCCGCCAGTTTTTCGGCGAGTTCAACCATGCTGGGATAGTAGAAATCCGTGCCGGACATGTGAATCAGCTCGGCGGCCTGCTTCTGGATGGCGGCGACAACTTCAGGATGGCAATGGCCGGTTGCGACCACGGCGATGCCGGCGGCGAAATCGAGGAAGGTGTTGCCGTCAACATCCTCCACGGTTGCGCCGCGGCCGAATTTCGCAACCAGCGGATAGTCGCGGGTGTAGGAAGGCGAGACCACGTGATGGTCGCGCTCGACGAGTCTCTTGGCTTTGGGGCCGGGCAATTCGGTAACCAGGTGGGGCAACTTCGAATCAACTTTGCTGTCCGTTACATGCATTACATCCTCCAGAAATAAATTTTGAAATCAGCGCGCACACCGGTTCCCCGCCGGGGCATGCTGAAAAACGAAAGTTGGAGGAGGCTTACTTAATCAACGCCGTAGAGATTCGGGCGCTCGTGAGAGGGCTGGCTATGCAGCGAGAGGTCGTGTTTTGCGGTGATGGTCATTTGTACTTCCAACGGACAGAGCCGTCACGCGTGTCCTCCACGATGATACCAGAATTGAGGAGTTCCTGGCGGATTTCATCGGAGCGTTTGAAATCGCGGCGTTTCTTGGCGGCGTTGCGTTCGGCGATGAGCTGCTCGATTTTTTCTGCAGTCCAGCGGGATTGTTCAAGGCCAAAACCGAGGTCGCGAAGTTTTTCATCGTCATCAGCGGCGAGGACGGCGAGGATGGCGTCAAATTTTTCCATGCTGGCGAGGACGATGGGTGCGTCTTGCTGCAGGAATTCGCCGCGGTCCATCGCGGTGTTCACGTCGCGGACGAGATCGAAGATGGCGGCGAGGGAGAAGGCGGTGTTGAGATCGTCCGCCAGGCCGGCGTCGAAATCGGCGACAGCTTTTTCTGCGCGTTGGGCGATTTGCGGATTGGATCCGGCTGCGAACTGCTCGGTTTTCAGGCGCGCGACGAAATTGCGCAGGCGTTCGACGGAGTTGGCTGCTTGCGTGAGGCTATCGGCCGTGAAATTGAGCTGGCGGCGATAAGGAACAGAGAGCAGCAGATAGCGGATGGAGGAAGGTTTGGTTCCCTTGGCGAAAAGATCGCGCAGCGTGAAGAAATTGCCGAGTGATTTCGACATTTTCTCGCCGTCGACGATTAAGTGTTCGGCATGCAACCAGAGCTTCACGAAGGGCTTGCCGGTGGCGGGTTCGCTTTCGGCGATTTCGTTTTCGTGATGCGGGAAGGCCAGGTCTATGCCGCCGGTGTGAATGTCCAGAGTTTCGCCCAGATATTTCATGGCCATGGCGGCGCATTCGATGTGCCAGCCTGGACGGCCGGGGCCGATGCTGGTCTCCCAGAAATGCTCACCGGGTTTGGGAGCTTTCCAGAGGGCGAAATCGCGGGCGTCGTCTTTTTCGTAGCGATCGTTATCCACGCGGGCGCCGGCTTTCATTCCGCCGAGATCAATTTTGGAGAGCTTGCCGTAATCCGGAAATTTGGCGATGCGGTAGTAGATGGAACCTTCACTGGGATAGGTGAGTCCTTTTTCCTGCAGGCGGGAAATGAGCGCGACCATGTCCTCGATGTGGTCGGTGGCGCGCACGGTTTCCTCGGGCTGTTGCAGATGCAGCGCGTTCATATCTTCGAAGAAGGCCTGCACGTATTTTTCGGTGTATTCGCGGATCGTGACGCCAGAGGCCGCGGCGTTCTGGATGATGCGATCGTCCACGTCGGTAAGGTTCATGACTTGCAGGACGCGCAGGCCGCGGGAGAGCAGGAAGCGGCGCAGTACGTCCTGGAAGACGAAAGTACGAAAATTGCCGATATGTGCATAGTCGTAGACTGTGGGGCCGCAGCTGTAGATGCGGACTTCGCCCTTGTGCAGGGGCTGGAGGGTCTCGAGGCGGCCGGAGAGCGTGTTGTGGAGACGTATGTCTGTCATTTTCAGCGCTATGGCAAGAGGACGATTGTAGCTGAGGGGCGTGTTTGGGGCAAAGGGCGGAATGGAAATGCGATTGCAGATAGGCAATAGAGGGACGGGCCCGGGTTGGTTGCGCCGGGCGAGTCGCTACCGGAGCTATGTTTCAAGGGGAGCCAGGAGCCCACAGAGGGCCTTTGGTACCCACGGTACGTTCGTACCATTTTCAAAAGGATGTGCTCAGGTAGTCTATAGGGAGAAATGAGGGCTCGCAGCCGGAGATCCGGCGCGTGGTTGCAATGGGGAACATATGAGAAAAACTCTCTTGCTGGCGGGGATTTTGATTTTTGCGGGGACGGCGCGTGCGCAGATCGGTGGGTCGATCAACAACCTGGGAAGCATAGGCAGCGGGGGAAGCTTGAACGGTCTGAACGCAGGCGCGGTGACGTCGGTATCGGTCCCTAGCGCGCCCACGGCGGCTGCCGACAGCGTCGTGAATCTAAATTCGAAGAACCCAGGGGCATTCGTGCCTTCGACGTTCACAAGTTATGGCGAGGCGGTAGAGTTGGGGAAGCTGGAAGCGTCATTGAAGCCAACGACATTGGCAGAGGCGGCGCGGCTGGCGCAAGAGCAGAAGAAGACTGCGAGCAGGAAAAGCGTGATTGTGGTGGAGAGAAACGACGACGGGAAATTGGTGATCGCTCCGGCGACCAAGCAGTAGCTGCAGCGCCGGCCTGCGAAGAAGAACACTCGCCCGCGTTCGCCGGTTCGGGATGACAAAGCGCGTTTTGCGTCCAGCGCTAGGGGAGAAGCTGGACGCGGCGGCTGGCAATGGTGCAGTCGCCTTCACCGAACGGAGTGGCGGTTAGCGGGCGAGATTTCAGCAGGAACATGCCCTCGAGGGGGAGGGCGTAGGTTACGTCCAGGACATAAACTTCCACGGGCTTTCCCACCGGCAGAGTAAAACTGAGCTCCACGCCTTTTGCGGGCAGCCCGTAAAAATCATAGGCATACCAATTGTTCTGATATTGGCGAACTTTTTCGGTTTGCGGTTGCACCGGCTCGTCTGCCGCTTGCACGGAATCGATGCGCGAGTTGGGCGGAAACATTACCACGGCTTCGGAGGCGCCGCGTTCGGAACGCAGCAGAGTGCGGTAGCGGCGTTTTGCGGGCAGTTCTGTGGATTCCAGGATCGTGAAGGTGGGTGGGGCAACTTCGACACTAGGGGCGGCGGCAAAAAACGCGGCGTCTGGAATCCACGGGAAGGCGCCGGTATCTTGGGCGCGAAAATTAGTCGCTAGGCGAATGGGTTCGGGCAAGTGAGTGGAGGCGGGATAGACGACCCATTGCGAATTGCCGGAGTCCGCTTCCTGAACGTATTGCAGGTTGACGTGCTCGGGAGCTTTGGCGGAGAACGCGGGGACGACGATGGCCGCGAAGGATGCGAGCAGCATCGTGGCGGCGGCAAACCAGGGCAGGGCCAGGAGTGAGAGGCCGCGGGCGCGTTGTACGTCGGCGAAAAGCGGCGCCAGGGGGCTGAGGAGCACACCGACCAGAACGGCGATTAGGGGCAGAGCGCGGCCGCCGAAACCTTGATGGAGCATTAGCGCCAGGGGAAAGCCGACGATCGCGGAAACGGCCAGCGGGAGAATTGCCGCAAGCGATGAAGATGTCGGGCGGAATATAAGCAAAAATCCGGCGAGTGCCGCGGCGCAGGTGGCGGCTAGCAGCACGTAGCTGATGCCAGGCATTCGCGCGGCGAGGATGATGGACAGTAAGGCCCACCAAATCCACGTGCCCGACCACAGGCCGAAAAATCCAGCGCGCGAGGCAAAGCGCAGTGCAGTGAAAGAGAGTAAGGCGATGGCGAGAGACCAGAAAGCGGCTTGCGCGGGATTAGGATGCGCCGTCCAGAGGACGGGCATGGCGCCGGCTTTGCGCAAAATGTAGCTGAGAAGAAACGCAAAAATGGCGACGGCGATGATGGAGATGGGCCAGGCGAGAAATCCCCAGAGAAATTCCGGGCCGGTGAGGCGTTTTTTGTAGAAGATCCAGGCGATTTCCAGCAACAGGAGAAATGCGGCGGACAAGGCGATCGCGACAGTGCGAGTCGCGGGCCAGCGGATGGTCCAGCTGCCGAGAAGATCGAAATAGACAGCTTCGGATTTCGCAGGATTGGAAATGTCGGCATTGGCGAAGGCTTGGAGAGAACTGAGCGCGTTGTCGCCGTGATGTTGGAGAGTGGCGGGATCGGCGTTTTCGAAATTGTCGAGTGGCGTGTGGTAATGAACTACGTCGCGAATGTTGGCGAAGTTGAGGCCTTGATATCCGGCAGCTTTGAAGACGGTGAAATCGGTATCGTTGGGGATTTGTTTGTAGGCGGTGTAGAAAACGGAGCTGGTGACGGGATGTGCGGCGTGTTGCGCGAAGAGGCGCACGGCCCACTGATTGGCATCACCGGTTTCGAACATGAGGCTGGGGCCGGAGGTGCCGCGGCTGTCAACGTTGACGACGGCGCGGACTTCTTTGGCCCAGGGATGTTGATTGACGAAGACGCGCGCGCCGAGCAGGCCGGCTTCTTCGCCGTCGTCGATTAAAAAGATGATGGAGTGGCGCGGGTGCGGGAGCGATTTGCAGGTGCGCGCGATCTCGAGGACGGCGGCGGCGCCGGCGCCGTCGTCGAAAGCGCCGGGACCTGCGGGGACGGAATCGTAATGTGCGGCCAATAGAACTGTGGGGCCTGCCGGTTCTGTGCCCTCGAGACGCGCGAGGACATTTTGCACCGTGCCGCAGTCGCCTTGTTCGTCGCAGGCGAAGCCGGTCTGAACTGTGGGCAGGTAGCCGGCGTTTGAGAATTCGTCGAGGATGCGGCCGCGGACTACGTCGTTTTGCGCGCTGCCGGTGGGATGGGGGATGCCATCGCCTAGGAGCCGATTCAAGATTTCACGGGCGCGCGTTGCGGAAAATTCTGCCGAGGGGGCGCTGGCGGGCTTGGGCGAGGGCGGGCGCAAACCCTCAAAAGAAAGAAAAAAGATGGCTGCGAGAATGAGTAGTACGGCGAACGCGTGATTAGAAGTTGGTCCAGGATCCTGAGGCAAGCGCGCCTCCTGCTGACCGGATGCTAAGTTGAGGATGGTTGTAAGTCAATGAGGAAGAAAGTGATGGGGGCAAGTGATGGGTGATTGCTGAGGAGTGATGAGCGGCTCGGGGATCGTCGGTGGGCGGCCGCGTGGTCGGCTGGGTCCTGGGAATCGGGCAGCGGCGAGTGGCTGCTGGCTCGAACGGCTTTTGGATTCGGGCGTACTGCCCGGTGGGTGCGTTTGGCGATTGAGCACTACAGGATGTGCAGAATCTGGAAAAGCGGGCTTTACACCGATGGCGGCGCATGCTACTTTTTAGTCCCGTAACCGCCGTCCCGGAAGCGCCAGGCGGAAGGGCCCTTGATTATTGACCCTCCAGCGTTTTTGTCTCGAAATACCTCCGAAAAAAGTTTGACCAATTGAAGCTCCTTACGCCATCGAGTTGGAGGGAGCAAACTGTGCGAGGAAACTGGTGCTGAAACTACGCAAAGTCGAGCTGTTTGGGTTTAAGTCCTTCTGCGAGAAGACTCCGATCACTTTTAGCGGCACCGGGATCACTTGCATCGTGGGGCCGAACGGGTGCGGGAAGTCGAACGTGGTGGACGCGATCTCCTGGGTGTTGGGAGAGCAGAGCCACCGGATGCTGCGCGCGGAGCGGATGTCGGACTGCATTTTTAACGGGACCGCGAAGCGGCCGCCGATGGGATTGTCCGAGGTAATGCTGACTTTGGTGGACCCGGAGCTGGCGAACGCAGTGGCGGCGGTGATGGACGCGCCTGAGTCCGAGACGCCTGCGGTGGTTTCAGAGACTACGGGGCCTGTGATTGTAGAGGACCAGCCGCAGCCGGAAACGAAAATTGTGGATGGATTTATTGAGATGGTTGACGGGGAGACGGCTGTCCCAGGGACCGTTCGTCTTGAGCCTGCGCCTGCGTCGGATGAACCGGGCAAGCCATGGAAGAAACGCGGCGCGGAAAAGCCGGCGATTGCCATGAAGGCCGGCGAGATTGTGGTGGGGCGGCGGCTGTATCGTTCGGGGCAGAGCGAATACTTGATCAATGGGCGTGTGGCGCGATTGCGCGACGTGCAGGAACTTTTCATGGGAATGGGGCTGGGCCCGGACAGTTACGCGATCATCGAGCAGGGACGCATCGGGCAGATTCTGAATTCGAAGCCGATGGATCGGCGGGCGATTATTGAAGAAGCAGCGGGCATCACCATGTACAAGACCAAGCGGCGGCTGGCGGAGGCGAAGCTGGAAGCGTCGAAGGTAAATCTTTCGCGCGTGCACGACATTCTGGTGGAAGTGGAAAAGCAGCTGGCTTCTTTGAAGCGGCAAGCGTCGAAAGCGCGGCGTTATGCGGAATTGCGCGAACAGATGCGCGGATTATTGCGCAGCGTGCTGGCTAGCAAGGCCGAGCATTTGGATCAGGAAGCGGTGCGGCTGGAGAAATTGTTGCGTGAGATGGATACGGCGGAAGAGGGCGAGGCGCGTTCGGTGCATGCGCTGGAGAGCGAGCAGGAACGATTGAGCGCGCGGACCTACGAACTGGACGCGGAGTTGAGGCAAATTCAGAATTTGCTGGGGCAGACGGCGCTGGATCTGGATCGCTCGGAAAACCGGATTACTTTTAATCGCGAGCAGACGGCGCAGATTGATGCGCGAGTGGCGCGGCTGGTGGTGGAGACGGAAGTAGCAGAGCGGCAAGTGGGTGACATGACGACGCGCATGACGGCGCATCGTGAGGCGGTTTTCGCGTTGCGTGAGCAGACGGCTGGCGTGGAAGCTTCGCTGCGCGTGACAACCGAGCAATCTTTGGCCAGCGTGAGCGAGCAACAACAGCTGGAAGCGCGCATGGAAGAGTTGCGGCAGATTGCTGGACGTTTGGTGGAGGAATCGGCGCGGGAGCAGGCGGAATCGGTGCAGGCGGAAGAAGCGGCAGCGCGGCACGCGGCGGCGGAAGAGCAGCGGACTGTGGCGATGCGCGCGGTCGAGACCGAGTGCAGTGCGCTGGCTGGGAAAGTTGCGACGGCGGACGAGACGTTTAGTGCGGCGGAGGCGAGCGCGCTGCAATTGGGAGTGATGGTGCGCGAGACGCAGGGGCGATTGGTGGAATTGCGCCGGGGACAGCAGGAAACCGGGCAACAGCTGGAGCGCATGCGCGAAGGGCTTTCGGCGGAACGCGCGCGGCACGCTTCGATCGAGCAAATTTTGAGCGAGCGCGCTTATACCGCAGACGCGGTGCAGAAACTTTTCAACGTGAGCGGCGAGCGCAGCGCCGATACCGTTGGCGGGGCGTTTCGCGCAGTGGGATTACTGGCGGACTACACGGAGGTGCAGGAAAAGTACGAGGGCGCGATCGAACAGTTTTTGCGCGATGAATTGGAGTATGTGGTGGTGGAATCGTTTGACCAGGCGCGCGCGGGAATTTCGCTGCTACGCGATGAAATGGGCGGGCGCGCGACGTTCTTTGTGGATTCGTTGAACAAACTGAATCTGGCCGCGCCGGAAGCGGATGCTTCCCTGCCGATGCCGGACGGGGTGCTGGGGCGGTTGGATCGTTTAGTGGAATTCCGCGAGCCGCTGGGGCCTGCTGCGAAATATTTTCTGACGAAATTGCGCACGGCTTATGTTGTGGAGAACGCGGCGCTGGCCGAGCAGATGGCGCACGACAATCCGCACAGCTATTTTCTGACTCCTGAAGGGACTTGTTATCACGGGCGGATGGTTTCCGGAGGACGAGCCGGTGAAGCAGGGCCGTTGGCCTTGAAGCGCGAATTGCGGCAGCACGAAGCGGAAGCGATGCGGCTGGAACGCGCGGTGAGCGAACGGCAGGGGGAGATGACGCGGCTGGAAATGGCGATTGCCAGCGGTGAGGAGCAGGTGGCGTCCGCGATCGCTCGGCAAATGGAAGCGGAGAAATCTTTGGTAGCGGCAACGCACCAGCGGGATCAGGCGCGCTCTGAATTGCGCCGGATCGAACAGCAATTCGCGACCGAGCGCGAGGAGATTGCGCGGCTTCATGCGGAGGCGGAGGCGGCACAGCAGCGCGCGGCGCATGCGCGGCGCGAACATTGGGCGGCCGTGCAATCGCGGGAGGCAGCGGAGGCGGAGAGCGCGGAAGTTTCGGGGCGGCTGGGGCGCTTGCGGCAGGATTTCCAGGCGTTGCAGGAGCAGGTGGTGGCGCGGCGCGAAGAATTGGCGACGATGTCCGAGCGGCTCTCGAGCGCGGAGTCGGCCGAGCAACATTTGATTGCGGAATTGACCGCGGCGGGCGAGCGGATGACTTCATTGCAACAACAGCAGGCGGCGATGGTGCTGGAGAAAATGGAGCTGGACGGTTCCTGCCAGCAGCTGGGGATGCAAGTTGAGGAATTGCGCAAGGAGAAAGCGCGCTTGGAAGAATTGAAGTTGGCACTGGAAACCGAGTGGGAAGGGGCGCGCACGCGAGCAGCGCAACTGGACGAGACGGTGCGCGGCAAGAGGCAATCGCTGGACGAATTGCGAGCGGAACGCAACCAGCGGCAAATCGAGAAGGCGCGGAATGATGCAGATCGCGATTATCTGCGACAGACGTGCATGGCGGAATTGAACGCGCAGCCGGAAGAATTGATGGCGCAGGAAGCGCAGCTGCTCGCGGGCGAAGAACTGATCGCGGCGGAAACAAATTACAACGAGATGAAGGCGCGCGTGGATGCGATGGGCCCGGTAAACATGATGGCGCTGGAAGAGTTTAAGGAATGCGAGGAGCGCGATACTTTCTTGCGGCGCGAGCGGGACGATTTGGTGTCGTCGATTCAGAATACGCAGCTCACGATTAATGAGCTGGATCAGGTTTCGCGTCAGAAATTCGAAGAGGCGTTTAATTTTATCAATGCGCATTTCGCGATTGCGTTCCAGTCCCTCTTTGGCGGCGGGCACGGGGAAATGCGGCTGGGCGAGCCGGACAGTTCGGGTGAGGCGGGAATTGATATCGTGGCGCAGCCTCCGGGCAAGCGGCTGCAGAATATTTTGCTGCTTTCGGGTGGAGAGAAGGCGCTGACGGCGTTGGCGCTACTGATTGCGGTGTTCAAGTATCAGCCCAGCCCGTTCTGCATTTTGGACGAGGTGGACGCGCCGCTGGATGAGGCGAACGTCGGGCGATTTAACAAGATGCTGGCCGACATGTGCGGGCAGACGCAGTTCATTGTGGTGACGCACAATCGCAAGACGATGGAGATGGGGTCGGTGATGTACGGCGTGACCATGCAGGAACCGGGCGTTTCGAAGTTGGTTTCTGTGAAGTGGGAAGAGAACGCGGCGGTGGTGGCGCCCAAGAGCGCGAGTAATGCGGCGTAGGCGGGCGTGCGAAATTTTGTGAAGCAGCTGCTTCAGTGGCATTTCCTCAATCGGGGCCTCGGCGGCGCGATCGTTTAGTTGCAAGAACCTTACGGAAAGCTCGTTCGGAAATTCACAGGCGCTTCGCGCCTGTCTTTATTTGTGTCGCCGCCAGTTTCGGTCACACATCGAGGGGCCTGGTGGGGTTCGTGGGGATGGTTAATCCCGCCAGGGGAATACGGGTTCGCGCAATATACGAACGGATTGAATGGGAGTAACACGTCGTCGAGGTGTGAGGCCAAGCGGAAGCTGGCCACTACCCGTCGATCGCGCATTTCGGAATCGCAGGATGAATCGCGCCGCGGCGCGATTCAGAAATTCAAATGCAAAGCCGGAGCCTCGCGCGCATGCGCCATTCCGCATCGCGGGTTTTTGTTTTTTGTGCGCCTGGCGCATAAAATCTGGGCACAGAGGCGGGCTTATGATCATTGAAATGCGGACCTATCAGATCAAGGCGGGGATGCGGGCGCAGTTTCTGGAGATATTTCGCGCGAAGTCGGTTCCGGCGCATGCGCAGGTTGGGATGAAGATTTTGGGACCGTTTCTTTCGGTGGAAGATCCCGATACTTTCTTTTTTATGCGAGGGTTTCCGGATCTGGCTTCGCGCGAGCCTATGAAGGCGAAGTTTTACGAGGGCGAACTTTGGAAGCGTGAGCTGGAGAGCGTCTTGATGCCGATGTTGGAGAAGTATGAGGTTGTGGTGGTAGAAGATCCCGAGAACTTGATTCGCTGGTCGACGTACGGTTAGCCAGCGAAGATATTTTTGTTCAGGAAGTCGTTGCGGAACTTGCCTTGCGGGTCGTACTTGGTGGCCAGCGCGATGAAGTCGGGCGTTCTTGGGTACAGGCTGCGCAGGATTTGTGGAGATGTGGTGAACAGCTTGGCCCAGTGGGGCTTGGCGTTAAATGGGGCCAATTCCTTTTCAATGAGCGGCAGCAAGCTGCTGACCGCGGGCCAATCGGGCTTCCAGGTGAAGTGAATGGTTACCGAGTCTTGCTGGTGGCACGGACTCATCCATAAGTTATCGGCTGCGATGGCGCGGATTTCGGTTATCAGCAAAGACGGTGATACCTGATCGCGCAGGCGTTCGACCGCTAGAATCGCTTCCACGGCGTGCCGGCGAGGAACAAAAAATTCCGACTGCAGCTCTTTGCCGGCGCTGGGCGTGAAGCCCACGCGGAAATGGGGCAGGCGCTCATACCAGGGCCCGAGAATTCCCATCTGCTCGGTGCAATTCTCCGCCGAGAGTTCGGCAATGGGATGCAGGTTGCGCGTGGCGAGCGTGGCGCCGAAGAATTCCGGAGCGGCGTGAAAGGCGGCGCCTTCTTCCAGACGACTCTTGATCCAGACTTCGTTGACGCGCTGCTTTTGCCAGTCGGTGAAAAAGCTGACGCTGTAAGCGCTGGATTCGATGGCATCAAAATGATCCTGCAACGCGCTCAACGGCAGGTTCTGATAAACGTACTGGCGCATCCTGTAGGAGGGCTGAATGTCGAGGGTGATGCTTGTGATCACACCGAGAGCACCCAGACCCACGACGGCGCCGTTGAATGATTCGCCGTCACGCGCGCGCGACAGCTTCAAGACGTCGCCCGATGCCGTGACGATTTCAAGCGCAGATACCGCGGTAGAGAGATTGCCGTTCTTCTCGCCCGAGCCGTGGGTCGCCGTCATGCACGCGCCGGCTACCGAAATATGCGGCAGGGATGCGAGATTGTGCAGGGCGAATCCGCGGGAGTCGAGATAAGGTGCGAGTTGGCCGTAGGTAATGCCGCCGGCAACCGTCACGGTGTGGGCCGCCGGATCAATCGTCACGACTTCGTTCATAGGCTGCAGCGAGAGGAAGCAGTCTTTGCTGTCGGCAATGTGGTTGAAAGAATGGCGGGTGCCCAGGACCTTGAGCTTGCTTTCGCTTTTTACGTAGTCGCGAGCTTGTTGCAGTGAGCTGGTGGGGTAAAGACGTTCGGTGCCGTATTCGATATTGCCCGCCCAATTTTTGAGCTTCTCCGCGCCGGCCCACGCGAAGGCCCGCGAGGCTGAGGGAACCGCCATCGCTGCGGTGAGGAGTTTCATAAAAGTTCTTTTATTCATGGCACGGGTTCCGGGTGGCGGGCTTGGCCACCGAGCTAATCCTACTACCTTCCTCGAGCCGCAAGAAATCAGGCCAGGCTGCTGCGCGGATTCTTAACGGTTGACATGGCTTGGCGCTGCGCTAGAATGTGCGGCGCTGCATCGAGGAACATCACTTGGCATCCCCACAAATGACACCCGTAATATCGCAGACGAATTTTCCTGGATTGAAGCTTCGCGGGCGCGGCAAGGTACGCGACATCTATGAGGTTGGCGACAAGTTGCTGATTGTGGCGACGGATCGCTTGTCGGCGTTTGATGTGGTGTTGCCGACGCCGATCCCGGACAAGGGGAAGGTGCTGACGCAGCTTTCGCTTTTCTGGTTTGAGAAGCTGGCTGGCTTGGTACCCAATCATATTATTTCCGCGAAAAATTTTGGCGGCGAATTGGTGCCGTACGCGGAGGCGCTGGAAGGCCGCGCGATGCTGGTGCGCAAGACCGAGCCTGCGCCGATTGAATGCGTGGTTCGCGGATATATTTCGGGGTCGGGGTGGAAGGATTATCAGAAGACGGGAGCGATTTGCGGGATCAAGCTGCCGGCGGGGATGCGCGAGTCCGACCGGTTGCCCGAGCCGATCTTCACTCCTTCGACGAAAGCCACTACCGGGCATGATGAGAATATTTCGTTCGATCAGACGGTCGAGACGGTAGGGCGGCCGCTGGCGGAGAAATTGCGTGCTACGAGTCTGGCGATTTATCGCAGCGCCGTGGAACATGCCGCGAGCCGCGGGATTATCATTGCGGACACGAAATTCGAATTTGGATTGATTGGTGACGAATTGATATGGATTGACGAGGCGCTGACTCCGGATTCTTCGCGCTTCTGGCCGTCGGATGAATACGTGCCGGGGCGCACGCAGCCTTCTTTTGATAAGCAATATGTGCGCGACTATCTGGAAAAGATTGAATGGAACAAGCAAGCTCCGGGTCCGGCGCTTCCCGCGGACGTCGTGGCGGCGACACAGGGGAAGTATCGGGAAGCCTACCAGCGAATTACCGGCCACGAATTAGACTAAAAAGAGATTGCAGCGGGCAGCGGGCGCGACGATGGGTGCGTTGCGGATGCTGGCGCGCGGCGTATTCGTTTTGGCGATTCTCCCAATGCTCATGCGGAGCGTGTCATCGTGAAAGAACAACTGGAGTCTTTAATTGGGATGATGGTAGAGCGCGGGATTCTGCTGGAAGAGGCGGTTACGGAATTCGAAAAGAAGTTCATTAAGCGCGTGCTGGAGCGGCAGGATGGGAATCAGTCGCGGGCGGCGAAGGTGCTGGGGATTCACCGCAATACTTTGAGCAGGAAGGTGGGGGAGTATAAGTTGGATCATGCGGGGCATAAGCGGGGGTAGCGGTTCCTGCAAGCGCAGCTGAGGTGCATTTCGATACAGAAGAAAACGGCCGGGGCTTTTCCGCTCCGGCCATTTTCATTTTCGGTTTGCTTCGGATGATTACTGTTTGGGCGGCACCTTTTGGTGCTTGCCGGTCGCGGCCTTTTCCGGGATCGTCGTGGGATCTACTTTCACTTGATCCCAGTGCAGGAGAAAGGGCGAGGGATCGTAACTGACGATCGCGCCGGAGAAGCGAATGCCGTCGTCCTTGGCCAGGCGGGTGACGTCCGGCTGAGGAGTTTCCTGGGCGGCGTTGGGCGTTCCGGCGGGCGGAGTCGCGGTCCAGACCTTCACGTCCATGTTCGCCGTGGTGGCGTTTTGCACTTCGTTTTCGTCGGCGCCCGTGAAGACTTCAAAGTTGATGAAACCTTCGCCTTGCTTGACTTCAATGATTTTGCCGACGACGCCTGGAAATTGCGCGCCGCAGATGGCGAGCCAGGTCTGTTTGGCTTTGTCGCCGCCGCCACTGAGATCGGTCAAAACGGTTAGAATCGTGCTGGAAGCCGCTATTTTCTGCAGATCGGCGGTCGCGGGAATGGTGTACGTTGCCGGACGATCGCCCGAAGTGCCCGCTAGCGTGAGCAGCTCGCTGAGCTGCGCGTCCACCGAGCTATCGCAACCGGGTTGTTCGTAAACCAGGATTGCTTTGCGCAGATAGTCCTTGATCTTGTCCGCATCGGGAACGCCCAGGTTGATGGAGCGGGCCAGGGCCCAGAAACCATCCACGGATTGCGGCGGCGCCTCGCCCAAGTAGGCGAGACCTTCGCGGTAGTAGGAGATGGCATCTTTGGGATTGTCGGCGGTGGCTTGCTTGAAAGCCTCAATCGCGGCGGGGAAATCTTTCAACTGGAGATCGGCAAAACCGGCGGCGGCGTCGAAAAACGCGATCCCGGGCTTTTTCTGTTCGGCGAATTGCTCGTCGGTTAATTTGGAATCGGCGGGCTTGGGATACTTCGCAAGGAGATCGGCGCCTTCTTTGGCGGCGTCGCGTTCTTTCACCAGCTGATCGTGAGCGTCGGGCGCTTTGGCATTGAAGGGCACGGATTGAAAAGCCTGGACGCGAGTCTGAAGCGTTTGCAGCCGCGTGCCGGTGTCCAGCTTATCGCCCATGGCGAGCAATTTGTCGGAGTACTCAAGCACTTTGGGATAATTTTTCAGCTCAGCGTAGGTGGAGGAGTAGAGCTGGTACACGTAGGTCATCAGCGTGGAGCTGGGAAACTTGGCGACGAAATCGTCGAGGAGCTTGATGCGATTTTGCGCGTTGGTTTCGGCGCGGGCGGCCTGGAAAGCGTTGTACTCCGGAATGGTGTAGGAGGTTTTTCCCTGGTCTTGTTGCTGGCCGTTTGCTGCGGCTGGTCGCGCGGAAAAACAAAACAGAACGAGAGCAGCGAATAGAATTCCCTTCGTAGCAAAGCGCATTCGTATCATCTCTTCCCTGCCTCCTGGACCAGTATTGGTACGGATGAACAGTATCGCCTAGGGCCACAACCCCTGAAGGATAACGAGCTAAACGAAACCGGGATTATAGGGAAACCCACGCATGCGTGCAAGGTGAATCCACCTTGCGGACGGAATTGGCGTCCCAGTTCCAGCTGGGTGAATGTTCTCACGCGGATGATAAGATGGCAAATGGAAGCGAATTGTCGCCTCGCTGGAGAGCTGGATATGAATATCGGAAAACCGTTGGCAGGGAAGGTCGCGATTATTACCGGAGCGAGCCGCGGCATTGGTTTCGCAGTGGCGCACCGCTTGGGAACACTGGGCGCGAAAGTGGGAGTGTGCGCGCGCGACGCAGGGAAGCTGAAGAGCGCGGCGGATGAGCTGCGTCCGGTAGCTGCCGGCGTGTTGAGTGAGGCGGTCGATGTGACCCAGGGCGACCAAATTTTAGCCTTTGTGCAAAACACGGAGAAAGCGCTGGGCCCCGTCGAGATTCTGGTCAACAACGCGGGGATCGGGTACTTCGGACCCACGCACGAGGCCACGGAAGCGAATTGGGACAGTGTGTTAGACACCAATTTGAAGGCGGTGTTCCTGGCGAGCAAGGCGGTAGCGCCGGGAATGATTCAGAGGCGAAGCGGGCATATTATCAATATCGCCTCGCTGGCGGGAAAGAACGCGTTTGCCGGGGGTGGGATTTATTGTGCGTCGAAATGGGGGCTGCTCGGATTAACAGAGTGCATGGCGGAGGATTTGCGGGGGTATCAGATACGGGTGAGCGCGGTTTGTCCGGGGAGCGTGGCTACGGATTTTTCGCCGCAAGGCAAGAAGGATATCAGCAAGATGTTGCAGGCAGAGGACATAGCCTTGGTGGTGGAGATGATTTTGAGGCAGGCGCCACAGAGTTTTATCAGTGAGGTCTTGTTGCGGCCTACGCAAAAGCCGTAGTTTTCGCTGGTGATATGGCGCGGTAAGACCACGGCGCGGTACAAAAACGAAGACAACAGCGCCGGCGTAAGCCCGCCTTACCGGCAGGCAGATCGACTCCACCCACGATCAACACCTTTACTTTCAGTCGTTTACCCTGGAGTTGAATCTTCTCGGCGGAGGGCGCATCGAATCGTTTAAGCTTGAACGATTCGAGCTTAAATCAATATGCCGACACACTTCGAGGGCGATGCGGACACGGTACGAGCTTTGAGCGCGTTCATCAATTTGGTGCGCGCGTCGGATTCGACGATCGCCAAGACCAGCGCTCATCTGGAGGAGCTGGGAGTGACCAATGGGCAGTTTGCGGTGCTGGAAGCGCTGCTGCACCTGGGTCCGATGTGCCAGCACACGCTGGGCAAGAAACTATTACGCAGCGGCGGAAATGTGACGCTGGTGGTGGATAACCTGGAGCGCCACGGATGGGTGCGGCGGGAACGGCAGGTGGAGGATCGCCGCATGATTCAAATCCATCTGACGCCGAAGGGGCGGCGCTTAATCACTCGGGTGTTTCCCGAGCACGCAAAAGTAGTGGCGAAGATAATGAGCCAATTGAGCGCCACGGAGCAGGAACAATTGCGCAAGATTGCGCGCAAGCTGGGCCGGGGCGCGGATGAATTGTGCACAGAAAGAATGAAGAGGGAGAAAGAAAATGATCACGATCAGACCAAGTAACGAACGCGGCCACAACCAAATTTCGTGGCTGGATTCCCGATTCTCATTTTCATTTGATCAGTATTACGATCCGCGGCACATGGAATTCCGTTCGCTGCGCGTATTGAACGAAGACGTAGTGGCGCCGGGACAGGGATTCGGGATGCACCCGCATCGCGACATGGAAATCCTGACTTGGATTCTGGATGGCGCGCTGGAACATCGCGACAGCATGGGTACGGGCGCGGTGATTCGTCCTGGGGAATTGCAGCACATGACGGCAGGGACGGGAGTGTTGCACAGCGAATTCAATCCTTCGCCGAAGGATTCGACACACCTGCTGCAAATATGGATCACGCCGAAGCGCAAGGGCCTGGAGCCGGAGTACGAGCAACTGGCATTTCCGGACCAGGACTTGCGCGGCAAGTTTCATCATGTGGCTGGGCCGGAAGCGCCGGTGACCATTCACCAGGATGCGGACCTTTTCATCACGCGGCTGGATAAGGGCCAGGAAACCAAGCATGCGCTGAAGGCCGGGCGCCATGCGTGGGTACAACTGGCGAAGGGTGCGGTGAAGTTGAATGGTGTGGAATTGAAAGCGGGCGACGGAGCGGCCATTACCAAGGAAGACGAAGTGCGGGTGGAAGCGAAGGAAGCGTCGGAAGTGCTGCTGTTTGATTTGGCGTAAAAAATCTGGAAAGGAGAGATGCGAATGAACTCAGCAAACGATATAACCACGTTGGCGGGGCGAATTCTGATCAGCGTGATGTTTCTGATCAGCGGATTTTTTAAGGTGGGCGGTTACGCGCAGATAGTAGGTTATGCCACGGCGGTGCACTTGCCCGCGCCGGGCGTGGCAATTGCGCTGGCGGCCGCGGTGGAACTCGCTTGTGGCCTTGCGATTCTGGCGGGATTCAAAACGCGGTTCGCGGCTTGGTTGCTGTTCTTGTATCTGATACCGGTGACCTACTTTTTTCACAATTTCTGGGCGGTGCAGGGGCAGGAGCAGCAAACGCAGATGATCAACTTTTTGAAGAACGCGGCGATCATGGGCGGCTTGCTGGTGCTGTCTGTGAATGGAGCTGGGGCTTATTCGGCGGATCGGGCGCTGGCGAAGAAGGGTTGAGGAAGAGTTAAGATTGCGGGACGGGTGCGGAGAAGTTGTGCGCAGCGGCGGGCACGGCATGCTGTGCCCCTGCGCCCGTCGTCCGCGGGTTCCATTGGATTGGTAAGGCATCGCGAACGTCATCTTCAAGGAGAAACATATGAGTGCATTGAAAAAGACAGCCACTACCAGCGCGCCGATTCATAGCTTGATTGGGGAGCGGTGGAGTCCGCGGGCGTTTGCGGACCGGCCGGTCGAGCCGCAGAAATTGCGCAGTTTGTTTGAGGCAGCGCGATGGGCGGCATCTTCTTACAACGGACAGCCGTGGAATTTCGTTGTGGCGACAAAGAACGATCCAGAAAATTACCACAAGGTGCTGGAATGTTTTATCGAGTTCAACCAGGGCTGGGCCAAGAATGCACCGGTGCTAGCGTTGAGCGTGGCGAAATTGAAATTCGATCATAACGGCGAGATCAATCGTCATGCATTTCATGACGTGGGACAGGCCGCCGCGACGCTGGCGATACAGGCGGAGGAGCTGGGACTGGCGGTGCATCAGATGGCGGGAATTTTGCCGGAGAAGGCGCGGGAAATTTTTGCGATTCCCGACGGATATGAAGCTGTGACGGGGATTGTGATTGGGTATCCGGGCGAGCCGCATACTCTGCCGGATCAGCTGAAGGAGCGGGAATTGGAGCCGCGGGCAAGGAAGCCGCTGGATTCGTTTGTGTTCACCGGCAAGTGGGGCAAGGTTTCGCCGATTGTCAGCGGCAAATCCTGAAACCGAGGCGCGGGACGCGGCGAGCCCCGCGCCGAGTGCCGGCTCCTAGATTTTCGGCAAGACGATTCCCTGCTGGGATTGGTATTTGCCTTTTTTATCTTTGTAGGAGACTTCGCACTGCTCGTCGGATTCGAAAAAGATCACCTGGCAGAGGCCTTCGTTGCCGTAGATTTTGGCGGGCAGAGGAGTGGTGTTGCTGATTTCCAGAGTGACGAAGCCTTCCCACTCGGGTTCGAAGGGCGTGACGTTGACGATAATGCCGCAGCGCGCGTAAGTGGATTTGCCCACGCAGAGCGTGAGCACGTTGCGCGGAATGCGGAAATATTCGACGGAGCGGCCGAGCGCGAAGGAATTGGGCGGCACGATGCAGACGTCGCCCCTGAATTCGACGAATGATTTCGAGTCGAAGTGCTTGGGGTCCACGATCGAGGAATTCACGTTGGTGAAGATGCGGAATTCATCGGCCACGCGCATGTCGTAGCCATAAGAGGAGACGCCGTAGCTGATCACGCCGTCGCGGACCTGACGGTCTTCGTACGGCTCGATCATTTTGTGTTCTTGCGCCATTTTGCGAATCCATTTATCGGACTTCACGGACATCTTTTTCCTCCCGGAATTGTGTATGAGCGTTCTGTGCTGATTGTTGTGCGACGCAACGGCAAAATCTGTACTGCAGCGGCTAAAAGCCGCAACGCTCTGGCATAGCCTGTGTCGTGGCTAAAGCACGACCTACAAAGATTTTCAACTCACCGCAACTACGCCCGTCCCGCTCAGCGGGCGGCCGCAACAATTCAAAGACAAAATGAAAAACAACTGCAAAAGGCAGCGGCAAAGGCTGAGGCTCGTCTTAGCACCCTGCGGGCGCGCGAGGCGTTGCGAGCCCGGCAGTGTATTACACGGCACGGCGCTTGACAACCTGCAACCCCCTGTCTAGCATAGGTTTCCGGCCTGCAGGAGGAACGTGTGATCAAGCTCGACATCGTTAACGCAATCGTACAGAAAACTAATATTACTCGAACGAAGGCCGAGCAGGCGGTGGAAACCGTCTTCGAGGCGATGAAGAATGCGTTGGGCCGCGGAGAACGGATCGAACTGCGGCGCTTCGGCGTGTTCAACGTGAAGCCGCGCAAGACGGGCATCGGCCGCAATCCACGCACGGGGCAACAGGTGAGTATCCCTCCGGGCAAGGCGGTGCGCTTCAAGCCCGGCAAGGAATTGCAGTCGCTGCCGGCGGCTGCCGCGGCGCCGAAGCCCTGAGCGAGTCTGCGTCGCGGCCGCAGGGTGAGGTACGTCAGCGTGGCTGAAGCTGAAGCCGCGGCCTACAAAGATTACCGAGTTGTGACACGGAATGGCCTTTCTGTTTTTGAGCCGCGCGGTAGCCGCATTCGGCGCTGGGGCATCCAACCTTCATGGGCAATAGCACCGGCAACGGGCATGGCCGCGTCCCGCTGGAAATTCTCGACCGAAATTACCCGGAGATTATTGATTTGCCGCCGCCGCGGATGCGCGCGCGACGGCGGCCGACTTGGCCTGCGATTGCTTTCTTTTGTTTGACGTTGCTGATGACGCTTTCGGCCGGGGCCCTGATTGCGACTTCGTTTGCGGCCAATGCGGAGCCTTTTTCCGGGAATGAGAGTTTGTTCGCGATTCCGCTGCTGCCGTTTCAACATCCGGGCCTGTTGCTGCTGGGAATTCCGTTTTCGCTGACGCTGCTGGGATTTTTTATGGCGCACGAGATGGGGCATTTTCTGGCGTGCAAATATTACGGAATTGATTGCAGCTATCCGTTTTTCCTGCCTTCGCCTTTTCCGTTTGGCACGTTCGGCGCGGTGATATTAATTCGCGCGCCTTTTACGACGCGGCGGGCGCTTTTTGATATTGGCATCGCGGGACCGATTTTAGGATTCATTGTGGCGGTGCCGCTGACGGCTTATGGAATCGCGATGTCGAAGGTCGTTCCGGGCGTGCAGGACGATGGCGGGCTGATATTCGGATTTCCCGGGCTGATGAAAATCTGTATGGCGATGTTTCATCCTGGGACTGAGGCGAAATCTCTGTTGTTTCATCCGGTCGCGCTGGCTGCGTGGATTGGGCTGCTCGCGACTGCTTTGAACCTGCTGCCGGTCTGGCAACTGGATGGCGGGCACATCCTTTACAGTCTGGCGCCGGAGCGCCACCAGCGGCTTTCGTTGACTGCGGCGGTGGCGCTGCTGTTCATGGGAGTTGGGTACTGGCACGTGTGGGCGTTCTGGGGCATTGTGTTGCTGATATTGTCGCTGCGATTTCCGCATCCAGCGCCCTTTGACCGCTGGGAGGCGCTGGACGCTTCGCGGAAGCTTTTGGCTTGCTTGGCGCTGATTATTTTTCTTTTGTGTTTTACGATGTGGCCTACGAATAACCTCTGGTAGCACAACTCCACAATTAGAAAAGGCTGGCGGGGTCTACGTCTACGATTACGGCGGTTTCGGGGATTTCTTTTTTTGCGCAGAAATCGAGGGCGCCGCTTAGGGCTTGGGAGAGGGCGGAGCGTTGCGCGGATTTTAGGAGGAATTGAAAGCGGTATTCCTGGCGCAGGCGGGCCAGGGGGGCGGCGGCGGGGCCAAGGATTTTTACGCCGCGATTTTCGAAGGGCGCGAAATAGGCGGCCAGGGCGCGGGACCAACGGATTGCGTTTTCGATTTTCTTATCGCGAACCAGGATGCTGGCTAGCGCGCTGAACGGCGGATAGTGCAGCATGCGGCGAAAGTGGGCTTCTTTTTCGTAGAACGCGAGATAGTCCTGGTTTGCGGCGTGCTGGATAGCGTAGTGCTCGGGATAGTGCGTTTCGACGAGGACTTCGCCGGAAAGTTCGCCGCGGCCGGCGCGGCCGGCGACTTGGGTGAGCAACTGGAACGTGCGCTCGGCGGCGCGAAAATCGGGGCGGCCTAGCGCGAGATCGGCGGCGACGACTCCGACGAGAGTGACGCGCTGAAAATCGTGGCCCTTGGCGACCATCTGCGTGCCGACCAGGACATCGAGTGCGCCATTTGCGAAGGCGCCGAGGACTCGCTGGAATTCACGTTTGGTGCGGACGGTGTCGCGATCGAGGCGGGCGATTTTCGCCTCCGGGAAAGTTTCGTGCAGATATTCTTCGACGCGCTCGGCTCCGTCGCCGACGAAATACATGAATTCGGCTTGGCATTTCGGGCATTGCTTGGGCGGACGAAGCGAGTAGCCGCAATAGTGGCATTCAAGGCGCTGGCGATTTTTGTGATAGGTGAGCGCGATGCTGCAATTCTGGCATTGCACGAAGGAGCCGCAGCTGCGGCAGAGCGAGGACCAGGAGTAGCCGCGGCGATTGATGAGGACCATCGCTTGCGTTTTTTCCTCGAGGCGTAATGCGATTGCGGCTCTGAGCGATTCGGAGACGGGCGCGGCCTTGTGGGCGCGTCGGAATTCTTCGCGCAGGTCAACGACGCGCACTTCGGCTAGTGGCCGGTCAGCGACGCGGGCGGTGAGTTCGAGTAGATGATATTTTCCGTCGCGGGCGTTGTGGTAGGTCTCAAGCGATGGGGTGGCGGAGCCTAGCAGCGCTACGGCTCCTTCGAGGCGGGCGCGATAGACGGCGGTGTCGCGGCCGTGATAGCGCGGCGTTTCTTCTTGTTTGTAGCTGGTTTCCTGCTCTTCGTCCACGATGATGAGTCCGAGATTTTCGAGCGGCGCGAAGACGGCGGAGCGCGTGCCGACGACGACGCGCGCTTCGCCATGGCGTGCCCGCCACCATTCGCGGGCGCGTTCGCTATCGGGCAGGGCGCTGTGCAGCACGGCGACCTGTTCGCCGAAGCGCGCGCGGACGAGGCGGCCGACCCAGAGGGTGAGCGCGATTTCCGGGACCAGGACGATTGCGGTTTTGCCGCGGGACAGAACGGCTTCGATCGCGCCGAGATAGACTTCTGTTTTTCCGCTGCCGGTGACGCCGTGGAGCAGGGCTGCTGTGAATTTTTCGGCCACCAGCCAGCGCCAGACTTCTGCCAGGGCGTGTTTTTGTTCGGAGTTCAGCAGGTTGGTGGGCGGAGTGAAATCGGTGTCCCAGGGATCTTCTTCGGCGGTTAGCGGCTCTTCCCAGCTGAGCAGTAGGGCTGCGCTTTCCAGGCGCTTGATGACGAGTGAAGTGACTCCGGCTCTTTCGAGCAGAATTTCCAGCGGAAGCGGGACTCCCGCGTCCATGAGAACTTCGCGAACGCGGCTTTCGGGTTGGCCGATGGGGAGTTCTTCGGTGTTCGGGCGCCAGGCTATGATTTTTTGCGTGCGCGTTTTACGCCGGCGGGTAGTTTCGTGGGCTGCGAGATGGCCGCGACGGACGAATTTTTCGGCGGCGGTTGCGCCCCCGGGAAGGCGCGCTACCCGGGTTTCGGTTAGCGCACGGCCGGGTGCGTCGGCTTTTTCTTTTTCGAAGCGGCGGAGAAACTCTAGCTCCACGGCTTCCACATCGGTATTTTCTTCGTTGGTGGCGAGATCTTGCAGATAGGCGCGACCTTCGCTGGTGAGCCAGTATTCGCGGTGGTGGTGGAGTTCGACTTCGGGCGGGAGCATGGCGCGGAAGGCTTCGCCGATGGGGGCTAGGTAGTAGCGGCTGATCCATTGGCCTAGTTCGATCAGCTTCGGGGGAAGCGCAGGGACGCGGTCGAGCAGTTCGGCAATTTCTTTGATGCGTTTGCTTTCCGGGGCGCGGGTGGAGACGGCGAGGCCTACGCCGATCATAGCGCGGTTGCGGAACGGGACCAGGACGCGGCGGCCGACGAGTTCTTCGCCATTGAACGAAGTGGGCACCGAGTACGTGAACGCCGAGCGCAGTGGGACGGGGAGTGCGACTTCGAGGTAGCGTTGGGTCATTGGATCAGTGGGATAGTGTAACAGCGTGCGCGAGCCGCGATCACCTGGGGACGCGCGAGCTATGCTATGGCGAGTTCGAGTCCTTCCGCAATGGTTGCGGAAGCGGCGTACGCGACGTGCAGCACGCGTCGCGGCAGCGCGGAAGGCGACTTTGACGAGGCGTGAACGATCAGCGGGCTCATGATCAGAATCCCTCCCCGCGGAACCAGACAATCGACAGCGGTCGTGCGAGCACTCAGGCCGCGGATCGCATCGTCGCTCAGGACGCCCATCGAGTGCGTTCCGGGCAGGACACGCACGGGACCGTTTTCGGGCGTCGAGTCGTCGAGATGCAAGCGCAGCGCTACCACGCGCGATAGTGCGCTGGCTGGCGCGTTCGCATAGATCACTCCATCTTTTACTGACCAGGGTCCCCACCCAGGAAGTTCCCGCCGGTCTCTGAGCGGCAACGCTTTGTCCTGATGCCACGCTACGATCCAATTGGAAAGGGTAGACTTGTCGAACCATGTGGCCGTGAATGGAAATGGATCGCACCCGAGAACTTCTTGCGCGATAGCCCGCAGTCGCGATTCGCGGGCGACCGCGAGGACAGCAGGATGTCTGATAGCGTGCCGCATTCCCGCACGGCTTCGCGGTAGCGGATCGCGCTTGAGACTTTCATCAAGTTGATCGAGATCGCTGCGCGTTAAAACCTCGGGCAGGATCGCAAAACCTTTCTTCTCAACTTCGGCCTGTTGCATTGCCAACTCGCTCCGCGTTCGTTCGGATAACGCAATTAAGCTACGACCTAGGAAGATTCTCGAGTTCTTGCACAGACTCTGAAGCCACGACATGCAAAGTTTTCAAGCAACATCCCCGGCTACCCCGTCCCGCGTTGCCGGACCGAGCGCTATAAATTCAACGGCAGCTTCAGTGACAAACGCAATAGAGCCGGCGGGACACCGGCGCTACCAGCGAGGGGCGACATCAACGTTTTTTTGGTTGCAAGCCGAGGACGGCCATTACTTTTTGCAGGTCTTTCCAGACTTCGGGTTTGGCTGCGGGATTGCGGAGCAGGTAGGCGGGATGATAGGTGGGCATTAGTTTCACGCCGCGGAAGTCGAACCATTCGCCGCGCAGTTTGGAGATGCCTTGGGCGGTCTGCAGAAGGGTTTGCGCGGAGCAGCTGCCCAGGGTGCAGATTACTTTGGGCCTGATCGCGTCAATCTGGCGCATTAGAAATGGAGAGCAGGTGGCGATTTCGTCTTTTTCTGGGAGGCGATTTTCCGGCGGACGGCATTTTACTACGTTGGCGATGTAGACGTCTTCGCGCTGCAGGCCCATGGCTTTGATCATGTCGGTGAGGAGCTTGCCGGCGCGGCCGACGAAGGGTTCGCCGCTGAGATCTTCGTCGCGGCCGGGGCCTTCGCCGACAAACATGAGGTCGGCGTTGGGATTGCCCGTGCCGAAGACGATCTTGGTGCGGGCTTTGTGAAGTTTGCAGCGGGTGCAATCGCCGATGTCTTCGCGGATGCGCGGGAGAGTGTCGCCTGCGATGCGCTCGATTGCTTCGAACAGCGATGGGGCGGCTGCGGGCAGGATGGTGGCGGCTGGCGCACGACCCGGGGCTGCGTCGGCCATCATCGCTGGCACAGTTGGTGCAATCGCTGCGGGTACGATCGAGGAGATGTCGCTCGACGTTGTGACACTGCGGGCCTCAAGCGATACGGCTTCTTCTGCAATTGCGTGCACCTGGGGGCGGTCGCGATAGTATGGAGCCAGGCCTAGATCTTCGCCGTAGCGCAGCCAGTCTTTCACTTGTTCTTCAAGATGCGTTTCGCTGCGGGTGCCCACACCTGCGCGCTTGGCCGGATCCATGAATCCTCCACATAAGAAGAATACCGCTTGAGAATCTACTTGGATTGTTTCTGAATATCCAGTACCTGGTCGAGGATGCGGTTGGCTACGTCGAATTTGTTGAGCTGAGGGAGTGGGAGTTCGCGGCCGTCGCGGAGAAACAGGGTGACGATGTTGGTCTCGGTATCGAAGCCGGCGCCGGCTTGGGTGACATCGTTAGCGACGATCATGTCGGCGGATTTGCGCTGGAGCTTGCCGCGGGCATTTTCGGCGAGGTTATTTGTTTCGGCAGCGAAGCCTACGAGGATGCGTTTTCCTTTTTCGCGGCCTAGTTCGGCCAGAATATCGGGCGTGGGTTCCAGCTCGAGGGTGTAAGTGCCATCGCCGCGTTTGATTTTTTTATCTTGACTGGCGGCGGGACGATAATCGGAAACGGCGGCGGCCATGATGGCTACGCTGGCTTCGCGGGCTCGTTCGCGAACCGCGTGATGCATTTGTTCGGTCGAGCGCACCGGAACCCAGTCGACGCCTTCGGGGATTTTCAGGTCTGTGGGGCCGCTGACTAGAATGACGCGTGCGCCGCGACGATGCGCTGCTTGTGCTAGAGCGTAGCCCATTTTTCCCGAGGAGCGATTGGTGAGAAAACGGACCGGGTCGAGATCTTCGCAGGTGGGGCCGGCGGTGACGAGGACGGTTTGTCCGGCATAATCGTGGCGTAGGCCGAGGACGTCGCAGACTTTTTTGACGATGGATTCGGTTGCGGCCAGGCGCCCGGCGCCGGTCATGCCGCAGGCCAGGTAGCCTTCATCGGGATCGACGATGTGGACGCCGCGGGCGCCGAGGGCGGCAAGATTTTGTTGTGTCGCGGGATGCTCCCACATGTTGACGTTCATGGCCGGGGCTACAACGACGGGAGCTTTCGTGGCTAGATAGAGAGTGGAGAGAAAATCCTTGGCAATGCCGTTTGCGAATTTTCCGAGGATGTCGGCGGTGGCGGGGGCAACCAGGAGCAGATCGATGCGCTGGGCTACGGCTATGTGTTCGATGGCGCTTTCAATGTTCGCGGGGGCTGAGCCGGCTGCCGCGAAAATGTCTGTGATTACTTTTTGTCCGGTGAGCGCGGCGAAGGTTAGCGGGGTGATGAATTCCTGTGCGGCGCGGGTCATGACGACCTGAACGTCGAGTTTTTCTTGCTGCAGGCGGCGGACGAGTTCGGCGGCTTTATAGGCCGCTACGCCGCCGGTTACGCCTAGGGCTAGTTTCATGGACGTTCGGTCCGCTTAAGGGAATGATGCAAAGTCATCGGTGGCTGCCTTGCGACCGATGGCGCACGGAAGCGCGCCGCTACGATTGCTAATGCAAAGGCAACGTCAACAGCGCCGCCTAAAAAGCTGGCGGCCACTACAAATTCAACTGCAACCGTACAAGAGCCGGCGAACCGCCGGCGCTAGGAAAGTCCCAACCCCGGGCTTGCCTTCACTTCTTCTTTTTCTCGTTGATGTCTTCGGCTTGTTCGTTAAGGTGCGGGGCATCGTATTCGAGCAGGCCCTTTTGCAGTTCTTCTTCGGCGATGCGCGTGGTTTTGCGCGACCGGGGGTTATCCACCATGGGGCGGCCGCCGATCAACAACTGGCGAGCGCGGCGCGCGACGACTACGACGTAGGCAAATTGGCTATCTGGTGCATCCTTGAGATGAGCCATGTGAAGATCAGCCTCCAAAAGACTTCAGGATTTCGCGAATTCGTTCTTCATTCGGCGCCACCCGGCAACGCGAACCCAGAGCGATGGCCTGCACTTCCCTGCCCGCGCGCTCGAGATCATCGTTGATGATGGCGAAATCATAGCTGCTGTAATTCAACATTTCCTGGCGGGCCCGTTCCAGCCGCCGGTGAATCTCGTCTTCGGAATCCTGCCCGCGCGCCCGAATGCGCCGTTCCAGTTCCGCGCGCGAAGGAGGCAAAACAAAAACGGCCACCGCGCCCGGAAGTTTCTGTTTCACCTGCAGAGCACCCTGGACATCGATTTCCAGGACCAGATCTTTTTTCTCCGCTTGCGCTCTTTCCAACCACTTGCGCGGAGTGCCGTACCAGTTCTTGCCGAACACCTGAGCGTATTCCAGGAATTCACCGCGCTCGACACGCTGCTGGAACTCACCCTCGCTAACAAAATTGTACCACTTGCCATCGCTCTCCGTCTTGCGCGGCGACCGAGTGGTACACGAAACAGACAGCAGGGTGCCGGGGACCTCCAGAATCTTCTCCACCAAGGTAGATTTTCCGGAACCCGAGGGGCCGGAGACAATCAGCACCAGCGGCGGAGCTTGGCTCATTCGATGTTCTGCACTTGTTCGCGCAATTTTTCGATCTCGGATTTGATTTCCAGGCCGAGGCGCGTTATGTCCAGGCCCGCGGCGTCGTTGCCTGGCGTTTTGGAAAGCAAAGTGTTCGATTCGCGCTGCATTTCCTGGAGCAGGAAGTCGAGTTTTTTGCCGACGTCGGAAGCGCCCGAGAGCAACGACTCAAATTGTTGCACGTGACTGCGCAGGCGCGCCAGTTCCTCGCTGACGTCGCTGCGTTCGGCGGCGATGGAGGCTTCTTGGGCGAGGCGCGCGGGATCGAGCGGAGCTTCGCCCAGTAATTCCTGCAAGCGGGCGGCAAGTCGTTTGGCGAAAGCGGGGCGCGCGCCTTCGGCCAGAGTTTCGAGTTGCGCAACGAGTGCGGCGATATGGCGCAGACGCGCGGCCATTTCCTCGCGCAGATGGCTGGCTTCCTGCTCGCGCATGCGATCGAGTTTATCGAGCGCATCGTTAAGGCAGCGCGAGACGACGGATTCGAGGCGTTCGATTTCACCTTCGACCGATGTAGCGGCCGCGCCGATAACTCCGGGCAAGCGCAGGATGGAGGCCAGGTCGGGTTCGGTTTGAATGCCGAATTCCTTGCGCAGCGAATTGACGGCTTTCAAGTACGCGGCGGCGACATCGTGATTCACGCCAACCGCAGCGGGACCTGCGAGTTCGTAATGCAAAGTGAAATCGAGATGGCCGCGGCGCACGCGTTCGCGGAGAATCTGGCGGATGCGCGGCTCGAGCGGCTCGAAGCCTTCGGGAATGCGCAGATGCAAATCCAGGAAGCGATGATTCACGGCGCGGATGGTGACGCGCAGGCTCCAGCCGCTTTCGACGGCGCGCGCTTGCGCGTAGCCCGTCATGGACTTCAGGCCAGTGGATTGCGGCTTGGCGGGATTCACGGAGATTGATTGTGAGCCGGTGCTGGGCATTTTTACAAGGGGCCTGCGGCGCGCGACGCAGGTTCGGCATCGCGAAATTGCATTTCGTACAAACGGGCGTAGAGGCCGCGGCGCTCCAGCAATTCCTCGTGAGTACCGCGCTCGCGAATTGTGCCTCCTTCGAGGACAGCAATCAAGTCCGCGCGGCGAATGGTGGAGAGGCGGTGGGCGATGACGAAGACGGTGCGGCCGGTCATAAGATTGTTGAGCGCGCTTTGCACGAGCATTTCGGATTCGGAGTCGAGCTCGGAGGTGGCTTCGTCCAGGATGAGGATCGGCGCGTCTTTGAGCAGAGCGCGAGCGATGGCGAGGCGCTGGCGCTGCCCGCCGGAGAGGCGCTGGCCGCGATCACCGATGAGTGTTTGATAACCCTTGGGCATTTGCATGATGAAATCGTGGGCCATGGCGGCTTGGGCGGCGGCAAAAACTTTTTCTTCGGCCAGATCGGGACGGCCGTAGCAGAGATTGCTCCAGATCGTGTCGTTGAAAAGGATGGTTTCTTGGGTGACGATAGCCATTTGGCCGCGCAGGGAGCGGAGGCTGACGCCGCGGAGATCGTGGCCGTCGATGCGAACGGCGCCGGAAGTAGGAGTGTAAAAGCGTGGCAGGAGATTGACTAACGTGGTTTTTCCCGCGCCGCTGGAGCCGACGATCGCTACCACGGCGCCTGCGGGAACTTTCAGGACGATGTTGTTGAGCGTGGGCGAATCGGCGTCGTCATAGCGGAAGGTGGCATTTTCGAATTCGACTGAATGCGAAAAGGGAGGGAGGGCGACGGCGCCCATCGCGTCGAGCTTTTCTTCAGGCAGATCGAGGAATTTGAAAACCTGAGAGGAAGTGCCGAGCGCTTGGACGAAGAGTTGATAGATGCTGCCCAGGCGCTTGATGGGCTCGTAGGCTTTGAAGAGCGCGAAGGTGAACGCACCGAAGGAACCGATGGTCATGCGGCCGACTTTAATTTCCCCGCGAGCGTAGAGCAGGATCATGGCGATGACGACGGCGCCGAGGACATCCATAATGGGGCCGGTGGCGGCCATGGCGCGGATCCAGCGCATATTTTCGCGAAGCAGCTTGCGCGCGGCTTCGCGGAATTTGCGAATTTCGAAACCTTCCATGCCGAAGGCTTTCACGACGCGATTGCCGCTGATGGTTTCCTGAAGTATCTGACTGAGGTCGGCGAGGCGGCTGCGGCTGGTTTCGGTGGAGCGGCGGATGCGGCGGGTCAGTTTTGCGACGGGCCAGACGACAAGCGGGACCAGGACCGCCGAGCCGATGGCCATGCGCCAGTCAATCACCAGGAGCACGGCGACAAATATGACCAGGTTGAAAATTTGGCGAAAGAAATCGGCCAGGTAATCGGAAAAGGCGGTGCGCATCTGCTCGATATCGGCGATTACGGCGGACATAACGCGACCGACGGGATTGTGGTGAAAGAATCCCACGGGCTGCTGGACGATCTTCACGTAAACGCCGTTGCGCAGGTTGGTGACGCCGGCGAGGCCGACATATTGGATCAGGGTGCTGCCGAAATATTCGGCGATCGCCTTGACCAGAAAAATGAAAAGCAGGGAGAGGGCGAAGACGGACCAGACGTGGTGGACGCTCGAGGGGACGAAATCGTTCAAGTAGACGATGCGAGCGGTGCCGGGAACCTGGAAGAGCACGAGTTTTTGCAGTGAGGACTCCGGCTTCAGGACCACGTCGAGCGCGGGCTTGATGGCGAAAGCGACCAGGCCTTCGGCGACGCCCATGACGGCCATGAGCAGAACGCCCGCGGCGAGCGGCAAAGTGAAAGGAGCGAGATAGCGGAGGAGGCGCCGCAGCTCTTCGCGCTGGGTGAGGTTTGCGCTGCTGTTTATTTTTTCAGAATCCAAATGGAAACCCTTGGCCGCGGTGGCACGGCTTTAAAATTTCAAGCAGTGGATTTGTCAATGTCGCGATGCACAACTTTGGCTGAGTAGCCTTTGTGCTTCAGGTCGCGACGGATGACTTCAGCCAGCGCGACCGAACGGTGCCTTCCCCCCGTGCAACCGAGCGCGACTGTGAGATAGCTCTTGCCTTCGGAAATATAGTGCGGAATCAGGTAGAGCAACAGACTTTCGATGCGGCGGAGGAATTCACCGGTTTGCGAGAAGGAGCGGATGTAGCGCGCGACCCGCGGATCTTTGCCGCTGAAGGGACGCAGGCGCGGCACGAAATGCGGGTTGGGCAAAAAGCGCACGTCAAAGACCAGGTCCGCATCCGCGGGAATGCCGTAGCGAAAGCCGAAGCTGACAACCGAAACCAGCAGCGGGCGGCGGCCGGGATTTTGGAAACGGTCAATGATGAACTGGCGGAGCTCGTGCACGTTGAATTTCGTGGTGTCAATAATTACGTCCGCCAGGCGGCGAATGGGCGCCATGCGGCGGCGTTCCAGGCGAATGCCTTCGGCGATGGAATGATCCTGGCTGAGCGGGTGCGGACGGCGGGTTTCGCTGAAGCGGCGGAGCAAGACTTCGTCGCTGGCTTCGACGAACACCAGAGTGGCGGGATGTTCGGACGCGAGCTTGCGATAGATTCTGGGGAGCTTTTCGATTTGCTCGCCTTCGCGCGCGTCCACCAGTAGCGCGGCACGTTCAATTTCGCCGACGCCTTCGACGTAGAGTTCGCTGAAGGTCGAGATCAGGCCGACGGGAAGGTTATCCACGCAATAAAAACCGAGGTCTTCGAAGGTGTTGAGCACCGAACCTTTTCCGGAGCCGGAAAGGCCGGTGAGAATTACCAGCTGGCGGGCATCGCGACTGCGAATTCTGGGGGTGCGGCGGCGGCGCGTCACGGCGGGTGGTTAGGCCTTGACCCGTCGGCGGTGCGTACTGGGAATGCGGAGGTCTTCGCGATATTTGGCGACGGTGCGGCGCGTGACCTGAATGCCCTCTTCACTGAGGCGTTTGGTGATTTGCTCATCGGTGAGAGGGTGCGCGGTGTCCTCCTCGTCGATCATTTTCTTAACGCGACGCTTCAGCGAGAGCAGAGACATTTCGCTGCCCTGCGGACCGTTCACCGATTCGCTGAAAAAATAACGGAGTTCCAGGACGCCTTGCGGCGTGTGCACATATTTATTGGCGACGGCGCGGCTGACGGTGGAAGGGTGCACGCCGACTTCTTCGGCGACTTCCTTGATCATCATGGGTTTCAGATGATCGGCGCCGTAATCGAGGAAATCGCCCTGGCGGCGCAGGATGGATTGGCAGACGCGTTGGATGGTGTGTTTGCGCTGCTCGATATTTTTCATTAGCTGGATGGCGGCGGTGAAGCGTTCCTTGACGTAATTGCGAACGTCGCGGTCGGCGGCATCGCGGGCCAGCAGGCGGCGATACATGGGATTCAGGCGCAGCTGCGGTAGGTCGTCTTCGTTCATTAGGGCTTGCCATTCGCCGTCAACTTTGCGGAATTGGACGTCGGGTTCGACCAGGCGCGGCTCGATGTGGTTATAGCGCAGGCCGGGCTTGGGATCGAGCTGCTTGATGACGTCCACCGCGCGCTTCACGAGCTCGACGGGACGATTCAGCGCGCGGGCGACTTCCTTGAGCTGGTTATTCTGCAGCAGCTTTAAATGCTCGGCGATGATTTGCTGCGCCAGGGTGTTCTGCGGGTCGATCAGCTTGAGCTGCATCAGCAGGCATTCCTGCAGGTCGCGCGCCCCGACACCGGGTGGATCGAATTCCTGGACCATGGCGAGGGCTTCTTCTACGTCTTCCATGGAATAGTTGCCGGACTGCGCCAGTTCTTCCAGGGTAGCGGTGAGGTAGCCGTTTTCATCGAGGTTGCCGACAATGCCTTCGGCGATCTTGCGCACGGTTTCGGTGCAGATGCTGACGCTGAGTTGCCAGGCGAGGTGGTCCGCCAGATTCTGCGCGGAGGAAAGGAATTTATCGAAGGAGGGGCGTTCGATATCTTCGCGTTCGCTGCTGCCGGCGCGTTCTGAGCCGGCATCGAGATATTGCGTGAAGAAAGAACCGAAATCGAATTCGTCGAAGGGATTGGCGGCTTCGGTTTCGGGGACCTTTTCGGTTTCTTTCTTGAGGAAAGCTTCGTCGGTGTAACTATCGGTCGCAGCCGCGCCCTCTTCGGTGACCTCATCGAGGACGGGATTGGCCATGATTTCCTGATTGATCATCTCGCGCAGCTCGAGGCGATTGAGCGCAAGAACGCTGACCATCTGCACGAGGCCCGGCGTGAGAATCTGCTTCTGGGCCACGCGCAAGCTGAGTTTGGGTGCGAGCCAGTTCATAGCAATCAGTTCAGCCGGAATCCTTCACCGAGATACACGCGGCGGACTTCGGGATCGCCCGAAAGCTCTTCCGGAGTCCCCGCTCTAAAAATTTTCCCGTCGTTAATAATGTAAGCACGATTGGTGACGGCCAAGGTGTCGCGGACGTTATGGTCCGTCACGAGTACGCCAATGCCCGCCGCGCTTAAATCGGCGATAATTTTCTGGATGTCCACGACCGTTAGCGGGTCGATGCCCGCGAACGGTTCATCCAGCAGCACGAACGACGGCGAAAGCACCAAAGAGCGCGCAATTTCCAAGCGGCGGCGCTCCCCGCCGGATAAAACGTACGCCCGGCTGTAGCGCACCCCCTCCAGGCCCATCTGCGCCAGCAACTCTTCCACGCGGTCGCGGCGCTGTTCGGAGGTTAACGGCAGGGTTTCGAGGACCGCGAGCAGGTTCTCTTCCACCGTCATTTTCCGAAAAACCGAAGGCTCTTGAGGAAGGTAGCTGATGCCGCTGCGGGCCCGGAGGTACATGGGTAGGTCCGTGATGTCCTCGCCGTCGAGAATTACACGCCCGTAGTCCGGACGCGCGAGGCCGACCAGGATATAGAACGTCGTGGTCTTTCCGGCGCCGTTCGGCCCGAGCAACCCAACCACTTCACCCTGCTGAATTTCCAGGCTAATTTTATCGACGACCTTCCGCCCTCGATAAGACTTACTGAGATCAGCCGCCTGAAGTTTCAACATGCCGGTTCATTTCTCAACCCGGTGCTTGGTCAGCGTGCGCGAACCATCTTGCGAATCGATTAAAATCGTATCATTCGCTACAAAGAAGGTCAACGAATGGCCCGTCGTTGTGTCGCTGGAAGCATCAATAATGGTGGGCTGGCCGCCGGAAAGGACGAATTTTCCGTCGGAGGCGGTGTATTCGGCCTGGTTGGCGGTGCCGCGGCGGTCGGCCTGGCGGACCGTAACACCCCCTAGGGCGAGGGCGTGGTCTAGCTGGCGGCCCTCGGCAGGGCTTCCCGCCCCCGGTTGGGCTGGCTTGGTCGCTGAGGATGGCTTGGCTGACGCCGCGGCCGGGGTCAGGAAGACATCCAGGGTGCGGGATTGCATTGAACCTTGCTGGGAGTCGGCGGAGACCCCGGGTTCCAGGTGGGCTTTGCCCGTGTCACCCCAGTAGGTGAGCATAGGGGCGCGAATCTGCCACAGAGTAGGCCCGGAGGGCGTCGTCGATATCGCTTTGCTTGACGGGGCGGGCGACGGGTTTGCGGGCGGCTGCGCGGCTTGCGAAAAATTCGCGACGACATTTCCAGCGGCTTGCAGTTTTTTCTCGTCGCGCCAGATTTCGATCTGGTTTGCTTCGAGCACAGAATCGCCTTGCCAGAGGCGTGCGTGGCCGACGTAGGTGACGTGGCCTGAAGTGGTGGAACCGGTGAGGGTGGCGGCGGAAATGTGGCCGGGGCCGGAACCGAGGCTCATGGCGGAATTCTGCGCACTGGGAAAGTAGGTGGAAAGCACTCCGCCTGACGCGCGTATGTCGCCGGACTTCTGATTGATGGCGACGCTGGTAGCGGTGGTGCGGCTCATCGAATCGGTGAGGACTGGCGAGCCGTCAAGCAAGATCAGCTCCGTCGAGCGGACAATGTTGGCGCGCTCGGCCGAGGCTTGACGATCGGCCTGCTGGAAGTGGACATCACCGGTCTCATCGAGTTGCTGCCATTCGCCGTCGGGTGAAAATTTCGCAGCCAGTTCCGCGGCTTTGATGATTTGCGGCGGCGCGGCGCCGATTTTTCGGGACACGGTGGCGCCGCCGTGGCCGAGCAGAGTATCGAGACGTCCGCTGGGCGCGAATTGCGCGACGAATCTCTTGGCGCGAAGAGTGGTGGTCTCGTCGGCTGATTTTGTTTCGATGGTGCCGGGAGCCAGAGTGCTGACGGTCTGAATTACTGGCTGGTCCTCGTGCTGCTCACTCGGCTGGTCGTTGTGCTGGCCGGGTCGCTCGCCGGAGCTGAAAGTGGCGAGCAGCGATTCGGTTTCGATGGAGCGCGATTCCGCGCCCAGGCGGGAACTGGCTTTCACGTTGCCGGTCGCCGTTATTTCGCGCACAAGATTGTGCTGCGGCGTCATGTTGAGCACGACGTTCGCGGCTGTGAGGTGGTCGGCGCCGCCGGCGGCTTCGCGAGAGCCTTCCACATTGCCGTCGGCGACGATCCGCTCGATCCAGCCGTCGGGGTTCAGGAAAAGATCAAATCGCGTGGCGGTCGAGGTGGATTTCCCGCGGGGGTCGTTCGAAGTGACTTGCGGATGGCCGGTGGCAATGGCGCGGCGAGCGCGGAATTCGGCATCGAGCTCGATGGAAATCTTGTCGGCGGAGATTGCGCGGTCGCCTTGGCGCACGTTCGCGGGAGCGTCCAATTCGACCATGCGATCATTGCGGCTGATTTCCATGCTGCCGCCGGTGGCGGTGACGGGAAGGCCGCCACTTCTGTCAGACGCTGCGAGATCGAGCTGCACGTTGTGCGAGAGCCGGACGATTTCTTTTTGCGAACTGTAAATCATGCCGTCGGAATGGCCTTCGCCCTGCGGGAAACGGAATTGAACCGGCGCGGAGGTGGTAGCGTCGCCGGACTCGCGATTGAAGGAAAGATTGTGCGTTGTGACTTGCAGAGTTTTGTCGGCGGGTCTTCCGGGATCGCCTGCGGGGGCGGCGCTGGCAAGATCAATCTTGACGTCTCCTTCGCAGACAACGTTTCCGGAGGCGGGTTCGTAGTTGCATTCGCGCGTGTGAATATTGTCGTTGCGGCTGCCGTCATGGCCGTAGATGGTGATCCAGACGTCCTGGAGCAGGGCGCGATTCTGGTCTTTATATTGGGTGGCGTGGGAAGCGCGGATGGTGAATAGGGCGCGGCCCTGGTCGGTGCCCACATAGGAAAATTCGGCGGATTGCTGCTGCACGGATTCAGGGATCGAAGGCGGCGCGTCTTTGCGGGCACGCGCGGCGCGGATGGCGCGCTGGGCATAGACGCTGGCAACGACGAGGACGATGGCAGCCGCAGCCCATGCCGCCCATCGTGCGTAGCGCGCTGACTCCTGATTGCGCAGAGTGATGTCTCCCTGATGCGCGGAATAGTTTGTTAGACGACGAGTATAGGCGAGAGGTTTGCCGCTAGCAAACGCAGGAGAGGGGTTGTGAGGCGACAGCGGCTGCCGATGTGTCGCGCGCAGGGCCGCGAGCCGCTACAGCGTCGACTGCGAAGCGCCAGCCGGGACGCCGGCGCTGCCAAACGCGAGCAACTGGATGCGCGGATGGTCGGCTAGGCGCCGCTTTTTGAGCGCGGAATCGTCTGGATTGAATTGGTCATCGCAGATGCGGCTAAAGGGCGTTCGGTATGAAAATATTTCTTGTAGGCGGCGATCCAGTCGGTTGAGATGTCGCGCTGGGCGGTAGCCAGGTCGAGGGTTCCCTGGCATACCATTTGGTGGAGATGTTCTTCGAGCGCGTCTTTGACGCGCGCGTTCCAGGTGGGCAGCGTGTAGGGTTCGGGCCAGAGATTGTGGATGTCTTCGCTCCCGCCCAAGCTCGGAGCAATCAGAAAATCGATTTCGTAATCTTCCGCGCGGGCGCTGGCGATTCCGTACTCGTGCAAGACCTGCTGGCGCAACGCAGCCGGGACATCCCGAACTACTTCTTCGTGGTCTGTCGAGCAGGCATCGCTGATGGAAATTGGGCGGGTGGCGCCGGGCGTGAGGGTGTGGTCGGGGACGGCAGCGTTTTCGATGGGCAAGAAGGACGTTGAGGGGCGTGGCGATGCGAAATGTTGCATGAGGAGCGCGCTTGCTGCGGCAATGAGGACGAGCGCCACGGGGACGTACGCTAACGCGCCACGCGGAAAAAAGAATTGCAGGATTCTCGGCCACGGGGCCGCGTCCGATTTGGCCGCCGCTGCCACCAGCTGGGACTTGAGCAGCGCGCGGGGGCCTGCCGCGGAGGGCAACTGTGGATCGAGCATGCCGCGATGCGCGTGAACGAAAGCGGCGATCGTAGCCTCCAGTTCCCCGAGGCGCGTGCGGCACAGCCAGCAGCCGGCCAAATGCGCGCGAACCTGGCGGGCGCGGCTTGCGGCGAGTTCACCGTCCGCCGAACGCAGAAGGTCCTGGTCCGATAGGTGGAGTTCTTCATCCCCCATAACGCGATCCTTTTTCCGCGCTTTCCAGACGCGCCAGAGAGCGCGTGAGCGAAAGCGATACGGAACCGAGTGAAATCCCGAGGGTTGCCGCGATCTCGCGGTAACGCAGGCCCTCCGCGCGCAGGGCGAGGCAGCAGCGGTCCTGTTCAGGCAAGGCGCGCAGCACGGTGCGCAGGCGCTGCAGAGTCTGGCCCGAGGTCATTTGTTCTTCCGGGTTGGGAGTGGTATCAAGCTTCGCGAGAACAATCGTCGAATCGTCATCCCTTGCGGCCTGAATTCTCTTGTTGGCGGCGCGCTGCTTCAGGGCGAGATTGTGGGCTACGCGAAAAATCCAACCACGCAGATTGCGGCGAGATTTACCGCGCTGCAGGTGGCGGAACAGAGCTAGAAAAACGTCCTGGGTGACTTCTTCTGCATCGTGAACGGACAAGCCGAACGACAATACGTAACGCAGCAGCGGATTGCGAAACTGGTCGAACAGGCGGATTACTTCGCGCTCGATTTCGGACGGCTTTTCGGAAACCGCGGCGGACGCGGGGATGGGAAACGACAGCTCGGCGGCGAAATTGCGCGGAGGCAGCAGCATGGGTCTCTGTATGTATATTCCATTCGCTGGATTTCTGTTCATAATTTATGGAGGGTGGTTATTGAGTTCGGCACGGCGTCCGAAAAGAGGCTGAACAAGAGTGCTGGCGGCGGAATATCCAATCTGAATGGCGTGGGGAAAGACGCGCAGAGCGGGCGATGGCGACATCGCAGGCGGCGAAGTTGCAAGCCATGCGGGGAGATGCATTGCGAAATCACGCGCGCCGGTCCTTGACTGCAGCTGAGTCATTTACATTTACGCGGAGAATTGCCTGGCTGTTTTTCTGGTGCGCATTGCCGCTTTATTGCCAGAGCAACCGGGGGGAATTGCGGCTGAAGGTGAGCGATCCTTCGGGGCTGGGCGTGAAGACGACGGTACGGATCGTCAGCGAGGCGAATCAATACCGAAATTCTTTGACGACCTCCGAGCAGGGGACGCTGGACGTGCCGCGGCTGCCCTTTGGCGTGTATCTGTTGGAAATTACGCAGGCTGGGTTCTCGCCGATGTCGGAGACTTTGGAGATTCGTACATCGATTCCGACCGAGCATACGATTCAACTCAAGCTGCCGTCGCTGAATCAAACCGTGACGGTTAGCGCGGCAGATACTTTGATTGATCCGGATCAGGCTGGGGCGGTGAGCCAGATCGGTTCGGACACGATTGAACACCGTCTGAGCTCGCTGCCGGGACGTTCGCTGCAGGACCTGGTGAATTCGCAGCCGGGGTGGCTGTACGAAGGGAATGCTGTGCTGCATCCGCGCGGGTCGGAATATCAGACGCAGTTTATAGTGGACGGAGTTCCGCTCCAAGACAATCGTTCACCCAGCTTCGGCAATGAAATTGAGGCGGACGATGTGCAGTCCATGAGCATCTATACGGCGGGAATTCCCGCAGAATACGGCCGCAAGATGGGTGGTGTGGTGGAAGTCAACACGATTCAGGATTCCGACCCGGGCCTGCACGGGCAGGTGGTTCTATCCGGCGGGAGCTTCGACACCGCGGGCGCTTTCGCGAGCGCGCAGTATGTGTGGGGGAAGAATACGCTGAGCGGGAGCGCCAGCGGAGCCATGACGGATCATTACCTGAATCCAGTCGTTCCGCAGAATTTTTCGAACACGGGCACCACCGGTGATTTTTCGCTGCGCTACGCGCGCAAACTCACGCCCCGCGACCGCCTTAGCCTGAGCGTGCGCCACGAACTAGCGCGCTATGACCTACCCAACGAATTGGTACAGCAAGAACCGCATCTGACGCCGCTCGATCTCGCAGCTCCGCCGGGAATACAGCGCCTGAACGCGGACAATCTGGAGACCATGGGCATCGCCACCTACCAGCACATTTTTCCTTCCAATGTGGTTGCTGACTTTTATGGCATGGTGCGCGACACCTCGAACGATTTTTACTCCAACATTTATGCGACGCCTATTCTGGTTTCACAGCACAATTGGTTTCGCGAAGGATACTTCAGAGGCGTGGTGACCACCGTTCACGGGCGGCACGAATTCAAGTTCGGTGTGGAGTCCGACAACACCTATCTGAACGAGAATTTCGGGTTCGTCATTACCGATCCAACCCAGTTCGACCCGGGCACTCCATCTCCGTTTAGTTTCGTGGCGAACCGGCCGGACCTGGAGCAGTCCGCGTTCGTGCAGGATCAGGTGCACCTGGGAAACTGGACGATCAATGCCGGGATCCGCTGGGACCATTATCAGTTGATATTGAACCGGCAGGCCGTCGACCCGCGCCTTTCGATTGCGCGTTATTTTCCCGCGGCTGGTCTGGTCGTGCATTTTTCCTATGACAGAGTGTTTCAGACGCCCTCGAACGAGAATATTTTGCTGTCCAGCTCGACGGCAGCGACGAGGCTGGATCCTGTTTCCCTGCAGTTACCTGTCGAGCCCTCGGAGGGAAATTATTACGAGGCGGGCGTGACGAAGGATTTTTTCGGAAAAGTGAAGCTAGACGCCAATTATTTTCGGCGGCTGGTGAACAATTATGCGGATGACGATCAGATTGACAACACCACGATCAGCTATCCGATCGCGTTTCGCAAGGCGATCATTTACGGAGCGGAAGCGAAGCTGCAGGTCCCCGATTGGCACGGCGTGTCGGGATTTTTGAGCTATTCCTACATCGTCGGCAATGCCTGGTTTCCCGTGACGGGCGGACTGTTTCTGGGCGACGACGCGGTGATACCGATCACAGGCCATTTGCCCGACTCGCAAGACCAGCGCAACACCGTGCGCGGCCGCGTGCGTTATCAGGTGGCTCCGCGTTTTTGGATCGCGGGCGGGATTCAGTACGATACCGGGCTTCCCTTCGATTTTCAGTGCCCGGACGGCGAGACGCTGCAGCAGTGCGTCGCAGGGGTGGCTGCCACCTACGGACAGCAAGTCGTGGATCGCATTAACTTCGCGCGCGGGCGCATCTATCCTGCATTTCAGGTGAATGTCTCGGCGGGCGCAGAGGTGTACAAGTCGGAGCGATTCAATGTACGGCTGCAGGCGGATGGGCAGAACCTGACGAACGTCCTGAACGTGATTGATTTCGGCGGGCTGTTTTCTGGCAATGCGATCGGGCCTTCGCGGAGCTTTGCGCTGCGGCTTACCACTACCTTCTGACGATGGGCATTGCACTAGGCCTCGGCTCAGCACGCCACGACCCGGAAACAACTTACTAGCTCTTCAGATCGCTGCACCGTGATCGGTTCCATCAGTCTCCCCAGTGCGTCGCTGCATTACACCGGAGACGAATTCACCAAGCTCAGGCGCCCGTAGCGAGCTAAGAACCGCCGAACGAGGTTGTCAGGTGCGAATGCGGCTTCCGGTCTTAAAATGTGGACTGATCGAAAAAAATGCAATTGCACCCTTTGCCATTCTCAGCGGGACCGATTTTCGCCTTCGCGTTCTGGGGCGCATATGCAGCCTGGATTCTGCCCGAAGTCGTAGCCTGGAGAGTGAAGCGGTCGGGCGACTTCTCAAAGGTCCGTGACCAGGGCTCGCTCAACCTCATCGCGATTCTTTGGTGGACCGGAATAGCGTTGGATTTCGGGCTCGCCTTGCTTCTGCCACAAGCCTCCATATCGTGGAGGCGGACTTCGCTCTTTTTCGTTGGGATTTGTTTTATGCTGCTGGGAGTCGCGCTGCGCTGGTATTCCGCAGCGGTCTTGGGGAAATATTTTACGTTCGATGTCGCGATACAGAGCGACCAAGTCTTAATTGAGGCTGGGCCGTATCGCTACATTCGACATCCTTCCTACAGCGGAGCGCTGCTGAGTCTGCTGGGATGCGGACTGGCGCTAGGAAACTGGGTGGGGCTTTGCGCCGCTTTGTGCTGCCTGGGAGTCGCTTATGGTTATCGCATTCCCGTCGAAGAGGCTGTTCTCGCTTCAGCTCTCGGAAATGTTTACAAGCAGTACGTGAAGCGGACGTGGCGACTCGTGCCGTTCTTGTTCTAGATTCGGCCGCTGGCATCCGCGCTACGACAAATTGGCGGAGGATCGATGATTTCCAGACGCGAGTTCATGGCCGGCTCGATTGTCTTTTTGGCCGGTCCGAGCGCCGCAAGAGCGTTAGCGACAGAACCTGAATCAATCCTCGTTAATGATATTCATTCCCAGCTGAACCCCACTCGAGTGCGGGAAATCTTGCAGCCACAATCTCTGGAAGACGTGCGGCGCATCGTGCGCAGCGCGCGCAAAGATCGAAACGTCATCTCTGTTGCAGGCGGGCGGCACGCCATGGGCGGACAGCAATTTGGCACGGATGCTGTGCTGATGGATATCAGAGGGCTGAATCGAGTGCTGAATTTGGATCGCAAGAACGGAATTCTGGAAGTTGAAGCCGGGATCGAGTGGCCCGACCTGATGGCCGGCTATCTCGCGTTGCAAGATGGGGACGGCCAGACCTGGGGAATCGCGCAGAAGCAGACCGGCGCCGATCGATTGACGATAGCGGGGACAATCGCGGCTAACGCCCACGGTCGTGGGCTGAAAATGAAGCCGTTTGTCAGCGATGTCGAGTCCTTCATTCTGGTAGACGCGATGGGAACCGCCCATACCTGCAGCCGAGCGGAGAACCCGGAGTTGTTTCGGCTGGTACATGGAGGGTATGGCCTGTTCGGAGTGGTTACTTCCGTGCGCTTGCGCCTGGTGCCACGAAGCAAAGTGGAAAGAGTGGTGGAAATCCGCACCGTGGACGACCTGATCCCAGCCTTTGAGAAACGGATTGCCGACGGATTTCAGTACGGCGATTTTCAGTTCTCAATCGAACGCGAATCGGAAGATTTTTTGCAGCGAGGCATTTTCTCCTGCTATCGGCCCGTTCCGATCGGTGCGCCGACACCAGCCGCAGAGAAACAACTAACCGATGAAAACTGGAGGCAGCTGCTTTATCTGGCCCACACGGATCCGAAACAGGCGTTTAACAGATACGCGGACTACTATCTCTCCACCAACGGACAGGTATATTGGTCAGATCTGCATCAGTTGAGCATCTATCCCGACAATTACCATCGCGAAATTGACGCTCAGCTTCATGCGCCTTTTCCCGGAAGCGAGATGATCACGGAGATTAACGTGCCAAGACTGGCGTTGACCGGATTTCTGGAAGAGGTGCGGGAAGATTTCCGCAAGAACGATACGGAGCTGATTTATGGCACCGTGCGCCTTATCGAACGGGACGATCAGAGCTTCTTGCCTTGGGCGAAGCAGTCCTATGCGTGCACGATCTTCAACCTGCATACGGTTCACAACCCGGAAGGGCTGCAACGCTCGGCAGACACGTTTCGAAGGCTCATTGACATGGCAGCACGCCGGGGAGGCACTTACTATCTTACGTATCACCGTTATGCGACACGAAGCCAGATGGAGAGCTGCTACCCACAGTTCGCCGAATTCCTGCGGCTCAAGAAGGACCACGATCCTGAAGAGCGTTTTCAGAGCAACTGGTATCGACACTACAAGACGATGTTCGCGGACAGTCTTTGAGTCGTTCGAGAGTGGCCGCGAACGATGATTGAAGGATGAAAAGTTTCGGGTTTCGTGGGGGTTCTAGGCGTTACTTGTCTTGGGCCAGGAGGCCTACGCCGGAGGCGGCTACGCTGTCGCGCGTTGTGTTTTTCACCAGGTACATCGCTTCGTCGGCCAGGTGCAGGAGTTCGGCTTTGGTGCGGGAGTCGCTGGGGTAGGCGGCTACGCCTACGCTTGCGGTTACGTGGGCATTGATGCCGGTGTCTTTCAGCCAGACGGCTTCGCGGATTAGTTTGTGGAGACGGCGGGCGACGCCTAGAGCATTTTCTTTTGAGGTTTGCGGCAGCAGAACTACGAATTCGTCGCCGCCGTAGCGGAAGGCTAGGTCGATCAGGCGGCATTTGTCTTTTATGGCCTGGCCGATTTCGGCTAATAACTTTGAGCCCATCAGGTGGCCGTGCGTGTCGTTGACACTTTTGAAATGATCGAGGTCAATGAAAATCAGCGAAAACTCGAAAGCGTAACGGTGCGAGCGGTAGATTTCAGTGTCCAGCATGAAATTCAGATGGCGCGCGTTGTAGAGGCTGGTACAATCGTCGGTGATGGTGAGTTCGTGAATGCGCTGCACGTGGCGCGCGTTTTCAATGGCGATGGCGGCATAGTCTGCCAGGGCTTCCAGTAACGCGAGGTCGCGCGCGCTGAAACCTTCCGGGCCGATGCTGTTGATCAGTTCGATGACGCCCAGGCACTGATCGCGAAAACGCACGGGGACGGCGACGATGGAGCGCGTTTCCATTTTTGTTTTCGCGTCCACTTGGCCGAAGAAACGCGAATCCTTCGCGGTGTCTCGCACGACTACAGCTTCGCCGGTCTGCGCTACCCAGCCTGCTAGTCCCTGACCGACCTTGATACGAACGTCCTTCAGCGATTCCGCGCCTTTGCCGGTGGCAATCTGGAAATAAAGCTCGTCCTTGTCCTGATCCATCAACAGGAGCGACCAGGTATCGGGCCGCAGAACCTCGTTGATTTTTTCCATGATGGTGCGCAGGACCTGATCGAGTTGCAGAGAGGACGTGAGGGCTTTGCCTAGCTCGTGGAATACGGTGACCTCGTTGGAGGACTCGATGGAAATGTCCACACCCGGAGTTCTGCGCCGTTCGATGCCAGCAAAAGGGCGCGCGTCGGTAGCCCGCCGCATGGAGTCTTCGGCGAGGCCTTTCGTCGGTTCGTTGGAGTCTGAGGTCAACGTTGACATTATAGTGAACGGTTTCGGTACACTGCAACGACCTTCGCGGCGCGATTGACGAAAGGGCAACAGGCCACTCTTCCAGTGAGTTATCGGCCAGCATTGACACTCCCAGCAGCGACGCCTATATTTTCTGTTGTTGCGGATTCCAGCGGATGCCTTCAAAACCTTTCGGCGAACACCTTAAGCGCGAGCGAGAAATGCGGGGCGTCACACTGGAAGAAATTTCCGTGGCTACGCGCATCGCTCCGCGGTTTCTGGCGGCGCTGGAAAGCGAACAGTGGGAGCTGTTGCCGGGCGGCGTGTTCAATCGCGGGTTTATACGATCGGTGGCGCGTTATTTGGGGCTGGATGAGGATAGTCTGGTGGCGGAATACGCGCTCGAGACCCGAGGGCGTTCTGATCCGGGCGTAGTAGCGGACCCGCCGCAGGAGCCGGACCGCAATTGGGCGCGTGTTTTCGCGGTGGTGGTGCTGGTTTTAGCGGTGCTGGCCGGCGGTTGGGCGGCGATTCATTTTCTGGGACCGAAAATTGCGGCGCGGTTGCATAAACATTCTGGAGAGCCGGTAAATTCGGCGCCGGACAATGGCGCGACGCCAAGTTTCGCGGCGAATAGCGCGCCGGCGGCTGGCTCACCTGACACGGGCACCGCGACGCCATCGGATCCGGCGATCTCTGCGAGTCCTTCCGCTGGCGGTGGCGATGCGTCCACGTCCGGTACAACGCCGACGCTGGATTTGAAACTGGAAGCGGCGCAGGCTGCCGATGTGAAAGTAGTGGCGGATGGCAAACCGGTTTTCGAGGGGCACATGGGCGCGCGGCAGGTTTATCGGTTCACCGCGATGGATTCGCTGGAAGTATCTTCGAGCGAATCGAGCGCGATTGTGCTGGAGCTGAACGGGCAAGCGGTGGCGGCGGGCGTGCAGCCCGGGCAGCCGGGATCGGTGACGCTGACGCAGAAAGATCTGAAGCCCGCGGCAGGAGACTCCCATTAGCGCCGAGATACGAGCCGCGGTTCGTTCCGGCCATGCGCGGCCGGAACAAAAACTGGCGGTGTGCGCAGGCAGCATTTCGCTCGCGCCGGAGGATCGCGCTGAATTGCTGGCGGTCTTGACGATGGACAGCGATCCGGGCGTTGCGGAACGCGCGAAAAGCTGCCTGCTAACGCAATCGCTGGAATCCCTGCAGGTGGCGCTGGCGCGCCCGGATGCGGACCTGAAACTTTTTGAATATTGCGCGGACAATATGGGCGGCAGACCGGAAGTGGCCGATCGCATGGCGGCGAACGCCGCGTGCCCTGCGGAATTTGTGACGCGTGTATCAGCGGATTTGACCAGCGTGGGGATTCAGGCGCTGCTGGATAATCTGGACCGGCTGAGCTCGTATCCGGCGCTGGGAATTGCGCTGGCTTATTCGGAGGCGGCGACTCCCGACCAGAAAGAGCTGCTGGCGGAAATCGAAACGAATGCCTTTCTGGAAGAAAAAGTGATTGCGGAGGTAGCGAAAGAGGCCGAGCCGGACGTGAAGAAGCGGCAGTCGTTGCTGCAACGGATGGCCAAGATGAATATCGTGCAGCGGATTCAGCTGGCCGTGAAAGGCGGGCGCGAAGAACGCATGCTGCTGATACGCGATCCGAACAAGATTGTGCAGCGCGGCGTGCTGCAGTCGCCGCGCCTGACGGACCTGGAGATTGAGAATTTTGCGGCGATGACGAATGTGTCGCAGGAAGTGCTGCGGATTATTTCCAAGAACCGGAACTTCATGAAGAATTATGTGGTGACGCGAAACCTGACTAAGAATCCGAAATCTCCGCTGGATGTGAGTCTGCATCTTTTGCCGCACTTGGCTCCTGCCGATCTGAAACAGCTTGCCGCGAATAAGAATGTGCCGGAAACGTTGCGTTCCATGGCCTTGAAACTGCAGCGGCAGCGCAATGCGGCGCGGCCTAGCTGAGAGCCAACAAAGCGAAAATGGAAGTTGGCGCAAGGTTCGGAGCGCCGGCGCGCGCGCGAGGCGCTTTATTTTGCGGCGGGTTTTGCCAGGGACGCGGCCACTTGTATTTGGTATGCGCGGGCTTTGACGAGGATTTCGGATTCGTTCAGTGTTGTCATTTGGCGATCTTGCATTACGATTTTTCCTGCGATGATTACGGTGCGTACGTCATTTGCTTTCAACGCGTAGACGAGTTGGGAATATACGTTGTACATGGGAGTGGCGTGTGGTGCAGACGTATCCACCAGAATTAAATCCGCCTTTTTGCCGGGCTCGAGCGAGCCGATTTGGGTTTCGAGGTGCAGGGCGCGGGCGCCGGTGATGGTGGCTAGCGCGACGACCTGCTCGGCGGGAAGCGCGCGCGAATCCATGCGGGCAAGTTTCTGCAGCTTGGGCGCTAGATCCATTTCCTCGAACATGTCCAGGTTGTTGTTGCTGGCGGCGCCGTCGGTGGCGAGCCCGATGGCTTCGCCGGCCGCGAGCATCTCGACGATGGGCATCACGCCGGCAGCCGTTTTCATGTTGCTGGAGGGATTGTAAACGCAGCCTACGCCGAAGTGCGCGAGGGTGGCGATGTCTGCCTGGTCGACCAGGATACAGTGGGCGCCCACTACGTCTGGGCCGAGAATTCCGGCGCGGGAAAGATAGGCGACGGGCGTAAGTCCGTACTTATTGCGGCTTTGCTCGAGCTCGAAAGGAGCTTCCGCGATGTGGATGAGGATGGGGGCGCGATTGCGTCGGGCGAGTGCGGTGGCGTCCTGCAGCGTTTTTTCCGAGCAGGTGTACATGGAGTGCGGAGCTACGGCGGCGACGATCAGCGGGTCGCCTTTCCAGTGGTCGAGGAATTTTTGCGTGTAGGCGAATGCTTGCGGAAGCGTTTTATTGTCGGGAGCGGGAAAATCAATGATGGTTTCGCCGAGCACGCCGCGCATGCCTGCTTCGTGGGTAACGCGCGCGACGGCGTCTTCGAAGTAATACATGTCCGCGTAGGTGGTGACGCCGCCGCGCAGCATTTCCAGGATCGCCAGGCGCGTGCCCCATGCGGCGAAATCTTCGGTGACGTTGCGGCCTTCGGCGGGAAATATGTAGCCGCGCAGCCACTCGTCGAGCGACAGATCGTCGGCGACGCCGCGGAACAGGCTCATGGCAGCGTGGGTGTGGCCGTTGATTAGGCCGGGCATTACGAGCGCGCCGTGGGCGTCGATGACTTTTGCAGGGGCGTATTTTGATTCTAGTTCGGCGCGGGGGCCAACCGCGACGATTGAATCGGCGCGCACGGCGATGGCGCCGTCGTCCAGGACGCGGCGCTGGGCGTCCATCGTGATTACCGTGCCGCCGGTGATCAGCAAGTCTATTTTTTCTTGGGCGGGGGAGGCTGGGGCCGCGGATAGGCAAAGAAGAAAGACAAAGGCACTGCTGATGAACGCGGATGAAAACTGATACAAGCGAGTGATAACATTTAAGAATTTCCGCCGGGGACAAAACGTCTTTGGAATTGCGATCATTTCACCCTTTTTTGCCTTTCTACAAGAACGAAGCATCGAATGCGCGCGGCAGGAGCCTCGCGGACGTTTCCCGTTCGACTTTTCCTTTTAGATTGGCTAGCAGCACGGGAACGTCGCCGCAAAACTCCCAGATGATTTGGCGGCAGGCGCCGCAGGGCGGGGTCAGGCGATCCACGTCGGTGACGACGGCGATGGCGTCGAAGCCGCGTTCGCCTTCGGAGACGGCTTTGAAGATGGCGACGCGTTCGGCGCAGCACGTGAGGCCGAGCGTGGCATTTTCGATGTTGCATCCGGCGAAGATGCGGCCGGATTTTGCGCGCACTGCGGCGCCTACGCGAAAATTCGATATCGGGGCGCAGGCGTTCTGTAATGCTTGTGTGGCTGCGGTGATCAGTGCTTCATATTCGCTCATGGATTTTTCGCTTTCCGGCACCTTACTTTCCTTTATGGAGAATCGGCGGCGATGCGCGGCAGCACGGCGCGCAGGAGCGCGATGAACTGGCCTTTCACTCGCTCGCCGGTTTCCAGCACTTCTTTGTGGTCGAGCACTTGATCGAGAATGCCAGCGGCCATATTGGTGACGCAGGAAATTCCGAGCACGCGAATTCCCATGTGGCGCGCGGCTATCGTTTCTGGGACGGTGGACATGCCCACCAGATCGGCTCCGATCGTACGCAGATAACGAATTTCGGCGGGAGTTTCGTAGCTGGGTCCGGCGAGCGCGGCATACACACCCTCGGGTGCGGCGATGCCGAGCTTTTTGGCTTCCGAGAGCGCGATCTCGCGATAGGGCTTCCAGTAGGCTTGGGTCATGTCCGGAAAGCGCGGACCGAAGCTGTCATCGTTAGGGCCGATCAGCGGATTTATGCCCTGCAGATTGATGTGATCGCTGATGACGACGAGCGCGCCTTGGGTGTATCGCGTATTGATGCCGCCGGCGGCGTTGGTGAGGATGGCCGAGCGAATGCCGAGGCGGCCGAGGACGCGCATGGGGAAGGCGACTTGGTGGGCTGTATAGCCTTCGTAGAAGTGAACGCGGCCCTGCATCGCGGCCACAGCGATATTTTCGATTTTGCCGAGCACCAGGCGGCCGGCGTGGCCGATGGCGGTGGAACGCGGGAAGCCGGGAATTTTCTCGTAGGGAATGCGCGTGGCTTCTTGCAGTCCGTCGGCGAAGGCACCGAGGCCGGAGCCAAGAACCAGCGCGATTTTGGGACGCAGCCTGGTTTTCGCAAGGATGAATTTCGCGGCGCGATCGGCGCGCGCGAATTCGGAGTCGCGCACTGAGGATTTTGTGTGGGCCGCACTCATCGCATCATGATCCCGACGATGGATGCGGACATGAGATTGGCCATGGTGCCGGTGAGCATGGCGCGAATGCCCAGGCGCGCCAGGTCAGCTTTTTTATTGGGGGCGAGGGCGCCGATGCCGCCGATTTGAATTCCGATAGAGCTGAAATTCGCGAAGCCGCAGAGCGCAAAGGTGGCGATGGTGAAGGAGCGGGGATCGAGCGCGTCCTTCAACGGGCCGAGGCGCTGGAAGGCGACCAGTTCGTTCGTCACCATACGTAGGCCCAGGAGATTTCCGATGGTGTGGCAATCATGCCAGGGAATTCCGATGACCCAGGCGATGGGCGAGAACAGATAGCCGAAAATCTGCTCGACGCTGGAGGGAAACCAGGGGATGCCAAGCAACGCGAGACCGTTGTGCACGGCGCCGAACACGCCGTCTACCAGATAAATCAGCGCGATGAAAGTGATGAGCATGGCGCCGACGTTCAGAGCGAGGCTGAGGCCATCCACGGTGCCGCGCGAGAGCGCGCCGAGGGCGTTGGTGTCGCGTTCCAACGGCGCGATTTCAACTTTGCCGGAAGTTACTGGCACTTCGGTTTCGGGCACCATCATTTTCGAAAGCAGAATTGTGCCGGGGGCGGTCATGATCACCGCGGCGAGGATGTGTTTGGCTTCGACGCCGTAGGCGATGTAGGCGGCCATCATGCCGCCGGAAACATGCGCCATGCCACTGGTCATGATGGTCATTAATTCAGATTGCGTTACTTCGGGCAGAAATGGGCGGATGGTGAGAGGCGCTTCGGTCTGGCCCATGAAAATACTGGCGGCGACGTTGAGCGATTCGGCGCCGCTGGCGCCCATCAGTCCGGTCATCAGGCGCGCCGCCTGTTTGATGATGAGCTGCATTACGCCGTAGTAATAGAGCAACGCAAAAACCGCTGCGATGAAAATGATGGTGGGCAGTACCTGGAAAGCGAAGAAGAAGCCCATGGGCGAGCCTTTTTTCCCAAGATCGCCGAAGACGAATTGGGAGCCGAAGAATGCGAAGTCCAGGACCCAGTTCACGGCGGCGCCGGCTTTCTGAAAAATCCACTGGCCGTAAGTCCAATTGATCACGAGGTAGGCGAAGACGATTTGCAGGCCGAGGCCCCAGGCGACCGTTTTCCCGCGGATGGCGCGGCGATTGGTCGAGAATAGGAATGCGAAACCCATCATGGTGAGCATTCCCAGTACGCCTACCAGGCGGTGCATGCGCGGCTGCCTCCTTGCGAGCGTGTGTGGCGACTACTTCAAAACCGGTACTTCAGCGGCTCGAGCCGTCCTTATTTTTCTCGGTCGATGTCGTAGCTGAAGGCACGACCTGCAAAGATTCTCGCGCGCGGCTCGGGAAATTCGCTATCTCCGCGGCGTTTCTGCAAAAAAGCTGATCCCTCCTGCGTCCTGCCCCGCCAAACTGCGGCGGGAAAGAAAAAGCGCGGGATTCCGTTCGGGAAGACGCTCGGAACACTTCTGGGCGGCCGAGTCACGCGATGTTTCCTGCGCCGATGATTTTGCGGACTAAGGGCGCGCGAGGCGGAGCCTGGTCGCCGATTTCGAAACTTTCGGCTAGAAGGCGCATGGCTGGAACCAGACGCGCGTCCAGGTTGTAGTGCACGGTGCACAAATTTTCGCCGGCCTTCACTGCGTCCCCGATTTTCCTTTCGAGCGCTAGGCCCACGGCGGCATCGACCGAGTCCTCTTTTTTTTCTCTTCCGCCGCCCAGGAGCATGCTGGCGATGCCAACTTGCTCGCAGTGAATTGCGGTGAGGTAGCCGCCGAGGCGGGCGTCCACGCGGGCGGTGTGCTGGGCGTGCGGCAAACGGCTGGGGTCGTCAATCACCCGAGGATCTCCTCCTTGCAAGCGAATCACTTCGCGGAATGTATCACGCGCGCGTCCGGAAGCAATCATTTCCGCAGCGAGTGCGCGGCCTGCGGCGACGGATTTTGAGGTGCCACCGAGGACGAACATCCAGGCGGAAAGTTCCAGGCACAGCTCGCGCAGATCTCCCGGGCCTTTGCCGTCGAGGATTTCGATGCATTCCTCGACTTCGAGGGAGTTGCCGATTTTGCGCCCGAGCGGCTGCTCCATGTCGGTGATGAGCGCGACGACTTTCTTGCCCATGCGCACTCCGGTTTCGACCATCAGCTCGGCAAGGTATTCGGCATCTTTCTGCTTCTTCATGAACGCGCCGTCGCCGGTTTTCACGTCGAGGACCAGTGCGTCAATTCCCTCCGCCATTTTCTTGCTCATGATGGAGGCGGTGATGAGGTAGGGGCTTTCGACCGTCGCGGTGACGTCGCGCAGTGCGTAGAGTTTTTTGTCGGCTGGGGCGATTTCGGGGGTTTGGCCGATCAGCGCGCAATGAGCGAGCGCGAGCGTGCGGCGGAATGGTTCGAGTTGTAGGTTTACGTTGAAGCCGGGAATGGATTCAAGCTTGTCGAGCGTGCCGCCGGTGTGGCCCAGGCCGCGGCCGCTGATCATCGGCACATAGAGGCCCGCGGCGGCGACGATGGGAGCGATGACGAGCGAGGTCTTGTCGCCGACACCGCCGGTGGAGTGCTTGTCAACTTTGGGCGCGGGAAGATCGGACCAGTCGAGCACTTCGCCGGAATTGAGCATGGATTCGGTGAGAGCGGCGAGTTCGGCGCGCGTCATGCCGCGCCACAGCACGGCCATCAGGAATGCGGCCAGTTGATAATCCGGGACGCGGTCGTGCGTCGCGCCATCAATGAGAAATGCGATTTCCTCGCGGGAGAGTTCCGCGGCGTCGCGTTTTTTGCGGATGATGTCAACAGCGCGCATGAAGGAGGATGGGCCAAGCTAGCATCGCGGCCCTCGGGGCGTCAATCAGTGTGCGCGGCGCGCAATTCATCGAAGGATTCGGCTGTTACAGCTTGCAGTTCGCTCGGGTAGCGATTTCCGCCATCATTTGCTGCATTTCGGCGTGGATGTGGCCGTTGGTGACGAGAAGATCGGGGCCGCCGGGTCGATAAGGGCCGCCACGCAGATCCGTTACCTTACCGCCTGCTTCGCTGACGATCAAAATGCCGGCCGCGGTGTCCCACGACTTCAGGCCGAATTCCCAGAAGGCTTCGAAGCGGCCGCAGGCGACCGAGCAGAGATCGAGCGCAGCGGAACCGTCGCGGCGCACTCCGTGCGAATGTAGCGTGAAATGCCAGTAGTAATGGATGTTCAAGTTGTCGCCGCGCTTGTGCGTGGGGAAACCGGTGGCAACCAGGCTGACGGCCATGCGTTCGGCGTTGGAAACGTGAATCGGTTTCGCGTTTAGATAGGCTCCTTGCCCGCGCGCGGCGGAAAAAAGCTCGTCGGCGACCGAATTGAAGACCACGGCGACCAGTGGGGCTCCCTCTTCCAGCAGCGCGATGGAAACCGCGAAGCATGGGTAGCCGTGCGCAAAATTTGTGGTGCCGTCGAGCGGGTCCACGTGCCATTCGTAGCGCGAAGCAGCGGTTGCGCCGCTGGAGCCTTCTTCGGCGACGATGCGATGGTCTGGAAATTCGCGGCGCAAGCGGCCAACGACGATGGCTTCGGAGCGCTTGTCGGTTTCGGTGACCAGATCGACGTCACCTTTATAGGTAATCTTCTGCGGGCGGCTGTGTTCGGCGAGCAGCACGGCGCCCGCTTCGCGTGCGGCGGCGATGGCGACATCGAGAAATTGGTTCATCGGATTATTGCGCCACTCCGGCGGTGAAATATTCCTTGCGATAACGCACGGTGTCTCCGGTGTTCACGCTGACCACCACATGGCGGTCGCTTCCCGGTGGCGGCGTGGGATTGGGATAGTAGCCGAGCAGATATTGGGTGCGCAGTTCGCGATTGATGCGATCGAAGATTTCGCCCAGCTCGCTGAGGTTGGTCGGGTAGTACATGGCGCCGCCGACGCTGTCTGTGATGGTGGAGATGGCGTGCTCGCCCGCGGTGTTCCATCCGGCGTCGGATTTCATCGGACGCACGACTACAGTATAGAGCAAAATGTTGGAGGCGATCGCGGCGCGGCGCGCGTCTTCGAATTTTGAGACGCTGGTGGTTTCGCCGGCATCGGTGATGATTACCAGCGCGCGGCGGCGTTCGGCGCCCTGGCGACGGACGGATTGGGAGCCCAGGACCACGGCGTCGTAGAGCGAGGTGCCCATGTCAGGGCTGGTGTCCACGCGGCGTACCGCGCTATCCAATTGTTTGAGATCAGCGGAAAAATTGCAGAGCTGCACGACATCGGCTGCAAATGAAAAGACGGCGAGGCGATCGGTGGGACGGACCACTTCCTCAATAAAATGTGCTGCAGCCTCGCGTTCGATTTTCAATTCGATGGCCGCAGAGCCGCTGGCGTCCAACATCAAAGCCAGATCGAGCGGGCGATTTGTTTGCGGTTCGAAGCGGACGATTTTCTGAGCGATTCCCTCTTCGCTGAGCTGGAATGCGCTTTGGGCGAGGCCGATGACGGGCTCGCCTTTGTCATCGGTGACGCTGGCGAGGACGCTGACGAGGTCGGTCTGCACGCGGATCGGGCCTTTTTGGCGCTGTTGCTGCTGCTGCGGGTCGGAAACGCCGACGTCAGCGAGCGCAGCGAAAGACACAAGCGCGAACGTGCAAAGCGTGGCGATGGCTCGTTTCATCTAAGAGGTAGATTCTTCGGACGCGGAATTGGCTTCCTGGGGTAACGCTTCACCTTCGGCCCAAACAGCGCCGCCGACGAAGAATTCTTTTTTCCAGATGGGGACGGCGCGCTTCAGAGTGTCGATGGCGTAACGGCAGGCATCGAACGCGGCGGCGCGATGCGGCGCGCTGACGGCGATGAAGACGCTGGTGTCGCCGACTTCCAGCCGACCGAGGCGGTGGACGATCGCTAGACGATGGATTCCAAATTGAGTGTGAATGTGCGCGGCAATTTCCCGCAGTTTGGCATAGGCCATGGGTTCGTAGGCCTCGTACTCGAGATAGAGCGTGCGCTGGCCTTTGAAATTGTTGCGGACGAAGCCGTCAAAGATGACCGCCGCGCCGTCTTCAAAGGCTTTGAGGTTGAGCAAGATTTCGCGCGGCTGGATCGGTTTGCGCAAAAGAAGAATGATGTCATCGCTGATGGCGGTTTGTTGGCCGCCGCTGACGGGCGGGAGAAATGCGACTTCGTCACCTGGCGCCAGAGAGGCGCGCCATGCTGCGTATTCCTGGTTTACGGAGGCGGCGACGGACGGGCGAAATTCGGCCAAGCGCGGGAAGCGGCGCGCGTAACGCTCGTAGAGGTCTTCCACGCGCGCGCCTTCGGAAAGCTCGGCATCTTCCTGTGAGACACCGGCGATGTCTTTCAGTTGGCCGAAAAATAGGACGCGAACGCGCATCGTCTTTATTCTACCGTGGAGGCGCGTGCAACGCGAACATGCCGGTGCGCGTTTGCTAGTTCAACGGACGACAGCCCGCTCGAGCGCGAATCAGCCTGCTCCCCCCGCGGCCCGCGCTGTCGCACCGCGTGCAGGCTGATTCGGCTGAGTTCGCAGCGCTAGAACGTCATCTTCATTCCGAATTCGATGGTACGCGGGGCGCCGAGGGCGAATACGCCCGTGCCTACGCCCACGCGGACGGAGTTAGCGTCGGCGTAGGTGGTGCCGTTGAGTGAGCCTGGGCTGCCGCTGAGGATCCCGCTTAGGACGTTGCCGGGAATGTTGAAGTTGGCGAAGTTGAACAGGTTGTAAAAGCTGACGCTGGGTTCGAATGACAATTCCTTCTCGCGGACGTTTACCTTACCGACCCACGTCAGGCTCATGTCGAAGGTCTTCAGCCAGGTTAGTCCTACTTCGCCGGGAACGACCGGCGATAGCGCGGGAGCTACTCCGCCCAGCGCCTGGAGCTGGCTTACTGTGAACAAGCCATTGGTGATGAGCACATTGCCGGCGGGAGTGGGGTTATTCGCGACGTTGTTGTTGTAATTGTTCACCACATTCGCGAGGTCGCCCAAGGACACACCGCGCATGAAGGAGCCTTGTTTGGTGCCGGGGATAGGATCGCCAACGGTTCCATCACCGGTGAAGTCGGTGGCAAAGATTTCACCCGCACCATTGCCCGTGACCGGAACCGCAAGAGCGCTGGCAAGAGGGCTATCGAAATGGAAAATGGTGCCGAGCCGGAAATGCAATGGCAGATCGGCGTAGCCACCGAAGGAAAATTGATGCGTGCGGTCGAGAGCGGAGGGTCCGCTGAAACCGCAGGGATGATTGTTGTCGATGGTGGGATTGACGAAGTCCTGATCGGCCGCGGCGGGAGAGGTGCCCGCCGAAGTGGACAATGCAGCGCCGCAATTCGTAAATCGCGAAAGCGAATAGGCGAACTGGAAATTAAGATACTTGACGCCGCGGAAAGGGGTCTTCACATTGTCTACTAATTTGACGTCCATGGCGTTGTAAACAGAGCGGCCAATCGGATACAAAAAAACCGCGGGACCTACCGCCGGATTAATACCCGTGAACGCGCAATTGAATCCCAGCGCAGCCATGCAATTGCCGACGCCAAGATCAGCGGCAGAATCCAAGCCAAAGTTCCCATAACTCGACATGGTCGCCCCAGCCGCGATTGCACAGTCTATCGAGCCCGGGTCGGTTCCTGTTCCGCAGCCAACTGAATTGTTGGTTGCGGAAATTGCCGCCAGGGCGGCGGACTTCGAGAAATAACGGACGTCGCCGCTGTGATTCGCATCAACGCCAATCAGATAGTGCAATGCCACGTTGCGAAGATAATCCACGCTCAGCACCATTCCTGGACGCAGTTCGCGCTGAATCCCGGCGTTCATTTGGACTGAGTAAGGGGTTCGGTAATTGGGCGCCAAGGCTCCCAGAGGGATCGCAGAAGCGGTGGAAATCAGATTGGGAAGATAGGAAGGGTTTGGCGCCTGGCTGCCGACTGCAGTCGACGCTTGCTGATAGGTCGTCTGGAAATTGGCGATGCATTGTGCCGAGGTGAGTCCACTGCAATTTCCGGCGCTTGGTCCCAAAGTGGTGCCAATCAATGCTTGCGCGCCGCTGGAATCCGGCGTGCCGCATATAACATTTGCGGCATTTTGACTGCCGCCCAGAAACTCCAAATTGGGTGCCGCGCCGACTACCGGGAAAGGAACGCCCTGGCCCGTGGCACTGAAGCACGCAGTGGGATTGGCGAGAAAGGCACCCGTCGCGAGGCGCTCCGGGCGATCGAATTCGGCGTTGTTCCAGATGGCATTCTCGTAGAAGACGCCGATTCCAGCGCGGATCACTGTCTTGGCGTCATTGTGCGGATCCCAAGCGATTCCCAGCTGGGGACCAAAATTGTGGTTGGGTTGATTCACCCTATTTCCCAAGCCCGGTAGCACGGCATTCACCGCCGGCAGGGCGGGCAGATCGCTATCGGAGCGTCCTGTATCGCGCACGTAACGCACGCCATAGGTGATGTTCAGGTTCGGTCTCAGCTTCCAGCTGTCGCCGACGTACAGACCGATGCGATTGTCCGGCGGGGTGCCGCTGCACGGAGCGCCAAATGCAGGGATTTCCGTGTCGCATTCTTCTCCGTTGCCCAAGGTCACGTTGTCCACAGGATAGTTTAGCGGGCACGCACTTCCTTGCAGCAACGGCCCGCCCGGGCATGCGAACGGGCCGCTCGCCGCCGCGGCGACTTCGTCCGAGGTGCCGTTCGGGGTGACGTTGGGAGTGATAGCGCTGAAGGAAAACAGGCCGCCGCCGCGCAGGCGATTGTAGGAAACGCCGTAGCGAAGGATGTGCGAGCCGAGCAACTTGCTGCCATCGTACTTCAGCTGGCGATCGGTCTGGAAGGTTTGTTGCGGCGCGAGGAAATTGGGACCGGTGAGGAAACCGAAGCTGGTGAAATTCAGGCTGACCGGGAAATTCGCGAACGGCAGGTCCGAGCCGACAACCGTGTCTCCCAGGTTGTTGATGAATTTCAGATACTCGAAGCGAAAACTGTGTGTGAAGTTACCTTTAGTGGTGAAATCAGCGCCGATTACGTGCGTTCTGGTGTAGTTCTTGTCTTGAAACGGTTGATATCCAATGGTGCCGCCCGTGGCCACTGCCCGGCTGTCAAAATAACTGAAGCGATAGAACATGCGGACGTTTTTGAACAGATTGAAATCCAGGCGCGCGTCGTAATCCGTCTCGCGAAACGGAGTGCCGGTATTTCCGGTGTAGACGTCGAATGGCGGAGCCGGAACGATCGGCGCCGAGAGGTTCTGGTTGGTATGTTCGGCGTCGAGAAAGAAGAAAACTTTGTCTTTGAGGATCGGGCCGCCGAAATTGCCCCCATCCTGATTGCGTTGATAGGGGGAGGGCGGACCGGGAAGCGGGGCGGAGAATGCGCTATCGCGAAACAGTGCGAAACCCTCGCCGTGATAGTTGTTGGATCCGGAGCGGGTGGTGACGTTCACCGCACCGGACGAAGTGAGTTCGTTCGAAAGATCCAGAGTGGATTGACTGATCTGAAATTCGTCAATCGCGCTGGCGGGAATATTTTCCGTGGTGGTGCCGACAGTTTCATCGCTGACGTCCACGCCGTCCACTTCAATGCGCGCGGTGCGCCCGAAGCGGCCACCAACTGAGATGGAAGAGAAGCCAACTTTTGTGGGATCGAAATCGGCGCCGTCCTGAATTTGCACGCCGGGCTCGAGTTGGGCGAGATCCAAAAAGTTCCGTCCGTTGACGGGCAGATTTTCGATCTGCTCCTTGCTCAAAACTCCCTGGACGCTGGCCTGTTCGGTATTGACTGCCACCGTTTGTTCGGCCACGGTGACGACGGTGTTCGCCGCGCCGACCTCGAGGCTGAGATTCACGCCCGAGACCACGCCGACTTTCACTACGACGCCTTCTTCCGTGGTCTTAAACCCCGCGGCTTCGGCGCGGACCGAATATTCGCCGGGCACCAGCGCGCCGGAATTGTATGTGCCGGCTGAAGAGGTGGTGACGTGGAGCACCTGGCCTGTATCTTTGTTGGTGATGGTGATCTTGGCGCCCGCGACGACCGCTCCGCTGGGATCGGTGAGCGCGCCCTGGATGCTGCCGGTCGCGACGGTGCTTTGCGCGAAAAGCGGCGCAGCTATCCATAAAACGAAAACCGCGATTATGATAACTGGAATAAGCTGTGCGAGATGGTTACGCGAATAGGATGTCATGTCACGCTCCCGAATTGTTATGTAAGCGCTTGCGCGCCATTTACATTCCCCGCGCAGCAATCACTTGAACGCGAATGAAGAACCGGGATGCAAGTGCAATGCCACTGGAACGGGCAATCGCTATGGAATGGGAATGGCGCAAGGCATCACCCCGAAAAATGACCCAATGGAGATTAGGATTGCAGGGGCTGACGAAAAGATGCTCGCGGTTATCGTCCGGCGGGCGCCGCGGCGGCTGGCACGAGCACGTTGGTCTCGATGCCTGAGGCGTGGCCTTGGCCGCGATACACGTCCTGCGTGGCCTTCACGAAATCGGACGGTTTTGCGTCTGGTATGTTCAGGAAGGTTTGCGGATTGCGATCCGTGAGCGGGAACCAGGAACTTTGAATTTGCACCATGATGCGATGGCCGCGGCGAAAAGTATGATTCACGTCCTGCATCGCGAAGGCCACTTCTTCAACTTTGCCCGGGATGAACGGCTCAGGAATCTCAAAACTGTGGCGAAATTTTCCGCGGAACGGTTCTCCGCGCACCAGTTGCTCATATCCGCCCATGGTGAAGGGCGGCGCGGGCACATCCGTCAGCGGCTTGCCTTTGGCTTCCGCACTTGGCTCGTCTAATTTGCTGGGCGGATAATCCGGTGGATAGACGTCAATCAGCTTCACGTCCCAATCGGAATCCGTGCCGCTGGTGGAAACAAATAGGCGCGGGGAAACCGGCCCCACGATCGTCACATCCTCTTGCAGCGGCTCGGTCTGATAGCTGAGCACGTCCGGCCTGCTGGCGGCGAAGCGCTGGTCAGACACCATGTATTCCTGCGGCACTTCCTGTGCCACGTAGTTTACGAACGGCACGGGTTTCGCGGGATCGCTCACGTATTCGTCGTGCGCCGCCGCTTCGTCTTGCGGCGGTTCAAACGACAAAACGCCGTTCGGGTGAAAATAAAGCGTCTTGATCTCGGTGTTTTTGGGCGGCCAGGCGGGATACTGCCGCCACACGTTTGTGCCCGTCTCGAACACATAGGCTTTCGGTAAATTCGGGTTGCCGTTGCCTTTCAAGTGTTGCTCGAAAAATGGAAACAGAATGTTCTTGCGATAGTACTCCGCCGTGTTCGCCGCGAAGCTTGCGCGGCCCAAGTGCTCGCCATTGAGGCGCGCCCATCCACCGTGCACCCAGGGACCCACCACTAGTGCGTTGAAGATTTCCGGGTCGTCCCGTTCGATCGCGTGAAACAGCGTGAAGGGGCCTTGCAAATCCTCGGCGTCAAACCAGCCGCCGACTGTGAGCACCGCGCAGTGAATGTTCCTGGTGTGCAGCGCGAGATTGCGCGACTTCCAGTAGTCGTCGTAGGTATCGTGATGCACCTGATCCAGCCAGAGCCATTGCTGGGCACCCAGCAGCTTGCTCAGGTTTTCCAGCGTGCCGGCGTTGAGAAAAAAATCGTAGCCATCGGGCGTTCCGAAATCAAAGGATGGGCGCGTTTTCGGCGGCAGCTGCGGATTCTCCTGCGGGCGGAAAACGGCGTAGAACCCGAAATTTGCTGCAAGCATGAAGGCGCCGCCGTGGTAGGCGTCATCGCCCTTGAACAGATCGGTCATGGGCGCCTGTGGCGATGCGGCTTTCAGTGCCGGATGAGAGTCAATCATGCTGGCCGAGGTGTAGAAACCGGGATACGAAATTCCCCAGATGCCCGCTTTGCCATTGTTGTTGGGCACGTTTTTCAGCAGCCATTCGATGCTGTCGTACAAATCGCTGCTGTCGTCCACGTCTTTGTTCGATTTCTTATTGTCGATGTGCGGCCGCATCTCGATGAATGTGCCTTCGGACATGTAGCGGCCTCGCACATCTTGCATCACGAAAATGTAGCCGGCCTTGTCGAAGTCGGGCGATGGGCCGAGTTGCGCGCGATATTGGTCAACGCCATAGGGCGCGACGCTGTAGGGCGTGCGGTTGATCAGAAACGGATACGCTTGCGAGCTATCTTTCGGGACGTAGACGGCGGTGAACAAGTGGACGCCGTCACGCATGGGAATGCGGTATTCGTATTTCGTGTAGTGCTCTTTGACATCGAATTCCGGCGAATCGGCCTTCGCCTGCGCGGCGACGCTGCTGGCGCCCAGCAATAAACTCAGGACTAGAATGGCGGTTCCGCGACCGAACATCGTTTTCCTCCAGCGCGACGCGCGCGAATCAGAAACTTTCACTTCTTGGGCGGCCCTCATCCAGCGGCCGGCAGGCTTTCTGATAATAGCTGAACGGAAGGTTGTGTGCCCGAGAGGAATTGAGGAAGCCCGCGGACATCTTCGGTAGGTCAACGAGCATCAAGCACGCCCGCTAACCGCCTGCACTACCCCAGACTATTGCGTGGTCGAGGAGGCTAAGCGAGCGATTTCGTCGAGGCGGGCCGAGGCGCGGCGGAGGGCGGCGGCGAGGGCGGCGGCTTCGTGGGTGAAGGTGGCCGCGTCCTGGCGGTCGAGGGCTTCGTTTGCGCCGGGGAGGACTTCGGCGGCGTATCCGGCGTAGGTTCCTGGGGCGTAAACGGTGTGCTTGTACCAGGTGCGGCCGGACAAACCTTCTGGAGCCAGCAGGGCCTCTTCGACACTGACTAGGTCGCGATTCAATTCATTTTGCTTGGCGCCGTTGGGCGAGGCGTTTGCCGGTTGCTGCATGGCCTGCGCTGCGCGAGCGGCCGAAGCTGTGAGTTGCGCGGCGGCGTCTGAAACGGCCGGCACGTCTGCGGCGCCAATTCCCTGCTTGGCGGCGCGCGTGGCGAGGTCGTTCGCGGCGCGCGCGATTTCGGCGGCGTAGGCGGAGTAATCGAACGGAAGCGTATCGGATTCATCCAGCCGCAGCACCAGCGTGCCGAGGATTTTTGCCAGCGCGACGTGAAATTCAAATGTGGGATCGCCGAACTTTTTCATCCAGTAAAAATCATCGTACATCGAGTGGTACACGCCGTAGTCGCCGATGAAACCAGCGTCGAGCGAAGGAATTCCGGCGTGGTCGAAGAAAGGGCAGAAATCCGAGCCCGCGCCGAGGGCTTCGATGGGAGCTTCTCCGGGCGCTGTGAATTTTGCGCTGGGAGGGCGCGCGATTCCGCTCGGTTCCTCCTGCTGGTGCGTGGCGCGATCCAGCCAGACGTTATAAACGCTGCGCACGTCGCGCGGGTCCTGGACTTCGCGGGTAACTTCGCGCACTAGTTGCTTGAGCGATGGGGTGGCGGAAGCTGTGAAGTTGGGCCCGGCGACGCCGACATCCGTATTCAGGTACGCGACGGCTTTCGCCTGCAGCTCGGCGCGATTTGCTTCCACCCATTCCGTCGAGCCCATCAGGCCGGGTTCTTCGCCATCCCATTCGCACATCACGATGGTGCGCCGCGGCTTCCATCCTGCGCGGACCAGTTCGCCGAATGCGCGCGCGGTTTCGAGCATGGTCGCAGTGCCGCTGCCCGGGTCCACTGCGCCGTAAACCCATGCATCGTGATGATTGCCGAGGACGACCCACTCGCCGTCGTTTGCGCCGCGCAGCTTTGCGATCACGTCGTAAAGCGGGCGCTGCTGATAATCCATGACCAGCTTCATGTGCGCGACGGCCGCGCCGGGCCCGACGTGATAGGTGAACGGCAAGCCTCCCTGCCACTGGCGCGGGACGTGCGCGCCGCCCAGATTTTCCAGGATCACCGAGGCGTCCTGCGAATTGATGGGCATGGTGGGAATGCGGGCAAGATTTGTGGCGTCGGCGGGGGCAAGACGCTTGGCATTCGCGGTTGCGGCAACTCCCGGGGTGAGCGGGTCGCCCGGATAAATTTCCGTGTATTCGACGGACCCGCGCTGGATGCCGCTCATGGGGCGCCACGGGCCGTTGGGAAAGACGTCGCCTGCAACGTAGCCGTCGTCTTCGGGATCGGAATAAATGATCAGGCCGAGGGCTTTATGCTCTTCGGCGAGTTTTGTTTTGATGCCACGATAGCAGCCGCCGTAGCGCGCGATCACGATTTTTCCAGCGACGCTGACGCCCAACTTTTCGAGCTCGCGGTAATCCGCCTGCATGCCGTAATTCACGTAGACCACCGGCGCGGTGACGTCTCCGGAAGGCGAGAAGGCATTGAAGGCGGCAACAATATTTTTGTTGGAGGTGTCGGGATCCACCGCAAAGGGTTGCTCGGGCGTGGCCAGAGTTCTTTTGTCGGGCGCGGCTAGTTCCAGCTGCACTTCGCGCGGCTGTGCGAGCCACACGCTGTAGCTGACAATATCCGCGTCGAAGCCGTAGCTGCGGTATTGGTCGCGCAACCATTCGGCGACGCGGTGGCTGGCTTCCGTGCCGGCCATGTGCGGTTCGCTGGTGATGCGGCGCAAATTGCTCTCGGCGCGGGCGGGATCGGGGATCGCGCGCATTTGCTGCTCGAGGGCGTGTTCAGCGGCGACGCGCGCGGGCGCAAAGCCGCGGATGCCGGGATTATCTTGCGTGCCACGCGAAATCGCTGCGGGAAATACGACGATGCTTGCCAGAATGATTGCGGCGCGAACTCGCTGGGTCGGGACTGCCATTCACACCTCGTGGAAGAATTGCAAATTCTATACTACATGGGTGCGCGCGTTCTTGTTTGCTTGCAAAATATTTCGCGCGACGACGAAACGTTGCGCTCGGCGCGGCGAAATAGACCTAGCCGCTGGTGTTCGCTTGACGGCTCTGGCGCCGCGCCGTAGGTTAGTTACCAGCTCAGCGGGACGCAGCACGGTTCACAAGGACGCGGGATGAAAGTTTTGATTTCTGGCGGCTCAGGGCTGGTAGGGGGTGCGCTTACGGGCGCGTTGCGTGCCGACGGCCATACCGTCCGCCATCTGGTGCGCCCGGGCGGCAAGGCTGCGCCTGGCGACGTGCAGTGGAATCCTTTGAGCGCGCTGGTGGACGTGCCGGCCATGGAAGGTTTCGACGCCGTCGTGAATCTGAACGGCGCGAGTATCGCGGATGGGCGCTGGACGCCGAAACGGAAGATGATCCTGCGCGGCAGCCGGGTGGATTCCACGCGCGTGCTGGTGGACGCGCTGTCGCACCTGAGGCAGCCGCCGCGCGTATTCGTTTGCGCTTCAGCGACGGGCTACTACGGAAACCGCGGCGACGAAGTGCTGAAGGAAACGAGCGGCTACGGCAACGATTTCCTGGCGATTCTGTGCCGCGCGTGGGAAGGCGAAGCGGCGCGCGCAGCGAGTTCCGGCATACGCACGGTGATCGCGCGGTTCGGAATTGTTCTTTCGGCCGAAGGCGGCGCGCTTTCGCGCATGTTGACTCCATTTCGATTAGGCGCAGGTGGGCGACTGGGGAGTGGGAAGCAGTGGATGTCCTGGATCGCGCTGGAAGATGCGGTGAAGGTGCTGCGCGCGGCGATTGACGATGCGCGCTGGAATGGTGCGGTGAACTTGGTGTCTCCGGAGCCGGTGCGCAACAGCGATTTCACCCGCGTGCTCGCCAGCGTGCTGCATCGGCCGGCAATTTGCCGCGCGCCGGCATTCGCGCTGCGCCTGGCGCTTGGTGAAATGGCGGACGCGCTGCTGCTGAGCAGCCAACGCGTGCTGCCTGAGTGCTTAGATCAGTATGGCTACGCATTTCGCTACGAAAATTTAGAAGCGGCGCTGCACGCGGTGCTGGTGAAGCCTTAACGCAAACTTTTCGCTGCGTTTCAAGTCGCAGAGCCACGAACGCGCCCCATTTTGATTGCATCTGCTCACAATCAGCTCAGTCTATCTCACAAAATTTGACCGCCGCGCTATTTCACGACGTTCAGAGTTACCTCGACCTTAAATACGTGCCCTGTGAGAGGATCCGTTGCGACGGCGCCTTCGGTGGGCTGCCCTTCGCGCAGAAACATCCCCACGTCTCCGCGATATTGCCGCACCAACGGCTGGCTACTCGGAGGCGCTTCTCCGTCTGACCATTCCTTGCCAACAATCTTGCCATCGTGATCGCGGGCGGTAACATACAACGAAGATCGGTCCACCTTTAAATCGGCTTGATATTTCCCGTCATCAGCATGCGCCACCCGAGCATCAATGCTCGTTCCCACATCGATATACTGTACCTCGCTCGCGCCGGTTTTCGGATCGGCGGTCGTCACGGGAACCTTGACGCCAATCCGCAGTGTGGAATATGTCACGCTCGGTTTGGCACCCGGTACGATGAGAGGAATGGAGTAGGAAAGATTGGTGATTTTTTTCGTGCCGTCATATTCGGACAGCACGATCTGCAACTTGACTGGCGTCGTCGGCTCCGCTGTCGCATTTTCCGGCGCCTCGGGTCCCTTCGTTCCCTGAGCGCAAACCAGCAGCGGCGCAGACAGCACAAGCAATGTGCAGGTGACGAGCGGTCGTAAAATTTTCATGCAAGTCCTCCGATGATTCATTGATTGCGGCTCGCTATTGATAAAGACGCCAGCCAGGGGGCAATCGTTCAGAATTGAATCAAGCTTGCAGGTTTTTCGGTGACCTCGTCGAGCGCGGGAATTTCCAGTGGCGCGATTTCGATGGGATGAACCTCCAGAGGCTTCTCGAACTCGTGCTGCGCCACCAGAAGCTGATTGCCATCCACTCGACCCGAATTAATTGCGGCGCTCAATTGCGCCGCTGCAGCGAGCTGGCCCCTCGGCACGATAATTTCCGGACGTGTTGTGGTGGTCGCGCGCGTCTGCGCCCTACGCCTGGAATCGCGCGTGTCGGCCGTCCGCTCCGCATTCCGTGAACCCGCAACAGACGCGGCTCCCGGGGGCGCAGAAATGGGATTCACGGCGGAAGCGACGTTGGGATTGGACTCGTTGTGGACAGGTCTGCGCGCGACCATGATTGCCAAAACCGCGGCGAGCGCGAGGGCGCCGGCGATGACCGGGGCCCATGCCGTCCAGGCAGAGCGCTGCGCTTCAGATTCCTGCGCCATGCGCCGCCGCAAATGCGTGCTGAATTGCGGCGACGGCTCGCCAGCCACGAGCGCTGCGACGCCGCGGTCCACGAACTCACGCATTTGGCCAGCGCGCTCGAGCGATTCGCGGCACGCATCGCATTCCGTGGCGTGAGCCAAAAGCTCGGACTCGCGTTGGGCGCGAAGCTCGCCGAGCGCAGCGTCCGTCATCCAGCCGGGGTATTTTTCACAAGACATTGCAAACTCTCCGCCAATTTTTTTCGCGCGAGAAATAGTCGCGACTTCACGGTGCCCTCGGGCAGGCCGGCCAGTTTGGCGACCTCACGCGTGTGGTAACCCTCGATGGCAGCCAGGACCATCACGATCCGGAGCTTCTCTGGAAGCGCATCGAGCGCCTGCGCTACCTGGCGTTCGAATTCGCGCGACGCGATCAGATTTTCGACGTTGGCCTCGCGCTGGCCTTCCTCCAGCAGGCGCGTTGCGTCGCGCTCATGGCGTTCGCGGCGTCCCTTGGCGCGGATGCGATCAAGCGCCAGCCGAAAAGCCATGCGCACCAACCATCCGCGAAAGCGTTCGCGGTCGCGCAGGCGATGGAAATTGCGATAGGCGCGCAGCATGGCTTCCTGCGCCACGTCTTCGGCTTCCGCCGCGTTGTGTAATACGCCCAGCGCGACGCGATAAGCGAGCTTGGGACAATCCGCTAAGCGCTGCTCGAATTCGCGCGCGAGCGATTCGTCACGGCTCACCGCGCTTCGCGGAAAACGGGCCGCCAGTCCATCCATCACTGCCTCATCTAGCCAGACGCCGGTGGTGGGATTTCGGTTCACGGGTTTTCACGTAGGGCTGCGCATCAGGAATTACAAATCCAGGCGTTCCAGCAGTGATGGAAGGTTGGAGGCGTCCACGGTTAGTTCGGGGCGGGTGCTAGAGAAGTCTGGGACTTCATCGAGGGCTTGGAAGAGGCGCATTTTGGCGACGGCGTATTCTTCTGTGCCAGTAAGGGCGCGGCCGGTTTGCTTGGTCCATTGCTCGAGGGCGTCGCGGCGGACGAAGATGCGGATGGGGAACATGGTCTTGCGGTCGGCGGAAACGTAATAGATGAATTCGTTCCCTTTTGCGGCGTCGCGCTGGGCTGGATGGACATCCTGAAATTGATATTGATACACGTAGCCGTTATCCGCTGAGTAGCTCTTGATGCGCCGGACGGTTTCGGGCTTCGACATGGGCGCATTATTCGGCGGGGGCGGGCTGGTGTCAACCGTTCTGCTACGTCAGACGTAGTGGCCCTTTAGGGAGAGAGGCGCGCGCAATCATGTCCGCATGTGCGCTCCCAAATTGGAATTGGGCGACGTGATTCCGTGCCTTGTGTATTTTGCGCGTTTGCGGCACCTTCGCCTGGTGCGCCCGTTAGCCGCATGATCGGCGCGCACATAGTCGCGGTGGATGCGGAAACAGGCTCGGTGATTGCGGGGACGTTGGGCGGCTGGAGCTTCGATGCGGCAAATCCGCCGACGTAGTTTGACGACTCTTCGACGTGGAACGGCCGCTGGCAGCGCACATCGGCAATCTTTACGCCGAGCCACTGCTGGGCCTGGCGCTGGCAGGAGATTTCAGCGACGCGTTTACGGGATTATGCTTGCGTACCGTCGCGCCCACTCGCGCGGTTCCACCGGTGAACACGAGCTTCAATGTGCGCATCCGGCCCGCGACGCAGTGACGCATTGCATCGCCGCGTAATCGGCGCAAAAAGAAGCGGCTCCCGAGGTGCGGGAGCCGCTTCTTGCGCTGCGGGTGCGATAACTCCTACTGGGTCGGCAGAATTTCCTGCGAGAACCCGATGGTGTTGACGGAGCGCAACGACGGAGTGCGCGGCGGCAGACACGCGGGGCCCAGGGTAAAGTTGGTGTCAAAGGTATAGTCACGCGGGCTGGGCGGATTGTAAACGCCCGTTCCCTTGTACGTGCCCACCCCTTGGCGATTGTAATAGAAGCTGACCATCGAGCCTCGGTAGTGGCAAACCAGGCCCCAGTTTTCCAGGAAGCGGAGGAAGTTGTGCACACCGCCATCCGTGCCGAAGTCCTGCGCCTGTCCGTTGACGGCGGGGAATGGAATGCCCTTACCGGAAATAATGGCAGCGCGGTACGCCGTCGGCGCCGCCGCTCGGTTATTAACGTCGTAGGGAAAAGCGAAGGAGTTCACGTCGTTCCAGTTGTTGGAAAGGAACGTGACCGCGTCGCCTTCGACGGCAGCAGCGACGCTGACGCCTCCCCAGGTTCCGTCGTCCACCGGCGCGTTGTAATCGCCCTGGATGTAAACCGGGTTTTCGGAAACGATGCTCAGGCCGTCGGTTCCGCTGCAGGAGACTCCGATGTTTAGTGAAGCACCATCTACGATTTTTAGCGCGCGGCGGAAGAAGACCGGAGGATTCTCCCGGGCCTCCTGCGCGTTGCCGTAGGTGACATCGGGACGGTTGGAATTGCCTGGCGCACAATTCGTGTTGGCAAACAGCCCGCCGGAGTACGTCGTCGCTGCAGGTTTGTAGGTGACGCCTTGCAAGTTCCCCGTGATGGTGGTCGCGCCGGTCCACATGTTAACGTTCCGCGGCGTCATATTGAGTATGTTCTGGGTCAACAGCATGTAGTTCGTCGGAGCGATCAAGGTCGGTGCCACTTCCGTGCCGCCATAAGTCCGAAAGGTGCCGTCACCTTCCAAGTCTTCACCCGGGTCGAGTACGGTGTTCGGGCAGCCGTTCGCCGGGTCATTGGGATTCACAAAGTCGTTATATCCATAAGACCCGGTCCTGACGACGGGGGCCGCGGTGGGGTCTTTCTGTTCGCCGCGACGGTCTGAGAAATACAGGGTGTAGCCGGTGTTATTGTCCAAGCCCAGCGCCGCCTGATTTGCGGTGAACCAATTCACCAGGTTCTTGGCATCCAGTTCCACATAGTACATGACGCCTTGCGCGGTGATCGGCGCCGGGCCGGCGGTGGCGCGGTCAACACCTTCACGCGAGTCATACAGCGCATTCGGCCAGAAATCGGTGGCCGGGTTTGCCGCGGTCATGAGTAATCCATTTGCGCACGGATTTGCGAGGATCCCGGTGGACGGATTATCTCGCACGCGAGCCAAACGGATGATGGCGCCCCCGCTGGGGTCATTGCAGCCAACTGTCGCGACGCCTCCGCCGCTCGGGCCCTGTGCGGCAACTTGACCCGCCGGAAGACCCGCGAGATATGTAAACGGGGCGACCTGGACGGCTGCGGTATACGTCGGATTGACGTTCCTGCCGGTGAGGCCGAGGTTTAGGATCGTTTGGGTGACATCAACCCAGCTGCCACCAGGATTCACCTGATATTCGATCTTGATGCAACCGGTGATGGTCGGATATCCGGCCTTCATCCAGTATCCGGGTGCGAGTAGCGTGTTCGAGTTGCTACTAGGGCTGTACGTTCCCCCGACAATGGCGCCCGACACAGGCAGCGGATATGTGCCGGTATACCATACCGGTTTTGCGGTAATGCCAGCTCCGGCTGGGCCGAGACCGACAGGAGAGTTGGGGGACCACGCCAAGAGCGCAAGATCAACGGGAGGTGTTGCAGTGACTGTGTCCAGCAACGTCATATCGGCGGCATTGCAGGCGTTCGGCGAGCCCGGTATGGTGGTCGGAGTCGGATAATCGTCAAGCAAGACTCGTAGCGTCGCCTGGGAAAACAGCCGCTGGGCAAATGTGGCCGGCGCCAAGGCGGCCTCGCCTTGAACCGGACGGCGAATCAGAGAAATGGGCGTGATACCACCCAAAGCGGTGGAAGTGAGGCTCAATACCGGGACGTGGTTCTGAAGTTGGCCGTTGTAGGCCGGAATCACTGTTCCACTCCAGGTGGGATTGTTCACGGTGGTGCTGACGTTGCCGTAAATGCTGTTGCCCGTCACGCTGCCTTCGTTAATGCCCAATTCACGCCACGAAGCATTCGTGTAGGGCGCGCCTCCCGGCTCATTGGCCATCGTAGGATCCGGCGCCAAGGCGATGGTAGCGTCCCCACCGTAGGTGGCTCCGGCGCCGGTGACCACGAAGCCATTTTCCAGATTGGTGCGGATGACTTCGCCTACCACCGTCACCTTGTCACCCAGGAAAGTGGGACCTTGGTTCGGAGTGAGCCACAGATTTCCATTGGTGTGCGTGCGGCCGCCGAAACCGAACGAAGGACCGTTGAAGAACGAGAGGTCTGAATCAGAATAAATGCCGAACTGGAATACGGGAATGGCGACGACCTGCACTTGGCGGGTGAGTTTCACTTCCGCGCCCGTGGACGAATTCTGCGCCGCGACCGTCATGGTGAACGGCGTGATCAAGCCTTGCATGCCGGCGTAGGGACTCGGCGGCAGAATTGAGGCGTTGGTCGTCGCCGGATTGCCGAATGCGTCCGGAATGAAGGTGAGGTTATAGGTGGAAGCGCCGGCGGAATTCACATACGTAATGCCGGTGAGCCCAACCGGAGGAGCGGAGGCGATCGTTGCCACGTTCGCCGCTGTGAGCGAACCGGAAGTGGCAAACACCTGGGCGACGTCGGTAGTCATTTTTTCCATGCCGGCTTCGGCGCCGTAGAAGGCGAGCTCGCGGCTGGAGTTATTGCCGCCGAGGCGCTGGTCGGTCATGACCATCCAGCTCATGCCGACTACGATGGCCGAAATCAGTAGTAGAACAAACAGCGAGGTTATTAGCGCGACACCCTTTTCTCGTTCCATTCTCACAGCGGATCTCCTTGGAAATCTTTAACACTCTGGCGCCTGGTGATGTGCTCAAGCTCCTACGGCGCCGTGGACGACGCAGACGTCTGGAACTGGTTGGTGAATGAAAGGCTGCGAATGCTCACCTGAGTGCTCAGGTTATTGCGCAGAAATGTCGGCGTGGTTTCGGCCGTGTAAGAATTTTCGGACCTGCCCGCCAGGAAGACGTTGACCGCGCGAATCTGCGCCGGCGTGTCCGGCAAAACCGGAGTAGCGGCATTACCGGGACCGTTGGGGTAGGTGCCCACCGCATCCGTGGAGCTGGTGATGTCGTAGCTGAAGCCCAGGTTCTCGATATCGTCGGCGATCGCCGTCGGCGGATTCACTGGATTGCCCGCGGGATAATTCGGATAATTTACCTGGCGAATCAATTGCGGATCCGTCGGCGTGGTCGCGTCGACATAGTAGGTCACCATCCAAACCCGCGTGACCGTGGTCGGAGGAAAGACTCCGGGCGTGGTAGCCAAGTTCGCGACCGTGCCGTTCAGCTTGCCGGTTTGATTCAGGCCGGCGGGATCGCCACCCGAGAAATTGATGGTTTGGCCGGCAACACTGGTGACATATTCGAGCGCGGTTCCATTCTGATTGTGAAACATGATCAAATTGCCGGCGGTGATGGGATTGGTTACGCCGGGCATGGTGAAGCAGGCCGGCGCGAGCGAGACCGATGCGCCCGTGGCCGAAATTGTCCCGGCGCAAACCGGAGTGGAAGGCGCGGGCTGGGCCACCGGATAGCTGTAGAGATAGTTTCCCGCCGGATCAACCAGTACGTTGTCCGCATAGATAATGTTGATGATGTCAGTGGCAACTCCGGTGAGCACTGCGTTGGTCGACGGATTGATGGACGTGGCCAACTGCCCAGCGAGGGATCCAGGTGTGATAGCCGGCAGCGTGATGTAGGTGTTCGGAAATATTGTTGCGGTGCCGGGACGATTCACCGCCGAGGTGGCTGTGTAGGGAAGGCTGATGCCGCCCTGAGGAATTCCCTCACCCGCCTGCATCAGGTCGCGGACCATGAAGTGCATACCGGCGCGCAGGTTTTCCTGGGTGTTAGCTTCATAGGCGACCATGTTGGTCACGTGCTCGGCTTGCATCAACGCGTCAGTGGCAATGGCCACGACGGAAACCACGATGCTCATCGAAACCATCAATTCGATCAGCGTAAATCCTCGTTGGCGCTTCATCCTTGCTCCTTGCGGTCCTGGTCCTAATTAGCTGAAATGTAAGTAGTCAACGAATAATTGCGAGTAAAGCGGCCCGTGGTGTAGTTCACAGTGATCAGCACCTGATTAAGGCTGTTGGTGTATCCCGGTACCGATGTAATGGTGATGGTGCGCCTAAAGTTGCCCAGCGATTGCTTCACATCGTCGGCGGTGCCCAGTTTTCCGTCCGGTCCGGGATACACGATGTAAGCCGGAGTTCCGCCGGCATCGGCAACCGTGCCGACCAGCCCGTCAGCTCCAGGCACCAGCAACGGCTGCGGCGTCGACAGAAAAAGTCCGGCGGGATTGCCCGCGCTGTTGTTGGAAAGCTGCTGGAACGTCGCATTGTTCGTATATTTGGCGGTGTAGATTGCTTCGGCTGCTTCTTCCGCCTTCTGTTGCGCGATGAAAGCATCTTGCGAACCCTGCATGTAGGCCAACGAATCCGCCAGCATGGCCGCTAATCCCAAAACGCCGACACCCAGAACTACCAGGGAGATCATCGTCTCCAGGAGCGTGAAGCCCCTTGCTGCTTGCCGCTTTCTCGCTTGCCGCATTTTCCTGAACTCCTTCAGAACCTGGTCCATATCACACCCGTTCCCTTCCAGCCGCGCGCGCGGCCGGTGCCGCCCATAACCGTGACTGCCCGGGCTGTCGAGTTTTTGCCGGGTTGACCGATGAAAACCGTTCCGTTGATCGGTTGGAACGTCGCGCCATCCACCAGTTCGCCGTCGCTCTGGAACAACATTCCGCCTACCGGTCCATTGGTGAGTCCCTCGAATTCTATGGGCGCGCCTTTGCCGAAGGCATCTGGCGTGTCTGGCGCTGTGGCAAAGACATAGTATTGGGCCGGAGATTCGATCGGCACGGTGCTTAGAATCGGATTCACTCCTCCGGCACCGGCCGTGAGATCGTTTCTTACCTGCATGACGACTTGATATTGGGTGATCCCGCCTACGACGACCGTGGGAAAGGTAACCTGCACGTAGCGGCGGTTGGTGATCGCGTACTCGCGTGCCTGGCGCAGTTGGGCAACCACTTCCTTCAGCGCGGCGTCGAAACGCGCATCCTGCAAGGTCGGCAAGTAGGCGATCAGCGCCATCGCGGAGATGATCAGAATCAGCATGACTACCACGCTCATTTCAACCAGCGAGAAACCACGCTCGCTGATTGCTTCGCGCTTGCCGCAACTCAAAATCGTATTGCGTTCTTTCACGCTTACACCCTCGAATCGCCCTGGAGGTGGCGGGCGAGCCACAGAATTCGATAGATACAATGCAGTTCCCAGGCCACGCTCGAGGCACAACTAAGTCTATGTGACATAGGTAGTTAGCAGAGAGAGCCACAGGCAACAAATTCCATTTCGACCTGGGCGGGGTAGAAACGTTACATTTCCGGAGGATGGCTACCTGTAAGCGGAAAGTAGGGAATCCGTTCGCTGCGGAAGCGCCGGAACTGCGTACGTACGGCTTTAGCGCGTGCCGAACTGGTGCAGACGGGGATCTTGCGCACGAGCGGTGCGGTGGAGCGGCCGCCTGCCGTTGCTCGTTACTGCGGCAATCAGTCGCGGCTACGCAGCTTCGAGAGCAGGCGCAGAATTTCCAGGTACAACCAGATCAGCGTCACCATTAATCCGAACGCCGCATACCACTCCATATATTTTGGCGCGCCCGCGGCCACGCCGCTTTCGATGAAGTCAAAATCGAGCACCAGATTCAGCGCTGCGATGACCACGACGAATCCGCTGAAGGCGATTCCGATCGGACCGGAACCGTTGATCGTGGTGAAGTGAATGCCGAAAAATCCCAGCACGATGGTCGCGAGATAAAAAAGCGCGATTCCGCCCGTCGCCGCCACCACTCCCAATCGGAACTTTTCGGTGACCGGAATCAATCCCGAGCGATAGGCCAGCAGCAAGATCGCGAGCGTGCCGAACGTCAAGCTCACCGCTTGAATCGCGATTCCGTGAAAGCGCACATCGTAAATGGCGGAGATGCCGCCCAGCAGCAGGCCTTCGAGCAGCGCGTAAATTGGCGCGGTTATCGGCGCCCAGGTCTTTTTGAAAATCGTCACCAGCGCAAAAATAAATCCGCCGATTCCGCCGATGGCCAGCAGTGGCAGTACGGCCTGGGGATTCTGCGAATGGGTGTAGATGTTCCAAGTCCAGGCCGCCGTCGCGATCACGCAGAGCAGCAGCACGCCCGTCTTGTTCACGGTGCCCTGCAGCGTCATGGCCTCGCCCAGCCCAACTCCCTCGCCCTGAAATGCCCTGGCGTTCAGAGCCGGGTTCGACGTCCTCATTAAATCCGCCACTGTGAATCTCCTTTGTGTGTGTTGCGCGGGCAAACTGTATCGCGCGTGCGCGAGCGCGTCCGCCGCATTATTGTTCCCTAGCACGCCAATTTTACCTCATTTTAGGTTTCGGCACGCGGGACGGACGTTTCACGAGGTTGGGCGCAAATAAAAAATCCCCGGGTCAACAGAGCGCCGGCCCGGGGAAATGTTGAGAATTGGATTGTGGACTTAGTGCCGGTCAACGATGGCGATTGCTTCGTCCACGTGATGATGCGCGCGATCAATGTGCACAATCACGCGGTCCCGCAGGCCGCGCGCTTCGGGATTATCTTCTTCCTTCTCGATATCGTGATGAGCCTTGTCCAGAAGTTCGCGTGCATCATGCAAACGTCCGACCCAGGGCTTGTGCGGATCGACGGGAGGGCGGTCTTCGATATTCTTGCCGTCGTCGAATGCGGCGCGCTTGATTTCATCAATGGCGTGGTCTATTTCTTCAACCGCGGCGCGCTCTTCAGCGTGCAGAGCGCCACCGTCGGGCCGCTGCAGATGCGCGCGCGCATCGCGCAGATCGGAAAGCGCGCGCAGGTAGGCTGGATGCTTGCCTTGTGCGTGGACGTTTTGCGACGCGAGCGGGAGCAGGAACGCGATCGCCGCAGCGATCACAGCAATTCTAGCAAGAGTTCTCATTCGGATTATCACCTCGTTTGGGATTGGGATGGATTCCGCAGGGATGGGACCGCGGCTTTATCCTGTAAGCCAGTAGAACACGCTCTCGCGGCTTTTGTTGTGCGCCGGTAGGAGGCTGTTTCCAGGAAGGCAACGCGAGGCGACGGGCTCCGGCGGCCGCGACCGGCAGCACGTTATACGCCCTAGCTAACGTCGTGCGCGGACGGTTCGAGTGTCTGGCTGGCAACCCTATGCAGCTCGGTGAGGAGTTCGTGCGGCTCGCGTTCTTCGCGGCGGGCAAGGATGCTCGTCGTGACTATGACGGCGGGGACGACAAGGATGATTGTTACCGCGACCCACATCAGAGCGGCTGCGCACTGTTGGTCTGCGAGAGGCGACCACGGCAAGACTCGCGGCGCTGAAAGATACGACGAGTAGACGACGCGATCGCAGAAAACAAGAAATGCGGAGAGCGCATCACACGGCAGCGTGGCACAAAATAAATACAGAGGGATCGACCAGCGAGGCCAGTGCGCAACGCTGGGCCACGGCTGAATCACCGGCCACCAGAATAAAAGACCCGCGCCGAGAAAACTTGAATGTTCCAGTTCGTGCAACCAGTTCCAGCGCAGCGCCAGCTCGAAAACTGCAGGGATATGCCACCCAATCAGAGCAACCGTCGCAGCGAGCCAGCAAAATGCAGGATTTGAAACGAAATGTCCGAGCCGTTTCACGGAACTCCCGCGAAGAATTGGGCTCACGATGCCGCGAGCGAGCGATTGCGGGAGGCCGTGGAGCAGTGGCAATTGCGGCGCGCCCAGCAGAATCAAGGCAGGCGCAACGGACATCAGCAACAGATGCTGCATCATGTGAACCGTGAGCAACGCATCATCGAAGGCATTCAATGGGGAACCAATCGCGAGCCACACGCAAATGATTCCAGCGAAAAAAGCAGCAAACCGCCAGAGCGGAAGCAATTGGGGGAACGCGGAACGCAAGCGAAACCAGCCTCTTGCGTAAACCAGGCTGGTGAGGCACAGCGCCACATCGAGTCCGAGGGGATTGGACCATGATTGCAAGATGGCGTGAGCGTCAGCAGTCATAAAACCTACGGGTGACCCGAACCAGGCCCCGTGTCTGGCCCTTGCGCAATTGCCCGCGCCGCATCGCGTGCCGGCGCTTGTCCCGCGGGATGTAACGTTTCCAGAAACGCGACGAGCGCCGTGGTCTGTGCAGGGCTCAGATTCTTGCCGTAGGCCGGCATGTTGCCGCCACCTTGAATCACCTGTCGAATCAGTTGA
>Ga0209420_1000018_pt1 | contig 103661 bp, 92 predicted proteins | sample BlaSpr_A8_OM1_O1_FD_187972 | JGI IMG/M metagenome (GOLD analysis project Ga0209420, IMG submission 187972) | Forest soil microbial communities from Thunder Bay, Ontario, Canada - Black Spruce, Ontario site 2_A8_OM1_O1 (SPAdes) (version 2) | ecosystem: Environmental > Terrestrial > Soil > Boreal... | reverse complement strand
CGTTGGCGGAATGGGAATATCGATATTGTCCACGCCGCGCGGATTGATGACTGGCCAGGCGGCCCGTAAGGCGGGCGTTGGCGGCGAATTGATGTGCGAAGTTTGGTAGGAATTCTAGCCAGCACAAGGATTTGAGAGAGCTATGTCGCGAATTGGAAACAAGATTATCCCGGTGCCGTCGGGTGTGAAGATTCAAATCAAAGATGGCGCTGTTGACGTGCAAGGTCCCAAGGGCAAGATGCATGTAAACGTGCCGGGCGGGATTACCTTCGAGCAGAAGGATGGCACGCTCGTCGCCAAGCGCCATTCGGAAGAACAGCGGGCGCTGCACGGTCTCGCGCGGGCTTTGGTGGCTAACGCCGTCACAGGTGTCACTACTGGATTCAAGAAAGATCTCGACATCGTGGGAGTCGGATATCGCGCCGAAGTGAAAGGCAAGAACGTGGTGCTAGCGCTGGGGTACTCGCATCCAATAGAGTTCCCGATCCCTGAAGGCATCGTCATAGCCATTGAAAAGCAAACACATATGTCCGTTTCGGGTGCGGATAAGAATCAGGTTGGCCAAGTCGCAGCAAATCTTCGTGCGCTGCGTCCGCCGGACCCTTACAAGCAGAAGGGCATCCGTATCACTGGCGAGCGGCTGAAGAAGAAAGCGGGCAAGGCTGGCGCCAAGACGGCGGCCTAGGCTGGAAGGAGAAAAAACGTGGCAGCACCAGTTCGAAGATTATCGCGGGAAGCGCATCGCCGCCGGATTCATGTGCGAACGCGACAGACGCTTGCTGGAACCTCAGAACGTCCACGGCTTTGCGTGCATCGCTCGTCCAAGCACATTCGCGCGCAGGTTGTGGACGATCAAAGCGGAAAAACTCTTGCTTCTGCCAGCTCGCTGGATGGCGAAGTTAAGAAGTCGATCAAAGGTGGCGGAAACATCGCGGCCGCAAAGGTAGTTGGTAAGGCAATTGCGGAACGCGCGCGCGGCAAGGGAATTGAAAAAGTTGTTTACGATCGCGGTGGTTATCAGTATCACGGCCGCGTGAAAGCGCTAGCCGATGCGGCCCGGGAGGCGGGCCTGAAGTTCTAACAATTATGCCGAAACAAGAGCTTAAAGATACGTTGTCAGTCCGCCGGCCGGTTGAAACGAACCAGGCGAACCTGAAGGATCAAGTCGTTTCGATCAACCGCTGCACGAAAGTCGTCAAGGGCGGCAAGAACCTGAGCTTCTCGGCGCTTGTTGTAGTGGGCGATCAGGGCGGCCACGCCGGCTTCGGCATGGGCAAGGCGCGCGAAGTGCCGATGGCGATTCGCAAAGCGATCGAAGCCGCGAAGAAAAATATGGTGAAGTTGAATTTAAAAGGTTCGACCATTCCACATCAGGTCCTGGGGAGCTACGGCTCGGGCCAAGTGCTCCTGAAGCCAGCGCCAGAAGGAACGGGCGTCATTGCCGGCGGCCCGGTGCGCGCAGTGATGGAGGTCGCCGGAATTCAGAACGTGTTGACGAAATCTCTGGGCACTTCGAATCCTCACAACGTGATCAAGGCGACCTTTGATGCGCTTTTGCACTTGAAGGACGCTGCGAAAGTGGCCGAAGGCCGCGGAAGAGGAGCGGAGGAGCCGGTTTCGTAGGCGCCTTTTAGAAGAATATGACACCGACAAAGAAGAATACGGCTGGCAAGTCTAATAAACAGTCCGCAACTCTGAAAATAAAGTGGGTAGTAAGTTTTATCGGTTGCCCCCGCGGCATGAGGCAAACCATTCGTGGCTTGGGATTCCGGCGCATGCAGCAGGTGGTGGAGCATCCCGACACGCCGTCGATACGCGGCATGATCGCGAAAGTTCATCACCTGGTCAGAATTGAGGAATAGGGATGGCCATTAAACCAACACTCTCGAATTTGAAACCGCCGCGTGGCTCTCGTCATCGCAAAGTGCGCGTGGGACGCGGCATGGGATCGAAACTTGGCAAGACCTCCGGCGCGGGCAATAAGGGCCAGCAGTCACGTCGCGGATATTCTCGGCGACCTGGATTTGAAGGCGGCCAGATGCCTTTGCATCGGCGCTTGCCGAAACGCGGTTTTTCGAGTCCCTTTCGAAAGACTTATGCCGTGGTCAACGTGGAGAGCTTGAATGTGTTTGAAGCGGGAGACACCGTGTCGCCGGAGATGTTGTTTGGCCGTGGGATCGTTCGTGTCGAGCGAGAAGCGTTGAAGATTTTGGGCAGTGGTGAATTGAAAGTGGCGCTAACCGTGCAGGCCCACGCATTCAGCAAGTCGGCGGAAGAGAAAATCGCAGCGGCCGGAGGAAAAGCTGAACTTTTGAAATGAGTCCGCTAAGAAAACTCGTCGAGGCTTTCCGGAATATTTTCAGCACGCCAGACTTGCGTAATCGAGTGCTGTTTACGCTGGCATTGTTGGGAGTGTATCGGCTTGGCGCTTTCATTCCCACTCCTGGAATCAATACGGCTTTACTGCAACAGCTTTTTGAACAGAGTAAAGGTTCGGTCCTGGGGATCTTTGACCTTTTCAGCGGCGGCAATCTTCGCAGGCTCACGATTTTTGCCTTGGGCATCATGCCGTACATTACCGCTTCCATCATTCTTCAGTTGATGGTGGTGGTGTGGCCTTATCTTGAAAGACTGCAAAAAGAAGGCGAACTTGGGCGACGCAAGATCACTCAGTACACGCGCTATTTGACGATCATTTTGAGCGCTTTCCAGTCCTTCACGATTGCGGAAACTTTGACGCGCCAGAATCTAGCGGGTCAAGCGCTGGTGTATCACCCAGGACCGCGCTTCATCTTGATGACCATGCTCACGCTGACTACTGGCTCCGCGTTCATCATGTGGCTCGGTGAACAGATTAGCGATCGCGGAATTGGCAACGGGATGTCGCTGATTATTTTCGCGGGCATCGTTGTGGGTTTGCCGCGCGCCGTCGGCGATTTGTGGGAGAAGGCGAAAACGCAACAGTGGGGTTCGTTCACACCGATCGCTCTGCTCGGCCTAATTGCGTTGATGTTAGCGGTGGTGGCCTTTATCGTATTTATGGAAGGCGGCCAGCGGCGCATACCGGTGCAGTACGCCAAGCGTGTGATGGGCCGCAAAGTAATGGGCGGGCAGATGACCTATCTGCCTCTGCGGGTGAATTCAGGTGGTGTGATTCCGCCGATTTTTGCGAGTTCGCTGCTGACCTTCCCGCAGACATTGGCGCTTTTCTTCCAGAAAAAGTCGCCGTTCTTTGAAAAGTTTGCGAACCAAATCAAGTGGGGCGAGCCGCTCTACACGTTGATATACGTTACGCTGATCATCTTTTTCGCGTTTTTCTATGTGGGCATTATTTTTAATCCCACCGAGCTTGCCGACAACATGCGGAAATACGGTGGATTCATACCCGGAATCCGGCCAGGACGAAATACGTCGGAATACATCAATCGCATACTGACCCGCTTAACATTCGTGGGCGGAATCTATCTCGCTATTGTTTGCTTGCTCCCGGAGTGGATGATCTCGGGCATACACTTGCAGCATTTGTGGTTGGTAGGCAATTGGTTTGATCAGCATATGTGGCGATTTGTGCTCGACGGATTGAATGTGCAGTTTTATTTCGGAGGCACTTCGCTGCTAATTGTAGTCGGTGTAGCCATGGACACGGTGCAGCAACTCGAGGCCCAGCTCGTCATGCGCAATTACGACGGGTTTGTTCGCAAGGGCCGAGTGCGGGGCCGTCGCAGTTAATGATGGCTCATTGGCGGTGAGCATGGCGCTCAATCGGGCTATGATTTTCTTAGGCCCGCCAGGTGCCGGTAAAGGTACCCAAGCCAATCGCGCAGCGAAGCGATATGGAGTGCCCCATCTTTCCACCGGTGACATGTTGCGTGAAGCGGTCGCACAGGGCACCGAACTTGGCCGCTTAGCAAAGCCGCTCATGGAACGCGGCGAGCTGGTGCCGGACAACATCGTGATGGGGATGGTCGAAGAGAGGTTAGCGCGGCCGGATTCGGTCGAAGGATTTATCTTCGACGGTTTTCCCCGGACCGTGCCGCAAGCGGAGCAACTTGACAAAATTCTTGCTCGCCGCGGATTCGGAAAGCCGCTAGTTGTTGAGTTTCATGTTAGCCCGGAGACGCTATTACATCGGGTTTCCGGACGCTGGACCTGCAGCGTGGGCGGCGAAACGTACAATATTTATGAGCGTCCGCCGAAGGTTCCAGGCATTTGTGATGTCGACGGCGGAAAATTGATTCAGCGCTCGGACGACAGCCCGGACATCGTGCGAGAACGTTTGGCGGCGTATGATCGCAAAACGAAACCGCTCGCGGATTATTACCGACAGCACGGCGTTCTTGAGACGGTAGACGGATCCAAGGGCGTTGAAGAAGTAAGTCGTGAACTGAACGAGATTTTTGCACGCGCGGCAGGGAGAGATGGTCATCTGTAAATCGCCGAAAGAGCTCGAAAAGATGTACCAGGCGGGGCAAATTGTCTGGGGAGCCCTGGACAAGATGCGCACCATTGTTCGGCCGGGCGTATCGACGAAGGAACTCGACGAATTCGCTGAAGAATTTACCGAGAAGCACAAGGCGCGGCCGGCGTTTAAGGGATACCGGGGATACCCGGGCTCGCTGTGCACTTCGATTAATCAGGAAGTTGTGCACGGAATTCCTTCTGCCTCGCGGAAAGTTCGCGAGGGCGACATTTTGTCCATGGATTTCGGCGTCGAGTTGGACGGTTACTTTGCGGATGCCGCGCTGACTGTGCCGGTCGGGAAGGTGGCTCCGGAACGCCAGAAATTGCTTCGCGTGACGCGTGAATCGCTGGAGCAGGGGATTGACAAGATTCGGCCCGGCAACCGCCTTGGTGACGTATCGGCAGCGGTGCAGCAGTGGGTTGAGAAGAACGGTTTTTCGGTTGTGCGTGAATTCGTTGGTCACGGCATTGGAACAAAAATGCACGAGGACCCGCAGCTCCCGAATTACGGCTCGCCCGGCCAAGGACCTAGGCTTCAAGAAGGGATGGTGCTGGCTATCGAACCGATGGTGAACACGGGTGGCCCGGGTGTAAGGATTTTGGATGATGACTGGACGGCGGTGACAACGGATGGTAGTGATTCGGCACATTTCGAGCACACCGTTGCGGTCACGGCCCAGGGACCCTGGATTTTGACGCGGCCGCGAGAAGCCAGCGGACCATGCTGGTAAGCGGGAACCATATCTTATCGAGTTTGAACTAGGAGCACATGATTCGAAGGCCAGAGCCGGAAAAAAAGAAATCGAATGAAGGCAGCGGAAAAGAAGACGCCATTGAAGTGATGGCGACGGTGGTCGAACCTCTTCCCAATGCGATGTTTCGCGTGGAGTTGGAAAACAAGCATCAAGTGCTTGCCCACATTTCGGGAAAGATGCGCAAGAATTTTATACGCATTCTGCCCGGAGATCGCGTCGCAGTGGAGCTTTCGCCGTATGACCTGACGCGCGGCCGCATCGTGTACCGCTACAAATAGCCAGGCCGCGAGCGCAGGAAGGGACAGAATAGAAATGAAAGTAAGAGCCTCGGTAAAGAAAATTTGTATGAAGTGCAAAATCGTTCATCGGCGCGGCGTAGTGCGCGTGATTTGTGTTAACGCGAAACATCGCCAGCGCCAAGGCTAGGAACAGGGAGAAAATGGATGGCTCGCATTGCAGGTGTGGATTTACCGCCAAACAAAAGGCTGTGGGTCGGGCTGACTGCGATTTACGGCATTGGCCAGCAGCGCGCTCGTTCGCTTGCCGCTGAGGCGAACGTGGATCCGACGAAAAAGATCAAGGATCTGACGGAAGAAGAAGTGACTCATCTGCGCGCCGCCATTGAATCGGAAGGCCGCGTGGAAGGCGACCTTCGCAAAGAGACTCAGATGAACATTCGCCGGCTGATTGAAATTCAATGCTACCGGGGCTTGCGTCATCGCCGAAATCTTCCGGTTCGCGGACAGCGCACGCATACCAACGCCCGCACGCGCAAAGGTCCGCGCAAGGGTGCAGTTGCAGCGAAGAAGAAAACAATGGCGCGCAAGTAAGAAATGAAGGACTAGAGAAAACAGGAGAGACACGAGCGTGGCAAAAGAACCTCAAAGCGCAGCGGCTGCACCTGCAGGAGCAGCGGCCAAGAGCACCAAGCGCAAGAAAGAGTTTCGCAAGAAGAAGGAAAAGCGCGTCGTTCCTCACGGAGTGGTGTGCATCCAGGCAACCTTTAACAACACGATTATCACCCTCACCGATCCGGATGGCCGCGCGGTAAGTTGGTCTTCGGCTGGCTCTGTGGGTTTCAAAGGATCGCGCAAGGGCACTCCGTACGCAGCGCAGCAAGCCGCCATGACCGCGGCCGGCGTTGCGCGCGATCAATACGGGATGAAATCGGTGGAAGTACGCGTGAAGGGTCCTGGCGCGGGACGCGAGTCCGCTGTACGCGCATTGGCATCGTCGGGCTTGCACATCAATGCCATTAAGGACGTGACGCCGGTGCCACATAATGGCTGCCGTCCTCCCAAGCGCCGCCGCGTATAGCGCGACAAGAAATTTGAGAAGTAAGAAAAGGAGACAAGGCTTTGGCAAGACATCGTGAAGCAGTTTGCCGCTTATGCCGAAGGGAAGGGATGAAACTCTTCCTCAAGGGACTGCGGTGTTTTACAGAAAAATGCGCCATCGAGAAGCGCAATTTCGTTCCGGGGCAGCATGGCCAATCTCGCCGTCCGAAAATGGTGGGTTACGGAATTCAATTGCGCGAAAAGCAAAAGGTGAAGCGCACCTACGGATTACTCGAGCGCCAGTTCCGCAACTATTTTGAAAAGGCGGAACGGACCAAAGGCCCGACCGGCTCGAATCTTATGGTTACACTCGAACGCCGGCTCGACAACGTCGTCTATCGAATGGGTCTTGCGGGCTCGCGCTCGCAAGCGCGCCAGCTCGTGCTGCATGGCCACATTCGTGTGAAGGGTCGCAAAGTCAACATCCCGAGCTATCTGGTGCAGGTGGGCGAAGATATCGCGCTGAAGGAAAAGATGCACCAGAACGCGATGGTGCTAGAGGCGCGGAACCTGGCGAACAGCCAGGGCGTTGCCCCGTGGCTCGATATTGACCGGGAAAATTTCAAAGCGCGGGTCGTGGCCATGCCTCGCCGCGAAGACGTGCAGACACCGCCGATGAACGAGCAGCTCATCGTCGAGTTGTACTCGAAGTAGCGCATAAAAAGATCGTCAACGTTGAATAGTTGGTGGGCTCGCCGCTGGCGAACCAGGAGGAATGTCGCATATGTGGAAGGGATTTCAGAAACCGAAGCGCTTGGCAGCAGAACCGGAAACACTCACCGATAAATTCGGAAAATTCTCCGCGCAGCCTTTCGAGCGCGGGTGGGGAACTACGGTTGGCAATTCGTTGCGGCGCGCGCTGTTAAGTTCGATTGAAGGTGCAGCCATTACCGCGGTCAGGATTGAAGGCGTGCTTCACGAATTTTCACCGATTCCCGGAGTCGTAGAGGACGCTACCGATATCATTCTCAACCTGAAGCAAGTGCCGCTGAAGCTGAATACGGACCAGCCGAAGACTATCACGCTGGTCGTCGATACGCCCGGACCGGTAACCTCCGCGAAAATCGAAGAGGATGCCGACATCGCCGTGCTCGATAAGAATGTTTACATCGCGACGGTCAGCGAGGGCGGCAAGCTTGAATTGGAACTGCGCGTGAAGAACGGCCGCGGATATGTCGCCGCGGATCGGAACTTCGACGAGGACTTGCCCATTGGTTACATCCCGATCGACTCGGTGCACTCCCCCGTGCGCAAGGTCAACTACGCAGTGGAAGCCGCCCGTTTGGGGCAGATGACGGACTACGAGAAGCTGACTCTTGAAGTTTGGACCAACGCCGCCATCACCCCGCAGGATGCTATCGGACTTGCCGCGAAGCTGATGAAGGATCATATGAGCATCTTCATCAATTTCGAAGAACAGCCCGATCTGCCGGAAGAAGTGGTCGAAAATTACAGCGATCCGCGCCTGGAATATCTCGACCGATCGGTGGAAGAGCTGGAACTTTCGGTGCGTTCTTATAATTGTCTGAAGAATGCAAACATCCAAAACCTGCGCGAACTGGTGCAGAAGACCGAGTCCGAAATGCTGAAGACAAAGAATTTTGGACGAAAGTCGCTCAACGAGATTAAGGACATCCTGGTAAAGATGGGCTTAAGCCTGGGAATGAAGTTCGACGAGCACGGACGCATCATCTGGCCGCCCTTGCCAAGCCAGACTGCTCCGCCGCCGTCCGAAGAAGGGGAACACGGGGCGCTGTAGGCCGCGGAATAAATCATGAGACACCTCGTTTCAGGGCACAAACTCGGAAAGCAGCCGGCGCATCGTAGAGCCGTGTTGCGCAATCTGGTGACGAACCTTATCGAGAAGGAGCGCATTCAAACCACGATTCTGCGCGCACGCGCGGCCCGTCCGCTTGCCGAACGCATGATTACGCTGGGCAAGCGCGATTCGCTGCACGCGCGCCGTCAGGCGGCTTCGTTCCTGACCACCCCGGGCGCCACAAAGAAACTCTTTTCCGACCTCGCTCCTCGTTTTGCGGACCGTCCAGGCGGCTACACGCGCATTGTTCGCGTCGGCTGGCGTATAGGCGATGGCGCTGAACTCGCCATTCTTGAGTTCATCGGCTCTGAGCTAAAGAAGAAGGAAAAGAAACCGAGAAAAGCGGTGGAAGAAGAGGTCCCTGAAGAAAAGGAAGCTGCCGCTAAAAAGTAATTTCAACGGAATGAATTAAAAACGGCCCACAGGCTAAACGCCATGCGGGCCGTTTTTATTTTTTGGAGACTAGGAAGTCCTTTATTTGATTCCCATCCAACTGTTGTAAATCGCCTGCTGCTCTTGGGTAGGATGCTCCATTGGTTTCAAGGTGTAGGTTGGATAAGGGCTGGCTATGAGTGTGACGGGAATTTCTTTCACCAACCCCAAGCGGATCACCGTGACGCGCAGCGTGTCGCCAGGCTTGTGATCGGAGATGGTTTCGGAGAACCCCTCTGCGTCCACGGTGCGCCCGTCAACTCCGATCACCACGTCGTCGCGGTCCAAACCTGCGTTGTCAGCGGCGCCACCCGGAATCACACCAGTGATTTTTACATGACCATCGTCACTCTTGCTCTGGCTGATGCCTAGCCAGGGCTTTTCAGAATCGAGTTTCTTCTCGACCGCAATTCCGGCATAAGCAAAATATTCCTCATACGGAATGGGATCCTTGCCGCCGATGTATTTGCTGAAGATACTGCTGAGATCGGTTCCGGCGACCTCTGACGCCGCTTTTACCGCGTCCTCAGGTTGGAATCCCGGCTTCGGAAGGGCATACCGCGAATACATTACACGCATCCAGTCATCGAGAGACTTCCGATTATTCGTCTTCTTGCGGATGGCGAAATCCAGGATGTGCCCCATGATTTGGCCGCCGTCGTAATAAGAATAGTTTGTATTTTTCAAATTATTCACCTGCGTGACGACCTCGCCGTTGTACCAGGTATCCCAGCTTGTGTCTTCGATACTGCGCTCGCTCCTTCCCGGATTCTGCTCGAACTTTGTGATCATGTAGGCAATCTCATCTAGATATTGCTTTGGCGTAATAAGGCCGGCCCGTTCCAAGGCGAGAGATCCGTAATAACTCGTGAGCCCCTCGGAGATCCATAACGAAGGCGTATGTACCATTTGCGAATAATCAAACGGACCGAGCGGAAGCGGCCGCAATCGCTTCACATTCCAAGCGTGAAAAAATTCATGTGCGGTAACGAAGAGTTTTAAATTGTATTGCGAGCCGTAGCCCGGGGCGGGATCCTGTGAATCCCAATCTTTAGAAAAGTCGATTTGTGTCGAATTCAGATGCTCTAAGCCGCCGCCCGTATTCGGCCAAACATGAAAGAGAAACCAATAATCCTTGAATGGCGCGGCTTGCTCGGTGCCGGTTACCGAACTAAACATCGGCACCATGGCGGCGACGAATTTCTGCATATCGTCTGTAAATTTCGAGAAATCCTTTTGCCCTTCTACATCGTGGACGATCACGTGGTAGGTGGTCCCGAGAACCTGGAAATCCTTTTCCGCGAAATCGGAAATTTCCAGCGGCGCGTCGGCGAAGCAGTCGTAATTGGTAGCGCGAAACGTATGATCGGACGTGCGCTCCATCCCCGTGGCTACTTTCCAGCCTTGAGGCGCGGCGATCGTGAGTTCCACCGGGCGTTCTTTCCCTCCCACCAGATACATCCAAACGGAGGGGCCGCCAATGAACGCATGTCGCTCATTGTACTGAGCCTGATTGTTACGCAGCGTATCGCCGAAAGCCTGGTAGGAAATCGTCACTGCTTTCGCACCCGCAAGATCAATCCGCCAAGTTTGACTGTCTGTCTTGCGCCAAGCCAATTGTTTTCCGTCTAAACCCAGCGCGTGAAAGCCCTGGATATTTGCAGAATAGTTTTGCAGGTAATAAGAGCCAGGGGCCCAATCAGGGATCGCGAAATCCACGGTCGGTCCTTCGAGATCTGTCGCGCGGATCGATACGTCCAGCAGATGGGTGTTCGGCCGTTCGAAACGTAGTTCGTAATGCAGCGCATCAGCAGCTCTTAAGGAGCTGCAATTCAGAACCACAAATATTGCGAGAATCCATAGTCTGTTCGTAATGCGATGTGACATAAGTGTCCTTTCATGAAAGTGAAATCAATGAGGAGGCATTGCGCTCGGCTCGGCCGGCGGCAAACGATCGCCTCTGCGCTTCCTTCGGATATCCGCAAAAAGCACAATCAGGGCAACAGCAATCTGCGCCGCAATCCCTCCCGCTGTATCGATCAGTACATCAGAAACCGCCGCCGTTCTGCCTGGAACGAATGATTGATGGAACTCATCCAGCGAGGCATAGCAGGCCACCATCGCGATTGTTGCAAGGGCCCAACCCCAATGAGTGCCGGGTTTCCCCGCGCGAATCGCTCGCAAAATTAGCAGGCTCAAGACGAAATATTCAGTGACGTGACCCATCTTGCGTATGAAATGATGAACCAGGAACAGAGTCTCTTGTGACGCATGGGGGAAAAACCATCTCAAAATTGGCACAATAATCCGGCTGGTATTGTCGGAGGTAAATATACCGGTGGAAAATGTCGATATCACAATCGCCCACAAAAGCGCGGGCCACCAACGTTCGACCGACCGCATGCTAGAGGACCGGCCCAAGAGCCCTAGAGCCGTCTAACGGATTTATTTCGGGTGGATGTGGCATTATTCCAGGCGGTAATTCGGCGCTTCCCGCGTGATGATCACATCATGCACGTGGCTCTCGCGCAGACCGGCTTGCGAGATGCGGATGAATTGGCTGCGTTCCTGTAGTTCCTTCAAATTTGGCGTACCGCAATAACCCATCCCGCTGCGCAGGCCGCCCACCAGCTGCTCCACAAGCGCCGACAGAGGGCCTTTGTATGGCACCTGGCCCTCAATGCCTTCCGGAACAGATTTTCCGCGCTCGGCACTTTCTTGCGCGTAGCGATCGGCAGAGCCCGCTTCCATAGCGCCAATTGATCCCATGCCGCGATACGATTTGAATGTGCGGCCCTGATATAAGATCGTCTCGCCTGGGGATTCTTCCGTCCCTGCAAACAGCCCGCCAATCATCACCGCAGATGCTCCAGCTGCCAGGGCTTTGCTGATGTCACCGGAAAATTTAATGCCGCCGTCGGCTATCAAGGGAACTCCGGTATCTTTTGCCGCGCGCGCGCACTCCAAAATTGCAGTGATTTGAGGCACGCCTGCACCGGTAACCACACGCGTGGTGCAGATCGATCCAGGGCCAATTCCAACTTTCAGGCCGTCCACCCCCAACGAAATTAATTCGCGTGTACCCTCCGCAGTGGCCACATTTCCAGCGACCACTTGCATGGCCGGCAGCTTGGATTTTACCGCGCGAATAGCGTCCATCACGCGGGTTGTGTGGCCATGGGCTGTGTCAATTGCGAGCACATCCGCGTTTCCTCTCGCCAGCTCTTGCGCGCGCTCAAGAAAGTCTCCGGTCGCGCCAATCGCGGCACCCACACGAAGCCTTCCATGCTCATCTTTCGTTGCGTTCGGGAATTCAATCTTTTTCTGAATGTCTTTTACCGTGATCAGGCCTTTCAAATTGAAATCCGCGTCAACTACCAGAAGTTTTTCAATGCGGTGCCGTTGCAGGATTTTCTCGGCTTCTTCCAGTGTGGTGCCTACGGGAACGGTAACCAGGTTGTCCTTGGTCATAATTCCGCTGACCGCTTGATCCAAATTTCGCTCGAAGCGCAAGTCCCGGTTGGTCAAAATTCCCAACAGGTGCGCGCCTCGCGTAACCGGCAGGCCGGAAACTTTGTACTTGTTCATGATGTCCAGAGCCTGGCGCACGGAAAGCTCGGGTGCAATCGTCACGGGATCCACAATCATGCCGCTTTCCGAGCGCTTTACCTTGTCCACTTCTTCGGCCTGGCGATCAATGGACATATTTCTGTGAATAAAACCGATTCCACCCTGTCGCGAGATGGCGATCGCGAGACGCGAATCCGTCACTGTATCCATCGCCGCAGACACAATTGGAATATTCAGCGAAATAGCGCGGGTGAGGCAGGTGCGCGTATCGGCCTGCGCTGGAAGCACTGAGGACCTGCCGGGCAAGAGCAGCACGTCATCAAATGTCAGTCCCTCCGGAATAGCTCCTTCAATCATCTATGCTCCTGTGCTCGATCAATCGGCCATAAACAACAAAGCCCAGCAGGACTCGCTGGGCTATCGAGAAGATTCATCTGTCGCGAAATACCTTCATTATAGAACTTATGATTTTAGGCTTAACGGAGGCCGAAATCAAGACACGCAGTAGGTCCATGTAGGTCCATAGGCAAGCGCTTATCTGCTGAGAAGATTCGCGAACTGGCCAAGCTCCGAGCTATTCAGGTCGGACACGGCGAAGTAGTCCATGGCCTTGCCTGACCAGGAGACCACGTTATAGCCTTGAATGGTCTGAACTTCCGGAAGCTTTGCGCCGCTCTTTTCTTCGGGCCAGATGAACAGGTTGATGAAATGTTTCTGCCGCTGATAGACAAGAGCGGCCACATTGCGGCGGCCGATGTAATCCAGCCGGCCTCCCACCAACGGAAAACCTTGCGTCGCGAGATCCACAACCGGCGGGGCAAAATCGAGTTTGCCGTCGAACCAAGGCTTTACGGTGTGTTGATCAGTGGATTCGACATCCATTAGGTGTCCTGGCTGCAGCGAGCGAATGTGGCTGGCAACGATTTCCTCGGCAAGCAGGTTTTGCTTCTGGCCTCCAATATCAGGGATCGCTTTGACGCCGAGAAACACTGCTATAAGGATAGCCGCGGCAATCGCAAGCCACTCAATCAGCGGACGGCGCGTCGTTGAAACAGTTTGCGGCCGCGCCTGGGCTGGGAGCGCCGCTCGAACGCGAGCGCGCAGACGATCGGGTGCCGGTTCATAGAGATGCGCGGTCCGCAATGAATCACGCAAGGCTTGCTGTTCGCGTAATTCAGCAGCGCATCGAGGACATGTCTTCAAATGTTCCTCGAATGCGAGGCTGCGAACAAGATCGAGTTCGCCGTCGAAATATGCGCGTAGTAGATGTTCGCTATTTTCGCAGGCCACGTTGCCCCTCCTCGGCGCGCATCCGAATCAGTCGCTCTTTCAATTGCTTACGGGCCCGGGCTAATCCTGACATGACTGTGCCGATAGGTATTGCCAGCAGTTCGGCGATTTCCTGGTAAGACATGCCCTCCAGCTCGCGCAGCACGATGACCTCGCGGAAGTTCACCGGCAATTCGTCCAGCGCATCGCGAAGCATCTGGCTGTCGACCGACTGCAAAAGCGCGCCTTCAACACCGGATTGCTCGGAGACGGCCGTATGAATCGTCTCGTCAAATTCTTCCACCAGGCTAGCTGGGCGATTCTTCTCCAGAAACGAATAGCTGGTATTGCGTACAATTTTCAGCACCCAGGCCCGAGCATCTCCACCCTGATAACCGCCGAAGAACTTGAATGCGCGAAGATAGGCCTCTTGAATGATGTCCTCGGCGTCCTGCGGCTTGCGCACGAGCCAACGCGCCAGGTTGTAGGCCGCATCCAGATGAGCTAGTACAACCTGCTCAAAACGTTCGGTTTGCCCGCTTCCCCATTTTTCATCCTGCATGAGAGCAATAGACTGTCAGTCTTGCAGACTAGTTATCAACCACTTTTATTCCCATTACTTACTCTAGCGGGATATTTCGACTTATGCGCAATTACCAGGAATATTCTTGGAAATCCAGGGTCTAGATCACTGAGCGCAAACACACGTCAGGGAGATATGTCATGCACCAGCAGAAAATACAAAAGTTAAAGACAAAGACTTTAGGGATAGCGATTTTTGCACTAGCTTTCTTTTCGGTGCAACTCGCGGGCTCCTCTTTGCCACTACACTCCGCCGCCGCAGCGGAGGTCCAGCCGAGCGCGACCGCAATAACCATCGATGACTTCAGTTACGCTCTCATGCAACTTGAAACGGCGCCAGGCACCCCGGTTACATGGATTCAAAAGGACGATGCACCGCACACCGTCGTAAGCGTGGAGCACAAGTTCAGATCGCGTGCACTTGACGCCGACGAGAGTTTTTCGTTTGCGTTCCAGGATCCCGGTACGAAGGAATACTCTTGCTCGGTACATCCCAGAATGACCGGCAAGATTGTAGTGAAGTGAGACCAATCCATGAACCCATACAACATTCGCGAAGCATTGCTAGCTAAACACGCGCAGCATGTAGTGTTAATTCATTTTCCCATCGCTTTATTCTTGGCTGGCGTGGCATTTGACTTTGTCGCCCATTTTACAAAGCGGAGTGCCTTTGCCGCTGCGGCGTACTACAACTTCGTGGTGGCTGCAATTTCGACTCTACCGGTCGTTGCAACAGGCTTACTTGCCTGGCAGTTGCAGCTCGAAGGGCAAAAACTCAAGGGTATATTGTTGCAACATCTCCTGCTCGGTATCACCTCCAGTGCATTGATCTGCCTCACTTGGTATACGCACTTTCGATCGCGTCGTGACTTTGAGCAAGCTCCCCCGTTTTTCCGTTTGCCAGTGGAACTTTTGGCCGTCGTTGCAATTGCTATGACCGCCCATCTAGGCGGATACATCACCGGCGTTAACATTCCAAGCTAGACGCGATGGTCGCCCACTGTGGTGCAGACAGGTGACGCCTTGCGCGCCGTACTCGGAGCCCCTACCATATGAGCAGTGAAAGAGTTCGTTCCCCACAAACGACTTCGTAATCCGCATCTGATGACCATCGCCGCGACGTTCTGGCGGCGCAAGTTTCCACGCCTGCCCAAAAGCGATGCGCGCTTTTTCGAACTTGAACAGGGAACCCAAGTGCGCGGAGAGTGCCATTGGCAAGTGAATCGCAAAACGCATCCTACGCTCGTTCTGCTTCACGGCCTGGAAGGCTCGAGCGAATCGGCCTACATGTTCGGCACGGCTGAGAAAGCGTTCGTTTCAGGATTCAACGTAATACGCTTAAATCAACGAAACTGCGGCGGGACGGAAAAACTCACTCCCACGCTTTACCATTCCGGCCTGAGTGGCGATATGGGGGGCGTCTTGCTCGGATTGATCAAGGATGACGGCCTGTCCGAGATCTTTGCTGCCGGTTTTTCGATGGGCGGCAACCTGGTTCTAAAGATGGCGGGAGAATTTGGAGATGTCGTGCCCCGCGAGCTGCGGGCAATTGTTGCGATTGCTCCGGCTCTCGATCTGGCGGCTTGCGCTGACGCTCTGGCCCAGCCGCGAAATTTTTTGTACAACCGCCATTTCGTGAAAAGCCTGAAGAAACATATGCGCTACAAGTCCAGTTTGTATCCCGGCCTTTTTCCGCTTGAGTTTGCAGCTTTTAGGCGTATTAGAACCGTACGGGATTTCGACGATGTGGTGACCGCACGTTTTTGTGGATTTCAGGATGCAGCGGATTACTACAAACGCTCAAGCGCCTCAAAACTGCTTTCAGCAATCAGGTGCCAAACTCTGATCTTGACTGCGCAGGACGACCCTTTCGTTCCCTTTGGACCTTTTCAAAACTCCGCGATTCAAGAGAACCCGCATATCACGCTGATCGCACCTCCTCATGGTGGCCATTGCGCGTTCATTTCCGAAGAGAGAGGCGCAGATCGCTTCTGGGCTGAAGCGAGAATAGTGGAATTCTGCCTGGACCAATCCTCGATGAAGGAAGTTCGCAAGCGCAGTACGGTGGACGCGGGCTAAGAGAATTGTCAAGCGATCGGCATTTCAAGAGAAGGCTGAAATCCGCGGGTAAGAAGTTGGGCCGCCCCTGACTCGGCGATTACCATGTCGTCTTCGCAACGCATGCCGTACTCTCCGACCACGTAAATGCCGGGCTCGTTTGAAAACGTCATACCAGGCTTCAAAATGATGCGATTACCACGAACCAGGTAGGGACTTTCGTGTCCATCCATGCCGATTCCGTGCCCCAGGCGATGTGAAAAATATTTATAGCCCGGGCCGAAGCCGGCATCGGTGATTACTTTTCTTGCTGCATCGTCCACCGAGCCGCACGCACGTCCGGCGATGGCCGCCGCGAGCGCAGCATCTTGGGCGCTCCTCACGATTTCGAATGCGCGCTGCAGCTGAGCAGGTGGTTTACCCAGCACCCCCACGCGGGTGACATCTGATTGGTAGCCTGCCACTGTGGTGCCATCGTCGATCATCACGCCGATACTTTCTCGCAAAATCTGTTCTTCGCGCGAACCATGGGGAAGCGCTGACGAAGGCCCAAAGAACACCGATGCTTCGCCGCTCAGACCCATGCGCTCATAGCCACGCACAACCATATCTGCAACCTCGCGTTGCGTCAGGCCCTCGCGTAGTGACGCAAATGTGGCCTTATACACATCAAAGGTTGCGCCACAAGCGAGCCGCATCAGGTCAAGTTCGTGCTCGCTCTTCTGCGCGCGGCAAGCCACTGTGACAGTATCGCCGCTGACGTAGTCCAATGAAGTAGCTGCGCTGCGCAGCCCATCGCAAAAAACGTATCGCGTGGTCTCTTCTACGGCGATTTTTCCCGTGCGAATGCCGCGCTCTCCCAACCACTTTCCCACAACAACATACGGGTCATCGTCTTCCTGCCAAACGCGGACATCGACCGGATAGCGGAGTTGTTCGCGGAGCCGGCCTTCTTCAAATGCCGGGCAAACAAGAAGGGGATTTCCTTGGCGCGGAACCAAGAGAGCAAGAATGCGTTCGCTCGGCCACCACCTTATGCCCGTGTAATAGACCAGTGTGGTCCCCGGCGTAACAAATAGCGCTTCAAACGGTGGCTTCGCATCCGTCATGAACTGCTGTGCGCGTGCCATGCGACCTTGCAATTCTTCTGCGGTAATAGGCTCCACGCGATCGCCCAGCGGTTTCAATTTATCGAATGCTGCCGGCAAGGATTCCGATTGGTTGTGCGCTGGCTGTTGAGAAAGTCCAAACATCGAATTCGCCGCCATAGTTCCGGAAGCCACCCAGGCGGTCTTGAGTACTTCGCGACGAGAACTTTTCATAGTTTTCCGATCGGGAACTTACTGGAAGTGCGAAATTAAAACGGCGTCTGTAACTAGGTGCCCGTTTGCGTAGATAATTTTCTTGCCGTCCGGGGACAACGCATAGGCGCCCCACTTAAAATCTGGTCCGAGGCTCATTAATTGTTTTGCCGGAACCGCTTTCGCACCCGTTGAGGAAACCGGCTGGGCCCACAGTGAAATAACCCCGTCCTTATTGACCGGATAAAGAACCGCGCGCCCATCTTTTGTCCAAGCAAGCTTTTGACCGCCGTCTCCGTTCAACGCGACATCCTGGGGTAAATCATACGTGCTCTGGATTTCACCGCCGTTTAGCCCAATGATAGCGAGTAGCTTGGTAGTTTTGCTGGGGTCAGGAGTATAGGCTACCGCAACGGAACTTCCATCTGGCGAGATCGTGGGACTCTCCGCTTCCACCTTGCTGATTTCCGTCGCCGCGCCACCATCAATCCCCATTCTCATCAAACGATTCACAGGATCTAAGACATTAACGTAAACAACAAATTTGCCATCCGGCGAGCAAGTAGGCTGAACATCAATTTTATCTGTCGATAATTGCGTGAGGTTCGTCCCGTCGATATCCGCTCGCCATACGGTACTGCCTCCTCCTGAACCTCGGGAACTAAAAACAAAATGGCGACCGTCTCCACAACCGGAAAGCCAGCCGGGGGATTCAGCGCTTGGCGAAATATCATGGATGTTTGTACCGTCGGGCGAGGTACTTGCTAGCCGAAGCGCTCCGGACGAGTAGTAACCGTAGATAATCTTGTCCCCGGGAACCCATACAATTCCGGAAATACCGTCGGCACGACTGATGCCACTCGTAATTTGTCGCGGTGGCGACAACGACGCGCTGCTGCCGAAATTGGTGATCCAGAGGTTTCCCGTGAGCCCTACTTGGACAGTGGCAAGAGTCGATCCATCTGAGGTGATGCTTGCGTCGATGTAGAAATTCAAATCGTTTGTGATTCTGCGCGAGTCGCCTCCCGGATAACTCACTTCAAATAACTGAGAGTTCAAAGACGTCTTATTGACGCGCGCAGGAAAAAGAACGGCAGAGCCCTCGGGTAGCCAAGCCATCTGGTCCGGGACGATCCAGTCGCTTGAGCCGAGGCGTGTCTTGATCTTGGAATCCACCTCCACGGTCTCAATCGCATATTTGTTGAATTCGCCGTCGGGGTTGTCTGAGATTGCAATTCGCTTACCGTCCGGAGACCATGCCGGACCATCGCCGGACAAAAAGTTCGGGCGATGAAGGGTGAACAGAGTTTGTTCCCCAGTCCCGTCCGCATTCGCAACCAGCAAGCTTGAGTTCTTCAGTTTCGTGGAAAAACGTACAAAAACGAAACGCTTGCCGTCCGGGGAAAAGCTAACGGGACTGTCCACATCGGCGACAACTTGATGCGGAGAGCCGCCCAAGGAAGGCACTTGAAAGAGCGTTCCAATTCCCGCCGATTCATCGTGTTTCACAAAATAAAGATAATTTCCGTCCAGCGAAAACGTGAGGCCTTCAATTTCTCCGGGGGAACCGATTTCAACCTGCACCGTGCTTCCGGTGGCTAATTGGCGAATCCATATTGCGTGCGTACCTTTTTCATCCGCAACATAACAAAGCCATTTCCCGTCACTCGATATCGCAACGGAGTGAATATTGCCCGTCGAAGTTACTGGTGTAATCGTCATTTGCGAGAAAGACGATGGGTTTTCGTGGCGTGGCGTTCGATAGTGCAGGAACAAAGCGACCATCGCAGCGAGTCCCACGACAACGGGAGCGATTTTCGCCAGAGTGCGCCAGCTTGACGTTGGAGGCGTGGCCGCAGCGGTTGTAGTCTCCGCGCTTGTGGGAGGGAGCGTGGCTGCCGATGGCGCCGCATGAGTTCCCGATCGAGCTCCACCGCCTGCGCCAGACCATGCACTTCCACTGCCGCCGGCAGCGCGCCCTGAGTCCGAATCACGCTTGAGACGTTTCAGATCTCCGCGAAGCTCCGCGGCCGTTTGATAACGAAGCTCTCGGTCTTTTTCAAGGGATTTGCCAATGATCTCTTCTAGTTTCGGCGGTACGTTAGGATTCAAAGACGTTGGTGCAGCCGGAGTTCGATTCAAAATCGAATCGAAAATGACCGCCGAAGTATTACCGCTAAAAGCCGCCTGTCCCGTAGACATCTCGTACAACACCGCACCCAGACTGAAAAGATCAGTGCGCGCGTCTAACTCTTCACCTCGCGCTTGTTCCGGTGACATATAAGCAATGGTTCCAATTGCCGAACCCGGGCTTGTAAGCAAAAGATTGTTGGAAGTGATGTCGCTGGCTGTGCGACCGGCGCCTACGGATTCCGCAACGCGCCGTGACGCCGTTTGTTTGGCCAGGCCGAAATCCAGAATCTTAGCCTGCGAACGAGAGGTGATAAAAATATTTGCCGGCTTGATGTCGCGATGTACGATGCCGCGCGCGTGGGCCGCATCCAATGCGTCCGCGATTTGCGTGCCCAAGTCCAACAAAACATCGGTGGCAAGAGGCCGCCCGGAAATTCGCTCCCTCAGGGTTTGGCCTTCGAGCAGCTCCATCACGAGAAATGGCCGCCCGTTATGCGAGCCCACATCGTAAATTGTGCAGATCCCAGGATGGTTCAACGAAGATGCGGCTCTAGCTTCACGCTGGAACCGCTCTAAAGATCCAGAATCGCGCGCTAGGTCTTCGGACAGGAATTTCAGCGCCACTTGGCGGCCGAGCCGCGTATCTTCTGCGCGGTAAACTTGGCCCATGCCGCCGCTTCCCAAGGGATCGATGATGCGGTAATGCGATATAGTTTCGCCCAACATTCGCACCAACATCGTAAACAACTCATGAGAAGCACGCAAGCGCTCAGCGGCAATTCAATAAGCAGCGCCCGGCGTATGCGATGGAAACATCTCCACAAAATGTCAAAAAACGTCGTGCCCTGCCAATAATTGTCCGCTCAGCAAATACTACGATTATCGCGACAACTTTTTTGGGTTGCCTGGGTTTCATTTCCAGCAGCCGACAGGGCTTCGGTCCTCGGCAATTGTCGAATACCTAAATTAGGAGAAAATTAATGTTCATCCGCAAAGGTATGGGTGTGTTCGTAGTCTGGTTCGTTGCAGTTTTGCTTTGCAGTTGCGGCGGCGGTTCCAGCAGTTCTACTTCTTCGCCGGCTCCGAGCAGTCAAGCGTCCGTATTTACAATTGGCACCGATGCTCCGCTTCCGAGCGTAGTGTCTTGCCAAATTATGGTGACTGGCATCACGATTTTCAACGGTACAACGAATGTAAGCGTGTTGTCTCAGCCTCAGGTAATCGATTTTGCGCAGTTCAACGGTTTGCATCAGCTCGTAGATCTAAGCTCGGTGCCAACCGGCACCTACACATCGGCCACGGTCACGATTGCATCCCCGGTTATTGGATACCTTAGCGTAAATCCGCCGAATCCTCCGACGGCGTCCTCGATCAACGGAACTCTGTCGGAATCTTCCGTCACCGTAAATTTCGCTCAGCCGTTCGTTCTGCAGAATAGTGATCTTGTCGGCCTGCGCATGGAATTTGATTTGCGCCAGTCCATACAAACGGATTCAAGCGGCCAAGTGACGGGCGTTATCAACCCGGTATTTGATATGCAGTTGCTTAATTCCACCGATGCGGGTGTTTCGATTGATGATTTCCACGCCGGCGTCGTTGGACTCACAGGCGGCAACACATTCACCGTTCAGGGGCCTCATGGACGGCAATGGCAGGTAAGCACGGACAGCAATACCATTTTTGACGATCCCGACTTGCCAATCAGTTCTTTCACCACGAATACGATCGTATCGCTTACCGGCACGCTCGATCCGGTCACGCATGCGATCGATGCTTCCGAAGTGGAAGTGATTTCAAATGACAAGTTTTACCTGGGAGGGTTGCTCACCTACACCAACCCCGCATCACCAGAGCCGGCTACGCAAGCGGATATCTACGTGCGTGAAGAGCTCCCCGGGATCCCGGGAATTTCAGATGGCCAGATTGAATCTCTCACCTTGAACGGTAGCGAGATTTACAGAATCGGCCACATCGATCTGCCTCTTACAACTTTGCTGTTCAACAACACTCTGATGGCTCCAGGACAGCGCGTCGACATCGGAGGGCCGCTCAATACGTCGAATGGCACGGATACGCTAACCGTTCACCGGGTCATTTTGCGTCGTCAAGGCCAATCCGGTTCCTGGGTCCCCGGTAGCACCGTCGTGCAGTCTGAAAATATGGGAAGCTTCCAGCTAAACGACGAGTGGACGGCGGGAGTTTTGTTGCCGAGTCCGCTGAGCGTGCTCACGACCAACGACACAAACTTCATAAATTTGAGCGGCCTAGGCGCGCTTAGCGGAGCGGGACCGATTCAGATCCGTGTGGTCGGTTTCATACTGATCAATCAAACTACGGGCCAGCCGGTGATGGTTGCTCGTTCCGTGGAACAGCTCAGTTCATAACTGGCGCAAAACTGCCGCCAGCGCCGCTGTCCCGTACGCCGGTGCGCCGGAGCGGGGCAGCGGCATTCTTGTTCGAGAACTATTGCGATACCGACGAAGCACGCTTCGAACTGTGCACTTCAACCGGACACGAAGGCTTTTTCGAAACTAACGAGTCCACCACGCGACCGCGATACCGGCTGCGACCGCAGCCACTATCGTGAAGGTCAGCCAGCGTGGCGGCATTTCTAGTTCGGGTACTTTTAGTTTGATTGCTTTCGGAATTTTGATGGTGTCGACCGAACGCTCCTGCGGAGCTGGCACTCCGGGTATTCTGGGTTGTTCAGGCTTAAAAGGATCGCGTGGCTGATTTTCGGCGGACATAACCATCCAATGAAAGGGAGGCCCAGATTGAATGGCCCACTCTCAAATTGCAAGATAGCTACGCACCATCGCTGTTAACCCTAGCGGCGGCAAGGCTCAAACAGGGCGTTCCATTTGTACCGAATGATGCGCCACGTATTCGTGAAGGTTTGCGAGAATCAAAAGCAGTTCCAGCATGCGATCTCGTTGCTCGGGTTTCGGTTCGTCTGCGCCCTCTTCCAGGTTATTCACAATCGTCAGTGCATCCGAGAGCAGCCACTGAAGTCCGGCCGGATCAATGGTGCGTCCTTCGCGGCAGTGTCCCAGAGCCAGATCCGTGCGCACAAAAGCTTCATCTACAAAATGATCCAGGCATAGTCGTAGGCTAGCGAGCGCTGTTGGAATCGAGTTAGCACACCCGGCCCTTTGACATTTTCCGGGTACCTTCGCGTCCATCACCTCACCCCAGGTTCTCGAGTAGTTATTACCTCAAGTTATGCGCGAGAGTAACACATTTTTTTCGAAGCGAGCGAAGATGCGCCGAAAAGCGCAATAGCGCATCGAAACGTCGGCAATATTCGAGGTCTAGCACACAGAATGACAAAGGGGGCGCTCAAACGCACCCTTTTTCTCAACGCTGTTTAGCGAATTTCAATGGTTCCCGAACTTGTGCTCAGTTCCACCAAGGGACCCCCCGCTCCTACTTTACCTTGTAACTCTCGAGGGCTGATCTTGCCTTGAACACTTATATCGTGGGCCGTCTCGATATTTCCGGAGCTGGTTCGCGCAACCAAGTTGAATGCAGCTTGCGGCGGGAAATCCACGCGAACGCTTCCTGAACCGCTGTGGAGTCTCCAGTCGCTGGTCGGATCGCCTTGAGCAGTGATGCTTCCGCTGCCTGTCGTGACCTTGGCTCCGCCTTTCACGCCTTTTATCTCCACATCGCCCGAGCCTGTGCTGATCTCCACCTCTCCGGCCGCAGTTTGTTCCAATTTCACGTCGCCGCTTCCGCTGGAGGCGACCAGCCCCCCACTAATCCCCATCGCTTGTATCGTTCCGCTGCCTGCCGACGCGTGGGCATTTCCGCGAATCGTTTCCAGTTCAATGTCGCCCGATCCCGTCCGAGCGCGCACTTCGCCGCCAATGTTTTTCACATGCAAGCTACCGGAACCGCTGTTCATATCGGCTGGACCGCTAATTCCGTCCGCGCTTTGATCACCCGATCCTGATTCAGACCGCAGCTTCGTTTGTGACGGTACAACCAGTTCGTAGCTAATCGAAATATTGTGTTTCCAATCGCGGTTTTCGATGTGTCCTATGCGAATCGTATTCCCGCTTTGTTCGATCGGAGGATTATTTTCGATTTCGTGGATATGCTGCTCAACATCTCCCCAGCCGCTGCCGTGGATCTTTGCGTGAATCTCTACTTTGGATGAATCACCGGTGCGCAAGGTAATGTCACCAGAACCGGTTTGCACGTCCAAATCTACGGTACCGGTTACATTCAAAGTGCGATCAAAATGCCCTTCGCTGCTTCCGGCGACGACCGGAGACGCGGCCATAGCCACAGCCAACGCCAGCAGTACCAGCAATCCCGAAACTGCGCGGATGCGAACTTTCATCATTTTCCTCCTATGCGAATTGGTGCTGTCTAGGCAAGAGGTACGCACTATGCTGGGGAAAAGTTCAGACGCAGAAATGCCCTTCAGGTGCGCGCAGAATTTAACGCGCTAGGCAGCTGTGCCGTGGCACTTCTTGTACTTCTTGCCCGAGCCGCAGGGGCAGGGATCGTTGCGCCCGACTTTTGCTGCAGCGCGAACCGGTTTGGGAGCCGTTTCCGCTTGTGCCGGCCCTGCCTGGAACTGCAAATCTCGTTGCTGGCGCTGCTGACGTTGTTCGATCTTCTTGGCCTCATCTTCGGGCCTGGCGGGCTGCATCAGGAACAAGAAGCGAACCGCTTCTGTGTCGATGCGGTCCATCAAGGAGTCAAACAGAATGAAGGCTTCCTTCTTGAACTCCACGAGCGGATCTTTCTGCCCGTAACCGCGCAGGCCAATCCCTTCCTTCAAATGATCGAGGGTAAGCAGATGATCTTTCCATTGCGCATCCACAACGTCCAAAAGTATGTGGCGTTCGAGCCAGCGAAGAGTCTGCGCGCCGAAAAGAGTTTCCTTTTCTCCGTAACGCGCTTTCGTTTTCTCCACCATGGCTTCGGCAAGCGTGTCGTGATTCAGCGCCGCGAAATCCATACCCGCCGCTTTGGGGTCAAAGCCAAACTGATTCAGCACTTCATTACTGAACTGCGTCACGTTCCACTGGTCAGGATGCTGCTCGCGCGGGCAATACGTTTCCACTAACTCATTCGCAATGGCTTCGGCGCGTTCCAAAATGTAATCCTTTTGATCGCGGCCTTCCAGGAACGAGCGGCGCAAACCGTAAATCGTTTCGCGCTGCTTGTTCATCACATCGTCGTATTCCAGCAAATGTTTGCGCGCTTCGAAGTTCTGGGCTTCCACCGCCTTCTGCGCGTTCTCGATCCGGCGGCTGATTAACTTGGACTCGATCGGCACCCCTTCGGTCATACCCAAGCGGAACATCAGAGCTTTCACTCGATCGCCGCCAAAGATGCGAAGCAAATCGTCTTCCAGCGAGAGAAAAAAACGCGACGCCCCCGGATCTCCCTGACGTCCCGCGCGTCCTCTTAGCTGGTTATCGATGCGCCGGGCTTCATGCCGTTCTGTCCCCAGAATGTGCAGGCCGCCCATCGCCACCACTTCGTCGTGCTCGGCTTTGCACTGCTCGGCAAACTGATCGAATATTGGTTTCCAGTGATCAAGAGGAACCTGATAAATCTTGCCCTCCTGTTGGAATAGCACCATGGCGCTGGCTGTGGCGCTCGATCCATTTAAGCCGCCGGTAGACGGGGAAGTTGATGTTGAGGTGCTAGTGGTCGTGGCCGTCGCCGTAGACGTTGATGCAATACTTGTTCCGCCGGCAGCCGAAGACGCCGCTCGAGCGTCAGCTTGCGCTGGCGTTTCAGTCCGCGGATCCGCTCCGATCAGCGCGCTCGCTGGCGCGTACGGTATGGCCATCTTATTTTTCAGAAAATACTCGCGCGTCATCGCTTCCGGATTTCCGCCTAACAAGATGTCCGTACCGCGTCCGGCCATGTTCGTGGAAACTGTCACGGCGCCTTTGCGTCCAGCCTGGGCGATGATCTTGGCTTCGCGCTCGTGCTGCTTGGCGTTCAACACTTGAAACGGTATGGCTGTCTTTTTCAATATCTCCGCGATCTTTTCCGATTTTTCGATCGAAATGCTGCCTACCAGCACCGGCTGCCCGCTCTCGTGAAATTGTCGGATGCCTCCAACGCGCGTACCATCTTCCTGAATGATTCCGTTAACCGCCGCTTCGAATTTTTCAGCCTCGGTGCGGTAAACCACGTCAGGATTCTCAATCCGAATCAGCGTCTTATTCGTAGGGATAGCGACGACTTCCAATTTGTAAATTTTGTCGAACTCGGCCGCTTCCGTATCCGCTGTACCGGTCATGCCGGAGAGTTTCTTGTACATACGGAAATAATTCTGGAACGTGATTGTCGCGAGCGTCTGATTTTCACGCTCGATTTTCACGCCTTCTTTTGCTTCCACCGCTTGGTGCAAACCGTCGGACCACCTCCGACCCGGCATTTGCCGGCCGGTGAACTCATCCACGATTACGATCTGTCCATCTTTAATCACGTAATCAACGTCTTTCTGAAAAAGAGCGTGCGCACGCAACGCTTGATAGACGTGGTGAATGATGTCCATGTTCGCCGGATCGTATAAATTCCCCAGGTTCAGCAGCCGCTCGCATTTCGACACGCCCTCTTCGGTCAGCGTCGAGGTTCGATGCTTTTCATCCAGGGTGTAATCAATATCCAGAATCAGCTTTGGAATGATTTTGTCGATGCGGTAATACTTGTCCGTAGATTCTTCGGCCGGCCCCGAAATAATCAGCGGGGTGCGCGCTTCGTCAATCAGAATCGAGTCCACTTCGTCCACAACCGCAAAGTGGTGTCCGCGCTGCACGCAATCTTTCAAATCGTACTTCATGTTGTCACGCAGATAATCGAAGCCGAATTCGTTGTTGGTGCCGAATGTAATGTCCGCGCCGTAAGCCGCTCGTCGTTGCACGTCGTCCAAATCGTGAACGATCACGCCCACGGTCAGCCCCAGCATCTTGTAAATCGGTCCCATCCACTCCGCGTCGCGTCGGGCTAGATAATCGTTCACTGTCACGATGTGAACGCCTTGCCCGGTCAGCGCGTTTAAATAGGCAGGCAGCGTGGCAACGAGCGTTTTGCCTTCGCCCGTTTTCATCTCCGCTATTTTTCCCTCGTGCAGGACGATGCCGCCGATCAGCTGAACGTCAAAATGACGCATACCCAAGGTGCGGCGTCCGGCCTCGCGCACCAGTGCGAATGCGGGAATTAGCGCAGGCTCCAGCGCCTCTTGTAGTTTCTTCTTGTAGTCCGGATCATCACGTTCCAGGCCGGCCATTCGCGCTTGGACTTCGGCCCTGAGCACCGGAGTTCGCGCGGTAATCTCCGCATCCGAGAGTTTTTTCATCTCCGGTTCAAGTTCGCTAATCGCAGCCACCATCGGCTGGATGGCCTTCACGTCGCGCTCGTGCTTGGTCCCAATAAACCGCGCGACTACGCCGTTTATAAGCTTCTCTACATCCATATTTCTGCTGTGTTCCTTTAGATTGTGCTTTACGCGCGGAGGCCAGTCAGTATCTTCAATCCCGCAAACCTAAAACTCTATTGTATCCGCTAGCGCGCCTTGGTGCAAAGCGCCCGCCTTCTTCATCGTTTTCGCCTGTTTTTCCCCTGTTTTTTGGGGCCTGTACGAAAAGTACGTTCGTACTTGGACTTTCGACCAGCAGCTTTTCCCGCACGCATTCGCTAGCCTTTAGATAGGAAGTCCCGAAGTCCTAGACACGCAGGCCTGTTTTTCGTCCGGAGTTTCGCATGTCGCTCGTAGCTCGCATAGCGCTCTCGTTCATGGCTCTCAGCCTGTTAACTCCGGCAGCGGTGTTTGCTCGCCCGCCACAGACCACATCTCCTGAGGGCCAGCTTTTCAATTCCGTAAATCGTGAACGTGCAGCCCAGGGCCTTTCTATACTGCAGTGGGACGACGCGCTAGCCACCGCCGCCCGCGATCACGCGAGCCAGATGGCGCTGCATAATTTAATGTCTCACCAGCTTCCCGGTGAGCCGGAACTGATCGCCCGCGCCAACGCCGCTGGCGTTCGGTTCAAGGTTATCGCAGAAAACGTAGCCATCGGTCCGGACGCCTTGACGATCCATAGTGCTTGGATGCGTTCTCCTGGCCATCGCGCAAATATTCTCCGACCGGAGCTCAATGCACTTGGCATTGCCGTCGTACAGGGAAGAGAAGGCCTCTTCGCCGTACAAGATTTCGCACAAACTTCTCAGAATTTGGATCTCAATCAACAAGAACAACGAATGGTCTCACTGTTAGCTGCGCGCGGCCTGCAAGCAACTGCTTCCGCGGAAGCTCAACAATTCTGTAATGCGCAGCGCGTGTACCTGGGGAACCACTCGGCCACCGTCCTGCGTTTCGAAACTACAGACCTCAGCACGCTCCCGGCGTCCCTAGAACAGAAAATTCAAGACCGTTCATTTCACACTGCAACTGTAGCCGCATGCGCTCCCACAAGCTCGTCCGGCTTCTCGCGCTTCCGCCTTGCCGTACTTCTTTTCTGAGTCGCTCGGTTGCTCTACGGAGACCGCCTATCTCCCTTGCTGCCATCGATTCACAGGTCTATCATTGAAAGCTCATCAAAGCGATTTGTAGCTGGAAGTAGCCTGTACTGATTTGAAAGGAAAACCATGGCAAGCGGACCAACTGGACCAGCGGCAGGCAAGCGTTTACAGGATAAAGCGCCAATCCACGGCGTGAAAAATCTCGTCGCAGTAGCCAGTGGCAAAGGTGGAGTAGGGAAGACCACCGTCGCCGTAAATCTTGCAATCGCGCTCAAGAACATGGGCCACGCGGTGGGTTTACTTGATGCAGACGTTTACGGTCCCAACGTACCCGTGATGCTCGGCACTAACGAACAGCCGCGCGCCGTTGATGAACGCACGATCATCCCGGTGGAAGCTTACGGTTTAAAAATGATTTCCATGGGCCTGCTGAATCCTGGGGACAAGCCCCTCGTCTGGCGCGGCCCTATGCTTCACAGCGTGATCCAACAATTTCTGCGCAGCACGCAATGGGGCGCGCTCGACTACCTCATCGTGGATCTGCCACCGGGAACCGGTGACGTTCAGCTCACGCTGATTCAGAGTGTTTCCGTTACCGGCGCCGTAGTCGTCACCACGCCTTCCATCGTCGCCCTTGCCGACGTGCGCAAAGCGATCGAGATGTTCCGACAAGTGAATGTCGAGATTCTTGGCGTGGTCGAGAACATGAGCTACTTCAACTGCCCGCATTGCAAAGGTCGCATCGACGTATTCGGCCACGGCGAAGGCCAGCACATGGCGAAAACTTTCGGCGTTCCGTTCCTAGGCGAGATTGAAATCGATCCGCAGATTCGCATCGGGGGCGATACCGGTAAGCCGGTGGCCTCGCTCGGGGAAGATGCTCCGGGCAGTAAGAGCATTTATGCCATGGCTCGCAATGTCGTCGCGCGGGTCGAAGTCGTCAACCAATCCGCCAGCGCTCCGGTCGTCCAGATTTTGTAGTGGCGAACGGGAACGCAATTTAGCGCTACGATCTTCGACTTTCAATTGACTGGGATTGACCGGGGCCATAGCGGGAGAAACCAGTCCGGTTACTAATGTGCCCTTTGGGCTGTTGCGTTGCCATCCGCCAACATCACTACCAGTCGCGCAACTTCTTCCGGTTCCATGGCTGTGCTGTCCACTACTACCGCATCACGAGCACGCACCAGTGGGGAAGTGGAGCGTTCCAAGTCGCGCCGGTCTCTCTCCCGAATTTCCTCCAACGTTTTCTGCAGATCGATGGCGTCGCCTTTTTGCTCGTGCTCTCGCCAGCGCCGCTCCGCGCGCACTTCGGGCGAAGCAGTAAGGAAAATTTTCAATTGCGCGTCAGGGAAAACTACGCTTCCGATGTCGCGCCCTTCCATCACCACGCCGCCCTGCTGACCTGCGCGCCGCTGCTCGGCCACAAGTACCTTTCGAACTCCGGGATTCACCGCAATTTTTGACGCGGCCTGCGAAACTTCCGGCGATCGAATCTCCTGGGTCACATCTTTGCCATCCAAAAACACACGCTGGCCGGCTTCTTCCGCGCGCAAGTCGATGCGAGTGTCCTGCGCGAGATCGACAAGAGCGTGTGCGTCCGCATCATTCGGCGAAAGCTTGTGGCGCAACGCTTTCAGCGCAAGCGCGCGATACATTGCACCGGTATCTACGTAGACGTAGCCAAGCATTTCGGCCACGCGACGTGCGAGCGTGCTCTTGCCCGAACCGACGGGCCCGTCAATCGCGATAATCAATTTTTTAGGCGGCGTGGCCATTAGGGGAATCATCTCAGATTCTTTTGAAAGCTTTTTCGATTTCACGCACGGAATAGCGCAAAACGATTGGGCGGCCGTGCGGACAACTCATCGGGTATTGCGTTTTGGCCAGCTCGCCGAGGAGCCATTCCATTTTTGTGTGGTCCAGCGGGGTATTCACTTTGATTGCCGCGTGGCACGAGGTCGAGGCGGCAATTTTCGCTTGCAGTGAATCGATCGAAATTGCCTGGTTTTCGCGCGCGATTCCGTCCAGGATTTCATAAAGCAGTTTCTCTGCGTCTCCGCTCGATATGCCTGCAGGCGCCGCTTGGATCGCCACCGTTCGTGCGCCCATCAGCTCAGCTTCGAAGCCATTCGCGCGCAGTTCGTCTCCTATTTGCTCGAAAATAACTAATTGACGCGGATTTAGTTCCACGATCAGCGGCACCAGCATCCTCTGGCCGCCAAGTTCGCCTGCGCGCCGAGCGCGCAAATGCTGCTCGAATAGAACACGCTCGTGAGCCACGTGTTGGTCGATAATCCACAGGCCCTCGGCGTTTACGGCCACGATAAAGCTGCTGCTTACTTGCCCCAGCGGCTTCAAGTCAACAATTTGGTGGGGGCTTGGCAAAGTGCCAGGAGCAGCCGGGGGAGCTATGTCGGCAATGGAGGTTCCCACCGCATCCCTCTGCACATCAGAGAATTCGCTGCCATTGCCGGTTCCAAAGCTCAGCCGTTGAGGAACCGGTCTGTCGGGCATTCCGGAAAGCTCGAATCCCTCCGCCTTCTCGGCGGAGGCGGCCAACCCCATCGGAATTTCAGCGCGAGGTGGACCCGGAAATGTCTTCGCCTCCGGCATCGGCGCGTAGCCTTGCATGCTTCCCGCGGACGACGAAGCGGATAAACCACGGGCGTTCCCATCTCCCGCCACAGCCGCACGCGTGGCCGCAAACCCGGGAACCGGACGCGCATGCGAAAGCGCCAATCGCAAGGAATCGCGGGTGAAATCATGAACGAACTGCGGATGGCGGAAGCGCACTTCGATTTTCGCGGGGTGAACGTTTACATCGACTTCTTGGTATGGCAATTCCAGGAACAGAAGCACGCAAGGGAAAACTCCAGGCGGCATGATGTTACGATAAGCTTCGCCGATCGCGTGTAGCAGAAGGCGGTCGCGCACCAGGCGCCGGTTCACAAAAATATAAATTCCATTGCGGTTAGTACGCTGCACTTCCGGCCGAGATGTGAATCCGCTCACGCGGAGAGTAGCCGCTCGCTGTTCGGCTTCGAGCACCGGCTCGCTGATAGCGCTTCGCACGGGGCCTTCTGTGAGCGGAAGTTCCGTCAACTCGCTCAGCGCCTGATGTCCGAAAATCTGATACACGCGCTCGGAAAGTTTTTCCACTGGCGTGCAGTTAAGAATTTCCTGCGTAGGAGTCTTCAGCAGAAATTGGCAGTCGGGATGCGCCAGCGCGTAGTGTGTCACAAGGGAAGCGATGTGGCCGAGCTCGGTAGTTTCTGATTTAAGGAACTTTCGCCGTGCTGGCACGCAATAAAAAATATCCGCCACGCTGATCGAGGTACCCGTGGGCAGGCCCGCAGGCTTCACGCTAATCAGTTTTCCGCCGGCAAACTCAACGCGCGTGCCTTGCTCGTCCTCGGCGGAACGCGTTTCAAGTACGAGCCTCGCTATGGAAGCAATGGAAGGCAGCGCTTCTCCACGAAAACCCAGCGTTGAAATAGAGAGCAAATCGTCCGCGGTGCGCAATTTAGAGGTGGCATGGCGCTCGAAGGCCAACAAAGCGTCGTCATGGTTCATTCCCGTGCCGTCGTCGATCACCCGAATCATGCGCTTGCCGCCAGATTCGGCTTCAATGCGGATCGAGCGCGCGCCTGCGTCCAGCGCGTTTTCGAGCAACTCTTTCACCACGGAGGCGGGCCGTTCCACGACTTCGCCTGCAGCGATTTTGTTCGCCACGTTTTCTGCGAGTATGCGTATACGGCTCATAAAGTGTGCTTGGTCGGCTTCCTGTTCGGAAACTTGGGATCGAGCGCGAGCGCATGGCGTGCCTCTTCAGCGCGAATCTTGTCGTTCTCGTCCTTTTCGTCCTGCGCGAGGTTGCGCAAAAAAATGCGTGTGCCGAACGAGCTCGCGATGAACACCATGACCACCAGCGTAACACCGAGCCACTGCGGGAACTCAGGCATTTGCACCATAATCAGAAAAATAAAGCCAATCGAGACGCCCAGAACGAGCAGCAGCATGAATTGCTGGCGAAGCGCAAGCTTGTGCATCGCCCGAATCAAAAGAATCATGCCGGCCGCCACCGCAATCGGTATCAGCAAGAACCGATAGGAAATCGCGCTCTGGGCAAAAGCGACTGTCATTTTTCTTCCTGCTTGATTGCGATACCCAATTCGTGGAGCTGAGACGCGTCAACTTCAGAGGGCGAGTCGGCCATTAAATCTACCGCCGCGGTGGTCTTAGGGAAGGCGATCACCTCGCGAATGGATTTTTCGCCCGCTAGCAGCATCACCACGCGGTCGATACCCAGCGCGATGCCGCCGTGGGGAGGCGTGCCATAGGTGAGGGCGTCGAGGAAGAAGCCGAAACGCTGACGTGCTTGCTCGTCAGTCAGTCCCAGAGCTTTGAACATGCGCGCTTGCACGTCCTGGCGATGAATTCGAATGCTTCCTGAGCCCAGCTCGTTGCCATTTAAGACCAGATCGTAGCCCTTTGAGCGACATTCCCATGGCGCGGTTTCGAGCTTATCTAAATCTTCTTCGACGATTCCGGTAAACGGGTGCTGCGCACTGACCCAGCGCTTTTCTGTGGCGCTCCACTCGAACAGTGCGAAGCCGGTGATCCATACGAATTCCCATTTGCTGCGATCGATCAGGTTGAGCTTGTCGCCAAGATACAGACGAATCTGGCCCGCTACGTTGAGCGACATGTCGTTGTGCTCAATTTGTTCCTTGGCTGCGGCGGCGACGATCAAATCGCCAGCTTTCGCGCCGACCGCTTCTGCAAGCGTCTTCAGCGTCTCGGGGCCGAGAGTTTTCTCAAGCGGAGATGTGATTCCTTCCGCCGCTACTTTCACGGTGTAAACACTGCGCGCACCGGCTGACTTCGCGAACTCGCCAAGCTCGTCGAGCTGTTTGCGCGACCACGAAGCTCCACCGGGCGCGGCGACGGCCTGAACATTTCCGGCAAGTTGCAGTTTTCCTCGGCCGGCTTCGAAGAATTGTGTAACGTCGTGCAATTCCATGCCGAAACGGAGGTCGGGCTTGTCCGAGCCGTAGCGACGAAGCGCCTCTTTGTAATCGAGGTGTCGAAACGGTCCTTTGGCTTGCACGCCGACAACGGCGCAGGTTCGCTCCATAACACACTCGATTACTTCGAAAACGTCTTGTTGGCGCGGGAAGGACATCTCCAGGTCGAGCTGCGTGAATTCAAGCTGGCGGTCGGCGCGAAAGTCTTCGTCGCGGAAACAGCGCACAATTTGGAAATAGCGATCCATGCCGGAAATCATCAGGATCTGCTTGAAAATTTGCGGCGATTGCGGCAGCGCGTAAAACTTTCCGTGATGGATGCGACTTGGAACCAGGCAATCGCGCGCGCCTTCAGGAGTGGAGCGCGTGAGCATGGGCGTTTCAATTTCGAAGAAGCCGAGCTCGTCCAGCGTTTTGCGAATTTCGAGGATGACGTGATGGCGCAACTCCAGGTTGCGATGCGGTTTGGGGCGTCGCAAATCGAGGTAGCGGTATCGCAGCCGCGTTTCCTCGCTCGCCGTGACTTCTTCTTCGATCTGGAAGGGAGGCGTCTTTGAGTTGTTCAGGATGTGCAGACGCGTGGCCATTACTTCCACTTCACCGGAAGGAATTTCCGAGTTGGCCTTCTGGCGGCGTAGGACACGGCCGTCGACGGCAACGACAAATTCCGAACGCAGTTGCTCGGCTTTGGCGTGGGCCTCGGGATGCAGCTCTTTGTTGAAAACAATTTGCGCGATTCCGGCGCGGTCGCGCAGGTCGATGAAAATTAGTTGGCCCAGGTCACGCCGGCGGTGGACCCAGCCCATCAGCACGACATCTTTGTCTGCGTCCCCTGCGCGCAGGTCGCCGCAATAGTTTGTGCGTTTCAGGTTTCCGAGCGCTTCAAGCAATTTTGTTGTCCTCGAATTGAGATTCTGACCTTAGCCACCGGGAATGTGCCCAGCGGCGCGCGACTGCGGAGCTAGCCACGAGTGTCTCTTCTTTCCGATTCAAGATATTCGAGCAAATCAAATTCCGAGAGTTTTTTCTGATCGGAGTCGGCCAGGCGCTTCAAAGTGAAAGCGCCTGAGTTGACCTCATCTTCGCCGATGATCAGGGCGTAGCGCGCGCCAAGTTTGTCCGCTAAGCCAAGCGATTTCTTGAATTTCATTTCCTCGGGAGGCAGCTCGACGGCGAGACCCGCTTCGCGAAGTTTGCGAGCGATATTCACTGCTGTGGGATACGCGGCCTGTCCCATCCAGGCGATGAAAACCGCGAGGGCAGGGAGCGCAGGCAATTTCCCGCTTTCTTGCAGGGAAAGTATGGCGCGGTCGGTGCCGATGGCGAAGCCGATGCCTTTGATTGGCGGGCCGCCCAGGAGTTCGACTAGGCCGTCGTAGCGGCCGCCGCCGCAGACTGCGTTCTGCGAGCCCAAGCCTTCGGCGATGACTTCGAAGGTGGTTCGCGTGTAGTAGTCCAGGCCGCGAACGAGTCGCCAGTTTTCTTCGTAAGCAATTCCACGCAGGTTGAGTTCCTCTTTCAGTTTGGCGAAGTGCTCGCGGCAAGCGTCGCAAAGGTGATCCGAGATACGCGGTAGTTTTGCGATGATCGCCTGCTCTTCCGGTAGTTTCGAATCGAGAACGCGTAGCGGGTTCGTTTCGATCCGGCGCTGGCTGTCGGGGCCAAGCTGGTCTGCAACTTCTCGCAACTCTTCTCGGAGATGTTCTACATATTGAGGGCGGCAATTTTTGTCGCCGATCGAATTGATCTGCAGAGTCGTCCGCAGGAGGCCCGCGCGTTTAAAAAAAGTCATCAACACTTGGATGACTTCGGCATCCATGGCAGGCGCGTCGGATGGTCCGAGGACTTCGGCGCCGATTTGATAGAACTGGCGGTAGCGGCCTTTTTGCGGGCGTTCACGACGGAACATCGGTCCGACGTAGTAGAGTTTTGCGTTCCCAGGCAGCATCTGCATTCCGTGCTCGATGTAGGAGCGAACTACGCTTGCGGTCGCCTCCGGCCTGAGCGAATAGGTTTGGCTGGGCTCTTCCTTTGATTCGGCATCGTGACCGGTGCTGAAGGTGAACATTTCCTTGGAAACAATGTCAGTGTCAGCGCCTACGGAACGAGCGAAAAGTTCGGTCTCCTCGAAAATGGGGAGGCAGATTTCACGGAAATTGTAGGATTCGAAGGTGTTGCGGGCGGTTTGCTCGAACCAATTCCAGAGGGCGGAATCCGGCGGCAAGATATCGCGGGTGCCTTTGATGGCTTTGAATTGGCGTTTATTTTCGGTCATGGGATGAGCTGTTTTTGTTGTGTGCAGAATGGTTCAAGTTCGCGATTAGAACGGCACTCTCTCCTTTCTTTGCCATAGCTTACGATGGTTTCAAGCAAATAGTGTTCGCGATTGGAAAGTGCAGAACAGATCCCGCGCATCGCGTTGTTCGCTCGGGATGACCATACTTGTCGCATCGTCAGTTCGCGAATAGAGAATTGTTGGACGCTTCGTCGGTTCCCAGCAGGGAATTTGCAGCTGCCGACTCTCTGCCTAAAATTAAGTGCACTGCCCATCCGAACATTTTACAACACCTAGGCAAGCAAACTTCAGCGTGTGGGGAATCCCCAACAGCGAACGGTTAAATTCCGGACTCGGACTTATAAGTTTCTTTGTACTCGACGTAGCGCTGCGCGTAGCGGTCGATGGAATCGAGGTCTTCGGGCGTGAGCGCGCGGCGCAATTTGCCGGGCTGGCCCATGAACAGGCTGCTGGGAGGGACGATGGTGCGTTCCGGGACAAGGGTACCGGCGGCGATAATGCTGCCGGTGCCGATTCTTGCGCCGTTGAGGATGATGCTGCCCATGCCGATCAGGCAGCGCGATTCGATCGAGCAACCGTGCAGTACGACGGCGTGGCCTACGGTTACGTTATCGCCGAGAATGAGCGGATTCGTGTCGCGCATGACGTGGAGCACGGAGCCGTCCTGGATATTTGTGCGCGCACCGATACGCATGATGTTCACATCGCCGCGAAGGACGGCGCAGGGCCACACGCTGGAATCGTCCCCGATGACGACATCACCGATGACTACGGCTTGCGGGTCGATGTAGGCGGTTCGAGCGATTCGCGGCGTGTGACCTTGGTAAGAGCGGATCATTTCGACTGGTCCTTAGGGGGTTAATCACATCGCTTAAAGACTACCAAAATGGAGCGTGTGTCTTCCCCGAATCGACAGCGTACTCATCAATTATCTCCACAAGGATCGGGACCGTCTGGCTTGCCACGCGGCCCAGCCAAATGAGCCGTGAAAATAGCACACGCATTTAAGACAGACAAGTTTGTAAACGCCTGTCCCTTTAAGCGTTACCTGCCTCACGCATCTCCAGCGGCAATCACTTGGGATTTTTCGGAAAGATAGGGTTCCAGCGATGAGCTGCGTTACGGTAAATTGACGCAGAAGTATGCACGGAAAAGCGCTTCCCGCCCGAATTTCGTCTTTCAGAATAAAACGCAAGGCGACCAAAGAAGTTTTTTTCCCGAATCTTATCGGCGCGACGGAACTAGGCTGGGCTGGACATGGAGGAGAGAAACTCCGCGTTTGTCTTGGTCTTGGAGAGGCGGCCCAACAAAAGCTCCATGGCTTCCACGGTCGAGAGCGGGCTCAGAACCTTTCGTAGTACCCAGATGCGATTCAGCTCGTCGGGCGGCAAGAGCAGTTCGTCTTTGCGGGTTCCGGAGCGGTTGATATCGATGGTGGGGAACACGCGCTTGTCGACCAGGCGGCGGTCGAGATTGATTTCCATATTACCGGTTCCCTTAAATTCTTCGAAGATGACGTCGTCCATGCGGCTGCCGGTATCGATAAGGGCTGTAGCGATGATGGTAAGCGAGCCACCCTCTTCGATGTTTCGGGCGGCGGCGAAAAAGCGGCGCGGGCGCTGCAAAGCGTTAGCGTCAATACCGCCGGAAAGAACTTTGCCCGAGGGCGGTGTAACGGCGTTGTAAGCGCGGCCTAGGCGAGTGAGCGAATCGAGCAGGATCACGACGTCGCGCTTGTGCTCCACCAGGCGCTTGGCTTTCTCGAGGACCATTTCAGCGACTTGAATGTGGCGCTGGGGCGGCTCATCGAAGGTGGAGCTGATGACTTCGCCCTTCACGGTGCGCTGCATGTCGGTGACTTCTTCCGGGCGCTCGTCGATGAGCAGAACGATCAGCGCCACTTCCGGATGATTGGTGGTGACGGAGTTGGCCACCGATTGCAGCATCATGGTTTTACCGGTGCGCGGGGGAGCTACGATCAATCCACGCTGGCCTTTGCCGATGGGACAAAGCATGTCCAGCACGCGACCGGTTAGATTCTCCTTCGTGGTCTCCAGGCGGATGCGTTCCTGGGGATAGAGCGGGGTGAGGTTGTCGAAGAAAATCTTATTGCGCGCAACTTCTGGATCTTCGAAGTTAACCGCTTCCACTTTAATCAAGGCGAAGTAGCGCTCGCCGTCTTTGGGTGGACGGACCTGGCCAGAGACGGTATCGCCGGTGCGCAGATCAAATTTACGGATTTGCGAGGGCGAGACGTAAATGTCGTCGGGGCCCGGGAGGTAGTTATATTCCGGGGCGCGCAGGAAGCCGAACCCGTCGGGGAGGCATTCCAGGACGCCTTCGGAGAAGATCAGGCCGTTTTTCTCGGTCTGCGCGCGGAGGATCTGGAAGATCAACTCCTGCTTGCGCATGCCCGAGGCGCCGGGAATGTTGAGTTCCTTGGCGATCTTGGCCAAATCGGTGATGTTCTTGTCTTTTAGTTCTGCAAGGCTAATGCTCATCGAGTTTATTCCTTCTTAAGCCTGATTTTCAGGCGTGATTTATTTCTGAATGGACTGCGGGCGGGCGCAACTTCGAACCTGCCACTTCTGTCCAATTAAAACCGGGTCACTTCTTGGACTGAACTTTTATTGAACGACAGACAATCTGAATCCCCCGGTTGCGGGCCGAACCTGCTTAGCAGGATGTGAGAGAGCCGGAGGGTTTCAATTGGTTAATTCGCTGTCTTGCGCTACATCTGAAACAAACTTGGGGTCCACGCCGGCGACCGGCGGATGCCCTGGAATCGGCAGCGGATGTTCGAGCGCGATCTGCAACACTTGGTCCATATTTTCGACAAAATGAATCGACATCTGAGACTGAATCTCCGGCGGAATCTCCGCCAGATCCTTTTCGTTATCTTTTGGAAGAATTACGCTGCGGAAGCCCAAGCGATGCGCAGCCAGAAGCTTTTCCTTCACTCCGCCGATGGGTAACACTTTACCACGCAAGGTGATTTCCCCAGTCATGCAAATGTCGCAACGAACCGGAATGCGGGTTAGGGCGCTTACGATCGAGGTGCAAAGCGTGATGCCAGCCGAGGGGCCATCCTTGGGGATGGCGCCTTCGGGAACGTGCACGTGAATATCGAGGTGGCGGTAGAAATCTTTCGGCAGGCCGAATAGATGGGTGCGCGAGCGCACGTAACTCATCCCGGCTTGCGCAGATTCCTGCATCACGTCGCCGAGCTTGCCGGTTAGGGTGAGACGGCCTTTGCCCTGCATCAGCATTGCTTCGGTGGAGAGCACCTGGCCGCCGACTTCCGTCCAGGCCAAGCCGGTGGTGAGCCCAATTTCGTTTTTCTTTTCGGCCAGGAAATCGCGATATTTCAGAACGCCGAGGAAATCGTTGACATTCGTATCGGTGACGGCGATTTCGACGCCTTTTCCGTCTGCCACGACTTTGCGAGCGACTTTGCGGCAAACGTTGGCAACTTCGCGGCTCAGGTTGCGCACGCCGGCTTCGTGAGTGTAGTGGCGAATGATGTGCGTGACGGCTTCGTCGGTAAATTTCAGGTTCGCCTTGGTCAGGCCGGTGGCTTCAATTTCTTTCGGCACCAGGAAGCGCTGCGCGATTTGATGTTTTTCCTGCTCGGTGTAGCCTGGGATGCGCAGGACTTCCATGCGGTCTTGCAAGGGCTGCGGAATCGTGTGCAGCACGTTGGCGGTGCATATGAACATTACCTTGGAGAGGTCGTATTCGACATCCAGGTAATGATCGGTAAAAGCGTTGTTCAGCTCGGGATCGAGGACTTCCATCAAGGCTGCGGACGGATCGCCGCGGAAGTCCATGGACATTTTGTCCACTTCGTCGAGCACGAAAACGGGATTCACTGTGCCGGCTTTGCGCATCATCTGAATGATCTGGCCGGGCAGGGCGCCGATGTAAGTACGGCGGTGGCCGCGGATTTCGGCTTCGTCACGAACGCCGCCGAGCGAGACCCGCACGAACTTTCTGCCCGTGGCGCGGCCGATGGACATAGCCAGTGAAGTTTTGCCGACTCCGGGGGGCCCCACAAAACAGAGAATCGAGCCCTTGGGATTCTTGACGAGTTGGCGAACCGCGAGATATTCGAGAATGCGCTCTTTGATTTTTTCCAAGCCGTAATGGTCTTCAGAGAGGATCGTTTCGGCGCGCTTGATGTCGCGAATTTCCTTGGAACGCTTTTTCCACGGTACAGCCAGCAACCAATCGAGATAATTGCGCGAGACCGTGGATTCCGCTGACATAGGCGGCATCATTTCAAGGCGCTTTAGCTCCTGCATGGCCTTTTCCTGCGGGCCTTCCGGCATGCCGGAGGTTTCGATCTTCTTCTTGAGCTGCTCGATCTCGTTTGCTTCGCCGCGGCCAAGCTCTTTCTGGATGGCCTTCAACTTTTCGTTGAGGTAATACTCTTTCTGGGCGCGCTCCATCTGGCGCTTTACGCGCGTATTGATGGAGCGGTCCACGTTGAGTTTCTCGGTTTCTACTTCCAGGATGTCCGCGATGCGATTCAGGCGCTCGAGCGAGTCAAAAAGTTCCAGGAGTTCCTGTTTTTCCTCGACCGGGATCTGCAAATTCGCGGCGATCGCGTCGGAAAGCTTGCTCGCGTCTTCCACACGCACAGCGGCGATCATAGTGTCGTAATTCAAGCTTTGCGAAAGCTTCACATACTGCTCAAAGAGCGTGGTGACACGGCTGGAAGCTTCCTGAAGCTGTGGCGTGGACTCCACTGGCGAAGTAACTACGCGAATGGAAGCGCGGAAGAAGCCTTCGTCGCTGGTGACCTGGATGATTTTTGCGCGGACAGTGCCTTCCACCAGAACTTTGATGTTCCCGTCCGGCAGCTTTACGCTCTGAACGATGTTGGCAAGAGTCCCGACCTGATAGATTTCTTCGGGCTTGGGATCGTCCACGGAGGCATCGTGCTGCGTGACGAGGAAAATCTTCTTGTCGCCGGCCAGCGCGTCTTCCAGGGCTCGCACGGACGCTTCGCGGCCAACGATGAAGGGATGCATCATCTCCGGGAAAATAACCATTTCCCGCACCGGCATCATAGGCACGCGTTTCACTTCAGTTTTTTCGCGGCTGAACATCGGTTCCTTTAGCGCCAAGAGTCTAACCAGCCTTTTCCAACAAACTCCAGTTGATTTCGCGTCCTTTCACCATATCGCCTGTTACAACGAAGTCGCGAAGTTTTCGCTGGGCGGGCAAGTGGTACATCATTTCGAGCATCAGATCTTCCAGAATCATGCGCAGGCCGCGTGCGCCTACTTTGCGTTGTAGCGCGAGTTCGGCGACGGTATCCAGCGCATCGTCGGTGAAGCGCAAGCGCACGTTTTCGAATTCAAAGAGGCGCTGATATTGGCGAACCAGCGCGTTCTTAGGCTCGGTGAGAATCCGGACCAAAGCGGATTTGTCGAGATCACTCAAAACGCCTACGACCGGCAAGCGGCCCACGAATTCGGGAATCAGACCATAGCGAATCAGGTCGGTTGGCTGTGCTTGTTCGAGCACTTCGATATTGCGGCGGGTAGCGGTGGTCGGCTGCACATCCGCGTGGAAGCCCAATGACTTCTGGCCTACGCGACGCTCGATAATTTTTTCCATGCCTACGAAAGCTCCGCCGCAGATGAACAGGATATTCGTGGTATCCACTGGCGTAAATTCCTGATGCGGATGCTTGCGTCCACCTTGCGGCGGAACGTTGGCAACCGTGCCTTCCAGGATTTTCAGCAGCGCTTGCTGTACGCCTTCACCCGAAACGTCGCGGGTAATCGAAGGGTTTTCGTCCTTCTTGGAAATCTTATCAATCTCGTCGATATATATGATGCCTTGCTGGGCGCGCGCGACATCGCCATCGGCAGCCTGCAGCAGCTTCAAAATGATGTTTTCCACGTCTTCGCCGACGTAACCGGCTTCGGTAAGCGTTGTGGCGTCAACGATCGCGAATGGCACGTCGAGCATGCGTGAAAGAGTCTGGGCCAGAAGCGTCTTACCTGTGCCGGTGGGACCAATCAGCAAAATATTGGATTTCGCGAGTTCCACATCGCCGGGCTGCTTGTTCAGGAAGATGCGCTTGTAGTGGTTGTAAACCGCTACGGCGAGCTTCTTCTTCGTTTTGTCCTGGCCGATTACATAGCCATCGAGAAAGGCTTTGATCTCCGGAGGGCGGGGTAGGCGGCGATTGACCGGGCTGGCTTGCTCGCGCTTCTCGTCTTCCAGGATTTGCTGGCAGACGCCCACGCATTCGTTGCAGATGTAGGACCGCGGATACTCAGAGGGAGAGCTGATGAGCTTCTCCACCTGCTCCTGCGTTTTATGGCAGAAGGAACATCGCAACGGCTCTTCTGGGGTGAACCGCTTCACAAAGTGTGTCCTCGTCTTTTGGAAGCTACGACAGCGACGACAAATCTATTCCTTATTGTAAGACGAAGGGCGGGCCGGCTGCAGAGAATCATCGCTTTAGATACTAACCCTTTGGAACCCACTAACGGTGCTTCGAAATAATTTCGTCGACAATTCCATAGGCCTTGGCCTGCTCTGCCGTCATGATGAAATCGCGTTCCACGTCGCGCTCGATCTTTTCAATCGATTGGCCGGTATGTCCGGCGAGAAGTTTGTTGAGCGCTTCGCGAGTGCGAAGAATTTCCTTGGCGTGAATATCAATGTCGGTGGCCTGTCCAGAAAGACCGGACATCCAGGGCTGATGAATCAACACGCGAGCGTTTGGAAGCGCATAACGCTTCTTGGGCGTGCCGGAAGCAAGCAACACCGCGGCGATAGATGCGGACTGGCCGATGCAATAGGTCACCACGTCGGGACGCACGAACTGCATGGTGTCATAAATAGCCATTCCTGCCGAGATCGAGCCGCCGGGAGAGTTAATGTAAACCGAAATGTCCTTCTCCGGATCTTCGGACGCAAGGAATAGCAACTGGGCGGTCACCAGGTTGGCCACATGATCGTCAATCGGCGTGCCGATGAAGATGATATGGTCCTTCAGCAACCGTGAGTAAATATCGTATGCTCGCTCGCCCCGGTTGGTCTGTTCAACGACCATCGGAACCAGCGTTGTGGCACGCGGACTGCCGTCGTCTGTATGTCTCATAGGGAGTGTGTTTGCGCGCTGAGGAACCCGAACCTACTTTTCACTTTTGGCCGTCGTCTCGATCCGGGTGTTGCGGTAGAGCCAATCTATCGTTTTGTCGCTGCGCAACTTAGATTTCATCCTATCGAGCGCTCCTTGCTTTGTCAAGCGAGCGCGCAACGCGGTTGCTGATTCGCCACTGCGTTCCGCGAGGGCTTCCATTTGTTTTTCAACTTCTTCATCAGTCACATCGATTTTTTCCGCTTCGGCGATGCGATCGATGAGCAACTCGGCCTTTACGTCATCCACTGCGCGATCCTGCTGACGCTTGCGGAGCGCGACCCAATCGACATTCACTGCCCGAGGATCCACGCCTTGAGCCGCCAGGGTGCGAACGGTGCGCTCAAGCCTTACATCCATTTGATGCTCGACAAGCGCTTCCGGGACCGGGAAATCGTGCTGTTTCACCAGAGCTTCCAAAATCTTCTCGCGAGCTTGCGATTGCTGCTGGTCTTCCTTAGCGGCTTCGAGATCCTTGGTGATTAGCTGGCGCATTTCTTCGACGGTTGAGAAGCCGCCTTTTTCGCCGGCAGCATCCTTGGCGAATTCGTCGTTCAGCTCGGGCAGCTTCTTTTCCTTGATGCCCTGAACTTCCACGGTGTAGTCGTAAGACTTGCCTGCCAGCTTCTGATCGGGATAGTCATCTGGATACTGCGAGCGGAATTTTTTCGTATCGCCGGAGTTTACGCCACGCAGATTCTCAGTGAAGCTTTCCAGAGTTTCTTCCGCACCGATGTGGCACAAGATGTTGTCGGCTTGTACAGCTTCACCCTCGCCGACAGGCATGCCGGAAAGTTTAATGAGCACATGATCGCCGTCCCTGGCGGGGCGGCCTTCGACGGGAACGAATGTGGCGGCGCGCTCGCGCATTTCTTCAATGGTCTTGTCTACTAGTGCGTCGTCCGCTTCGACCGCGTCGATATTAACGCTGAGATTTTTGTAATTGCCCAGCTCGAATTCCGGAAGCACTTCGAAGACGGCTCGGAATCGCAGCGGCTCGCCTTCTTTGAAATCCACTTTATCTACTTCCGGACGCGTCACGGGAGTGAGGTTTTTCTCGCCGAGCGCCTTCTCCAGATATTCGGGAACCAGGGATTGCACTACTTCGCCTTGAATATCCTCGGCGAAGCGGCGGCGGATCAGCGTGACGGGCGCTTTACCGGGACGAAAGCCGGGAACTCGAGCCACGCGGGCGAGATCACGCGCTACTTTTTCAGTTGCTTTCGTTACGTTCTCGGCCGGAATTTCCAGCTCAAGTTCGCGTTTGCAGGTGGCTTCAGTCATTGAAGTTTTTCTGGGAAGAATTTAAAGAAAACTCTAGCCCAATTTGCCTTTCACCCGTTCCAAATCCAGGAGCAGAGCAGGGAAGTGCGGCGGGCCTTCACCGCGAGTGAAATCTCAGTATAGGGAAGAGCGTCTCGCGCGTCAACCGGACGAGCTCGTGAACCGACGTGTGACGGGGACTATTTGAAACGAATTAAGAAATCGCCTCGAGCCGTGCGTATCCACCCCAAGCAATGGGCAGCTTTAGCTAAACCCGTGCTCCTTCTCTGAATTTAGGGCGACGACAGACTGAAGCCGAACGATGCGCGCGACTGCACTGCACGACTTCGATCCAGCGCAATTGGAACTCGCTCCAAGCGGAGTCAATGGACGGTTGCTCTACGCCTCGCCGCCCTCCTCACCAGACGGCAGCACACATGGATGCCACTCATCATCCTCAGCGTGGGCACCGCAGAACCATCTCCCGCACGTCAGGCAACTCAGTGTCGCTGGGGATCCGCAAGGCTCGTCCTCAGGCGACACGCCCTCGCACAAGCGCCTCTGATCCGCGCTCTCCATTCCTTTTTTCCCCATTGGTACCCCGCGGCTGTTCAGTCGAAGCGGCCAAGACCGGGCTCAGTCCGTCGAGTCGGACGGAATCTTTTCGGTTCACTTCTCTGATCGCCGGAAAACGTTTCCACGCCGGCATGATCCGCTTACTCACTACTCTTCATCAAGATATTCACCAGGAACATCATCCTGCGGTACCTCATGCGTGCGAACTTTCTCCTCGTCAGTGTCCTCGGCGTCTTCCACGCCTTTCACCACGTCGGCCTCGAACGCGTTTCCTTCTTCAAGTAACTCATCCACACTTTCGGAATCCGCACCTTCGACGTTGGATAATCCTGCAAATCTTCCGATTGCTCGCCTGACTGCGCTCCCGGTTCCTCCAGTGCGAATGCCACCGTATCCACGCTTTGGCTTTTCCCCCGAACTTGTTTCTTAAGTGGACCGGCTGTTTTCCCGCCGGCTGTTTTCTTGTCGCCAGCTTTCGTTTTCAACTCCTTCTTGTTCGGAGCCGCCTTCTTCTTCAGCAACTTCTTCTTGGGAATTACCCTCCTAGCTAGCTTCTTCTCAACTGCCTTCTTCATCGGCGTCACCGTCTCGCCCGCAGTTCTCTTTCGATCTCGTCTGCTTCTTCTTAAGCGCCGCGTGTTCTCGAAGTCGAACGAATATGATTTGAGCGATCTGAATGCGCGGCTCCAGAGTGGCGCAGCAAGGGCCGTTGCAAAGTGCGCAGACCGAACAGCGCATCTGAGATCAACTCCCGCTCGTGACAAGAATCGGGGTCTTCAGCAAGGTCCCGGATTCGGATGAAGATAGCAGTTTCCGCCTCGCGAATTGGCGTAGGGAGCTTTGCCAAATCACATTCGAGAAGAGCAGCTGTGTATATTCTGTACCATTCGGCTTGAGTCATATAACACCTCGGCTAAATGCTGTGCGTAGCGAAGCGATTCAAGTTTTTTGCCAAGTTCGCAGAGTGCGACAGAGCTTTTGCAAAGTCTGTCGCGGTCATACGATAGGCACTCCCCCTTACTTTCATGATGACCCGCCTTGGACTCGTGCTGAATCCGTTTGCAAGTGATTGCCCTACGAAGCCCTCCTTACCAGCTAATCCAACTTCAACGTTTTTGCCGTCTAAGACCGAGGCCAGTCCGCTATTAATGAAATAAGCGAATTTGATCGGCCCTGCTTCTTGTAAGACAAAATTCGTGGGCAACTCCACGAACTCTAATTTCTTGAACACTGCGTCGCATTCGTCAGCGGGTAAGCCGAGTAGTATCGAATTTCGCACTCGGTGTCCGTCGCTTCTCACCCGAGCGTTAGTGGCACGATGAGAGACTTTTGGTAGTGCCATGAGCTGCGACTCCTGAGCCCGGAGCCGAATGCTGTCTGATTTCGCAGGGAGCCGTAGGTAGAGGGAATGCTTACGGCAGGGTGCTAGTGAGACACTTGAACCGTACTCGTTCTGAGGTCAGATAGCCACCACAAACGACAATCGTGATCGATAAAGCGATCCGGCTCATCAGTACCCCAACAGTTTCTGGCAGCAGTCAGAGTTAGGACTGTGCAAAATAGAACGCAAACAAATATGTGTGGTTTTGAACCACATAAAAGACTCTGATGCCGCCGAAGCGTTGAGCCAGCGCCGCACAAGGTGCGCTGTTTCTTTGGCCCGAGTGCATGGTAGTGTGGGAAGATTCGTCGATGAATACATGACGGAGAAACCGCATCTGAGCTAAGGGGATCGCAAGAAGCTGATCTCACCTTAAGAGGCACCGAAATGCCAGACGAAGAGTGGATCAAAACGCTTGAAGACGGCCGAAAGGTGAAATTCTTCTATCAAGAACTGCCGGAAGATGGGGCGTTTATCACCGCGCAGATCGCAGGAAATGAGGTCGTCTATTCGGTCCTGCTGGCCAGAGCAAGAAATCCCCTTGGTCGTGAAGATGTTGAAAGCCATTTCAAGGGAGAGCTTTCGAAGAAGTAGGAACTCTCATTGGAACGTTATCTGCCAATCATTAATGTTGCTTTGATCTCATGCACCGAAGCTACGACCCTCCCGAGTAAATAGCCGATACGAATAGTGTTCACAATTGAGCAGTTTTGCGCCAGGTTTATGGCAATCTGCTCGAATGAAGAAGAAAGAACTTACACCCAGACAATTGTTATCAGTTGCCTGTCCTACCTGCGGTGCCGCCGCTAGGGAGCGTTGTGAACTGCATTCAGGTGCTGCACGCTCGGAAGCTCACGTAGATCGAAAGTCTGCTGCAATTGAGGTCACTGACATAAAAAAGTTGCCCCATACATCCAACCGATGGAATGCCTGCCGACGATAACACTTCCTGAGGGTGAGCAATGGCTTTACGAAATCAAGCTCGACGGATATCGAGCGATTGCAGTAAAGCGTGAAGAAAATCTAACCTTGTGACGTATCACCGAACATACTTGCAGTCGCGAGCTTCCGCTTAGAAAATTTAGGTGGCCCAAGAAGGGAGGGGAAAATTTAAAATTCGAACTATGCCGGAAGCAGTGACTTTACATGCCCCATGAGTTTTGTGGGGTTAGTCTTGGACACTAACGCAGGCTAAGATATCGCAAAAAGCCTTTGTGTGATAACGCCGTCTTGATATAGTTCGCCCACGAACCTGAATCTCACACCCATTCTGAAAAAGTTGAAGACCGAAGAAAGATCACTCGCTAAACGTTGAAACACGTCCGAAAGGTTCTGCACGGTCTGCGGGGATTGGGTGGGCCGACCGGAGCAGGGAAGCGGCGTAAACATTCGAATCTAAAAAGGCATCTGCGGAAGAAGGGACTCGAACCCCTACGACCTTTCGGCCACCAGCTCCTAAGGCTGGCGCGTCTGCCAATTCCGCCACTTCCGCATTGGTTGGCTCCTACGATTATACAGGCGTTTGTAAACGGAGAAAGGTAAACGCTCGCTTCGAGCTGTTCGATGGATTCGTTGTTCTGACATCTACGACCTAGGTACTTGTATACGCGCAGCTCGCATGAACCTTGGGGGGGAATATGCTTGCAGCCAGTATAGGGTTTTGCTAGGCTTCCGGCCCAACGAGCACCACGTGTCCTGGGAGGAACTGATGCCACACTGTACGAAGTGCGGGGCAAGCGTCGCGGATAATGCTGCGTTTTGTCCCAGTTGTGGCGCGACCCAGGGAGGAGGAGCATCCGCATCTGCGCCGGCCACGTCGTCACAGTCGGGGTTGGCTGAAAATGTGGCAGGGCTGCTGTGCTACGTTCTCGGCTGGATCACCGGCCTAATCTTTTTCCTGACCGATAAACGCCCCTTCGTTCGTTTTCACGCCGCCCAGTCCATTGTAGTCTTCGGGGCCTTGATGATTATTCGCATCATTATCGGCATGATGTTCGTAACAAGTGGCTTGGCGGGAATTGGCGCGGGATTCTCGCTCGGGATTATGCTTTCCGGTTTAGTTTCGCTCTTAGGTGTCGTCCTTTGGATACTACTTATGGTGAAGGCATATCAAGGCGAACGGTTTCGAGTGCCTATTGCCGCAGACTTTGCCGATCGATTGGCTGGGAAATCGATATAGCCAATCTGCAAGCCGCAACTCCTCGTTCTTCTCCGACCGTTTTGGCCGAAGTTGTTCTAGCCCTTGCCGGTGTGTTGGCCGTTAAACTGCGTTAGCTCTTGACATCCGGCGGTCGAGCGTCCATCTTTATTGGCTTTCCTTCGCAAGGTACTGAATGCGTACGCGTATCGCGGGAGACGTGAGTGAAGCTTCGCCTTTGTTTTCATGACCGGTGTTTCGATGGAGCGGCATCGGCCGCCGTTTTTACCCGTTTCTACCGCGAACGTATTCATCCCGACGCGCAAATTTTCTACACGGGAATGACCCACAAGGCTTCGCATCCATTTGAGGATGGAATTTTCGACGGCGACGAAAATGCCATTGTAGACTTCAAGTATTCCAGCTCGCCGCTGCTAACCTGGTGGTTCGACCATCATCAGAGCGCGTTCTTAACGCTGCAGGATGCCGAGCATTTTCGTCGCGACCGCTCCGGCAAGAAGTTTTACGATCCAGAATACAAGTCCTGCACGAAATTTCTAGCCACCATTGCTTCCGAAAAATTCGGGTTTAACGCTGAACCACTCGCGGAGCTGATCCATTGGGGAAATATTATTGATGGCGCGCAATTTGCGACACCTGAAATTGCCGTGGGACTGGCGGAACCTGCTATGCAGCTCGCGCTGGTGATTGAAGCGGCACCTGAAGCGGACCTGGTGCCGAAATTAATTCCGTATATGGCCAAGCTTTCGCTGGCCGAGATGGTGGAATTGCCGATGGTGCAGAAATATCTAGGCAGCTTGCTGGAACGACATCGACGTTCGCTGGATATTCTGCGCGACCGCACCGATTCGCGAGACAGTGTGATTTATTTCGACGTCAGCGATCTGGACCTGGAAGGCTACAACAAGTTCATTCCTTATTTCTTGTATCCGGACGCAGTGTATTCGGTAGGTGTGAGTGCGTCGCCCACCCGAACGAAGGTTTCTGTGGGGACAAGTCCTTGGAAGGAAATTGCGGCGGATGTGAATCTGGCGTCGCTATGCGAAAAATATGGCGGCGGGGGACATGCGCGCGTAGCGGCGATATCGTTGGGCCCGGGTGATCTTGTTCGTGCGCGTCAGGTAGCGCAGGAGATCGCGGCGACTCTTCGCCGTTCAAAGTAAATCCGCGTTCGTTGGGTACCGGATTTTATCGTTTGAGGTCCGGTTATCAGGAACTAGCGCTTGTTGCCGCTTCGGTGATAGCGTGAGTAGTGTGCATGTAATTCCTCTCGATGGCCTCAACAGCGGCAAATTTTCGGTTTACGTGCGGCTCTGAGCGCAGAGGACCTGAATGCAGCACACAACGCTTCCCGACGGGAACACCACAGGTGGGACAGGGAACTGACAACAACTGCTTGGAGGTGAGCTCTTTCCTTTTCATGTATACAGGATGGCATAGTCGGGCATGTCCGTTATGGCTGGTGCCCGGCTAGTCACGCGTTCAGAATAGAGTAATTTCTTCATTAGTTATGTTACCGGATTTCTTTTTATCGGCGTCGGTGGCAATCGCCTTCCTCGCGTGTGATTTTTCGCTGCGTCTGTATGTGTCGGCCTGCTCTCATTGGCATCTAGGGGTGTGAGTTGACTTGTGAGTAATCGGAAGCTAGGCCAGCCGGATTGAGCTCATACGACAACTTTCTTAGAACTTCACCACGATACCAGTCGAAAACCGTGCATTACTCTGCGATCCACTAAAGCTCAAGTCTGGATAGAACGTCGGCACGTAATCCCCTTCGAACACGCGCCAATAGACTCCGTGAACAATCTTCGCATCGAGCCCTGCGCCAACGGCCATCGCAAAAGAGTTGTTGCTGAACCCTTGGTCGAAATTAATGTGAGCTCCGCCAATCAAGACGTGTGCAAAAGGCGAAAAGCGCCCGTAATTGGCCGATATTTGCGGCCCGAAGAGATAGGTATAGAGGTGCAACCCAGAACCGTACTCACCGCCGAATTCCGCCACGGCCCCGAGCCATTTATTGATTTTATATTCACCCGAGAAGATAAACCCATTCATGTTTGTAGTAGGCGTGCTATCAAGGCGCAAATACGAATAACCGCCATACAACTGCACTTTGTCTGAATCTTGCGCATGCGCCGTAAAGGCCAGGACAAAAATTAAACCGAAAAACAATGCACACTTTTTAATCATAGGGTTCCTCCTAAAGGTTATTGGAACTTGGATTCGTGGTCGGAAACAATGTCCCCGTTGCCGTACCGCAGTAATTCCAATGGCCGTTTCACGCAGCCTAAGCCCGCCTCGGCCTGGGAGGTAAGACTCCAATTCTAAGATAGGGTTAGCAAAGAAGAGTATTCATAGACTTATCAGGCACAACTCGAAAAAAAGTAGATTAGTCGAGCGTTTTCCGCCAATATCAGCCGAGAGGATGTCGATGACGCGGGATGTTCGCTATGTGCTTCGGGTGCTTCAGAAGTCTCCCGCGTTCACCGTCGTAACCTTGCTCACTCTGATGCTGGGCATCGGGGCAAACGTCGTCGTCTTCGGAGTGTTGAATGCGGTCCTGCTTCAGCCTCTGGATGTGAGCGACCCACAGAACCTGTATCAGCTTCGCCACGGGCGGTGGGCGAGCGGACGGCTACTGACTACGTCGTATCCCGCGTTTGAAGATTTTCGACAGCGAAATACGACCTTCAGTGAGATGGCCGCGATTTATGCATATTCTGATGCCGTACTGAGCTGGCGTAATGCGGCGATGAAAATCCACGGCGATGAGGTCACCGGCAATTATTTCGATCTGCTGGGTGTGCAGCCGGAGGTAGGACGATTCTTCCACGCTGCAGACGAACACGGCCCGGATTCAGCGCCCTATCTGGTATTGAGCGAACAGCTGTGGCGAAGCGCGTTTCACGCCGATCGGGATGTAGTCGGGACGGTCGTGGAGTTCGACAAACATCCATTCACGGTGGTGGGCGTGGCGCCGGCGCAGTTCCACGGCACGGAGCGGTTTGTGTGGCCGGACTACTGGATGCCAATGGCGAACGAAGGGCAGGTGGAGGGGGGGGATTACCTAAATGACCGGGCATCGCGTGTTACGGTGATTGGGCGGCTTAAGCCGGGAGTGACTCCGCAGCAGGCAACGGAAAATCTGAATGTGATCGCGGTCGAACTGGCGAAGGAGTATCCGAAGACCGACGAGGGAGTGTCGCTCCGGCTCATCCATCCGGGCCTCTTCGGAGACGAAGGAGACGTCATTCGCGGATTCCTTTACAGCGTGACCATGCTGGCGCTGCTGGTGCTAGCGGCGGCATGCGCAAACTTGGCAACTCTGTTTGCCGCGCGCGCAACGGATCGCAGCCGAGAACTGGCGCTCCGTGTGGCCCTTGGATCGAGCCGGTGGCGGATCGTGCGGCAACTGCTGACTGAGGCGGTGATCGTATCGCTGATGGGCGGAGCAGCGGGCCTGGTAACCGCGGACCTGCTGCTGGGTGCGCTCAACAAGTGGCATCCCTCCTTTGGCGGGCATCTGGCAGTAAGCGTGGATGCGCGCGTGTACTTGGCAGGTCTCGTGTTGACACTGGGGAGCGCGCTGCTGTTTGGAATAGTTCCAGCGCGGCAGGCCTGGCAGAGCAGTCCGTTGGAGATGATGAAGAACGGACCGGTGGATTTAAGGCACCTGCGGCGGTTTGCCGTGCGCGACGTTTTGCTGGGCGTACAAATTGCGATCTGCACGCTGCTGGTAACGGCCTCGCTGGTGGCGGTGCGCGGCATGGTACGGACTCTGCACGGTCCCCTGGGCATCCAGCCGCAGGGCGTCATGCTGGCCGATATGGACTTGAGCGATGTGGAACAGGGCGGCGACCTGGCGTTCCAGAAAAAAATGATCGAGGCGGCGCGAAGGATCCCCGGTGTGACGGCGGCGGGTGCGGTGAAACCGGTTCCGATGAGCAGCTGGATGCGTGATATTCCAATTTACCGGCCGGGAACGGTCGAGTTCAGGATGGATAATTATGTACTGGCGACGTACGCGTATCGGATGTCGCCGGGATATCTTGAGGCTGCCGACACTCGGATACTGAGCGGGCGGGATGTCTCGTGGCAGGACACCGCAAAGACGCCGTATGTGGCGATTGTGAACCAAACCTTCGCACGGAAGATGTGGGGCGAAACGCCCGCGCTCGGACAGCACTTTTTTCTGTGGGGTAAGTTGACGGAGGTGGTGGGCGTGGCGGAGAACGGAAAGTACCACGACCTGGCAGAGTCACCGCAGTCCGCGGTGTATGTGCCGTTGTCGCAAAGCGAGGACAGCGAAGCAGTTTTCGTGGTGCGGTCGCGGCGAGCACCGAACGAGATGGCGGCGGCGCTGCGACGCACGCTGAGCGGCTTCGCGCCGAATGTGCCAATCACGGTGCAGAGTTGGCCCGATGCGATGGCAGGTGTGCTATTCCCGGCAAGAGCGGCGACAGTGGCGCTAACCGTCATGGGACTGCTGGCGGCGATGCTGGCTTTGACCGGTATCTTCGGCATGGCGGCCTACGGCGTGAGCCGACGGATGAAGGAGCTGGGCATTCGCGTAGCGCTGGGCGCAGGGAGAGCGCAGGTGATGAGCGCGGCGGTGGGACGGCCCATGGTGCTGCTTGCGGTAGGATCAGCGGTGGGGCTTCTGTCGGGCGTCTTCGCCAGCCGTTTGCTGGAGCAGATCGTGTATCAGGCGAATCCGCGGGATCCCGTGGTGGTTGGCGGCGCGGTGCTGACCATGGCCCTGCTAGGCATTGCTGCGTGCGCCATTCCAGCCCGGCGAGCGCTCACCGTCGATCCATCCGAACTCATGCGCGAAGAGTGAAGCACGTGAACAGGAAGGCCCGGCAGCTTCATAAGTTTTTGTCGGGCCGCGATTCTACTTCCAGTCAGCCAGTCCTATTCCATGCAGGATGGTCCCTACAAACGCGCTTGGATCTGCAAATGGAAGAGCTCGAAATTTTTCACCCGCTCGGAAACTATCCAGAAACTGGATTGTGGGGAGCGATCTGCGACCTCTAGGTCCTGTTAACGTTAGTGCTCTATCGGAGGCGCGTTTTCGCAAAAGCGTGAAGTAGGGCGAGGCGCTCTGCGCTCACCCAACTTGCACCGAACGACCATCGCTCAACCAAGAGTGCGGATGCAAGGGTGGCGACAGAGGCGGCTTGGCTCAAGGCAACCCATCTGGAAAAAGAAGAAATGAAGAAGAAAGAAGAAAAGGAAAGAAAAATGAAAGAAATGGCTTTACACTCACCGCCTTCTCAAGGAGTTAGCAGAATTTCGATTAATTAGCGAATGGATGGGTATATTTCGTCATTTATCCAATAACTAGCTAAGATAATCGCAAAGAACGTCCCCATCAACCACGATGCCCAGCGTCGGCGTCGCCAGACAGCGCGAAAGGATGAATGCTGCAGTGAAATATCCACGAGATAGGCGGCGCAGTAGCAAACATTTGCGAGCAACGCAAGGACGACAAGAGGCGGGAGGGAGGACCAGGTCAACGCCGGGAGAAAATGCGGCCACGCTACAACGAACCAACCAACGCATACAGTCAACAGCGCAAAATTGTAAATAAGACGCCGTGATTCCCAATATCGGATTGATTCGGCGAAGCACGACCGAAGCGGGCCAAACTTCTGGTCGCTAAGACGATGTGATTCCATTGGACGCGGCGTTTTCATTTGCCTTATCCCCGACACGATGCACAGCTGATGATTGCTAATATACACCTCTCCTTCTTTCTGTAAAGTACTTTGTAATGAAAAGTATATTCACCTAATCGCACTTAGACGATGAACGGGTCAACGAGCTGCCAGGGCGGTATCATTCCTAACTGTCCCACACCAATCGTTTGTGGTAAACCATGAGTTGTCGGACGGATGCATGACCAACGATGTCTGGAGGATAGAAAATGAGCGAAAATGAACACGCGGACGCGGACCATCTCGAGCTAATGAGATTGCTGCAACAGGCAAAGCCACTCATGGAGCCAATGTTTCCTGACCAGCGAAAGAAATGGGTCGCCGAAAGTCCACTCGCTCAGGAGATCTCTGCGATTCTCGTGAAGCATCCTGAGTATTACGACGAAATCAGTGCTCACGTGGGCGGAATTTTTCCCAAACCGAAAAGTTAAAGGCCAACACATCAACATCAAACAGACTTATCAGAGAAGTGTTTAGCGCGGTCCGCTCAATTCGATTTGCGGACGAGACGCGCGACCACGAAGCCGACTATCGTTACCGCTGCTAGGCATTGCACCGGGTGTCGCTTCGCTAATTTCTTAGCACTATCGATCACTGACTCGAGATCGTTTTCACGAAGAAAGTTAGCCGTAGCTTCGAGCTTATTCGCCGCTGCGTGCGCAATGCCCGCTACGGTTTCCGCGTGGTCATGCAATGTCGCCGCAGTTTTGTTGAGCGTTTTAGCAATGGGTTCGCGCCGTGAGTCGGCTTGGTTAACCGTCATCCGTCCAAGATCCGTTACAGAATAATCGCTCATGTGAGATTCTCCTCGTATCGCGGAAATCGTAACATTAGTTACTCAACCCGGTTAATGAAAATGTATATGACTCTGTATATCGGGCCAGAAGAAACCGTATAAAGGAGAGAGATTGAAAGAAGTGAGAAGGTTCTGACTCGCGATTCGTCGCATCGAATCAAAGAGAATGGAACGGTCGTGGATGACTTTTTAGATATCAGCTTCGAAACGCGACCAATCCCAGGCGGCCCGCGATTTAAGCGCAAATGAAAACCTGAGCGCTACAAATTGAGAATCTTCTCGACGTTAAGAGGCGTTGACATCCTTTGACCAAAAGACATATTTTTTTTCTTATCGTTGTGAATCTCGGCGTATTGCTCAGCTGTCTTGTTCTTTATCGCCAAGGACACCCGGCCGGCCAAATCCTGATAGTTTTCGTAATATCGAACGTTGTCATCAATATAATTGCTGAATTGCCTGGACGAATAAAAGCCAAACGTGAAAGTAGAGGCTAGTGGTGTCACCGTTTCATTAATTGCCTAATACAAAAGGATCTAGCGCCGTATCTTGGGTTCGAAGTTACAGTGTCTAAGGTCCTGCGTGGCAAGCGCGATCTAACAAAAAATCATATCGCAAAACTGAGCGAGCGATTTTAGGTTGAACCCGGGTTGTTTTTCGAACGCAGCGCCCGGGCGTAGATGTCTTGACTTCTTGCGGTGGGGGCGATACGCTTTTTCGCAAAACTTAAAAGTGGTCGCGAGTCGAAAACAACTTTATTTCATCGCCGAGCTCACAAAACCCTCGTAGGATTTCGCCTTCGAGCGACTATACTCATTTTTCCGAGGATTTCGCTGGTGAAACCGTCGAACGCTTGGCAAGTGAATCGCTGTCTTGGACTCACTCTCTCAGTTGCGACAGGACGTAATTAACTGTAGGCTATGTAGTTGTGAGCCGTAAGGCGTTTGTTTTTGATGGGCCGGTAGCTCAATGGTAGAGCAGCTGACTCTTAATCAGCGGGTTGGAGGTTCGAGTCCTCCCCGGCTCACCACTCTAATCAATAAAAGTGGGCCTTCCAGCATCAATCCTCAATAACGTCGCTTCGTAAACCTGTTTCGGGTCGGCCCTGGGTCGGCAGGTTTTTCAATCCCCTATATGGCGTGAATGGCCTGCTTTCTTGCAAGGGGGAAGCAGTTTCAGTTTGCTTTACCCCCCATCTGGTCTGCTACTCCTTGTGCCTGCGCGCCCCAAGGAGGACTCAGCAATGAGCAAGAAGAATTCGACGGAAACAATCGTTCCCGAGACGATCCCAGCACTACCCGGTTTTGTTCACGAGAAGGACCTCGCTCGACAACTCAACCTCAAAACTTACAAGAGCATGTGGCGCTATAGACGTCAGGGGACTGGTCCAACGCCGACGATCATCGGACGGCAGGTTTATTACGCCGATGCGGACATCGCTGCGTGGCTCCAGCGCTGCCGACAACCGCAAGCTGGTAGGCGTCGCCGTCGTGGAACTGCAATCGTTCCGCAGCGCGAGCAGCAGCGCGAGAGGCGGTCGGCATGAAAAAGATCACACCGTTTCACAGCGCCAGCAGCGACCTGGAGCGAACAAGAATTCTCTGCCGAGAAACGCTGTCAGGAACAGGACCGGAAGTATTGGAATCCTACTCCGTGATTCGCAGGGGCGAGCGCGTTCTAGTGCCATGGGAGAAACTAACCCGAGAAGAACGTCGAGTCATTGCCATAACGCTGCGCGAAATGGGCAGGGAAGCACATGCCGAAGCGGATCGGCATGACGCAGCAAGTTAGCTATGAACCGGCCGCGCGCATCGGATCGGCTTGCCGATCGCGAGCGTCAGTCCGTGATCTGCTCCTTGAAATTCTTGACTTGATTGACTTTTTCGATTGGTCGGTGAGTGTCGCGGAGTTTTTAAGACAATTCGCGCGTGAGACCTAACCGTGCAAATAGGAAAAAACAACCGACAGAGACACACCATACAGAAATTCGCCCAGCGCTTCGTTACGGGGCGTTTAGCGTTCCTTTCTGGCGGCCCGACTGTCGCGATGCACAAGAACTAACATAACCCGGGGTCGAGTGGCCGGCGAAAATTCCAAGAGGGCCTTCAAAAAAAGCTGCCGAGAGTGTTCTGGCCCTCGGCAGCAAAGGCAAAATACATGGAGCTCTGTCTTACAACGCCGGAACGTCGTAAAGTCGCGAAAAATTCTACAGTACTTGAAGCCGCACAAACTCTTACCGCGCGCGGGTACTCTGTCACACCTGTACGGTACCGAAGCAAAGCCCCTATTCTACCTGGGTGGCAAAAACTGCCGCCTTTGACGCACGAGCAGCTGCCTCAATATTTTTCGAACGGATCGAACATCGGTTTGCGTACAGGCATCCCTCCACACTTTCTCGCGGACGTTGATCTCGACTGCCCCGAGGCTGTCACCGTGGCGGGACTGATTCGTGGCCCCGAAACGGGACGTGTGTTCGGCCGCGACTCAAATCCGAAGTCGCACTTTTTATTTGCGATCGGCGCGCCATTCGAGACGCGAAAGTTTGCGGCGCCAGGAAGTAAAAAAACGATACTGGAGTTACGCGGTGCACCGCTGCAAACGGTTATTCCGCCGTCGGTGCATCCTAGCGGCGAGCAGATAGCATGGGTCCGTGAAGCCGATTTCGGAAGAAGCACTGAGACCGATCTGCGACGGTTTTGCTGCAAGGTTGCGGTTGCTGTGTCACTTTCACTCAAATGGCCTCCTGAAGGGCAGCGGCATGACGGAGTGTTCGCGATCTCTGGTGTTTTTCACCGTGCAGGGTTGACACTAGACGTTGCGATCGAGCTGGTTTCAGCTGCTGCGCAAGTGGCGGGAGATAAAAAAGTCCGAGAGCGTGAACGCGCCGTACGAAACACGTACAAACGCCTCGACGGTGGCAATCCCGCGACGGGCATTCCTTCCGCCGTCAAACTCTTCGGCGAAAAAACAATTTCTTTCGTCATCGTATGGCTCGCCGATATCTGCCCACCACCGACGCCTGCGATTGTTGCTGCCGGACCAACCGCGCCAGAGTGGCCCGAGCCGATGGAGCCAGAAGCCTTCATCGGCATCGCAGGAGACTTCGTGCGCCTGGTGGAACCGCACACCGAGGCCGATCCGGCTGCATTGCTCGCTAATTTTCTAGTTTTTAGCGGCGTGTTTTTTGGCCGTGAAGCCTGGGCCGTGGCGGACGCGAAAAAGCATTACCCTGTGGAGTTTGCGCTGATCACCGGTGCGACGGGTAGCGGACGCAAGGGCACTGCAACTAATCGTGTACTGGAAGTATTTGAACGCGTTGATCCGTTTTTCGATCGGCGGATACTGTCCGGCCTCAGCAGCGGCGAAGGTCTAATCAAAGGTGTCTCGGCAACCGAGGGCGGATCCGAAGTACGGACGTATCTTGTTTCATTACCCGAGTTCGCTTCGCTCCTTTCTGTAATGACGCGCCAGGGCAACACGATGAGCGCAGTGATGCGCGAGGCCTGGGACTGCCTGCGATTGCGAGCGCTCACGCGGAAAGAGGCGCTCGACGCCCAGAACGTTAATGTTTCTGTGGTGGGCCACGTCACGCCCGAGGAGCTGCTCAACAATTTGACGGCGACGGATCGCGCAAACGGATTCGCAAACCGGTTTCTAGTTTTTCTCGTAAAACGAAGCAAACTTTTGCCGGAAGGCGGCGGTGATGTGAATCTCGAGGGGATCGCCTTGCGGTTGCACGCAGCGGTCGCCGCGACAAAAGGCCGCGGGCAATTGCAGCGCGATGCTGCTGCTCGGGAATTGTGGCGCAATGAATATCCTCGCCTGACAACGGGCCGTGACGGAATCAGGGGCGCACTGTGCGGCCGGGCCGAGGCTCACGTGCTTCGGCTGTCGCTACTCTACGCCCTACTCGATTCCGAAAGTTCGATTCGCTGTGAACACCTGCGGGCTGCGCTGGCGGTTTGGGATTACTGCGAGCGCAGCGTCGACACGATTTTCGGTGCGTCTTCCGGTGATCCGGAAAAGGACAAAATTCTCGGGGCCTTAGCGGCCGGAGCGATGACCATGCGCGACCTCCACCGCGTGTTTGCCAATAATCGGGACCAGGATTGGATTCGGGCCAAAATGGCAGCTCTTGTTCGCAGCGGAAGGATCACTGAGACGGTAAAAGACGGCAGCGCGAAGAAAACAATTCGGGCCTGGGAGTTAAAATCGTGAGCGCGAATATCTCTGGCAACTCCTTTTCAAGCCTTCATTTTCTAACCCGACCGGACGAGAATTGTCAGTAATTCTCTTGATTGTTCGTAATTGTTCGTAGGTTCGTAGACAGAGTGCGGAATTACCTGAACACTAAGTCTCTAGTTTTCAGAAGTCTGCGCAATATGCTTAGGAGGTGGAAACTACGAACCGCCTACGAACCTACGAACAATTACGAATGATTTTAGAGTGGGACTCTTAATCGCAACAATTCGCTAGAGCGTAGGGAAAAACACGCAGAACCCGCCGATCTCCAGGGTATCTATCGACCGGAGAGCAGCAAAGCTGACCGCGTGTGAAAGCGAAATGCTGCTACTCGCGCATTCGGATGGTTGCGGGGGCCCGCAACGCCCCAAAGACGCCAGTCCCTGATCCTTCCTTACCGATTCGAATTGATCCACACGGCGGCATGAGGCTCCCGGCCGAAAATGCGTCAGGCTTCTGAACTTACCGCTAACGTGACTCCCGAGCACCACCCAGATGTCATTGCTCAACTCCACAAAGACGCCGACAAGATACGCCAATGATGTGTGATAAGCGAGAAGGAAAAAGCACAGAACACATCTGCACAACATTGTTTCTTCGTGAACGATATTGTCGGCAAGCAATACCAGTGGGCGGCGTGACTGATATACACTGCTTTTGTCGCGTTACTTGGACGCAATATGCCGGATTCCTCGCAAAAACACTCATCTTCCCCAGCCCTTGATCTTGCTGCGATACCGGTCCCGACCAAATTTAAGCGTAACGGAAAACGAGGTCACACATGGCATCTTCCGCGCACGTTCCCCGGCTACTTCGCCGATACCAGCAAGCAGGTGCTCGGTGCGGCCCCGAAATATGTCATCCGGTCAGAAGATCCCAAACAGCCAGAGTACTTGGTTAAATATGCGCAGAAACACGGTAAGCGTGAGACCTTTACCGAATTCTTTTTGAACCAACTTGGAACTTCACTCGGCTTCACCATGGCGCACAGCGGGCTTGTGTTGCTGGATAACAGGCGGGCATTTCTCACAACAATTTTCACGAGCTCCGAGGAAACTCTGCGTCACGGAAGTCTAATAATCGAGGATTACTTCAAAGACGAGAAGGCGTTGGATCGCGTTCGCCCGAAGGAGGAGCAAGCATTTTACAGCATAGATTTTGTAGCGAATCTTCTGAAGATATTTTGTGGGAAGGATTTCGAGGAGGTGTTCCCCAAATTCATCGAAATGCTTGTTTTCGACGCACTGATAGGATCAATGGATCGTCACGCCCAAAATTGGGGGGTCGTTGGACGAATTATAGAACCCTCGCAATACAGGTTTGCGCCAATATTCGACACCGCGCGCGCGTTGATTTGGTCTCTCGATGAGGCCCAAATAAGTCGTTTGTGGTCGGATAGTAACGTGCTCCGAAACCACCTGGAGCGCGCTAGGCCGTGCCTCGGGCCAGAACGGACGCACCCTAAAGTCAATGATTGCAATCATTTTGATTTTGTGGAGAATCTCCTGATGCTTTATCCGCATCAAACAAGTTGCGCGATAAGGAAAGTACCAGGTGATATTGAGAAAAGAAGTGCTAAGCTCCTCCGTAGGTTTCCATTTAGAATGGCCTTCAGCGGAACCCGCAAACGCCTGATCGCGAAGATCCTCGGAATCCGGGCGGCACGACTGCACCAAATTCTTAACAAAAGGAGGGCCCATGATGACCAAGCTATGGAGGTATCGCTATAAGACACCCCCACCAACGCTTCTCGTGTTCTACCAAGATATACATGTAGCGGAATTGGTTGAATTCGCGGAGGGCGGGTATCTTTTTCGATATTTACAAGCCTTTAAGAACCTGAATCTAGCTCCATTTCCTGGGCTGTCTCCTGCTAAAGGGGACCTTCTTTTTGCAGAGCTTCCGGCTTTTTTCCAGGAACGGCTGCCGGACATGAGAAGGCCAGAAATCCAGGAAGCTGTTCAACATTCCGGTATTCCTGAGACCGACAAGCTTAGGCTGCTGGCTTCGTTCGGATCGCACGCTATTACCGATCCGTTCGAATTTCGTCTTAAGGCTGCGACAGCTTAGAGCAACTACCCATTGTTCCGACCTACAGGCGTTGGTGTGGGCGCAAGATTGTTTTACGCTTTCCTTTCAAGTTCCCACGCCGACGCCATCTGTTTCTTGCATTCTTCAAAGCCGGCTGAATATCGACAGCGCTCCGAATCGCGTAGGGGTATGGCTGGCAAATCGGCGGACCTGCATTGACGCGAAACAAAATCTCACCGCCTTGACGCCCGCAAGCTCGCCGCCAGCTCCGCAGAGGTTTAGCCGCCCTGAATTCGTACGTTCATCGTTTTCACCCCGTGAAAATCGGTGCGATTCCTTTGCTCCCGCATGCTTGAACTGTCAGTCGAATCACGGACTTACAGTTATTGAGGAAGGAGGCTTGAACTATGATGAGCTGAAATCGACCTGTTTTCTGAGGCCGCGGCGAGAGCGGAGGGGGCAAAATCTCTAGAACCAACTCTACTGCGGACCGCCGTGCCAGTCGGACACACACGGCCGCGAAATAAAAAAAGCAATCCCAGGATCCCTAAAAACAATAAATCCTATTGAGTGTCAATATAAGATATGGATCTCGCATGCCGCTTTCGTATGACAGCTCCGCAAGATGTCCGCGCCGTTAAACCAACATTTCGCGACCGTTACCTCGTCGGCCTCTGTATTCACCACCAAATTTGCATGATGCGTGAAGAGAATATCATTCCCGGTTTCATTAACCTCACGAAGGTCAAAGATCGGTTTGACACTGACGAGTTGTCAATGAAATATAGGAGAAATCAGGCTTCGGCGTGCGCAAAGATTTCGTCGGCGAACAAATTACATGATTCTACAAATTTGTTTAGCTCGAGCCTAAGATCAATGGTTATTTGGCGGATGCATGTCTCGGTGTTTAGGATCTGAACTTTCTCGCGGTTGCTGGTTAAATGCAAAGGGTATATGAGCAAGCCGTCATGGGTGCCGGTAGCTGTACAGTACGCAAGCAACTGATAGACATCATGGTTCTTGAACTCATCACTCTCGAGCTGCTTGTACTTACAATCCGCCGCGAGAATCACAGCTCCCCGATTACGGATCAGGATATCCGGCTTCATCACAACCTTTTCGTCGCGACCTAGATAAACCCTGTGCTGCAAATGGACGCTAAACATGCGGCGTGCTTTGAGCTTGAGCGTCTGACACACAAACTCCTCAAAAAGTTTATTCATATCGACCAGAAAAGCCCTAAAGCTAAAAGTTCCCATTCCCTCAGAGAATGAAGAGCCTTCTAGAAAGAGGCGGCAGAGTTGATGTACTGGACGGTAATCTTCATTTAATCGGTGATAGTTGAGCCTATGAATATCACTTGCGGTGAATTGTGTTCGCGTTACTGTCTCCAGCTCGGTGTCAATCTGACTGAGCCGCAGCCGGGTCTCGGGTCGGAATTGCCACCCGCTCAAGAAATGGGCCACCTGGCGAATTACCTGGTTCTCGGGAACATCCCAAGTCAACTCGTCATATCGACAATAAGTGCGGTGACGCAAAATGTAATTCAGACGTAGATCTTCGATGAGACTGATGCGGCCGCGGACTACAGCCGCATTTTCTTCTTTTTCGACATACGAGCGATAAAGTCCATTTCGAATTCTTTCTTCTACAAGTTCCGCAAAGAACGCCGCTATAAATTCCAGTATTTCGTCCAACCGATCTAGCTCCGCAAATTCTGGTCTGAAAGTTGGAAGCTGAAATGCCACAGCAAGCATATAGAAGAGATTGCTTACGGGAATTTTGGGGCGGCTTTCTAGGCGCCTCCCTGAAGGCAGACCGATCACTCCGACATATTGGCATGGATTAAGAATGTAACCCTTGCCGCGAAACTCTCGATGAACCAGGATCTTTCCTGCAAGTTCTTGCAAGATAAAGTCCGCGTCTCCTTCGCTGAGCTCAACGGATTGGTCTTCATATTCCCGTAGCAGAATCGTTTCCAACCAGTCCTCCCTTTTTAGGGATTCTGAATCTGCTCGGACTCTTCGTTCAATAGACGCTCGATCTTGAACTCTGAGAGCACGGAACCCTTGTCTCGCGCATTGTAGAAATACTCCTCAATTAGCGGAAGAATCGATCGATTCCAGACTCGCCGGAGAATCCAATCATCCCCAATATTGCGAAGCATAAAATGACTGTGTCCGATCTGAAAGTGCTCGCCAAGACGTTCCTGAACCCGATCGTTCAAAGCTATGAATAAACGAACAATTCGTTGACAGGCGGATTCCTCGACCTGTAGTTTCTGAAGTGCCCGCTCTAGAACGGGTGCTCTGCCGTTGATCACTGGCAAAAGACGATAGAAGTAAAACCGGCGCCTAAGAGCGTAATCAATCTGCGCCAAGGAGCGGTCGGTTGTGTTCATTGTGCCAATGATAAAAATGTTTGAGGGAATGAAAAAGAGACTGCGATCGTAAGGAAGCGATATTTTCTTTCCTCTGTATTCCAAGAGGAAAAGAAGTTCCCCGAAGATTTTGGAAATGTTACCTCGGTTGATCTCGTCTATGACAATGACAAAAGGTCTTTTGATATCTTGTTGAGCCTTGTCACAGAACTGTTTAAATACTCCTGGTTCAACTTGATATGAGAGCTCTCCCCGATCGTTCGTCTTTGGCCGGATTCCCTGGATAAAGTCCTCGTATCCGTAGGATTGGTGAAATTGAACCGTCAGAAGATTGTCTTGAAACGAGTCATCCAATGTATTACCTGAAAAATAACGCGCGAATAGTTCAGATACATAAGTCTTGCCGGAACCCGGAGGACCTTCTAGGATTATTTGTTTTTTGGCCTGGAGGAGAGATTCGATTTCGTGAAGTTCGTCCGAGCCGAGGTTCGTCTGGTTAGCGAGCTCACTCCAGAGATCCACGGTCTTCAATGTCGATGATGTCTGACCAGATGTAAGCGATTCCAACATTTTGGCCTCGTCATTTGTTAAGCGATAGTTGGTCCCCCTTGGCTGCTTGAGGATCGTCAACTCCGAAAGTTCGGGACGTGAAAGCAAATCCTTTCGAGTGATAGGAGGTTCCACTCTTTTAAGTATCTTAACGGTCGCTCGCAGTTGCTCGCCTTCAAATTTTGCTCCGGCGTCTTCCATAAATGGTCGCTCATTTTATTCCTCCGTCGGAGCCCGATTCCCAGATATAGACCGTGTCACCAGTCTTAATTAGCTTCTTGAATTGCGTAACAGACCAGCTCTGTACGGTGAGGGCGTCTATGGCGCCCCGAATATCGTAAATACCTGGATTCGCCTGAAATATCCAGGCATTGATAGAGTCTGAAGCCTCTTCGAGGTTAGCAATTTCCGGAAATATTTCTCCGAGGCTCTTCCCTGCGTGTTCAGCATAGCAAGCGTCTAGAACGCGTACTAACTCCTCGGGAGCGGGAGTGAGATACGCTCCCTGGTTCAAACTCGGTTCTTTGTTATAAAAAAGATTTTTGACGCCCGTGTTAATCACCTCTAATAATTGTTCGCGAAACGGTGAAGCGAAGAACTCCGACCTCTTCAGCGGTGGATCTAAGAGCACAGATTCGTGGAGTTGCACGAGATACGATTTTCCAACGCCCCACTCTGTGTCCGGCACGCCTTGAAATTCTTCAACACTAGTTTCTACTCGGGAGATTGCGGTGAAAGCTTCGTTGTCGACAAGATGGAATACAACGTCTCCTGGTTGTAGGTCGCGCATAAATCGATAAATATCCTTACCACGTTTATCCCTCTGCGGACTCCAAAGCGCTTTACCCAAAGAATATTGACCGTGTTCACGATCAGCTCTGCCTCGAACGTTAGTCTTTTCGATCCAAAACCGAACAGGTTTTCTCTTCCTCTGACCCCACGACGGATAGATATCGCTATCGTAAAAGTCAACGGTCTCCCTTCCGAGTTTTTGTTTGAGTGATGTTCGAATGTTTAGTAGAGCGATGTCTTCGTCGGAGTCTTTCGCTTCTTTATCGCCGAATGCTTCGATAATTTGGCGGCGATGACCCTCAATTACGATCCTTTCAAATTCATCCGGGAAGAATAGGTGTAGGAGCATGTTACGAGCCACTTTACCTAGCGGAACCTCGGTAACAGCCAAATCCGCAGCGCGCTTACAGGAATCCCCGTCGTAGGGATCTAATCTATCCCTAATCACAATAAGGGAAAATTGAATCAGGAAGGCGAATTGCCACGGTTTTCCTGTCGAGAACCGAAGCCCGGCTTGCCCAAGCCCACGCTCAAACGCATCTTTTAGAGCGCTGAAATCAGGCTTGTCCTCTGACAACTTCCAAGAAGTTATCTCGTTTAGCTCTTTTAGTTTGGCGTCGATGCCAATATTACTCGGAAAGAGATAATAAAATGCGATTAGGTCCGCAGCAACTCGGTGGACATCCTCGGAATCGCCGAGCAATTGATCGTGCAATTTTTCGATAAATGATCTCTTGCCTGTATCCGGATTTTCTATAAATGCCTTTCGCAATGCAGTAATACTTGCCAGGGTCCATGCCGAACTCTTGGGCCAGAGAAGAGATTTTCCCTGTACCAAGCAGCGTTGTCGAAAGCATTCCGCGACATCATAAACTGCATCTCGGCTTGGATCTCTGGCCACAATCTACCTCCCGTAGGTAACTTCCTATTTAACCACTAGACACTGAAGGCGGGGTCGGGCTCTTATTGCTAGAGTTCCAGTTGAGTCAATCATTGGATGGAGATTGGTTCCCAAGTCAGCCGGTTTCCTGGCCACGTGAAACGACTCTAGCAAACGTGAACCAGATACAACAAACAAAGGTACGGATATTTTCTGAGGCCGCCGAGGGGGGCAAAATCTGTAGAATCGGCTCGATCGCGGACCGCCGTGCCAGTCCGACACACGCACCCGCGAAATAAGAAAAAGCACTTACAGTGACCGCCAAAAACAAAAAGTTTTATTGACTATCAACAAAAATTGTTCAGACTTTTTTCTTTGCGTCTGGATGGACGTGTAGTAGTGAAAACGATTTCGCTTGGCGAATGTTGCCCCCGACTACGAAAGGAAATGCACCCAGCCTTGAAAAGGAGCGCTTAGCATGTCCCTATTGTCTAGGGGAAGATTCCGGAAAGGATATCACGATGACGAAATCTGGGCATTCGGATCGAAATTCCGGGATTCGGTACTCGTGATGTACGCGTGATCATCAGCGACTACACAGGGACTTTGTCCTGTAACGGAAGACTTGCTCCTGGCGTCAGGCAGAAACTCGTCGCTCTTTTGGGCCTTCTGGATATTCGAATCGTCAGTTCCGATTCGTTCGGCACAGCGAAAGAGGAACTCGACGGTCTCGTGACTCCAGACATCTTGAAGGAACAGACGCCGCGCGGCTACTTGCATGGGTTAAAGAGGCCCATCATGTTGCTGTTCTCGCTGAACGTGGCGCAGTTGGCGATATGTACATCGGCCGCGTGCTCTCATTTGCGAAGACCGATCCCGACGGCATCTGGCCGAAACGAGCTGTCCGAGACGTGATCGCCCGGATGAAAAATGACAACCTTGAAAGCGGCTTCATTTCGGGCATACACAACAATCGAGATGGTTACAACGCGTGGTCTCCATGATGGAGGTGCCCAAGAGCGAGGGCTCGCCAATGATTATCGATCCTCGGGTGATCGCTTGAAGTTCGAATGGTTACGTACAGCCTCACTCCTCGTAAGAATCGCCCGCAGTTTTGAGGACACCGCTAAATATCACGATGAGAATGCGGAGTTTGCGGATTGGACATATTGAAAAACCCCAGCTGCGAATTGCCGTGCGCATTATTTGCCGCTCTCATACCTCAGCTCGATCTTCAAGAGGTAGAACTCAGGTAAAACCGCAATGCGCTGTTTCCCCTTCGACGGAAAAGCCACGTTATTTTAAAGGGAAAAGTGACGCACCCGAGGGGACGATTTTAGAACTTTTCTCTGCGATTTCGTGGCAGCCTTGCCACAGATGGACACGAGGGGCTATTCCTAGAGAATGCAGGGCAACATTCCTACGCATTGCCGAAGAATTGTCTCGCAGCTGCTCCTACTAGACCAATGAGAGTCGACAAGAGATAGACAGTACCTGCTGAGAACAGTAGAGTGGCCGGAACGGCATACGAGAGCGCGAAAATGTACTTGTTCCAAGGAGCCAGATTTCGTCCCTGATCGTGAAACATCCAAAACCACTTGAATTTTCTCGAGTATCCATTGAACTCGAACAATTTTTTCGCCAAAATCCAACGGGACAATATCCCTTGCCATACTACCCCTATTCCGAATAGGACATATCCAACGGCATCGACCCCGGATGACAGATGTGCAGTTGCGATAACCAGTCCGAGTGGGCTAATCATCTGGGGGTAAAAACCGAATGCGCCGTCCAAATATAGGTAGGCTCCAGTCGCTCGTTTGGAGGCCAGAGGGATCGAATCCTTTTTTTTCAAACTACCCCACGCCATCATCCGGGCCATCATGAAGAGTATGAAGGGAAATACCAGTGGCCAGAGGAAGGAAAAAACACTACCGATCATAGGTTGCGCTGTCACCCAAATTTTCGAATCGAAATCCAGAAACTGGTCCACGGGTTGCGGGACCGTCGATGGATGAAAGGCACTAATAACTCTTCCAATCGCAATTGCTGGTAAGGTCGCAAAACCGCTTTGAATCAGATTGAATTTCCACGGACCGAGTAGACCGCTCGCATCCAGCTCTTGGTTTGAGAGCTTCGCGATTTCAGGATTATGAAGTGCCGTCGCCCGTGTTCGCCAAAAGTCTTTCCAGAGCTTCAGCTTTGTGGTGACCGCGCTACTCAAATCTCGAAGCGGACCTTCTTGAGGAAGAGCGCTTATGCTGTTCCCTTCCGAATCGGGCACTTTGGTCATAGAGCCTACCGGGTAGAGAGGATAGCGAATTACAATAATCCCTGATTGCTTATTGTCAAGAAGAATACTTAACGTTCTATAAAGTTGCGCTAACTGGACAAGTGGACTTTTGTCGATTTCGTTCGGAGCGGAAGAGTCGAGTTGCAAAATACGAAACGAATCAATGGGTGTCGAATGGAAGTTATTGAAAATAAGATGCATAAAGAGATGGTGTGTCAGGGCAAACACCTCAAGTGCGAATTTTCCAAGGTTTCCGAGCGAACTTTGGGCAGGCTGCCCGAAGAATCGCTTGACCGCTCGACTTATTTAGTGATATTCGCTGCAATATACTTACTCGTTATTCCGACGTCCAAAGTGAATTGAGGCACATAAATGATATTTGCCACGGGCCTTTCGTTCGATGGCGGTTGGGCAGAAGCCATAAAGGCAATGCTGGACGCCAACGTTGACAAGATTCTCTTGCTGGCGGGAGTGGTCTTTCTGTTGGTAGCTGTTGTAGGCAAAATCTCTGGAAAAATCGAACCCGATAGCGCGGGCCGCAAAGGAGCTACAGCAATTGGAATATTATTTGTCGTGTTCGGCCTTGGCATTCACTTTTTCCCGGAACCCAAGCCAAATCCGGTCACCCCGACTGGACCTGATGTTAAAGGACCAAATCTTTCACCGCCAAAAACAGGACGTAATTGGGTTGCACTTCGTGACCTTACAAGCGAGGAGTTTCACAACAAGTTCGTTGAGTTGAGAGATAAAGGATATCGGCCCCTTTGCGTCAGCGGATACCGAGTGGGTGACGAGGACCGTTACTCAACGCTTTGGGCCGAATCTTTTGAGCCGGGCAGTTGGAATATTTTTCACGGACTGTCCCAATCGGCTTTCGCGGCAGCTGACCAAAGACAGCAGGAAAAGAATCTACAGCTTAAGTTCGTGAACGTGTTTGATCGTAACGGCAAACCAATTTACTCGGCCATTTGGAACGATAGAAGCGCACCAGATTATCTTTCGATGGTCGATTTGACTAATTCTGATTTTCATCACGCGGTGGACCAAAAAAAACAGGAGGGGCTGAGGCCAGTCTTCGCAACTGCCTACTCGATTGCTGACGTCGACAAGTATGCGGTAATTTTCGAAAAGAATCCGGGACTCTCGTGGGAGCTACGGGATGGACTTTCGTTGCAAGAATACCAGGGACAATTCGACGAACTCGCGAAGTCAGGCTACAGTGTCACGGCAGTCAGTGGATATTCGCTGAACGGCAAAGAGGTGTACCTGGGTCTCTGGGAAAAAGTTACTGGGCCTCCAATGGTTACGAATCATGGGGTACCCGAGGGTGACTACGATTCCGACTCCGACCACCTGGAAAATGAGGGATTCAGCATGTTTTTCGTCGAAGGCTTCAACTCTGGGCAACATGTAAAATTCAACTGGGTATGGCAGAAAGGCGATCCTCAGTAAGACGTTGCAAGTCTTTACCCCACATACAGAAAATCGTTCGACCTCATCTTCGCGATTGGCAAAAAGGATAGCGAGCCCAAGGGGACGGCGATACCACAACTTTTCTCGATATTTTCGTGGCAGCGTTGCCACAGATTGAGTTCCCTGCGGAATTGCTCTAGGGGATTTCAGTACCTCAAACGAAACGAACCCGCTCCTGATGACAAGGCCGAAAATAGAGGGAGTGGCCCGAACTGTCAGTCATCGATCTCTGTATCACCGTCTTTTGCCAGAGCAACAGTTGCGAGGCCTACAATACGAGATATTGACAGGCAAGACAGAACGCCGAAAGTAATAGTAACGATGGAGGCAGTAGAATCCACATGACGGCTGCTTTCCAATTTGATTTCAAGAAGATCGCACTAAACGCTTCAAGCTGCGAACCCTTTAGTCCGAGAAGTACAACACATGATATCGGCAGCAGCAGTATCGTCGTCCATACGAGGACGCGTGCCAAATAGCTCGAATAGAGACCGACCCAGGCAATTTCCAGTCCCGAATCGTTTGGTTTCAAACGAGGGGACAGTTCGGCTATGTGTAAATGGAAATATGTAAGCACTACAATCGTCAGGATAATTCCTCCAGCGACAAATCCTCGCTCGGAAATTTAATTCCGCCTAGCTCGAACTGATGTTCAGAGTTAGCAATGTCAGCGGCAACAGCTTCGTCTACATCCTTAAAGGGCCAAGTGGTTTTATCTTCAGTTATCTTAGAGAGGTCTCGGAAACAGGCCCGGAAAGATTTGTAACAGGGCGCAACGTCCTGAAAATGCGCTTCATCTAATGGCTTAAAAAAAGATGGAAGACGACTAGCGTGAAACAGCAAAGCGGCGTGGACCTGAAGGATAGGTATAGCGTAAAACTTGGGGTCGGCACCGATCGACAGGCTAAAGTCTATCGGTGGGTTCGTGTCAGAAGCCGCTATCTTGCTCAGTTTTGCTTGCTCATCTTCGCTTACAGGTATCGCCGCATCCACAGCGATGAAGTTATAATTCCGCGTTACTAACTCGGTGCCAGGCCCACTGAAATATTCGATTGGTATCCTAGGTTCGTTAGTGCCCGTAAATAGTGATGGAACTATTCGGTCGACACTTAGAATCTGGGCTGCCTCGCAACGTGAGGAGTTCCACTCTCGTATAAAGTCGCCAAGAGAATCTATCTGCTGGAAACCTTCCGCCCACGCCTTGATAATACGAAAACGTCCCGTGGCCTTTCCATTCTCGCAGATTGGTATCAAGTTAGTTGATTTAGGTACTTTCACAAAGTACTTTTGCTTTTGAATCTCAAATGTTACGTACCCCTTTTCGGAGATGAGGTTGGTCCTCTCAGTCTCCTTTTTGATTAGGTCGTTCTGATTCTTTACGAAGGCCTCGACCGTTCGCAGTTGATGTTGAGCGCTCAGCATTTGCGCTTTTGTCGGTGTGAGACTAAAAATTATGCAGGGAACACAAACGAGGACTAGGAAGAAGTGTGTCGCGCGCAAATGCTCAATGTAGTCCTTCGACCAGTGGGCCTCTGGCTTCATTTTCGAGTACAATGGCATTCAAATTCACGCACAAAAATGGTCTGTGGTCTAATCGTGGTTAAGTTCATTTGTCCATAATAGGATTTGTCTTGGAGGTAAGAGGTCGGTAAAGCGAACGAAGTCCAAATCGCGCTGAGATCCGTGATCATTCCTCAAGAATTCCAGTATGTCCGAGAGTTATCGATATTGGGACGACCACCACCGCGCCATCCGTGGCAAGTTCACGCGGCATGCACTTCTACTGTTCCTCCTTCCTTTGCTGCGAGTTTTTCGCTCCCGCCTTCGCGCCAACCGCTGCGAGTGAAGAATCCGCGGCGGGAAAAACCTCTGCGGGAAACACAAATTCCCGACTTTCCGAGATAGCCTGCCCATGACGAACGTACGTGAGAAACAGCTTCAGGCCCTGTGCCTCTGCGGGAATTTTGAATTCAGGCGCCCTGTACTCAACCTGGCCTGTTTGATCCGCGCAGTCGTCTGTTACCCGCTGCATTACTATACTCATCACAAATGGTACACTCCCGTTCAAGTGTCGATTGACAAAACAACATCATTCTTATAACGTCCGACCACTTTCTCTCGTGAGAGGCTTTTAACCACCCTCCACGCCACAGCGAAATGAGTGTACCGTCTCAGTTCGGGCCAGTGGAACAGGAAGTGGATAGTGTATTCGATAACTCGCAGGGCACGGCTACTTGTAAAAATGACCAATGCGCCTGAAAAGGTCGCATTTTCTCTCCACTTTGGGGTAATCAACTTTGAAATCGGACCTCTTTTTCGCATGATCGGTCGTAGTCGGTCGCTTGCTCAGACTGCCGGAGCATCATAGACCTTGCGAGACGCGATCGGGAGAAATGAAATGAGTTCCAAAATAACTCCTTCAAAAGAAATGACAGCCCCCGCCGCTTCCAAGTGGTCCAACGCCATTCGTCCTTCGATCCAACTCCCCCCGGTTCGGCGTTTACGCGTATTCGCATTTGATCCGCTTCTCGGTACCAGACTCGAAACACTTGGCATTAATGAAACAACTCTGGAGGTGAGGTGGGAAGAGGGTTTGGAACCTGGCCCGGCTGGCGAGTACATCGAAGTAGTTGATGTAGACCCGGCCAGCGATTGTTGTTACTCCCCTGTGGATTTAAATCACCCATCAATTCTGGCTCAATCCGGACTCTCTCCGTCCGAGGCTCTGCCTCAATTTCACCAACAGATGGTCTATGGTGTGGCGATGAAGACGATTGACCACTTCGAAAAAGCGCTTGGTCGTGTGGCACTTTGGGCGCCCCGATTGGTTCAGAAACAAAATCAATTCGAGGATCACTATGTGCGCCGCTTGCGCATTTATCCCCATGCCCTTCGGGAAGCCAACTCGTATTACAGTCCGGACAAGAAAGCTCTTCTTTTGGGTTATTTCTCTGCTTCGGCTTCCGATCCCGGCGAAAATCTGCCCGGAGGAATGGTATTCTGCAGCCTATCTCATGACATTATCGCCCACGAAACCACGCACGCTCTGTTAGACGGGCTGCACCGCCGGTTTCGAGAAGCCACAAATCCCGATGTACTTGCTTTCCACGAAGCCTTCGCTGATGTTGTGGCCCTCTTTCAACACTTCACCGTTCCAGAAGCACTGAAACACCAAATCGCGAAAACTCAGGGTGACCTCGCCAAACAAAACATGCTCGGAGAGCTGGCGCAACAATTTGGTCAGGCGACGGGGATGTACGGCGCGCTGCGCAGCGCGATTGGAATTGTCAAAGAAGGCAGATGGGAGCCGGTAAAACCTTCACCGAGTGATTATCAAAACGCGGTTGAAGCCCACGACCGCGGAGCAGTGTTGGTTGCTGCAATATTCGATGCTTTCCTTTCAATTTATGGAACTCGAAGCGCTGACCTGATTAGACTCGCGACGGGTGGCACTGGCGTCCTAAGACCGGGCGCAATACCGGAAGATCTGGTCAATCGGTTAGCCCTTGAGGCGAGCAAGACCGCCTCGCACGTCCTGAGTATCTGCATCCGAGCACTCGACTATTGCCCTCCAGTGGACATTACGTTCGGAGAGTACTTGCGTGCCCTGATAACCGCGGATAAGGACCTAGTCCCGGAGGACAAGTTGGGCTACCGCGTCGCGTTTATCCAGGCTTTCCGGCGACGAGGTATCTATCCAAAATGCGTCAAAAACCTTTCGGTGGAAAGCTTATGTTGGGGTAACGGCGAGGTTCACCTACCGCTCGGAGAAATATTAGACGAAATGTCCAAAAGCTGGGACTTGCACGTGAATCGGAGCAAGGCCTACGGTACCTCGAAACATAACGCATTTCTGCTGCACGAATGGCTGAAAACCTCGAAAAAAATAAAAAATGAAGATACCGAAGCGTTCGGGATATATCGCTCGGAAGATGCCAGCCTGAAAGTAAATGGACAAACAGGAAACCTGTCGAAGTTCGAGGTGCACTCCGTGCGGCCCGTGCGGAGAATCGGGCCAGATGGACAACAGCTTTTAGATCTCGTGATTGAGATAACGCAGAGTTGGTCGCCTGCAGACCAGCCTACTCAGAAGTACCGCGGGGGCTGCACCCTGATCGTTAATCTGGAGACTTCTACAGTGCGCCACTGCGTCATGAAGCGAGTGGGCGCTTCAGATCGCGTTAGCGATCAACAGTCTTTTCAAACGGGGCTCGCGGCGTTCTCCTTACGGCAGAACTACTTCGACTCAGACGCGTCGTCGCGGGAACCCTTCGCGATGTTGCATCGGGGTAATTAAGGGGAGGCATGGTGGCTAGGAAAAACGCAAAAGCTAAGCCAAAAACGAAAAATCGCAAACAGCCGCCGAAGGAACGCGTACAAGTTCCGCCCGCGGCGGATGCGATCGAGTCTGGATCGTATCGCGCCAAGGTCCGCATGTATCGCCAAGGCCTTGGAGATTGCTTCCTGATAACCCTACCTCGCAAGAGCGGAACTCCTTTCTACATCTTGATTGATTGTGGAGTCATACTGGGAACCTCGGATGCGGGAACCAAGATGAAAAAGGTCGTGCAGAACATCCTGGACACTACCGCGGGAAAGATCGACGTCCTCGTCGCGACCCACGAACACTGGGATCATCTGTCGGGTTTTCTGCAAGCGAAGGAGTTGTTTCAAAAACTTGCGGTGGGCACTGTTTGGCTAGCCTGGACGGAGGACCCAGCCGACGCCTTGGCCCGAAAATTGAAGTCTGAATACGAGTCGCTGCGCCTCGCTCTACGCGTCGCAGGAACACAACTTAGGATCGCTGGCGCCGACACGAACGCAGACGTAGTGGAATCCATGCTGGAGTTCTTTGGAGCTTTCGGGTCAGGGACCACTACCGATGCGCTCCAGCTTGTCAAATCACTTTCCAAATCTGTTAAGTTCTGCCATCCATCAGATCCCCCCGTTGAACTCGATGGTGTAGAAGCTCGAGTGTATTTTCTGGGACCACCACACGATGAAGCCATGATCAAGAGGTTTAATCCTTCCAAGAGTCATCCTGAGACCTATGAGATGCGCGCCGCAGAAATGTTCAGGAGCAACATGGATCAGACAGCCGAGGCCTTCGATGCAGACGCTCCGTTTGATGCGGGTAGCCAGATTCCCGAGAACGTAGCTCGAGAGCTGCCACATTTTCAGAATTACTACTGGGGCGAAGATGAAGATTCGAGCGAAAAGGACCAATCCTGGAGGCGCATTGACACGAGTTGGCTGGAACAATCCGAGGAGCTTGCACTTCAACTTGACAGCGCAACGAACAATACGAGCCTGGCGATGGCTTTAGAGCTCGATGGAGAGAGCGTCCTGCTCTTCGCGGCAGACGCTCAAGTCGGGAATTGGCTATCTTGGCAGGATCTCTCGTGGAGCGTAGACGGGAAAACCGTCACTGGTCCTGATTTGTTAAAACGCACGATCCTTTACAAAGTTGGGCATCACGGCAGTCACAATGCAACGCTAAAGGAGAAAGGTTTAGAACTTATGACGGCATTGAAGCTTGCCCTGATACCGGTCGACCATGCCATGGCCGTAAAGAAACGCTGGGGCAATATGCCGCTCCCGGGAATCGTCGACCGCTTAGACAAGGCCACGAGTCATTTCGTCCTTCGAATTGACGAGGATGTGCCGCGCGAAATCGCAGACCGTGTGAACGCAACCGATTTGTACTATGAAGTCTCGGTTTAGTTCTTAGCCTGAGACGGTTGACTTTGAGACAGCGCTGAAAGCGTCGAAATACATGCCCTTAACTCTCTAGTGACAGAACACCGTTAGGGTCACGTTCACTTGGGTACAATTGGCCTGAAGACTGGACAGCAAGTGCACGCCCTCTCCTCCTCAGATCTCAGCTGCTCGATCAAAGATTCCTTTTCGAGCTCCTCCCAAGCACCATCCACACTTCCTTGGTGCCGTCCGGATGGTCGAGAATCTCATCTTTAACCTTCTTCTAAAGACCAGCTGGGTGTAGCGTTCCTACCTCGCAGTGCTTCTCGGAAACCCGTAAACCACAATGATAAAGGCGTTTGTCGGGGCCCGAGAGCGCCCCTCCAATGGCTGGAGGCTCGGTGGCCGGGGTGGTTCGTCGTCGCGGTCCGAATTTGCAACTCCTGAGAATTGTGGTTTGGGGCTTTCTCTTTCCTATCACCAGATCAAGGGAAAGCTAGCAGCGTCTCATAGCAAAATAGGTCTGTCCGTGGCATGCAGAGAAGCTTCAATCCGGCTATTCCGTGTTGCACTTTCCAGGAGACGTTACGGTTCGGTAGGAGCTGAATCACCCGTTATAAGGTCTCTCACACTGGTGGACAGTTCGGCGTCATCGATCACAAAGAACAAGCCACCACGACCGTTCTGGCTACTTTTGCAGTTTCCTTTGATCGCGCCCTGCTGATTCATGTCACCAAAAACTGTGTAGTGGTGACTTCCCGAGGTTGAAACACCGATCTTGGCGTGATTCCCATCAGCGTCTGCTAGGCCCTTCAAGCCGAAAGTCTTGCCCTGAAACTGCCCTGAGGTCGCAATTTCTACTCCGCCAGGGGCGCCAAGCTCCGTGCTCCAACAATCGATCGCGGTGGATGACGCCGTGCTGGGTATCTCTGGGTTCGCCCACCAAGTTGCAGCTCTCAGTGAGACGCCACCGAGCACCGAAGACACCATTTGCCACGGTGGCACATGGAGCCCAGAAGGCTTTGAAATCAACTGCACGCCAGTCGAAAGAATCTCGTGAGTAAACGCAGTACTTGTCGACTTGACGCCAAGTCTTGCTACTAAGACAGTGATATCTGTAGGACCTCCATTCTTCACGATTTGCGGGCTGTGGGGATCGGTAACCACGCTGGCATTTTGAAGGGCGGTCAAGACTTTGACAACGTCGTCCTTCGTCAGTTTCAGCGCGAAGAAGTGCTGGCTGACCAGCACATCATTGTCCTTTGCGGTGCAGCCAAGTGTGTTCCCTTCTTCGGATCGTGGGTGCTGTTTGCTGGCAGCTCCAGGCCAATCCGGAGTCGTGACTTGCATCACGATGCCATCACCTGTCTCGTCCCAGGCAATCAAGCCTTTAGAATGTCCCCATGGTGCACCGCAGGCGTTGTTACTCCCGCAGCTGGCGAGCTGTGGATCTTGGTAGAACTGATCGTTCCAAACTACGTAGTTGAAGGAACCGTCGTAGATTTCGCCAAATGTCGCGCCCACTGGGTCATCAACCGTGTCGCCAATACATCCGCTTCCCGCCTGGAGACTCTTGGTTTCACTGCTGGCCAACGCAAACTGTTGGCTAAAAGATCTCCAGGATGACTGCACTTGCCCGCCGAAGCAGCACGTCCGCGTTGCACCTCGAGCGCACCCAGGGAAAGACGCGGCGTTGAACTTAAACACAAACCACCAATCTACGGGGTGTCCGGCCGCCAGGAGGGGCATTGGCTGCCCCGACTCGGCAACGTGTGTGGAAGTTGCCTTCGCGGACTTGGCAGCGGACAGGGCCCCAGGAGCGGCACCGAGACTGCGGATGTTCCTCCCCCACACAAACCCCTTTTTCCCATCGGCAGTCTGAACGTGGTAGTAACCGAGGACAGGATTCGGCTCAAGGATTTCGACCTTCGCACCGGCCTCGAGCTCTGTGATTGCGTTTTGAGTGGTAGAAGGATCCGGCCGAAGATTGACTTTACGCACAACGGTTGCAGTTTGGGAAAGAGCCGTTGTTGTGGAGACGAGGATTAACAGAAACAGGGCCAGAAGTTTCTTCACTGCATCCTCCAGTTAATGAGCAGGAGCAACCGCCTTCGCTTCTCTTATGATTAGGCGCCTCATCTCTGGTCTACCGGGGACTCTCGGCAACGTCTCGAGACCGCTGACAGCAAACACCAACTTTGTAAAGGGCGAAAAGCGATCAGCTCAATCGCCATGCGTAACTCGAAGCCCAGTCCCGATCGAAGACCGCTTGAAGCGTACGGACTAGCTCGGGATGATCGGTGTTAAAGCTGCTTCCCGCGGTGGACGCAAAATAGTCCCAGGTCATGTTGGACGTTCCGATGTTGATCCGACGGTCCGTCACGATGTACTTGGTGTGGTTGACCCGAGTGTGACCGGGATATTTGCGGTTACTGCCGTTCGTGCTGTTCCATCCGGGCACCATGAACAGTTTGATCTCCATCTGTCCAGAACTCATATAGGGATCTGCGCGGCCAGCATCAGCTGCACTCTGCAGGGCTCTCAGCATTGGCTCGATCAGTGCGGATGTATGAGCCCAATTGCTGACGAGGAGCCGAATGTACAGTTTGCGAGTCAGGACGGCCGACAGAATAGCGTCCGTTAGCAGAGGCCACCAGACAGGAGTATCGGTCGAAATGACACCTTCGTCGCCGATAGGGGATCCCGCGCTCGGACGCGAATAAAGACCGGCGGGCGCAAAATCCATTACGCTGATGGAAACCGATTTCTGCGCATCATCTATGGTGTGAACCAGCCCTTCCCCATCCCAGGTGCGCCCTTTCCCCAGTACCTCCTGTGGGCATCCGGAAAGAAAGACGCCACACTGCTCCCCATTCAATGCCAGCCGTAACGGAGTGCGGGCGCTGTACTCCGTCGCGTACTTGTCGGCCAGTGGCGATCGAGATCGCTTCGAAGCTGCAATCAAACTCGACCATGAGGGCACGCTGCGGTCGATGCGAACAGCCGGATCGAATGCTTCCTGGTTCGTCGGGCTAAGAGCGCTGAACTCCCACCATGAGTCGAAGTACTTGATCGCATCGGCCGCAAGCTCTGGACAGTCCATTACGGCAACCCCCATCTCCTTCACTTGCATGAGCGACTTCCAATCCATGTTCGCCGATCCCAGGTAGAGGTGAACCGAATCAAAGATCCAAATCTTCTGGTGCATGATGCCGCCGCCGTACCACTTGCTCATGTCGATTTCGTGAATCGAAATGCGCTCCGGGAACTGTTCCCGGAGGTTATCGGATTCTTGCTTTTGCCCTGAAAATCCCGGGCTCTGCAGGATTCGGATCGAAACCCCGCGGCGTGCGGCGTCGCACAGGGCCACATAAACAGCGCGTCCCGAGTCTGCTCCCATTTGCCGAAACTGCTCGTCCGTGAAGCCTTTCTCATCGACGCCTTTTGGGTCGGGCAACAACGCCCAGTACATGGCGGTGAGATCGATGGTCGATCGCGCGGCCTGGGTGAGGCGTACAAGAACGTCTTCCGTGTACTGCACTCCCGGAGTGCCACGCAGACTTTCAAGCCCAAGCGGAATGGACTCGACGAGGGAGGCTCGTGGATTTCGTGTTGTATCAGGCATGCGCGGTCCTCGCTCGAAGGTCCGTCGTGGGCATTTCGAACGGACAACGTTGGTGTTGTACTTTATATGCGGGGAACATGTCACGAAGAATAGCGCAGCGATTGACAATTGACAACAAGGTAAAGTGAGGCTATGCTGTCGGCGATTTTCTGGCAAGCGGTAACCGAGGTTTGCGAATGAAACTCATACGGCCCGGCAGACCCACGCAATGGTTTATCCCCACCTTGGTACTCGCAATTGCAGTTGGCTTCGCCTCGTTGTCGGCATTTCCGACGGCTTCGTCGGCTCAAAATACCGCTACAGCGACGACAACAACTGCCTCTGCGGCTACTGCGGGAGGTTTGAATTGCACTAGTGTCGCGGTTCCGACGCCCGATCCCTCAAACGGTCAGAAGGATCCTTTCTTGGGTCCGTTGGTTGAGCCGAGCCTACCTCCGGGCTTACTCCCGATCAACGACGCGACCCGAAAATCCATTTTTGGAGTCGGTCTGCCGTGTCAGGAAAGTGTCAGTCCGAAGGGACAAGAGAAAGTAGGACTGGATAACCTCCAGCGCGGCTTCGACTTTTATTCCTGGCGCACCTTTATTGCGCTGAATTCACCCGCCGACGGGACCTCCATCGAGCAAGCTCAGGCGGAGGCCCCAACTCTATGGGAAGACATGAATAGCTTCAAGCAATTGCTCGACGTCATGTTGCCGGCCAATCAGTTGCCGCCAAAATGGCCGACTGATAGGGAAGGGATGGAGGCTGAGCGTGAGAGATTGGTGCCAACGGAATGCAGCGACCTGCATCGGCAGTTTCCTCAAAGAATGATCGTGAAGATGATCGAAGAGAGCTTCAACGAGCCGTTCAAGACGGGCCCATTGATCGATCAGCAGGGCCATTACGCGATCTTCGATATCCTGATGAATCGGCAGATGTTTAATTACATCATGGCGAATCATCTGAATACCATAGCCGGTCAAGCCGCCAATTCCAACCTTTCGGTCGACTTTCCGGCCGGCGAGAATTCGAAGGGCGAGTTTGGTGCCTTCATGCTAAAGGTGTCATGGCGGATTTTGTCACCCGGCGAGATCCAGGCCAAAAACTTCCACACGGTAGATGCACTCGTTTTGACCCCGCCCAGCACGACGCGAAGCTGTTTAAAGGAAACCTTGGGTCTGGTTGGGTTTCACGCAGTACACAAAACGGCGAGCCGTCCCCAATGGATCTGGACCTCATTCGAACATATCAAGAACGTGCCGGACAGGGATGAGGTCACCGCCAAAAAGTTCAACGGTCCATACAATTTCTACAATGTCAATTGCAAGGGCGAGTGTACTGAGAATGCAACGCCGCCGCCCCCATGGGACCCGGATCCGGCCCTGAAGTTGAAGTTCAGAGACGATGACTCGTTCAAGAGTCAGATCGTCCGTGAGACTCCACTTACCCCAGCGGCCAAAAATATGAACGCCGTCTTTCAGAGCATGTTGTCGAACAGCGTCTGGAAAAATTACATGCTAATCAGTACACAATGGCCGAGCGCGTTTAGCTGCACGAGTTTGCAGGCCAAAAGCCCGACTACACCGAACCCTAAGACGGACTTCCTCAAGCAGCCCGACATGACCTGTTCGCCCGCGCCCACTTTTTTGGCGAACTCCACACTTGAGACCTACAGCCAAGGCGACGTCCCGCTCGCTTCCTCGAGTTGTATCGCCTGCCACAGTAATGCGGTGGGTTTTCAAAGAACGGCTTCGAATCCGCAGCCCGGCAGGCCAAACCTGAACCAATCTGATTTCACATTCATGCTGGAAAAAGCGCAGTAGCGCGAGAGCACCCTGGGAGAATATCGATGGATCATCGTCGAGAACGCAACACCGAAAGTGCGGAGCCACTCACTCAATCCGAGAAAATCTCGCGTCGGACCATGGTCGCCGGAACGATCGCGATGACGGCAGTGGCGGCGGTCCTACCGCTGTCTAATTTGGCGTATGCCCAAGCGTCCAACCCGAGGCAGGATATGGTGGCTTTCCTGTTGCTTTCCGAGGCACTCACAGGAGTGAACAGGCAAACTCTCGCGCCAGAATTCTCAGCCGACGCGAACGAGATCTTGAATTCGGATCCCGGCGTTGACCCGATCAATATTAAAAATACTTATTTTGACTGGATTAACACCCACGCCGCGCCGTCTTCATTCGCCAAGCTACTACAGATTGCCAAGGACAGTCGCAAGTCGCCACGCGACATCATCCGCAGGGTAAGCTTGAGCGACGATGACACTAAATTCGTGGCTCGCAGCGTTGTTCTGCTCTGGTACCTCGGCTCATGGTATGAGCCGGGCGACCTAAAGAATGCCGCCACTTCGCCTGACTCGGTCCAAGGACCTATAAAGCAAAAAGTGGTCTCCGCCAAGGCATACACCCAAGGGTTGGTATGGCTAATAGTAGGCGCGCACCCGATGGGCTACAGTAATTTGCAATTTGGTTATTGGTCGCGCGATCCGCGCGATCCGAATAGTCCTGACCTCTTTAGCCCTGCGAAGTTCTGAGGGAGCCCGTTATGGACGAGAATTCTATTACATGCGATGTAGCGATCGTCGGATCCGGATTTGCCGGGTCGTGCATCGCCAATGAGTTGAGCGGGAAGGGCATTAAGGTTGTCATTCTCGAGGCCGGTCCGGATGTCCAGCCGAATTTCAACGCCTATATGAAGAGTTTTTACGAGGCCAGCTCCAAAGTACCGGAAAGTCCTTACCCGCCCGCAGTGCGCGATGTCCGGGAAGAAATTTTTATCAATCCTAAAAATGTGGCAGCCGGGAGGCCTTCATCGTTGACTGTGGGCGGGTCCACCTGGACGAATCCGGATAAGGCCTATCTGGATCAGAGTACGAGTAAGCGTCCCTTCAAGAGTACCTACGAGCGCCTTGCCGGCGGTACGGCGCACTGGATGGGTCTCACGCCGAGACTCGTGCCGAACGATTTTCGCATGAAGACCATGTACGGCAAGGATCAGCCGGGCTTTGTGGATTGGCCGATCGACTATAACACCATCGAGCCCTACTACCAGAGGGCGGAAGCTGAATTGGGTGTTGCCGCTGACGTCGACGAACAGCGCTTTTGCGGTATCGACTTCTCCGGCAACTACCAGTACCCCATGCCGAAAATCCCGCCATCATTATTTGACCAACGCGTTGGCGAGGCGCTTGCGCACTTGGGCGACGAAGAGACTCAATTTCTCGGAATGGGGAGGCCCGTGGCATCGCTCGCGGTCAGGAGCCTGCCGGCGGCACGCAATTCCCAGCCGTATCGGAATCGCCGTGCCTGTGCGGGTAACACCAATTGCATTCCTATCTGCCCGATCCAGGCCAAATACGACCCAACCATTACCTTGAATGAGGCGGCCAACAAAGGTGCGAGGCTAGTCCCCCACAGGGTCGCCAACGAGATCTTGATCAAGAACGGTTGCGTCAGTGGCATCACCTTTTTAACTTACGACCGTGAGAGTGGACCGAAGACCGGGAGTGGCGTCATCACAGCCGCGGTCTATGTCATCGCCGCCAATGGCATCGAGACGCCGCGGCTCCTGCTCATGTCGAAAAATAAAGGGCAGTTCCCCAATGGCGTAGCCAACAGCAGCGACATGGTTGGACGCAATCTCATGGACCATCCTCAATACCTCACATGGGGGCTTTTGCCGCAGCCGGTATTCCCTTACCGCGGTCCGCTAGTGACCTCGGCCATCGGCGAATTGTGTGACGGTCCGTTTCGTGCACAGCGCGCCGCCTTCCGGGTGAGCTTAGGTAATGAGGGCTGGACGACCGTGGTCGGCGGCGGCGCTCGATTCGGGGCCGATCCGAATGTAACAACCCTCGATTTTGTCAACGGAATGAACTTCAGTGGCGTCAACACCCAGGGCCTCACCGGATTGGGGAGCGACAATCGCGCTTTATTCGGCGACGATCTTACTCGGACTCTGGGGAATTTGATTTCACGGCAGTTTCGGATTGCATTCCCGGTCGAGCAGAATCCTGATCCCAACAATCGAGTCACGCTGTCATCTGCGCTTGACGCGTTGGGTTTGCAGCGTCCGAAGATTAACTATGATATTTCCGACTATACGATGCAAGGTTTTGCCACCGCCTTTCGCCTGAAGAAACTGATCTTCAGCAAGCTGGGCGCAACCGAATTCACGAGCGTACCTAAAGGTGATCCCGCCGCCTTCAAGATCGACAGCGTGCCAGAACTATTTACTTATGGCGGCGCCGGTCACGTCATGGGCACGTATCGCATGGGCAATGATCCCAAGACATCCGTCGTCGACGAGTGGCAACGCTCCCATGATCACCGGAACCTGTATTTGGTCGGAAGCGGAACATTTCCGACGGTGGGCACCGCGAATCCGACCCTCACGTTGTCGGCGTTGGCACTGCGGACTGCAGAGGACATTGTCAAAAACCTCCCATCTCTGAAGAGCTGAGGCGTCATCATGGAAGTCACTGCACTCGACGAAGCAGGCAAAAAAGTAGACTGGTTTTTTATCTACAAAGTCCCCCAACTGGCGGCAGGCGCCACCACCGATAACACCACGGGATATGAGTACGTCTACTACGACTCATCCATCGACCAACAGCCGACGGTGAGCAATCGTAACATCCTGAAATCGCCCTATGTATTGAACAGCGACCAAGGGGCGCTCAACAAAACACTCGATTCGGTCTTTAACAATCCAAACTCGAGCACCGGCTGGATTCTTTATAACGATGAGAAGCCCGGAGATGTGCCCGGCAAAGACGACGGCGCTCTCGGTCACAGCAAGGGTGTGTTGGCCTTTGATACCGCGATCAAGACCGGTTATTGGCTGCTGCACTCATGGCCGAAATTCGCGGAGCCGCAGGCTAAGGCCGACCCGACACCCAAGTACGGGCAGACATACGTGTGCTTGTCACTCACGTTCGACACCTTGGAGCAAATTGCCGCGCTGATGATCGACTACCAACAGCCCCAAACTTATCTCAATCGCGTTGATTGTCTTAACAACAACAAGACAAGCCCGCTTTACAAGCTCTCGCAGGGCGTCAATTCGAATGCGCCCGGTGATTCCAAGATTCTTGATCTTAAGACTGCAGGAGGCATAGCGTTCAAGGCGATCGCCAAGAACCGCTTGTGGAACAAAGACTTCTGGAACGGGTTGGTGGGACCCACCCTCGCAGATGATATGAACGTTGATACCTGGATACGAGGCCCGGTACCACCGGTGGCCGACACCGATGGTATCCATAAGACCTTCGACATCAAGTACATTAACTTGGGCCCCTTGGGAATCCACATGGCCTGGCCCGAAACACACGATCATGCGAAGTGGGGCATTACCACTCACACAAACTGGGTGTGCGTCGGGGACATCAATCGCATGATCTCGCAGCGTAAGCGCGGTGGCGGAACTGTTGCGTTCCAAAATCAAATACTATGGCAGGGGCTCTCAAGAACCGATCTCCTGTTGGCGCCACCGGGCATGACGCGCGACCAAGCTCTCGGGATCATCCACGCAACCCATTACGACCCGCACGATCAAGTCGGTTCTTCTCCGGCCCCCAAAATTCATACGATGGCCCATCTGCCCCCGCGCTCTGGCGCGCCTTTCCGCGGCAGACCCATGCCGCTTGAACCGCAGCCACAGCCACCGAGCGGGCCATCGAGTCAGCCCATTCAACAGTCTCGACCGAAAAAGAAGGCGAACAAGAAGCAGCCGAAGAAGAAGCAGCCGAAGAAGAAAAAGTAGACAGTGAGGTCTGGGGCGCAGTGGGACGGATATGGGAAGTCCTACATCTCTTCTGGTTTCCGGATTTCATTTTGACAAATTGGCCCACAACGCTGCGAGTTGCGACACCCCCACATCTATTAGCCCTTGCGTTAATATCTGGGTTGGCAGACTCCCTGACTCTAACGGACGCTGAAGGTATATCCGAACGGTATAGATATCAATCGGAATAAATAACATCAAATTAGCAACATCGGAGTAAATGCTATCAAACCGCGTCTATGATCAGGAGGTACCGAATGCGATATTTTGGTTCGACCCTTCCCGTTTTTTTGGCAATCGCCATCGCCCTCCTTTTGATTGAGAACACCTCGTTCGGAGGCGCGCAACGGTCATGCCGTTCGGATTCGGCCACAAAAAATGTTGATGAATGCAGGGCCATCCCTTGGACGCCACCACCTGGGGAAGGCGGATTGGGCATTCAGGCCCTACTCAAGGACATCCCCATCAGTACGAAGTGGGCAGATGTCCCGGTGACAACAAAAGTGCAGTTACAAGTGCTTGCTGATGATCGTTTGGGTGCGTTCAGAGCGCGCTGGGCTGGAGAAGCGCTGGCCAGAAAGCAGGCGATCTTGGTCGGGTGCCCCACACCGGAGATGTTGTCGGCTATGGACGATTTCTATCGGATGTCGTACAACTCAGTTGTTCCAGCTTCTTTCTCTCTGAAGGAGCTGAAAAGCCATGCCCTCTCAAAGGTACTAGTCCAAAACTATCTGGGCACGATTGCTGCTGTACGCGCAAATCTTACTTATCCAAATGGCACTCTTCCGAATCGTGATTGGGATGGGAAATCAACCTTTGACTCAGTACGACTACCCGACAAGCAGACATATCAAGACATTATGAAATACAACTCGTCGGTTGTGGACGAACTGTACTCAATAACAGATGAGTCGCTTACCGACCTAGAAAGGCGACTGAAAGAACGGGCCCTATTCGACGCTCGCGCGCACGCAGTGGGCGCGTTTACGGGTGATAGCTACGGGGGTGCTGACATGCAATCGGCCTGCGAGATCATCGTACTGAACTACGATGTTCTTGGAGGCTACGAAGCCGACAAAGGACGCCCTAAAATGTTCACAAACGACGACGAAGTTCTCCGGGAAATTAACGCGCTCTATCTGAACAATATTCAGCTCAAATCCCTCGACGTCGGGACCATGGCTTCGGCGATTCACTTTTGCGATTATACCGGCCCCGATTTTGTGAAAGAGAAAGTGGGAGATCCCGCCACAAACGACGTCGCAAAAGCCATGATCCTTATGAAAAATTGGTGGATCGAGCGCGTTTCACATAGCGGGAATGCACAGAACAAGTGTTCGGTCTACTCCGATCACGATCGTCAGCAAGTGTGGGAAGCGTTCAGTGCCGACCAGCAATTTAACAACGACCATTCATCAACGATGAGTAGCTATCGAACCCAGTTGGAGAGATATCGAGACAGCAAGATCGTACAGTACCGCGAGATCGCAAAGCTTGCGCTCCGACAGGTCTTTCCAGACGACAGCGTGCTTACGGCGTCGCAGCGCCAAAAGGTCGTCGCAGCCATAGACGCGGAAACGGCATTTGGGCTTTTTTCCAAAAGCATATCTGCTGCGCTCGACGCCGCGCAAGGCGGTACAAATGGCCCCGCCGCAACGCAGTGGAACAACGCCGTCTCGGCTGATCTAGCGCGCATCGGCGGAAATTACGGCGAGGGCGATCGGGTCCGACCCGCGGACGAGACTGCACTGAAAGCCATGTTCGTGGAAATCAAAAGTTGGGTAGCGAAACAGTACGGCGAGTTTCCCATTGACATTCCCTCACTCTACTCAAAGATTACCTTCAAGGTAACTACGGCGAACAACGCAAATACAGTCAACCCCGGTGAGATTGCAATTGGAGTGGGGACTGCGAGAAGTAGGCTTGAATACTACAGCCTAATAATCCATGAGCTGAGACATGCAGTTTATTACGCCTGGCAGGCCAACGCCCCTGATAAAACAAAGGTGAGAAACGACGAGGGCCCAGCCTTTGAGGGCTCCGGTGTCGCTGTGGAGGCGCTCTTGCTTCAGCCCTTTGCGAGCCACTTACTGAATAACGATACATCCTACATATTGTACTTGTTGGACTATGGAATTCGTGACGCGCGCTTCGTGGGAACGACGGACGCTACGTTGCAAAAGTACTTCCGCGACGGTTGTTCTGGCGCGAACGATCCTGACGGTGTTGAGTTCGCTAAAAATATTGCAGCAAGATATGGACTCACGGGAAAACTTGCGGACAACGTAGCGATTCGCTCTCACGCAGGAACACAGTACTTACAGTATATCTTGGGCGGGTTACAGGTGCTAGACGGGATCTCTTATCTTCAAAGCCGGATTGACCCGACCGGGCTCCGCCGAGTGGACCCTTTCGTCCTGTTCGCTTGCGGTCTTAACACTCCAAGCCGCGACCCATCTTATGTCGCAGAGCTCAAGGCGTGTATGAAACTCTGAGATTGAGTCGGCACTAAACTCTGCGAGCGGAGCTCCTCCTTTGGCCTATGACGGGCACCACCCGTCCTGACATCGAATATCTTTTGTTGCAAGGCAATTTCCAGCCACACATGATTCGCGTCTTCGTAAGCGCCTGTTTGCAAAACTGAGAGACTCGATCAAGAATAGCCATGCGAATTTGACGAGGTAGCTCTCGATAGCGGAGGGCTGCTATCCACTCCTACCGGTATGTGCGCACTAAATATTAGATTTTAAGAGAGAGAGCTTAGTAAAGTCCCTGACGCTCGGGTCAATAATCCCACGTCCTTTAGGGGTGAATCCCTCTAGAACAATCGGCGCGCTTGCTGAGGATCGCAGACCTCACGAATGTTGACCGATTCGTACTGGAAAATCACGTAAGCTAGATCCCTTACACGGAATTGGTTAAGTCCTTGTCCAGAGGCAGTTTAATGCTTTAATGCAACGGCCGCTTAACCGATTTACAGCAATGGGCCATACAGGATTCGTTTCAAAGGATAAGATCTTTTGGGTACCGACCCGATCGGTGAAGCTCGAAGTCAGGCCCGAAATATGGGCGATACAACAACCCCAGTAACACTTATATTTGATATGCAATTTCCGCCGGTAACAGCTTCCCCTAACGAATTGTGGGTCCACTGAAATCTCAAGATTCTCCACTATGTATTTATTGACATTGCATAATAGATAAGAGTATTAACTAGCATTATTTATTAACGCACAATAAATACCTTGAGGAGTTGTGCACATGAGGCGGGGTCTCGGCACCTTGTTCCTTACCACCCTTGCCGTTACGCTGTTCGTCAATCCGATCACCGTCCCGCAATCCGCAAGCTCGTCCGTGTCAGTACCTCAGTCCGTGGGTAATGCTACGGCCCGTCCGAAGGATTTGACTCCCGTGCCCGAGGGGAAATCATCGCCGAAACCGAGTCCTTCGCCCAGCAGTTGCGCTTTGACGTCGAAAAGTCCATGCCGAGATTGCTCTCAATTCTGCCCAGCCAAAGGCTTGCTAGATACCATCGCCGCGTTCTTCGGACCGAAAGCAGGGCAGGAACAAAACATCGCCGCTCACTGGGGCGTGCCTCAGGACGCCCGGTCTAATATCAGGTTCGTGATTGCCACTGTGGCTGATCCCGTTCATACACATTTGAGCCTTCTTTTCGACCGTCAGATCGACTCAATCCAAGAAGCTGTCCAGCAAGACGGCTACCTTTTCGCGCGATCCTATATGCCGTGGGACGCCAACGAGCACGCTGAAGACACTGATTTTCGCATACGCCTCGCGCAGGACGATTACCGCGACCTTCGCGACTCATACCCCGGACTGATGATTTTCCGAGAGGCGGATGGCCCGTCTGACTTCAGCAACCGGCATGTTCTGTTTGTTTTTATCGTGGGCGAGACTCCCACGGGCGGTATCAACAAGCTCCAGTATGAAGGGGCGCTCGAGGGCATTCGCGGAATCTGTGGGAAGGATGCCTGCAAAGCCGGCCGTCCTTCTCCCTCGAAGCCGTCACTATTCATCCTCGGCCCCACGTTCTCAGGATCGCTCTACTCGCTCGCGACCCTTCTGCGCGATAGAGTGGACGAAGTGAAGGAAGACTTCTCGGACATATTCATCAATAGCGGCACCGCCACCGATCAAAGCACGATTTACTGGTTCAAACAATTCATCCAGGACCACAGCCAGGTTGGCGCACTTAATATCCGCTTCCGCGCGTTCCAGGAGAATTCCGATTATGTCCTTGTTCACTTCCTCGACCTGGCTTGCCATTATGGCTACCAGCCGAATGAAATCGCGGTGCTTTCAGAGGATGAAACGGCTTACGGTAATGCGTCGAGTGATAACAACGCTTCGACAAGCGGGAGCGGCGAGTCCCCTGGCAGTAAGACTTGCATCGATCGATCGCGCGTGCTTCAACTATATTTTCCTCGCGACATCGCCCAATTGCGCGCCGCCTATCAGCAGAGCATTCAACAACAATCCCAGTCCAATCCTTCCAAGTTGTCATCTGGTTCAACCCTTCAGTTGAACCTAGCAGACAGTGGCAACGACGATAGCGTTCCGGCCTATTCCCGCTCCCAAACGCCACTCTCTCAGGAAGCCATAATGCTCGGCATCGTTGGCAACCTCCAAAAGCATCACTCGCGGTTTGTGCTTCTTGAGGCCACTAATTCCCTAGATCTGCTCTTTCTGATTCGCTTTTTGCGCGTGGCTTACTCGGAAGGACGTATCATCACAGTTGGGACTGACTTGTTGTTTCCTCGCGAGGCCGAGGATGTTCATTTTCAGGGCGTCTTGGAGATTACTTCGTATCCGCTTATCCCGGGAATCAGCGACCAAACAGAAACCGCCATCCCCGCCAAACCCCAGGCCGGCATTCACCTCGATCGAGTATTTCCAAGCAATGATTCAGCAGGCACATTCAATGCTTTGCTGGCGCTGGTGACGACCCAAGATGCTCAAGCACAGACGGCTGATTCGCCTTCAGCGAAGAATCAATGGGCGGAACTTCTGCCCGCTGGCTACGCCCAGTACGGCTGGCCCAATTTCGCTGGGCTCCCTCCTTCAGGTCGCTCCCGGCACAAACCACCGCTTTGGCTCACGGTTCTCGGACGCAGCGGCTACTGGCCCGTGGCTCTGCTCGACGAACATTTCTCAAGCGACCCGTTACCAGATGTCTCAAGCTCATTGGACGCGATTTCTGAACCGCCGGATGGCAGGCCTTTTGCTCCTCCTTCGATTCCCAATCCCTTCTCCGTTCTTTGTGTGCTTTGCCTGGTGGTCGTGGGTCGTTTCGCCTACCTTCTTCGCGAGGGATCGATCATTCAATACTCGGAGGCACGCGCGAACTTTGCGCCCTTGAACGTCCCTCTTCGCAATTGGGCAATCTTCGTTCTCGATCTTCTGATACTCGTGCTTCTTCTTCTGCTGGTATGGCCTTGGCTTACTTGGGCCTGCGGCTTCGCACGTGGTTCAATGGTCCTCTTGATTGTCGTTTTTCTCCTAGCTTGGATGATTTTTGCCTTCGGCAATCTGACGAAGCGCAAAGCCAAGAAGGAAGCCCGCGCGTTTTTGTGTCTTTCGTTTATCGGTTGCGCCGCATGCCTTTTGCTGACGACTTGGGGTCCGCTGTCGCATCACAACTTTTTTGCGTATCGTTACATCCACGTCACTTCGGGGGTCTCTCCCCTGGTGCCTTGGTTACTGCTCGAGGCCGCCGGTCTCTGGTGGGTCTGGTACACACTTGTTGGCTCGGCCTTGATGGATGACCGCAGACCTCGCCTGCCGACGCGTGAACAACTTGTTCTCACGGAGTTCGAGGCTCATAAAACCCTGAAGAGTAAGGAAGCGCTTTGGTACCTCGGCAGTAAGGAACATGATCGATTAACCGAGGTCATGAGCCCATTGAACGGAGACTGGCGTATATACGTTCCGGCCGTCCTGCTATCTTTGCTGCCCCTTGCGGCAATGGATATTTGGCATCCGGTTATGAGCTTCGAGCGGCAGAGTTACGACATTATTTATGCGCTCGCGCTGGGTTGGGCGGCCTTTGTCGTCATTCTTGGGCTCTTTCGACTAAGCCTAGTCTGGACGGAGTTTCGACCGCTGTTGATTTACTTGGATCGGTGGCCTTTGCGCCGCGGTTTTGAGCGCCTGAAAGGCTTCGGATGGGGCCCCATCTGGCGTGTCGGCGGAACTGCACTTCAGGATTCCTACCGCATTATCTCGCGCGAGTTCGAAAGTCTAGATCGTCTGGCCATTCTGGAACATCGCGATCCACGGCTTTCGGCCGCAATCGAGGCCACGCGCCAAAATCGTCAGCGCGTCGAAATTCAGCTTCAGGATCGGCTTGCATCTTATAAATCAGATTCCGATGGCAGTTTCTGGCTCACAGAACCGGCTTGGGTCTGCGATCTCGTCTCTGAGTTTCAGGCATTGCAGAAACAACTTGCCGCGACTTGTGCGGCTTCGCTGAAGTACCTCGTTCTGGCTTGGAGCGACGACCCGAGACTCGACCTTTTTGAAAAACCGCAAGAAGACAAGAAAAAAGATACTAGCAAGGACGACGCTCCAAAAGTCTCCACGGAAAATATGGAAGTGCAGTTGGCTGAACAGTTCGTCTGCCTCTTTTATTTGAATTTCATCCTCAGCGTCCTGCTGCGCATGAGGGCCATCGTCATGGGAGCCGTCGGCATGTTCGTCTTCGCCCTCCTCTCTTTCAGCAGTTATCCCTTCGAACCCAAAGGCTCCTTCGATGCCGTGATGATTCTTCTGTTTCTTTTTCTCGTAGGAGCGGTTACCGTAGTCCTCGCCCAGATGCACCGGGATCCTACACTCAGTCGCATCACAAACACCTCACCCGGCGAGTTGGGAACGGCATTTTGGGTTCGCCTCGTCTCAATCCTTGCCGCTCCCGCTCTTGGTCTGCTCGCTGCACAATTCCCCGCCGTCGGCGGCTTCCTGTTCTCCTGGCTACAGCCTGCCCTCCAAGCGCTGAAGTAGTTCCCCTCACTTACGCCGGGGCGACGCCACTTCACACGGCGATGCGAGAGAGGATCGAGGAAACGCTAGACTACACGATCGCCACTGTGGGTCAGTACAGCGACTTGTAAGAACGAAACACATTCAGAAGTTGGTCCTCCTATGCATGCCATAACTTCTCCTCTCCCTCGGAGAGACGAAATGAACGCAACTCTCTGGTCCAATGCCTATCGCAGCGGCGACTATGTTGGGCGATCCCTCTGGGTCGGTCAATGGCTAAACCGTAACAATACGGGCAACCCGAAGCAGCCCGCAAATGTGACTCAAGCTGCCGCACCCCAAGCCTGCACTGGATTCTGATTTTATAAAGGCTGGTATCTTATGGTCCAATCTAACATCGTTATCGATTTGTCCCATCACAACCAAGACTTGGATTTTCGGCGGATTAAGGCAGAGGGCGGTATTCGAGGAATAATTGAAAAAGCAACGCAAGACAAGCCTGCTGTAGACTTCCGCCATGGTCTTCGGCGACCATCCCATCCAAAACAACTTCACATCGGAGTTGCATTCCATCTCGCTCAGATGTGTGTCACGAAAACGTCTGAACGAATGGAACCCATGGCTCGTACTCTTCACCATTGCCCGTGCTTCCACCAGTCACAGGAATCGTTGTCGCTGAAGAACACGGGTCACGTGTGGCTCACACGCAAGGGTCAAGTGGTGATCGGAAACCCTGAACCCGACCCGCACTATCTCGAATACGAAATGGGAATGGCGTGGCGAGAGCTGCGTTACAACGGAATGCCATACGAGCAAGATATATGGCTAGAGTAGGAGTTCATGGAGGAGTAATGGCGACCCCGGTCGGGCTTGAACCGACAACTCCCAGCTTAGAAGGCTGGTGCTCTAATCCAATTGAGCTACGGTCTTCGATGATCTTCCACGACAAAAGCTGCTCGAACCTGACACGCAATCTCAAACACGGTGTAGACTCGGGAACTATTCCACTTCAACAAAGGTGACCAATGGCACACGAAAAACAACGACGAGTCGCTCACAGTTGCATTGCGGGAGTTCAGTTTTGTTACCACTGCGACGATTGCGGTCTTTACCTTCGTGGTTGGGACAACAAAAACTACATACCCTCTGCCAACGGATGGACGTGGGAATTGATACGCAACGAAGAAGAGATCGACTCTGCGGGAAATAAATTTGTCCGACACTATGGTGGAACGGAAGAAGACGCCCTTAAGGACGGTCTCAAACGATTTGAAGATGAACCTTGCGTCAAACCCAACTGAAGTATGGCGGCTCCCGATTTGACGATTAGCTTAGAAGGCAGATGTTCGCTCCCTGTGGAGCCCGCACCTCCCTAGGAGCGGTTCGACTGAGCATCAACAGCGCACGAATCCAACGTTTCATACTGCTTGGGATAATCAACGCGGCGAAATAACCATTCTTGCAGTTCGACAATGGATAGCTGTTGGTAGGGTTCCATTGTTACTCCAGCGTTCTTTCAAATAATGCCCGCAAATACGCAACATCGTGAATGGATATGTAATCCACTACAAAAAGCCTAAAACTGCCACCTTTTCGACCGGTCGCTTCCGGTGGTCGGGACTCAGGTGTCCGCAACGCAACGTCGTGGAATAGGATTTGTGTCCGGCAAGTTGTAAACACAAGCGCGTTTAAAGTCCGCTTCGGCATAACCACAGCCTAACAACTAGCGAGGCATGACACCATCGCTTGCATGTCCTACCTGACTCGAAACGAAGTCGTTCCCATAGACCGTCATGGTTCGTTTCGCTGCGCGCGTTGGTTGTGTGGTGGCTTGCTCGCGCGGTGTGGAAGGCGTTTGTGTCGTGCTGACAGTAGGAAAGTGCTAACGTACTCAGCAATTTAACCGGAGGGGCGAAACAAAGGTGCGGGTCCCTTCGCCTTTCCTTCAAACGAGGGTGACGGCGGTCGCGCCGGGAGACCAGCGTAAAGCCTTTGAGAAATCGCGTTGCGCTGCGTTTCAGAATTTTGGAGGCAAAATGCACACAGTCAACGTTCACCAGTTAGCAAAATTATTTGATCGCAAGCCGCGACGAATTCAGCAACTTGTGAAGGAAGGACTCCCGCAACTCTCGCGCGGAAAATACGATCAAGGCAAGTGTTTCGAATGGTACGTGCGATATCTTCACAACAAGATTGAAAAAAAAGGCGATGAGTTTTCGGGATTGAACGAGCAACGCGTTCGCGGACTTCGCGCCAGTGCAGAAACCCGAGAGTTGGAACTCGCGCAGAAAAAAGGCGAACTCGTCAAGTTGTGCGATGTTCAGCGGGTATGGGCAGATTTAATTCTCATGACGAAGGCTCGGCTGCTTTCGATTCCGCCCCGTCTTGCGATCGATGTGCTTGGCGAATCATCGCGGGTGATGCTCCAAGCGAAAATCGAGCGAGCTATCAAAGATGCGCTCACGCAGTTGGCCGATGAAGGCCAAAACTATCCGGAACGCTGAAAAAACTCGAGATTTTTCCTCGCCGGGGCCGCCTAGACCCCGGCGAAAGGCGCGCACCACTTTCCGTCGCCGGAAGTTTTCACTTCGACGCGGAATCGCCGTGAAGTTTAACATCAGGATTTTCCGCGAGCACTGTGGCGACGGGGGAAACTCACATGCCATACCGCAGAAAAAGTACAGCCAGGTCCTTTGCCAGGATCAGGCCGACAGGTTTGCCGGACTGCTCACGAAGCTTGTCTAGGTCAGATAGGAACTGCACCGAGGCCGATAGGGCGGTCGTGACGATCAAAGCACACGTATACGCTTTCGAATCAAATGCCCGTCGAACGTCCTCGACGGCTCGGATTTCGCCAATGACGTCCTCGTAGCATTTGACTTGAACCGCACAGACCTCTCGACGTGCCAAGTCAAGTGTCTCGATCCCACCATCGAACTCGAAAACCAGGTCCGCGCCGTCCACGTCCGGTCCCTTTTTCGCATTCTGGACGCGCGGCATCTGGGTCAACACCCGGAGTACGAAAGACTCTAGTTTCTTTTCAGGGTACGTTTGGCGGATTTGATCACTGATCAGCAGCAGTGGTTTCTTGATCTGCTCCCGGAGTCGCGCATCTGCGGTTTTGACAGGCGCTCCGGTCTGCAAATCCTGGAGAAGTTCCTCGAATTTCTCTTTATCGCCGATCGTCCAGTGCGATCCCTGTAACTTGAACCGCCGAGATAGATAGGGGTGAACATCAACGTTGCGATCGAAATCGAACAGGAACTCGCACGGCAGCATGCTTCGGAAGTCCCGCTGGGGTGGATCGCCCCATTCCGCCGTGTACTGGAAAACGCTACCGGACTCCGCGACGCCTTCACGATCCACGACCTTGACCGCTGTGCAGCGCCCATACGAAGGCATGTTGATGTAAACGAAGTAATCATTTCGCGTCACGTCGAGAAGGAAGGACGTCTTGGTGAAACACTCCTGCTCCGTGGTGGTTAAGGAATCCCAACCGCTGCTTGCAATCGTCGCTTTGAGTCGGCGAGGGTCGAAACGGTCTTCGAAGGACCATCCAAACCGTGCTCGTCCTTGTTGAAGTTCTTGAAACAGAGCGAGTATAAGCGGACCATCGTCTTGTGCAGCCTTGACGGCGTAGATAGTAGCGGGCATTTATTTCCCCCTTCTTCGCTCAATTGGAACCAACAAAACGCTCGTTCCGGCCTTGGGAAGCCGGGAAGATCGCCGCGACCCCTTTTCTTTATCAATTGTCATTCTCAATCTCCTCCTGGTTGAAAGCGAATGACGCCAGTGCCTCCCGCCCTAAAGTGACATCTTTTAGCATTGGATCGACCCCCGCGGCATTCTCGTCAGAAATCGGTAGTTCACGTAGAGGACCGGCAAGATACAAAGCCCTGCTCCCTTTAATGTGTTCTACCGCCATAAACGCTACCGTGACGGCATTCCAAGCCTGGTCCGATAGGTAGGGAGCGATGGTGCCGTCGTGCTTCTGCCAGGCGTCGGTGGAGAGTTCCGCATCGGGATTGGGAACCCAATACCTTTTCTTAATAGCCATGCTCGCCAGTGCCTGAGCCCTTACAAGTTCCAGGTCAATTAACCGTACGGCCCTCTTAATCTCGATAGCGCGAGCCCGTCTGTCTTGATCCCTCTCTGACCGCTCGCGTCTCACTGCGAGGACATAATTCGTAACTGCGCCAATAGTCGCGCCGAGGGTGGTGGACACAAAAGCGACAATCGCCACTATAATCGCCGTACTCATCATTCAACTCCTCGCGAGGGAACCGCATCAAAGGTCGCTTCCACGATCGCAGGGTGGAGGATTACCCCTAGAAAAATCTCCCTGCGTCGCCCAGGCTGGCAGGAAATGCGTCAAACAGCGTTTAAACGATTCCGGATATCGATCCTCGACGCCGAAAAACGATTCAAACGCGTCCGCGAGTTTTTTTCAGCCACGCCTTCCACCAGGTTGACCATCCGCGACTGGATTCGAGGTGTGCGTCAATTCTACGTGCCAGCGCTGTCTCGGATTCCGGATCGAATTTATCGAACTGTTCCCGCCACGCTCGAATTGTCGGCGGTGTGACATAAACTAGCCGTGACAGTGATTTGTTGGGGAATCGCTGGCCGTACTCTCGGCCAAACTTGAGCAACGTAAAACACAAAGCTTTTTTTTCAAACCTCAAGTTTTCCATACTGACCGTTTCTTCGCTTTTGCCACTGGGAAAGAGTTCCTTAACAAAGTCGATCAGAACTGGCCGCGTTTTGCTTTTCGTCAGCTCGCGAAGTACCGTCCGGCGCAAAGATGCATCGCGCCTGACCGTGGCGTTCATCGCGAGAAGGGCCTTCGCATTCGGTGATTTCAATACGAGACGCGCGAATTGCTTATTCTCTCCGTTCGCTTTCTTGTGCAAAAACTTCCACTCACGATAAGTTTGTAGCAGTTCTTCGATGGGATCGAACCGCGGTCGCTCCGGTTCTAAAACGGGTTTATCTTGCGGCCCGTTTTCTCGCTGCTTTCTTCGCATGACGGAAAATCACCCCGAATTTTTCAGCCGCAGCGCGTTGCGGTGCCTGCGCGATGTGCGCGTATCGCTCGGTCGTACCGCTCTGGGTGTGGCCAAGCAGTTTGCCGACGGTGAGCAGTGGAACTCCGGTGGAAACCAGGTGAGACGCGTACGTATGGCGCAAGTCGTGGATGTGAACGTCCGGCAAACCCGCCAGCTTGCGAATCTCAGCCCAATGAATCTTTAAGTCTTCGAGCGGGCGACCCGCGATGCGTCCCGGAAAGAGAAATTCATCGGTGTCCTTCGCCGTCTGCCGCATCCGTTTCAACAACTTCACAGCATCGGAATTGAGTGGAGCAAATTCCTCGCGTTTTTGTTTCGTGTGGGCGGAATCTTTGCGCCAGAGGCGATTCGTAAAATCGATATCGGCCCATTTCGCAGCGAGCGCTTCGCCTTTGCGCGATCCCGTGAGCAGGATCAATCGAATCGCGTTCGCAGTTTTTTGCTCGGGGTACTTGTCGAGAACCTTTAACAGACCTCCGATTTCTTTCTTATCGAGCCAGCGCGATCGTTTTTCTTCCGGATACTTTTTCACGCCGAGAGCGGGATTGTCAGAACGCCACACGCGATTCGTCGCGTTCCATTCGATTGCGAGATTGAACATCTTCGACAGCAGAGCAAGACAGCGGTTCGCGCGATAGGGCGTGGCTGCGAGGTCCTTGTGAATTTTCTGAATGTGTTCTCGCGTGATCGCGGCAACGGCGTAATCGCCGATTCGCGGGCGCACGATCGTGGCGAGCATCGTGCGATCGTCGTCCACGCTTGATTCGCGCTTGTAGGGCTCGGCGTACTTGCTGAGATAGTCGGCTGCCAGTTCGTGAACCGTTCTCATGTCGCGGCTTTGATGCTTTGTGAGAAGCGGATCGCGATTTTCGCGAACGTCTTTGCGCGCATGAGTCGCTGCGTCCCGCGCTTCCTCTACAGTCAATTCCGGCCAGCGGCCCAGAGTCATTCGGCGCTTGCGATGGAAAATCCGGTAGTCGAGCACAAACGATTTCACGCCGTTCGCGGTTACGCTGACGCCGAAGCCCGGCGGGTTGCCGTCACGCAACGAGAGGCGTCCGGACGTGGGCGGCCTGACCGATTCCAGGTATGTTTCGGTGAGGTTCCGGGATTTCCGGGTCGGCACTGGGTCGGCACTTTTTCGCTTTTTCTCGTTCACGGATGAGAATGAGTATACTCGGAAGCGAGCGAGTGTGAGAATTAAAGGTTTCGTATCAGCGGCTTAGAGACCGAGTGTTACCGGAGTGAAATCCAGTGAGAATGGGCGTAGAGTGCCAAAACAAGTCTCTTAATCAGCGGGTTGCAGGTTCGAGTCCTGCCCGGCTCACCAGCTCTTTCCAAAGCACTTAGTACGTTCCGCATTTTCCTGTCAATTGGTCCATTGTGGGGACTTTTGTGTGGACTCGTCCGCTTTCCCGTGAAGAAGCACCTCGCAAAGAAATTCTCGGTGCAGCAGCCTCTTATATCTTCCTGCCTATCAATTCTTGCGTTTGTCCAAATCCGTGATATACGCTGACCGACGAAGATAGGAGCAGAGTCACTACAATTTTCACTACACCGTTAAACTAGACGCGAATCGGCCAACACAACCAGGAGCGAGACCGTGGATGTCCGAAAACGCGCATCGTGCCACGAAGCAGGTCAGCCGGATTGTTCGAGGGTCGCCCAAAAGTAGATTGCCGTCGAGGTTCACAGCCAATTCGAAAAGGAAGTAATCGATGAACGTCAGCGGACTTGTAGGCGCACTGCTTCCGGTATATTTTGTGCTCGCACTGGGTTACTTCGCCGGCAAACGCAATGCTTTTGACGCGGATCAAGCCGAGGGGCTGAGTAAACTTGCGCTGTCGTTCGCGTTGCCTGCTTACATATTCGTCAGCATGACTGACATCCCCAAGGGACTCCTTTTACAGCAGGGTCGTCTCGTCCTGGCCTTGATGCTGTCTCATGCCGGACTTTTCTTGATCGCGTGGTTCGCTCTAGGATTCGTGAAGTCTCTGCACGGCGCGCCTGCGACCATCTATGCGCTCATGTTGTCAACATCCGCTACTCCCGTATTTGGCCCGTCCGTTCTCGGGCCTATCCTGGGGGCTACCAGCGCCGCGACCGTCGGACTCATAGCTCTGACCATCAATCTGACAGTACCGGCCGCGGTGATCCTGCTCGAGATGGATGCGGCGGCGAAGAATCAGCAGGCCGCGGCGGGTCCTTCGCAGCCGAGCGCCGTTCTGACGGGATTTAATGCTGGCCTGAAATCACCACTCCTCTGGGCACCAATCCTTGGGATTGCTGTCGCGCTTGTGGGCATCCATCTTCCGGCTGTGGTGGCAAGCTGTTTCGAGTTGATTGGCTCCGCCACCTCTGGTGTAGCGGTCTTTACTCTCGGTCTCGTCATGGCAGCTCATCCGGTTCACCTTTCGCTTGGAGTCTTCGCGGGTTCACTTGGTCGAATCACTGGCTCCCGTGGTGGTGCTCTTTGCGGCGCGATATAACACGGCCCAATCGGAGACGGCGTCCATGCTTTTGATCTCGACGCTCGCGCTGGCGATCACCGTGCCGGCCATACTTTGGATCAGTAGGTGACGGCCCAAGGACAGGGAAGCGGAATTGGCGAGGCAAAGCTTGTCTTGCGTAGATTCCTTTCGGATCGCCACACTGTCTGAGGATGCGAGCAAGCTCCAGGGGAAACTGTGACCACAGATGCCCGCCAGACCGACGCGGCGCTCTCTTTTGGGCTTGCCTTTGTTGGCGGATATGGCGACGCGGCAAGCTACGTGCTCGCGAAAACTTTCACCGGACACGTGACTGGAAATTTAGTGCTCGCGGCAGTCGCGGTAGCCGCCCGTGATTGGCGGGCTATGCTTGGACCTCTCTCGGCCATTGTCACTTTCTTGATCGGGGTTCTGATAAGCATGCTAATCGCGCGGCCCCTTAAGGCGTGGCCATCGTGGCCGTTGCTTCGTATCGTCATGGGAATAGAAGTGGTTCTGATAGTGGCTGCTTCCCTGGCGTTGACATCAGATGTGGCGCACGGAGTAGCAATATTTGTGATCTTCGTGGCTCTGGCACTCGGGTTGCAAAATGGCGCATTTCTTGATGCAGGTGGCATCAGCGTTCACACGACGTTTCTCACCGGGATGATTACAAGGCTAATCTCCAGAGAAGCTGAAAAATACACTGCGGAAGTGATGCCTCCGCGTGTGACAGCTCCCGATACTGAGACAGGCCTTCTCAGTGGAATCTGGATCGCTTTTATCTTGGGTGCAGGAACGGGCGCGGCGATGGTACTTAACTTCAATGCGCTCGGGATGCTCGGAGCCGCTCTCCTTTTGATCGCACTCATAGTGCGCAACTCAATGACTTCCTAGATGACTCCGACGATCGAGATGCATGCGATTCTGAGTAAGTCGCATTACGGTAAAAAGTCCTGCGTAATTGAATGTTTGCGGGTCCCCGGGCGCTATTCGAGAATCCGGCCGCAGTTTCCAATCGCGAGCACCAAGGAGCGGAGAGCATGAAAAGAATAATGGCTGCGCTTGCCATGGCCGCCTTGGTAACCGGAATGGCTGGAGCCACCGACAAGACCGATGTCATGGCAGTCGTCCACCAGTACACCGATGATTTCAACAAGGGCGGCACGGAGTCTTCGCTCGCGCTATGTGCCGATCAGGCGACCATCATTGATGATTTCCCGCCTTACCAGTGGAGCGGCAACGGCGCATGTGCGAAGTGGCTGAGTGACTTCCATGCGTTCACGCCGCAGATACAGTTGACCGATTTGGTCGTTACGCTCGGCAAGGCACGGCACGTCTACGTCACCGCAGATCGTGCCTATGTGGTCGTACCTGCCACGGTCGACGCCAAAGAGCAGGGAAAGCCGGTGCATGAAACGGGTGCAACCTGGACGTTTGCGCTGCAAAAAGGCCCCTCGGGTTGGCGCATCACAGCGTGGGCGTTCGCCTCAGGAATCGGTGCCGTCAAGACCCACTCCTTGGCTATGCCTTCCGGCTTGATCAACGCTCCATTATCGCCCGTAACGATGCAATCGTCGCCGAAATAGCTTAGGTAAGTTTTCGCGTCTCCACGCCTGAGCGCATCGAGGCGTTGGTGGATTGCTTGCTTGATTTCACTCTCGATTGCCGCCGAATGCTGGACCGGGGGAAGTTCACTTCTTACCTGGCCGCACGCGAGAGTCGGAAAAAGTAAAAGTGAAAGCGGGAAGAAGTGTTGATGTTTCATGAGAGTACTCCTGAACTGAACTTGCGGCATTCTACTTATTCCGAATAGCCTGGTAAACGCATCCGGCACTAATCGGGCACTAGGACGGGATAGCCCTAAAACCTCATGTAGCAACAGTCTCGCCTGGACTATAATCTCGCGCACGGATGGCTCTCGCCGCAGGCACCAAACTCGGCCCGTATGAGATTCAATCGCTGCTGGGCGCTGGCGGCATGGGCGAAGTATATCGTGCGCGGGACACACGCCTGGACCGCACTGTTGCTATTAAGATTCTTCCGCAGGGTCTAGCGGACACGCCGGAAGTTCGCCAGCGATTCGAACGTGAAGCGCGCTCCGTTTCCAGCCTGAATCATCCGCACATTTGTGCGCTCTATGATGTTGGGAACCAGGACGGAATCGAGTATCTCGTGATGGAGTATATCGAGGGTGAGACGCTTGCAAAGCGCCTGGAGAATGGGCCGCTGGCTAACAACGAATTGTTGCGATATGCGATCGAGGTGGCCGATGCCCTAGACCGCGCCCACCGGCAGGGAGTAATTCATCGCGACTTAAAGCCCGGGAACATTATGCTCACGAAGTCAGGCGCGAAGTTGCTCGATTTCGGCCTTGCAAAAGCCAGTGTGCCGCCGCTCGCCGGCGATTTCTCAAGCTCACCCACGGTGAGCCGCCCCCTGGTGGGAAAAGCGCAGAGCGATGCGTTGACCGCCCAAGGGACGATTGTAGGAACGTATCAATACATGTCACCCGAGCAACTGGAGGGAGGCGAAGCGGACGAGCGCAGCGATATTTTTTCATTTGGCTCGGTGCTTTACGAAATGGCGACGGCAAAGAAAGCGTTTTCCGCCAAAAGCACCGCGAGCCTTATCGCGGCAATCTTGAAAGAGCAGCCCAGACCGATCAGCGAATTGCAGCCGATGGCTCCGCCTGCGCTCGAACGCGTGGTGAAGACGTGTCTGGAGAAAGATCCCGACGAGCGCTGGCAGAGCGCTGGTGACCTTAAACGCGAGCTTACCTGGATCGCTTCCGCCGGTTCTCAGGCGGGAATTCCAGCGCCGATAGCGTCCAAACGCAAGACGCGTGATCGTGCGATATGGATTGCAGCGGGCGCACTCGCGGCACTAGCGGCGGTGTACCTAGTGTGGCAGAGCGGGATGTGGCAGCGCGGCGCTAGTCCCATGCATTTGTCGGTGACGCTGCCCGCCGACAAGGTGCTGGCCGTTGAGTCGACCGGCCCGCTGGCAATCTCTCCGGATGGCTCAACGATCGTCTTCTCCGCTCGTGGGGATGACCGCAAAACACAACTGTATGCACGCAAGCTTGGCACTTTCGAGAGCACTCCCATACCTGGCACGGAGGGAGCGTTTTGTCCCTTCTTCTCGCCGAATGGAGAATGGCTCGGATTCGCATCCGAAGATTTCAAGCTCAAGAAAATGTCGGTACGCGGGGGGACGTCCATAGTGCTGGCGGACGAGGTCGCCCCTACAGGGGCTATGTGGGCGGATGACGACACAATCTATTATGCCAAGTCGTTCTTTTCGGGGTTGTACGCAGTTCCGGCCGGAGGCGGCCAGCCGAAGCAGGTGACGCAGACGGGATCGATGTCGGATGATCGGAGCCATTTGTGGCCGAACGCGCTGCCCGGAAATAGTGGGCTGATCTTTACAGCTTGGGCCGGGAAGACGTTCAATGAGGCTCGAATCGAAGGCATGTTGTTCAAATCAGGAAAGCCAAAAGTGTTAATCGAGGGTGGTAGTGATGGACGCTATGTTCCCGGCGGCTATCTTGCCTACGTGCGCAATGGCACTCTCTTCTTGGTCGGCTTCGATCCGAAAACGCTGGAAGTAAAGGGCACGCCGATTCCGGTGGTGGAAGGAGTGAGGACCGCAGCAGCCGACGGCGGCGCGGTCCTGGCAGTTTCAAATAATGGCACACTCGTATTTCAACCCGGCACGTTTACTGCGCGAGGGCGCAACCTGGTCTGGATGGACCGAAGCGGAAAGTCTACGAATATCACGGACGAAGTGAAGCCTTATTCCTCTCCTGCTATCTCGCCCGATGGCAAGCGAATCGCCCTGACTCTGGAGGGCAGCTCCTACGATGTTTGGGTGTATGACCTGGAGCGCGGCACGCTCACCAAAGTGACTTTTGGAGCGGATGATTACAGCCCGAAATGGTCACCGGATGGGAGGATGCTGATGTATCGGTCTTCAAAATCCGGATCCATGCAGCTTTATGTAAAACATGGCATCGTGCAAGGTGATGAAACCGTGGTGACCGATGGTCCGGAGTTCAAAGAAGCTTACGGTTGGACGCCGGATGGACGCGAAATTATCTTCGGCCGAGAGAATAAAGACAAAGGATGGGACTTGTATGCGGCTTCTGTGGAAGGTGATCATAAGCCTCGGCCGTTGGTCGTGAGCCAATACAAGAAAGGCTGGGCCAGTCTCTCACCCGACGGAAAATGGATTGCGTATACGTCGGACGAGTCGGGACAACGTGAGATTTTCGTGCAAGCCATGAACGATCCTGGCACACGGGCACAGATTTCGTCTGAGGGCGGAACGGCCCCACGGTGGGCACGCTCCGGCAATGAGCTGACCTATCTTGCTAAGGACGGGATGATGTCGGTGAAGTTCGCGCGGGGAAGTGGACTCAATCCAGGAAAGCCGGTGAAGCTGTTTTACGATAAGAGAATTTGGAGCGGTTACGATCTGTCAGCGGATGGACGTTTTGTAGTGGCGGCTGACGCGGACGAAAAGGGAGGCGGCAATCAGATCAACGTAGTACTCCATTGGTTCGATGAGTTAAAACAAGAACAACAAAAATAAACGCCGATCTGTACAGCACCCCGGCGACTCGGAATTCACTCCGAAGTAATCCACTTGCCTGATTAACGCTGCCGGCTCAGACGGTCGACGCAACACTTTCTTGAAGTCTACTCGCAGGAGTTTGAAATCCTAAAGTTTTTCTGGGACGCTGGTTTAAGCGCAGCGCCACTTTGTCCAGATCCGCT